>Ga0210408_10000328_pt1 | contig 65725 bp, 71 predicted proteins | sample IncBWH4MmetaG_FD_155471 | JGI IMG/M metagenome (GOLD analysis project Ga0210408, IMG submission 155471) | Forest soil microbial communities from Barre Woods Harvard Forest LTER site, Petersham, Massachusetts, United States - Inc-BW-H-4-M | ecosystem: Environmental > Terrestrial > Soil >... | reverse complement strand
TGGTGATGCCGGGCGACAACGTACAGTTGGTGATTGAGCTGATCACGCCGGTGGCGATGGAAAAGGGCTTGCGCTTTGCTATCCGCGAAGGCGGACACACGGTGGGCGCCGGCACCATCAGCGAGATTATTCAGTAGCAGTGGCCATGTGGGGACGGCCGCCTAAGCCTGCCCTGAGCGGAGTCGAAGGGGTTGCCCAGGCGGAGCGAAGCTCCGCAGGTTTTCGCGGGCGCGGGCGCCCGCGCCACATAAACAGAAACGCGGCCTGCGTCATGCCGCCAGTTCTTTCTTCTCGGACAGCCGGGAGGGGTTAGAGAGCCAAAAGTGATTGGAAACGAAAAAATTCGCATCCGCCTAAAGGCGTACGACTACCGCATCCTCGATCAGTCCACGACCGAGATCGTTGAAACTGCCAAGCGGACCGGTGCGCGGCTCGCGGGCCCGATTCCCTTGCCCACGATGAAGAACAAATACTGCGTGCTGCGTTCGCCGCACGTAGACAAGAAATCGCGCGAGCAGTTCGAGATTCGTACCCATAAGCGCCTGCTCGATATTTTGGATCCGACGTCGCAGACGGTGGACGCGCTGATGAAACTCGATCTCCCGGCGGGCGTGGACGTCGAGATCAAGGCATTCGGGAAAGAGCATAAATGACCGCGTTTTGCGGGCGTCTGAGCCCGCAACGGTCATCCTGAGCGAAGCGAAGGATCTGAGTGGCCATCAGCTCTAAGCTTGCAGGGAAATTAGAAGCACCAGCCGACAGCTGGAAGGCCAGGCTGGTGGAAACGGAAGAAGGAAATGGCAAAGGTTGCTGGAATTCTGGGCAAAAAGGTCGGCATGACGCAGCTCTTTGACGACAAGGGCGACGTTCATCCCGCCACCGTTCTTCAGGCTGGGCCCTGCGTGATCACGCAGCATAAAACCCAGACCAAAGACGGATACGATGCTGCCCAGATCGGGCTGGTTGAATTCGTGAAAGAGTCGCGGCTGACCAAACCCGCGCGCGGTCACCTGGGCAAGCACAATCTGCCTCCGGTAAAGTTCATGCGCGAGGTTCCGATTGAGATTGACGAAAAAGCGCAGGGCGATGGCGCGGTAAAGGCCGGCGATCGCGTGCTGGTTGACATTTTTGATGGCGAACGCTTCGTGGACATCGTGGGCATCAGCAAAGGGCGTGGTTTTACTGGCGTGGTGAAGCGGCATCACTTCGGCGGTGGTCCCAAGTCGCACGGATCGATGTTCCAAATCACAGGATCGATCGGTTCCTCCGCATTCCCTTCGCGCGTATTCAAAGGCATGCGGATGTCGGGACACATGGGCGTGGACCGCGTGACCATGCGCAATCTGCGTGTTCTGGGTTTGGATAAAGAAGACAATCTGCTGGTCGTCGAAGGTAGCGTGCCTGGTCCCAACGGCGGATATCTGGTCATCACCAAGGCCAAGAAGCCGCCTCGAGAGCGGCGTGGATTTGCCGGAGCCGCGACGGTTGATCCGTTGAAAGCAGCCAAGCGGGCCGCTAAGAAGTCTTAAGTTGGCGCACGGGCGAGACGCCCGCGCCTACATGGAAAGCATATGGCAAGCATTGACATTCATAACCTGAGCGGAGCCAAAGTTGGGACCTTGGAACTCGCCGAAGAAGTCTTCGGCGCGGTCAACGAGGACCTGCTGTGGGAAGCAGTAAAGCACTATCGCGCCGCCCACCATGCGGGCACGCACGCCACCAAGAACAAGAAGCTGGTGTCGGGTGCAGGCAAGAAACTGTGGAAACAGAAAGGTACAGGGCGCGCGCGCGTCGGCTCCATTCGTTCGCCTCTCTGGCGGCATGGCGGCACGGTGCACGGTCCGCAGCCTCGCTCTTACGATTACGCGTTTCCGCGCAAGAAATTGCTGGGGGCCCTGCGTTCGGCGCTGGCTTCCAAATTCGCCGACGGCAAGCTGATTGTGGTAAACGCATTCGACGTGAAAGAACCAAAGAGCAAGCAGTTCCGCGGAGCGTTGGATGCGCTGAAAGTGGACGGCACGGCTTTGTTGGTAGAAGTTCCGAAACACGGGAACCGCAATCTGGATCTTAGCTCGCGCAATCTTGCGGGAGTTGAACTCGTCAGTGGTGATCGGGTCCATCCCTATCACTTGCTGCGCTACGACCGGGCAATCTTTTCGCAGCCGGCGATTGAGAAATTGCAGATCTCGCTGAAAAGTTCAATCTCCAAACGTCAACGCCAGGCCGCCGAAGGCGAAGGCCAGAAGAAGGCCGCGCGTACTCCGCGACGGCGAGTGCGGCATGAAAAAGCGGCGGAGGTGGCGTGATGAAGTCGGCCTATCAAATACTTCGGCGTCCGGTCATCACCGAGAAGGGGCTGGCCATCAAGGAAAACCAGAACACGCTGGTCTTCCAGGTGGCGCCGGCGGCGACGAAAACCGAGATCAAGGAAGCCGTGCAAAGTATTTTCAAGGTGAAGGTCCGGTCCGTGCGTACCGCCAACTATCCGGGCAAGGAACGCCGCCGGGGACGGTTCGCGGGATATCGTCCGGATTGGAAAAAGGCATTTGTGCGGTTGAAGGCTGGCGAGAAGATGCCAGACTACGCACAGAATTTGTAAGGCAGTCGTTGGCCGGCCGTCGTTGGTCGTCGGCCAAGGCGAGCAATCAAAGACCAAACCGCGAACGACTGCGGCTAAGAGCTGAGAGCTGATTTTATGGCAATCAAGACATACAGACCGACAACCCAGACGCTGCGTTATCGGACCACGATCGTCAATGACGATCTTACGACCAGCCAGCCGCACAAGCCGCTGCTTGAGCCCAAGCAGCGCACCGGCGGCCGGCGCAACAGCGGCGACACCACGATCTGGCACCGCGGCGGCGGACACAAGCGCAAGCTGCGCATCATTGACTTCAAGCGCGACAAGATTGGCATTCCGGCCACTGTGGCCACCATCGAGTACGATCCCAACCGCTCCGCTCGCATCGCCCTGTTGAACTACGCCGACGGCGAGAAGCGTTACATTCTGCAACCCGACGGCCTGAAGGTTGGACAAAAAGTGGTCAGCGGCCCCGAGGCCGATATTCTCGTAGGCAACGCTCTGCCGCTGAAAAATATTCCGCCCGGCACCACGATTCATAACGTCGAGTTGAAACCGGGCAAGGGCGCGCAGATGGTGCGCTCGGCTGGCGGCTCGGCGCAGTTGGTAGCCAAAGAGGGCGACTACGCCCTGGTTAAGTTGCCGTCCGGTGAGACTCGCAAAGTTGCCCAGGATTGCATGGCGACCATTGGCCAGGTTGGCAACCTCGATCATGAGAACATCACGATCGGCAAGGCGGGACGCATGCGCTGGCTGGGACGGCGTCCGGTAAACCGCGGTGTCTCCATGAACCCGGTGGACCATCCGCACGGCGGTGGCGAAGGTAAGACGTCTGGTGGCCGGCATCCGGTGACCCCGTGGGGGCAGCCGACACGCGGCTATAAGACACGCAACAACAAACGTACGGACGCATTTATCGTGAACCGTCGCGGTAAGAAATGACGCCGTTTGGCTGGGCCCTTCGGCAACCTCGTTGAGATCGGTTGCTCAGGGCAGGCTGAGAGATGAGCCCAGCGCGTCATCCCGAGCGGAGCGAGGGATCTCCGGAAATAGAAATTAAGAGCTGAAAGCTGAGAGCTGACTTTATGGCACGTTCAACCAAAAAAGGACCGTTCGTCGACCTCTACCTGCAAACCCGGGTAGAAGCCATGAACGCGCGTAACGAGAAGAAAGTGCTGCGCACCTGGTCGCGGCGCTCGACCATTATCCCGGAGATGGTGGGGCACACCATCGCGGTGCATAACGGTAAAAAATTTATTCCGGTGTACGTCACCGAGAATATGGTGGGGCACAAGCTGGGCGAGTTCAGCTTCACCCGCCAGTTCAAGGGACACTCGATGCGGGCGGCCACCGAAGTCGCGGCCAGACCGGCGGGCGTGCCCGGCGGTCCGGGAGCCATCACCCCGGCGGCGGGTTCGACGCCTGCCCCGGCAGCTCCGGCGCCGAAGGCATAAAGGAGACGCGATGGAATATCGAGCTCAAGCCCGTTACATGCGCGTCTCGCCGCAGAAGGCACGTCTGGTGCTGGATCTGATCAAGGGTCGCCGGGTGGAAGATGCGCTCAACACGCTGGTCTTTACCAAGAAACGCGTCGCCGCGACTATTGAGAAGCTGCTGCGTTCAGCGCTGGAGAATGCGAACTATCTCAGCTCGGAGAAGGGCATCGACGTCGATGTGGACAAGCTTTATGTGAAGCATGCAGTGGCCAACGACGGTCCCCGCATGAAGCGCATCCGCCCGGCGCCTATGGGCCGCGCCTTCCGTTATGTGCGGCGCATCGCCCACATCGAGCTCGTCCTGGCGGAACGGGGTACGAGTGGAGAATCGGTTGCTACCGTGGTCGGAGCAGAAGGCGCAAGCGCCAAGGCTCCGGCAAAAGGTAAAGTGACAGGCAAGGCCAGAGCGCGAGCCCAAGGCAAAAAGCCAGCGGGCAAGCCCAAGAAGAAGTTTGCCGGAGCAAAATAGGAGCAATATGGGACAAAAGGTTCATCCTTACGGATTTCGCCTCGGCTATACCAAGCCGTGGAAGTCGCGCTGGTTTGTCGAGCGGGATTACGACAAGCTGCTGCTCGAAGACATCAAGCTGAAGAACGAGCTGAAAGATAAGCTCAAATCGGCGGGCGTCAGCTCCATCGAAGTCGAGCGCCCAGGCAACAAGCTCCGCGTCATCATCAAGACGGCGCGCCCCGGCATCATCATCGGACGCAAAGGCGCCGAGATCGACAAGCTCAAGCAGGAAGTGCAGAAGCGCACCTCACGCGAGGTCTACATCGATATCCAAGAAGTGCATAAGCCGGAGTTGGACGCGCAACTGGTTTCGGAGTCGATCGCTCTGCAGCTGGAAAAGCGAGTGGGCTTCCGCCGCGCCATGCGCAAATCAGTGGATTCGGCGCTGCGCTTCGGTTGCAAAGGGATTAAGGTCCGGGTCAGCGGACGTCTGAACGGCAACGAAATCGCCCGTTCGGAATGGTATCTGCAAGGACGTTTGCCGCTGCACACTCTGCGCGCCGACATCGATTACGGCTTCACCGAAGCCCGCACCACCTATGGGGTGATCGGAGTGAAGTGCTGGATTTATCGCGGCGAGATTTTGCCGGCGAAGAAACGCGAACAGACGGTGGGCGCGCCCGGCGCGTTCTAAAAGAACGGCTGAAAGCTGAGAGCTGATTTATGTTGATGCCGAAAAAAGTGAAGTACCGCAAGCAGCAGCGCGGACGCATGACCGGGAAAGCCTGGCGCGGCAGCGAGCTTGCTTTCGGAGACTACGGATTGAAAGTGCTCGAGCCGGGTTGGATCACTGACCGGCAGATCGAAGCCAGTCGCGTCGCCATGACCCGCTTCATCAAGCGTGGCGGCAAGATCTGGATTCGTCTGTTTCCCGATAAGCCGGTCACCAAGAAGCCGGCTGAAACCCGTATGGGTAAGGGCAAAGGAGCACCGGACCACTGGGTCGCGGTCGTCCGTCCGGGAAAGATCCTGTTCGAGATGGAAGGCGTGAGCGCGCAGGAAGCGGGCGAGGCGATGCGGTTGGCCTCGCACAAACTGCCGCTGCGCACCGCCTTCGTGAAGCGGCAATTTGCGGCGCACTGAAACTAAGATCTGAGAACTGGGAACTGATTATGAAAGCCGAGAAAGTTCGCAACTTAACCGACGATGAGCTTCGCCATCAGGAGCGCGAACTCAACGATCAGCTCTTCAAGCTGAAGTTTCAGCTCAACATGGGGCAGACGGAGAGCTTGAAGAAAATGCGCGGTCTACGCAAGGACATCGCGCGAGTGAAAACCATCGCCCGCGAGCGTGGCAGTGCCGCCGGCACAACGGAGAAGAAGTAATCATGGCCGAAACCAATGCACAGCAGCGCCCGGCCGCGGAAGCGGCAGGCCGACGCAAAGAAATCGTCGGCGAGGTCGTTTCCAACCGCATGAAAAAGACCATTGTGGTGGAAGTAGTGCGCAAAAAGGCGCATCCCTTCTACGGTCGAGTGGTCTCGAAGGCGAAGAAGTTTTATGCCCACGACGAGACAAACCAGGCCCACATCGGCGATGTCGTGCGTCTGGAGGAGACCCGGCCGCTCTCCAAGCTGAAGCGCTGGCGCTTGAAGCAAATTATCCGTCAGACCGCACTGGTGCCGGAACACACGGCCGCGGAGATAAAGTAATCCGAGGCATACAGGAGATCGATTATGGCAGTGATGATGAGAAGCATGCTCGAGGTCGCCGACAACTCTGGCGCTCGCAAGCTGCAAATGATCCTGCCGCTCGGTGGCGCGACTGGGTTGCGCGCGGGCTTGGGGGACGTGGTCACGGCCAGCGTGAAGGAAGCGGCGCCTGATGGTCAGGTACAAAAGGGCAAAGTCGTAAAGGCCGTGATTGTGCGCACGCGCAAGGAACATCGCCGCCGTGACGGCACCTACATCCGCTTTGATCAGAATGCCGCGGTGCTGATCAACGATGCCGGCGAACCGGTTGGAACCCGCGTGTTCGGGCCTGTGGCCCGCGAGTTACGCGAGAAGAAATTTCTGAAGATTGTATCGCTGGCGCCGGAAGTTTTGTAAGGCAAAGGTCTTAGGTCTGAGGTGCCAGGTCTCAGGTTTTTGGGACCTGGGACCTGATACCTGGGACCTGATAACGAAGAACAAGGTTAGCAATGAGAACCGCAATCCGAGAACATAAACGAGTTGATATTCGCCGCAATGACACCGTCAAGGTGATCACAGGGCGCGACAAGGGCAAAGAAGGTCGCGTGCTGCGCGTATTCCCCAACGATGCCAAGGTCCTGGTCGAGCACGTGATGCTGGTCAAGAAGCACGTGCGTCCAAATCCACAGCGCAACGTGAAGGGCGGAATTGCCGAGCAGGAGAGCCGCATAGCAATCTCCAACGTGCAACTGCTGTGTGCCACCTGCGGCCCGGTTCGCATCGGACATGAGGTGCGCGGTGATCGCAAAGTGCGGGTGTGCAAGAAGTGCGGAACAACGTTGGATAAATAGCTGATAGGTGAAAGCTATTCCAAGAGAAAGTAACTGAACCATGGCAAAAGAGAAGAAGGACAAACAAGGCGAAAAGCAGCAAGAGGCAAAGGTGCCAGTTGTGGCGCGGCATAGCGCCAAGGAGCCGCCACGCCTGAAGGCCCGTTTCAAGGCCGAGGTTGCGCCGGCGTTGATGAAGGAATTCGAGTTGAAGAATCCGATGGCTGTACCGCATCTGCACAAGATCGTGGTCAATATGGGTGTGGGCGAGGCCACGCAGAATGCCAAAGTCCTCGATCCGGCGGTCAATGAACTGGGTCAGATCACCGGCCAGAAGCCGGTGGTGACCCGAGCCAAGAAATCGATTGCGGCTTTTAAGGTGCGTGAAGGGCAGCCCATCGGAGCGATGGTCACGCTGCGCGGTGACCGCATGTACGAATTCTTCGATCGTCTGGTGAACGTGGTTCTAGCCCGGGTGCGCGATTTTCGCGGAGTCTCGACCAAATCTTTTGACGGCCGGGGAAACTACACGCTTGGCCTGCATGATCAGTTGATTTTCCCGGAGATCGATTATGCCAAGGTGGACAAACTCAAGGGCATGAACATCACCATTGTGACTACAGCGCGCAACGACGATCAGGCGCGGGCATTGCTCAAACACATGGGGATGCCGTTCCGGGCCTAAAAAAGGAATGCAGAAGCAGGGAGCCAGGAGCAAAGACTTAAAGCAGCATGAAAGCTAGGAGCTAAGTTGACTACAGCAAAACGAGTTAAAGACGCGAAGATCGAGAAGAAATTTGACGATGCGCGAGGCAAAGGGCCGAAACCGAAGTTTTCTTCGCGCAGGCACAACCGCTGCAAACTTTGCGGACGTCCGCGCGCCTATTTGCGCAAGTTCGGGTTGTGCCGCCTATGTTTCCGCGGTCTGGCCTTGCGCGGGGAAATCCCCGGGGTTTCGAAGTCGTCCTGGTAATGAGTTCAGCAGTAAGCAACGTCGCCGCGGGTTCTTCAGCTTCGAGCAGATAGGGCTGAAGCAAACGGGCGATTGAGGAGAAGCAAAGCGATGAGGTTGACCGATCCGGTCGCAGACATGTTGGCGCGAATTCGCAACGCAATTAGCGCCCGTCATCAGAAGGTTGATGTTCCCGCTTCCAAGCTGAAGCTGGAGATCGCCCGCATCCTCAAAGAGGAGGGCTACGTCTCCAACTTCAAAGCCACTGAAGAGGAAGGCCACAAGGTCCTGCGCATCTACTTGAAGTACGGCCACAACAACGAAGCCGCCATTTCAAAGGTGGAGCGCGTTTCTCGCCCCGGTTGCCGCGTGTATGTGCGGCGCACTGAGATTCCACGGGTGCTCGGCGGCATGGGCATCAACATTCTCACCACGCCGCGGGGCGTGATGACCGGGCGCCAGGCACGGAAGGAAGGCGTCGGCGGCGAACTGTTGTGCGAGATTTGGTAGAAAACCAGCTTTCAGCCATCAGCCGTCAGCTATCAGGAAAGACGGCGATGCAGGCTGAGAGCTGAGAGCTGAGAGCTACTTATGTCACGAATTGGAAGAAAACCGATCCCGCTGCCCAAGGGAGTAACGGTCAAAATCGAAGGCAACGCGGTTGCCGTGCTGGGCCCAAAAGGCAAGTTGGATACGCAACTGCCTGCGGGCATCCACATGGAGCAGCAGAACGGCAACCTGGTGGCCATCCGTGAGAACGACTCGCAGGCCGCCGTCCATGGCCTGGCTCGCGCTCTGGTCAACAACGCTGTCGAAGGCGTCACCAAAGGTTGGACCCGCGAACTGGAAATTGTCGGCATCGGTTACCGCGCCGAATTGAAGGGCAAGGGCACGGTTGTGTTCAGCTTGGGATATTCGCATCCGATTGAGTATCCGCTTCCCGCCGGCATTGAAGTGGCGGTCGATCCCAAGCAGACCAAGCTGACGGTAAGCGGCATCGATCGCCAGAAGGTGGGACAGGTCGCCGCCGAAATGCGTAGCTTGCGTCCGCCCGACCCGTACAAGAATAAGGGTGTGCGTTACGCGGGCGAGCGCTTGAAGAAGAAGGTTGGGAAGACCGGAGCAAAATAGCGGCGCAAGTCGTCGGTCGTTCGTCGTTGGCCAAAGCCAAAATATTGCCAACGCTAAACGCTAATTGATCAGATAGTTTCGACCAACGACCAACGACCGACGACCAAGGACCAACGACGAACGACTAAGGACCAACGTCATGCTTACGCAGTCATCTAAAAATCAAAATCGGCGGCACGTTCACGAACGCATCCGCAAAAAGATCCTCGGCACGGCCGAGCGTCCGCGGCTGAACGTCTATCGTTCACTGAACCACATTTACGTGCAGTTGATCGACGACCTCAAGGGCGAAACCCTGATCGCGGCTCATTCTGCCGAGGGTGGAGAGAAGGGCCAGCGGCGGACTGGCGGAAACGTCGCCGCGGCCAAGACTGTGGGCAAAACCATCGCCGAACGTGCCAAGGCTAAGGGAATTACCAAAGTTGTGTTCGATCGCGGCGGTTACATCTATCACGGACGTGTGAAGGCCCTGGCCGATGCCGCCCGTGAAGCCGGATTGCAGTTCTAGCAAAAAAAAGAAAACGAGAGGCAATGCCAACAATTATTAAAAAGCTCGATGCGGGTTCGTACCAGCTCAAGGACCAGGTGGTAGCTATCAATCGTGTGACCAAGGTGGTCAAGGGAGGCAAGAATCTCTCATTTGCAGCTTTGGTTGTGGTCGGAGATCCCAGCGCCGCGGTGGTCGGATACGGCTCGGGGAAAGCGAAGGAAGTTCCTCAGGCTATCCGCAAGGGAATTGAGTCAGCGAAGAAGAATCTGGTGAGGGTCAATCTCACTCAGACCAGCATTCCACACACCGTGCTGGGAAGATTCGGCTCGGGCATGGTGCTGCTCAAGCCCGCGGCGGAAGGTACAGGTGTTATTGCCGGTGGAGCGGTGCGCGCGGTCATGACTTCGGCGGGAGTGCAGAACGTTCTCACCAAATCGATTGGCACCACCAACCCGCACAACGTGATTAAGGCGACTTTTGATGCCCTCAAGCGGCTGAAGAACCGCGAGGACGTGGCCGCCATGCGCGGCAAGTCGGTGCAGGAACTTTAGGATAGCGCCGGCTGTCTCGCCGGTTGAACGTGAGGAATTGAAATGACAGCGAAGAAATCAAGTCCGGACGGCGGCAAGCTGCACCTGAAGTGGGTGCGGTCCGCCATCTGTGCCCCGGTTAAACAAAAGCTGGTGATCAAAGGTCTGGGTTTTACCCGGCTGAACCAGGTGGTCGAGCGCCCGGACACTGCCGCCATTCGCGGCATGGTGGCCAAGGTGCCGCATCTGGTGGAGATTGTGCAGTAGGTATCAGGTGTCTGGTGTTAGGTGTCAAAGACCTGAGACCTGGAACCTGAGACCTAACACCCAAGACCTGGAACCGATCGGAAAAGTCATGAATTTATCCAATCTTCGAGCGCCGAAGAAGGCAGCGGAAAATAAGAAGCGCGTGGGCCGCGGCATGGGCTCGGGCATGGGCAAGACCTCCACCCGGGGACACAAAGGTCAACGCTCGCGCAGCGGTTCGCGCATGATGCGTGGCTTTGAAGGCGGCCAGATGCCGCTGCATCGCCGCATGCCCAAGCGCGGGTTCACGAACATTTTCCGCAAGGAATTCAATATTGTGAACCTGGAAAAGCTGGCCGGACTGGGTGAAGCAACCATCACCCCCGACGTCTTGCGCAAAGCGGGCGTGATCAAGACCAAACATCCCGTCAAAATCCTGGGAGATGGAGTTCTTTCGGTCGCACTCACCGTGCACGCCCACAAGTTCTCTAAATCGGCCCAGGAGAAAATCACCAAAGCTGGCGGCAAGTTTGAGGTCTTGCAGTAAATGTTCGAGAAACTGGCCAACGTCTTTCGTATTCCTGACCTGCGCCGACGCATCGGTTTTACCTTGGCCATGCTGGCGGTGTATCGCTTGGGCGGCCACATTCCTACGCCGGGGATCAACACTGATAAGCTGCAGCAATATTTCGAGCAGAACCGCGGCTCCTTGCTCGGCTTTGTCGACCTGTTCAGCGGCGGAAACCTCCGCCGGCTTACGGTTTTCGCCCTGGGCATCATGCCCTACATCACGGCCTCGATCATCCTGCAACTTTTGACCGTGGTTTATGAGCCGCTGGCCAAGCTGCAGAAGGAAGGCGAACTGGGACGCAAGAAGATCACGCAGTGGACCCGCTATCTGACCGTGATTCTGAGCGCCGTCCAGTCATTTGGTATCGCCCTCAGCCTGCAAAAGGGCGGTGATTTTGTAATCCATCCGGGCATCGGGTTCATTCTGATGACCATGCTGACCCTGACCACAGGGAGCGCCTTCATCATGTGGCTGGGCGAGCAGATTACGGAACGCGGCGTCGGCAACGGCATGTCTTTGCTGATCTTTTCCGGCATTGTGGTGGGATTGCCGCGCGGTGTGTTCGATCTTTACGACAAGGTGCACAACAATGCCTGGGGCGTCTTCACCGCGCCAGCCATGATATTGCTGGTCGCAATGATGGTCGTGGTGGTGGCTTTTATCGTTTATGTGGAGCGCAGTGAGCGGCGCATTCCGGTGCAGTACGCCAAGCGCGTAGTAGGACGCAAAGTGATGGGCGGCCAGTCTACTCACCTGCCCCTGCGGGTCAACGCCGGCGGCGTGATGCCGGTTATCTTTGCCTCGTCGATCCTGACTCTGCCACAAACCGCGTTGTACGCTTTGCACTCCAATCGTGTGATTGGTCCGATCTTGGATGCGCTCAAATGGGGCGAACCGCTCTACACGTTCTTATACGCAGTGGGGATCATCTTTTTCGCTTACTTCTACGTCTCCATCGTCTTCAACCCCAACGAAGTCGCCGACAATATGCGGAAGTATGGGGGGTTTATTCCCGGCATCCGGCCAGGCAAGCGCACGGCGGACAACATCAACGAAATCCTGACCCGAATTACGCTCGTCGGGGCGCTGTATCTGATCATCATCTCCTTCATTCCGGAGTGGATGATCGCTGGTATCCACTTGAACCATTTGCCGGGTGTTTTGGGTTCATGGTTTGAACATCTCCCGGCCTGGATGACGAATGGTTTGGGGGTCACATTTTACTTTGGCGGCACGTCGTTGCTGATTGTGGTGGGCGTGGCCATGGATACAGTCACGCAGATTGAAGCGCAGCTCATCATGCGCCATTACGATGGATTTACCCCGCGTAGTGGACGGATTCGGGGTCGCCGCGGTTGGTAGTCAATGAAATCTCAGGTTGCCGTACCGTTCGGCACGAAATCATCGTCGAGCTGACCGGATGAAATTGGAATCGGGAGGCTTGGGGGCCAGCTCGATGGCGGATGGAAGCTCGCGCGGCATCGGACCCATCATCTTGCTCGGGTCACCCGGTGCCGGCAAAGGCACACAGGCCAAGCGCATCGCCGAGCGCTACGGCATCCCCCAGATCTCTACCGGGGATCTCTTGCGGGACAACGTGCAACGCCATACGCCGCTGGGGTTGCAGGCCAAGGATGTCATGGCGCGCGGCGAGTTGGTGCCGGACGAATTGATCTACGACATGGTGGCGCAGCGGTTGCGCCAGGTGGATTGCGATCCTGGATTTGTCCTGGATGGGTTTCCGCGCACTCCGGCCCAGGCCGGATGGCTCGACGCGTTTCTGGAGAATGAGTTCTTTGACAATCGGGACCGGCCGGGAAGATGCGCGCCGATTGTGATACGCATCGACGTGGACTATAATCAATTACTGCATCGGCTTACCGGACGTAGGACTTGTCTCGCCAACGGACACATCTATAACGTCTATCTGCAGCCGCCCCGTGTCCCTGACACCTGTGATCTTGATGGTTCCAGGCTGGTAACTCGCGATGATGACCGCGACGAGGTGATCCGGGAACGTCTGACCGCGTATGAGGTCCAGACGAAACCGGTGGCGGAATACTATGAGCGGCAAGGACGGCTGGTTTCGGTGAACGGGGACCTGCCGGTCGATGAAGTCACGGAGCTCATTCGGCTGGTGATCGAGGGGCACCGTGCCGCCCGGGCTGACAGTTTCTAAAGAATGGCGATTGTTTGCAAATCAGCGGCAGAGATTGAAAAAATGCGGCACAGCGGCCGCATCGTTCGTGAAGTCCTTGATCAGCTTCGGACTGTGGTCGCGCCGGGCATGACCACGATGGATCTGGAACGGACCGCCGAGCAGAAAATGAAGGATCTCGGCGCTAAGCCGGCGTTCAAGGGGTATTACGATTATCCCTGCGTGCTCTGCACTTCGATCAACGAGGAGATTGTCCACGGCATCCCCTCCGAGAAGCGAGTGCTGAAGGCAGGGGACATCGTTTCCATCGATTGCGGTGTGGTGCTGGACGGCTACTATGGGGACGCAGCCATTACCGTTGCGGTGGATGGTTCGATCACGCCGGAAGTGAGCAAGCTGCTCGAGGTGACGGAAGCGTCCCTCTACAGAGCCATCGAGGCGGCGCGCATCGGAAATGCAGTGGGAGATGTGGGTGCGGCGGTGCAGGAATTTGTGGAAGCCAACGGCTTCAGTGTGGTGCGCGAGTTTGTCGGTCACGGCATTGGAACCCGGCTGCACGAGGAGCCGCAGGTGCCGAATTTTGGCGTTCGCGGGCATGGCGCCCGGCTACGCGACGGCATGGTGCTGGCGATTGAGCCCATGGTGAATTCGGGCAAGCCTGGAACCCGCGTACTCGAAGACAAGTGGACCGCGGTCACCGCCGATGGCAGCTACAGCGCCCACTTTGAGCATTGCGTGGCGGTCACGAAGGATGGCCCGATGATTTTGACGCAATAGGAGCTTCTAGCTCTTGGCTTCTAGCTGCTAGCTTGAACCGGAAGCCGACTGATTTGCCTAGAAGCTAGTAGCCAGAAGCTGATTTTAAGGAGTCAATGAGTAAAGAAGACGCGATTGAGGTTATGGCGACGGTTGTCGAACCGTTGCCCAATGCCATGTTCAAGGTGGAGCTGGAGAACAAGCACCAGGTGCTGGCACACGTTTCCGGTAAGATGCGAAAGAATTTTATCCGCATTCTGCCCGGCGACAAGGTCGCGGTTGAGCTTTCGCCCTACGACCTGAATCGTGGCCGCATCGTGTATCGATATAAATGACCGCGATTTGCGGGCGTTTGAGCCCGCAGCGGTCATCCCCAGCGCAGCGAGGGATCTGCAGGAACGACGAACGATCAAAGGCTGGTTTTATGAAAGTAAGAGCATCGGTAAAGAAAATTTGCGATAAGTGCAAGGTCATCCACCGCAAGGGTGTGGTGCGCGTGATCTGCGTCAACTCGAAACACAAGCAGCGTCAGGGATAGGACAAGGAGCAGCATGGCACGCATTGCAGGCGTCGATCTTCCGCGCGGTAAGCACGTGAATATCGCGCTGACTTACATCTACGGCATCGGCCACCCGCGCGCCGCCAGCATTCTGGAGGCGGCCAAGGTGGACCCGATGAAGAAGGTACAAGATCTGGGTGAGGACGAGGTGAATCGTATCCGTCAGGTCATCGAGGGTGAGGGCATGGTGGAAGGCGATCTGCGCAAGGAAGTTTCGATGAACATCAAGCGGCTCATCGAAATCGGCTCCTATCGCGGGTATCGCCATCGCCGCAACCTTCCAGTCCGCGGACAACGCACTCATACCAATGCGCGCACTCGCAAAGGCCCGCGCAAGGGAACGGTCGCGCAGAAGAAGAAAGCGACGGCAAAAACGTAAGAACGGTTGCCAGTGGCTAGTGATTGGCCACTGGACACAAGTCACTGGACACTAATTATGGCGAAACCAGCAGCAGCAGCGGGCGCAACCGGCGCAGCGGCTCCGGAAAAAAAAGGCAAGAAGAAGACTTTCAAGAAGAAGGAGCGCAAGCACGTCACACACGGCGTGGCGCACATCCAGGCTTCGTTCAATAACACCATCGTGACCATCTCAGACCAGGCGGGAAATGTTCTCTCCTGGAAGAGTTCGGGCTCGCTGGGCTTCCGCGGATCACGTAAAGGCACGCCCTTTGCCGCTCAGCAGGCAGCCATGAACGCCGCCAACATGGCGCGCGATCACGGAGTGCGCAGCGTCGAGGTGCGGGTTAGCGGCCCCGGTTCTGGACGCGAGTCGGCTATCCGCGCTCTGGCTGCCGCGGGCATCGAGGTCCGCAATATTAAAGACGCAACCCCGATTCCGCATAACGGCTGCCGTCCGCCGAAGCGGAGAAGGGTGTAAGAAAGTGGCTGGTGACTAGTGGCTAGTCACTGACCAAACTACTAGCCACTGATCACTAGCCACTAAACACTGATTTTCGTCCGGGACGAAGGGTGAAGCCAAACCTGTAAACCGGTCATCTAAGGAGAAGAAACTTGGCACGTTACACTGATCCCGTCTGTCGTCTCTGCCGCCGCGAGGGCATGAAGCTGTTCCTCAAAGGCACCAAGTGTTTCAGCGATAAATGTCCCATCGAGAAGCGTAACTTTGCTCCGGGCCAGCATGGTAAGGACCGCAAGGCCAAAATCGTAGGCTACGGCCTGCAACTGCGCGAAAAGCAGAAGACCAAGCGCATGTATTTTACCCAGGAAGGCCAGTTCCGCAATTATTTCGAAAAAGCGGCGCGAACCAAGGGTGTGACCGGCGAAATCCTGCTGCAACAACTTGAACGGCGGCTCGACAACGTGGTTTATCGCCTGGGCTTCGGCGTATCCCGGCGCCAGGCGCGTCAATTGGTGCGCCATGGTCACGTGCAAGTCGATGGCCGCAAGGTCAACATTCCCTCTTACGAGGTAAGTGTGGGCGAAGAAATCGCTATTCGGGAGGGCAGCCGCAAGCTACCGATTCTGGAGCTGGCCAAGGATTTCGCCAGCCATCAGAACTCGCCCAACTGGCTGGAGATTGATCGCGACAATTACAAGGGCCGCGTTCTGGCGCTGCCCAAGCGGCAAGATATCAACCTGCCGGTGAACGAGCAGTTGATTGTTGAGTTGTACAGTAAATAGTCAAATGCTGAACCACCAAGGACACGAAGGTAGACGAGGGACCTTCGTGAAACTTAGTGTCCTTTGTGGTTATGGATTAAGTGATTTTTCCGGTCCAACATTTCGAGCCAGATCAGCCGGCGCTGACGTTTAACCTGAATCCGGACCGATTCAGGGAGCCAGCACTGAGCCAAATGGCCGAAGGAGAAACAAATGCTTTGGAAAGGTTTTCAGAAACCAAAACGTCTCGCGGTCGATACCTCCTCGCTCACCGATAAATACGGCACCTTCTGGGCGCAGCCGTTTGAGCGCGGCTTCGGCACCACCATCGGCAATGCTCTGCGGCGCGTGATGCTCTCATCCATCGAGGGAGCAGCCGTGACCGCGGTCAAGATCGAAGGCGTGCTGCACGAGTTCCAGTCGATTCCCGGCGTGGTCGAGGACGCCACCGACATCATCCTCAACCTGAAGCAGATTCCATTCAAGTTGAGCGGTGACGCACCCAAGGCGATCTACCTGCGCGCCGATCAACCGGGCATTGTGACCTCTGGCATGATCGAGGCCGACGCTGATGTTGAAGTGCTCGACAAAGACGTTTACGTCGCCACTGTCAGCGAGGGCGGCAAGCTTGACATGGAAATGCGCCTCAAGCGCGGCCGCGGCTATGTCTCGGCCGACAAGAATTTCGACGAAGACCTGGGCATCGGCTTTATTCCCATTGATTCCGTGCACTCCCCGGTGCGCAAGTGCAACTACACGGTGGAAGCGGCGCGTCTCGGACAGATCACCGACTACGACAAGCTCACTCTCGAAGTGTGGACCAACGGCTCCATCACTCCGGCCGATTCCATCGGGCTGGCGGCCAAGCTGCTGAAGGACCACATGAACATCTTTATTAACTTCGAGGAAGACATCGAGACTTCCACCTCTACCGACGAGCGCAAGCCTGAGATCAAGAACGAAAATCTGAATCGCTCCGTCGAAGAGCTTGAGCTTTCCGTCCGCAGCTACAACTGCCTGAAGAACGCGAACATTCAGACCATCGGCGAGCTGGTGCAGAAGACGGAAGCCGAGATGCTCAAGACCAAGAACTTCGGCCGCAAGTCGCTGAACGAGATCAAGGAAATCTTGTCATCGATGGGTCTGAGCCTGGGCATGAAGATTGACGAGCACGGCAACGCCGTGCCTGGTCCGACTTCGAACCAGGTGCTGCCGGCTTCGGCCTACGGCAACGACAACGATCTGTAAGACACGGTGGCTAGTGGCCAGTGGTTAGAAACCCTGGTTCCGCTAGCCACTAATCACTTGGTGCTGAGGTTCACTAGCCACTAGTTCACTAGCCACTGAGGTTCACATGCGTCACAAAGTTGCAGGATGGAAACTGGGACGTAACACCGCGCACCGCCGCTCATTGCTGCGGAATCTGGTGACGTCGCTCATTCTCGAAGAACGTATCGAGACGACGGTGCCGAAGGCCAAGGCCATGCGTCCGCGAGTGGAGAAGATGATCACTCTGGGCAAGCGTGGCGACCTTGCGGCGCGCCGGCAGGCACACGCCTACCTCATGACCAGCGCCGCCGTGGACAAGCTCTTCGACACTATTGGTCCGCGCTTCGGCGATCGCGAAGGCGGTTACCTGCGCATTGTCCGCACTGGCTGGCAGAAGGGCGATGGCGCCGACAAAGCATTCGTCGAGCTTCTCGGCAGCGAAAAGCTGCAGGAAGAAAAGCGCGAGAAGCGCGCCGAAGCTCGTGCCAAGCGTACGGCCGAAGCCAAGAAGGCCATGGAAGAAGCCGAGGCGCAGGGCGTCGCCAGCGAACAAGCTGAAGACGAAGATAAGGCCAAAGAAGGCAAGAAAGAATAGACCCTGTCCGAAACCCAAGTCACTGTTCTCGAGCTGCGGCGAATTTCGCGGGAGCCTTGTCGAACATCTCTTTGTGGTCCGGCGAACAGAAATAATAATTCTTACCTTTATAGACGGACTTCAACGCCGGATCACCATCCATCTCGCACACCGGGCAGACCGGGTGTGCGTCGGTGGAGACGCGTGCTTTGGCATAGACCTGGTTCGAATTTGGATTCAACCAGCCTTGTCCTTGGTATTCCATCATGTCGGCTGTCTTCTCGGCTCGCTCGCGGCCGTAATAACGCTCAACCACACGAAGGGCGAGATCAACGCCGGACGAAAGTCCGCCTGAAGAGGCCAGGTTGCCATCTTCCACGAACCTGGCGCCACGCTTCAGTTGGATATCCGGAAACTGCATAGCGAACTCTGAGAAGCACTGTGATGCGTGGTCGCGGCTTTGCCTGAAAGTAAGCCGGTCTTTGCCAGCACATAAGCGCCCGTGCAAACCGACATGGTGACGTCCGCGGTTCTCGCCGACTTCCGAATCCATTCCAGCATCGCCGCGCTTTCTCCATTCTGCGCTGGGATTACGGTTACCTTGGGCGAAGGCGCGGTTTGAAAGGTGTAGTCGGGTACGATCTTCAATCCAGCGCTCGCAGTCACAGGCTTGGTGGTCTCGGCGACGGTGTAGAGATTGAAGAATCCGTGTCCCTGGGCGTCATGAACATCTTGAAACACTTCCCACGGTCCGGCGAAGTCTATGACTACCGCGCCGTCAGAAATCACAAAGGCAACGGGGATAGCGCCATTGCCAGGAGGGACAAGCGGATTGTACCTGTCCGCTGCTCTATCCTTTTCAGTACCATCCTCAGCTTTGACCCTGCCTGCGCCGGCGAAAAGTTTGCCTGCCGCCAACGGAATTCCAGCCACAAAACCGAATGCTGCTGATCTCTTGAGCAGTTCTCTTCTATTCATAAAACCCTCAGTGTTTTTTGCGTGACACTTCCTGTCTCCGATCCTGCAACTATCCTGGGTTTCGTTTTCGCCAAGCATCAACCCGGCGGCTCATCGAAATTTAGTTCGTAGTCAATTCCGCGAACCGATGCCGATAGTCGTTCGGAGGAACGTGGAGAACCCGAAGAAACGATCGCCGCAAGCTTTGACTGGAGCCGAAACCGCAGTCGTCCGCAACCTTTTCCAGTTTGTCTTGCGATTCCTCTAATCGTCGCCGCGCAGCTTCAACGCGCAGGCGCTCTACAAATCGCGCTGGAGTTGTGCCGGTATCCCTGAGGAACACACGCGCAAAATGACGTGGACTCATACCTGCCTTTGCGGCAAGCCTTTCTACCGGCAGGGCCTGGTTCAGGTTGTCGAGAGCCCAGGAACGAATCTCTTCGATTTGTTTCCGGTCGGAGGACTGTACAGAAAGCGCGGCGCTGAACTGCGATTGACCTCCGGCCCTGCGCAAGTACAAAACCAGTTCACGTGCGACCTTCAGTGCCATCGGCGACCCAAGGTCCTCTTCGACCAGAGCCAACGCAAGATCCATACCGGCAGTTACGCCCGCAGTGGTGTACGTGTTTCCATCACGTATGTAGATTGGATCCGGATCGACAGTTGTGTGCGTGAATCTTTCTGCCAACTCCGCTGCCCACTTCCAATGCGTCGTCGCACGCTTGCCGTCCAAGAGTCCAGCCGAAGCAAGTAGAAAGGCTCCTGTACAGATGGATCCAATGCGGCGCACTCGCTGAGCGGCCTTTCTTAGCCAGTCGAGTAATTCCTCATCACGAGCAGCTTTATGGACGCCGGTTCCACCAGCCACCAGCAGAGTGTCGATTGGTCCCCGCAGAGTGCGGTAAGTCTCAGTTCCGGTTAGCACTAATCCGCAGTTTGTGGTTATCGATCGGTGGCGCGCGGAACTTGCCAGCAGCACCCTGTAAGGGGCCTTCTGTCCCGGGCACTCTTTGACGAAGAGCTCCGCCGCCCGAACAAAAACCTGAAATGGGCCCGCCACGTCGAGGATCTGACTGTTTGGCGCGGCAAGAAAGACGATGGTCTTTGAGCCGTTCATGACGGAAAGCGGCTTCTTCGAGCTCCTCATGGCCCGATGCTAAGGCCCGAGGCCAATGGCAGCAATGACAAAATAGCGTCATTTTATGCCATCCTCATTTTCGACGAGAAATCGGAGTTTCATCAGCAAGTCTCAAGCTGCTTGACAGATGAGATAGGTTCGGAAATGGATTGGTCGGGAAGGACATTTAGTTTCTTCCTCATGCCTTCCTTCCCCCCACTCGTACATGTCCTGTCGCGGCACTCTGCCGTAATCTTGTTTCCGGCGCACCCGACGTTAGACTTGCGGTAGAACTATGGAGTTTTCCCGCACCCAAATCGCTATCGCCGTGGGCGCAGGCGTCCTGCTGCTGCTGATCTTTTTCGGCTACCTCATGTGGCTGAACGGTCAAGGGCCGGTCCTGGCCCGTTCGGAAGAGCGCGATCCCCTTTCCAATATCCCAAACTCTATCTCGCTCAATCCTCTGCGCGACCGTACTTCTGAGCGTGAGGCCAACAAGTTCATCGGCGCCATCCACGAAGGACATTGCGACGAAGAACTGGCGGGCTGGAAAAAGGATTATCGCAAGAAATATGCGGCCTTCATCTGCGATTCTGAGGCGCGACACCCGTTGATCTCATGGCGACTGGTGGAGTGGGAGGACACGCCGCCGTTGCGGATCCTGCGCTACCGCGGCAAACGCTTCAATACTCCCGGCGAAAAGGGCACCTATAAAGAGCTCTTCTCGGTCACTCTCGAAAATAAATACGGCGAATGGGCCGTGACCAAGTACGACTCCATGTACTAAACCAGCCGTCTGGCCTCAGCCATCAGTAGCAGGTCATGTGGTAGAACACCTGCATGCCTGAGGCGAGGCCACCTGCCGGCAAAGCAATTTCCCGCAACATCTTCGCCTTCGGCGCAACGTCATTTCTAAACGACACCGCCAGTGAAATGGCTTACTGGGTGCTGCCGGCATTTCTGGCTTCGCTCGGCGCTGGACCCGCGCAGTTGGGGATCATTGAAGGCATCGCCGAGAGCGTTGCCTCATTTGCCAAGCTGTTCTCCGGTTATCTGGCTGACCGGGTTCGGCGCCGCAAGCCCATCGTGGTGGCGGGATACGTGGTCGCGAACGCCGTGAAGCCCCTGCTCGCGCTCACGACTTCATGGGGGCAGATTCTCGTTATTCGCTTCGCCGATCGTTTCTCCAAGGGCATCCGAGGCACTGCGCGTGATGTCATGGTGGCCGAGTCGCAAGTCAAATCACGCCTCGGTTTCGCCTACGGACTGATCCAGGCGATGGATTCCGCGGGCGCTATCGCCGGGCCGCTCATCGCACTTGTGCTTCTGCCGCACTACGGCTTGCGCGCTATCTTCTGGGCGGCAGCGATTCCGGGATTGCTGTGCATCGTGGTCGCGATGTTGGGCATTCGCGAGACTCAAGCGGCGTACGCGAGCCGCACCCAGTCCAAATCTTTCTCCTCGGACTCTCGGTTGGATGTGCCCCTGCCCGAACCTGAAGTGATGAACTCAACCACGGGCCACGCTTCCCGTCTTCCCCGCAGTTTTTATTTCGTGCTTTTGGCAGTGACACTTTTCTCGCTAGGAAATTCGAGCGACATGTTTCTTGTGCTGCGCGCGCAAAGCATCGGCATTTCCGCCGTTCGGGCGCCCGTGCTCGGGCTGGTGTTTAACATTACCTATACGCTGTTCTCCTGGCCGGCTGGTCACCTGAGCGACCGGCTTTCCCGGCGGGCGATGGCGGCTGCAGGATATCTGGTTTTTGCCGCCGTGTACCTGGTCTTTGGGATTGCTCCATCAACTCCGGCCATTTGGTTCGCCATGGCGGTCTACGGTTTGTTCTATGCTCTGACCAACCCGGTGTTGAAAGCTCTGGTGGCAGAAACGGTGTCGTCAGAAGTCCGCGGCCGCGCGTTGGGCGTATATTTTTTTGTGACAAGTGTGGCGGCGCTGTTGGCCAGCGTCATCACCGGACAACTCTGGAAGCAGTATGGTGCGCGAGTTCCGTTCTTGCTGTCCGCGGGAATCGCTGCTGTCTCGGCGGTGTTGTTACTTGCCTCGCGTCGGGCGCAAGTAGTAGCCACAAGTTAGGCGGAGACCTTCTGAGAAATTGCCGAGGGCCTCATCTTTAGCAATAGAAAAATTACCACCTGAGCGACCAGTGCGGCGGTGCTGTCGAGCAACACATCGCGAAGGGAGCCGGTGCGGGAGGGAAGATAGGTCTGGTGCCATTCGTCCAGGCAAGCGACCAGGGCACTCATGAAAAAAGCGATCCGCGCCCATTCAACGGACCAACGGACCACGCCGGCGAAGGGGATGGTCGCGCGCCAGGCGCGGAATAGAAGAACGCTCAGCCCGAAATAGCCCACGAAGTGTCCGGTCTTCCGGATGTAGAAGTGCCAGACCAGGAAGCGGAACGGATCCAAGCCCATCAGGAAATGCAGTACGGGGTAGAGAACCCGGCTGGTATTTGCGGCGGAGCCGTAGTTGGTGGACTCCCCGACGATGAGACCCAGCCACAGCAGCGCCGCAATCCAAGCCTTAATTGCCTGCTTCGGAGCTGGGTTCAAGCGATCATGCCGGCTGATGGAAAACTTGCGATTCGAAAATTACGCCACCAAGCTCTACTCAACCGCATAGTTAGGCGCCTCGCGCGTAATCATGACGTCGTGCACATGGCTCTCGCGCAGTCCCGCCCCGCTGATGCGGACAAAGCGCGTCTTCTGCAGCAGTTCTGGGATGGTGGAACAACCACAATAGCCCATGCCTGACTTCAATCCGCCCACCATCTGATGCACGATCATGGCGACTGAGCCGCGATAGGGAACACGCCCTTCGATGCCCTCGGGTACCAGCTTGCCGAGACGGTTGGAGTCTTCTCCGACGACTGGCATCGCGGTCGAAGCGTCGCCATCGATGTTCTGGAAGTAGCGCTCGCTCGAACCCGACGCCATTGCGCCGAGGGAACCCATGCCTCGATAGGATTTGAAGGATCGTCCCTGATACAGAATCAGCTCTCCAGGACTTTCATCTGTCCCTGCGAAAAGAGATCCGATCATTACTGCACCGGCGCCCGCTGCCAGCGCCTTGGTGATATCGCCGGAGTACTTGATGCCGCCATCCGCAATGATAGGAACGCCTGCGTCTTTGGTAGCGCGGTAAGCCTCGGAAATGGCTGTCATCTGGGGCACGCCGGCTCCGGTAACGATGCGGGTGGTGCAGATCGAGCCTGGTCCGATGCCAACTTTGATCGCGTCCGCACCCGCCCGCGCCAGCTCGCAGGCGCCATCGAAGGTTCCGACATTACCGGCGATCAAATCCACTTCTGGTAATTTGGCCTTCACCGTTCTGATCGCTTCCAGCACGCGACCGGAATGGCCATGAGCGCTGTCAACTGCAATCAAATCCACCTTGCACTTCACCAGCTCTTGCGCCCGCTCCAGAAAATCGCCGGTAGCGCCGATGGCGGCGCCCACCCGCAGGCGCCCTTGCGAATCTTTGGCGGCATTGGGGTACTTCAGTTTCTTCTGGATGTCTTTTACCGTAATCAGGCCCTTCAGGTTGTATTTGTCGTCCACCACCAGCAGTTTCTCGACGCGGTGTTTGTGCAAGATCTTTTCCGCGTCCTCGAGCGTGGTCCCGACTGCCACAGTGATGAGGTTTTCTTTGGTCATTACTTTGCTGATAGGGATATCGAAGCGGCTTTCGAAGCGCAGATCGCGATTGGTCAGGATGCCCACCAGCTTTCCATCCTTGGTGATGGGCACACCGGAAATTTTGTATTTGCGCATGACTTCGAGCGCGTCCGAAACTTTGGCGTCGGGCGACATTGTCACGGGATCAACGATCATGCCGCTCTCGGAACGCTTCACTTTGTCCACCTCCTCGGCCTGCTGCTCGATTGACAAATTGCGATGAATGATTCCCATTCCGCCCTGCTGCGCCATGGCAATCGCCATGTGCGATTCGGTGACGGTGTCCATGGCGGCGCTGATCACCGGAATGTTCAACCGGATGTTGCGCGTGAGCTGAGTCTGGGTATTGGCCACCGCCGGAACCACATCAGAATGGGCGGGCAGCAACAACACGTCATCGAAGGTGAGGGCCTCAGGGACGGGGAAATGAATCATAATTTTTCTCGATGGGTAAACCTTACATTTTAGAGAGGCGAGCGGATTGAAGCAACCTAGGTGTCATCCTGAGCGCAGTGGCTGCTTCGCATAGCGAAGCAGCCACGAAGTCGAAGGATTCCCTATCTGACCACGCTTTCGTCAGGTTGCGTCGACCAGTACGCGCATTAACCGCTTTGGGAGAATGCCCTGACACACCGGTAAAGATGCATGGGCACTCAGGTCCTTCGACTACGCTCGCCCACTCGCAAGCGAGTGGGCAGGCTTCGCTCAGGATGACAAATCTCTGTGCCATCAGGATGACAAATCTCCGTGCCAATGGTTTGTCTTTTCCTCCCCGGGGGCGTATATTCGTAACTGAATACTGTTGTGTAGTAACCAGGATTTGGCGGAGCACACCAGTGGGCGCAAGCCCACTTTTTAGTTTCAGCCTGTTTTGTAACTGTGTGGCAGGCCAGTAAGTTATTGGCTTCATGGGATTTGACGTCGATCAAGTACGCGCGGTCGCCGAGCGGGTAGCAGCCTCCAGCGGGCTGGAGGTGGTGGAAGTGGAGTTGCGCGGCGGAGGTAAGGCCCGGATGCTCCGTATCGTGATTGATAAACCCGCCGGCATCACGCACGAGGATTGCGCGAACCTGAGCCGGGAAGTTGGGACGATCCTCGATATCGAAGATGCGGTGCCGGGAAATTCATACACATTAGAAGTTTCGTCTCCGGGACTGGATCGCAAGCTGTTTCGTCCGGCGGATTTCGAGCGCTTCACTGGAAGCCGAGTGAAGCTGACGACCCGGAATCCGGTGAATGGCAACCGCTACTTCGAGGGGCGATTGGAAAGTTTTCATGAAGGCCGCTTGCTCCTGGATTTGAGCAAGCCGCGGAAGAAATCGCGCCCTGGCGAGACAGAGCCGGAGAAATTGGAAATCGAGTTGGGTAACGTGGAGAAGGCGAATTTGGTGCCTGAGATCTGAGGAAGGGGTCAGTGGACAGTGATTTGTAGTTCTTTGGCTGACCACTGACAACTGGAAACTGTTTACTATGGCAAGCGAGCTGTACAACACAATTGACGCGTTGAGCAAGGAAAAGGGGATTGATCCTCAGATTGTAGTCAGCGCGGTGGAAGACGCGATTGTGGTCGCCACCCGCAAATACTACAAGACGCAGGAAAATCTGCGCGCCGAATTGGACAAAGAAACCGGCAAGATCCGCGCCTTTGCGGTCAAGACGGTGGTGGAGGCTCCGGAGCAAGTCGAAGATCCCTCTCTGCAGGTTACGTTGGATGACGCGCGGAAGCTCGATCCCAATGTCGAGATTGGCGGCGAGCTGCAAATTCCGAAAGTGACTGAAGGAATCCTGGGACGAATTGCGGCACAACTGGCCAAGCAGGTCATCTTCCAGAAGGTGCGCGAGGCGGAACGTGACACCGTGTACAACGAGTACATCGGGCGGGTCGGCGAAATCGTCAATGCCACGGTGAAGCGCATTGAAGGCCCCGACGTGATTTTCGATCTGGGCAAAGCGGAATCGCGCATGCCGCGCAAAGAACAGTCTAGGTTGGAATCGTTTGCTATGGGCGAGCGCGTACGCGTGGTTATCGCTCGCGTGGAGCGGGCTTCCAAAGGCCCCGCGGTAGTTGTGTCGCGGGCGGCGCCCGAGTTGGTGCAGCACTTGTTCCAGACTGAAGTGCCGGAAATCTACGACGGAACCGTTGTCATCCGGGCGATTGCGCGCGAGGCGGGAGAGCGCACCAAGATTGCGGTCATGTCGAAGGACAAGGACGTGGACGCTGTGGGCGCCTGCGTGGGCATGAAGGGCATGCGAGTGCAGTCCATTATCCGCGAGCTTCGAGGCGAGAAGATTGACATCATCGAATATCACGAAGATGCCGTGACCTTCGCTGAAAAGGCGTTGCAGCCCGCGAAGGTGAGCCGGGTGACGGTGGTCGATAGCGCCGACAAGCACCTGGAAGTGGTGGTCGATGACAGTCAGCTCTCCCTCGCGATCGGCAAGAAGGGACAGAACGTCCGTTTAGCCGCGAAGTTGCTGGGCTGGAAGATCGACATCAAGAGCGAGGAAGAGAAGCGGCAGGAAGTGGAGCTGCAGATGTCGGCACTCGTAGGCTCGACCTCCACTCCGCTGGATAGCGTTACAGGCTTGGGTGAAGGGTTGATCGAGAAGCTAAGTGCTGCGGGCGTGACGACGGTTGAGGCTCTAGCCGACATGACCCCCGAACAACTGGAGGCCATTGAAGGCATTGGCCCCAAAACAGTGGAAAAAATCAGCTTGGCGGTCAATAATTATTTCTCAAGCTTGGAAAGCGAAGAGGTGGTCGCGCCCGCGTCCGAAGCGGAAGGTGTTGCAGAACCGTCCGCCGAAGGCGAATCCCCGGTGGAAGAGACTGCTGGAGAATTGTCTGCCGAAGCCGCGACTGCGGATGTGGACGCTGTCCCGGAAGTCGAGTCGGCAAGTGCCCCGGCAGAAGGTGAGACGACCGCAGCAGCTGGAGAACCGGCGGAGGGGCAGGTTTCCTCCGACGACCAGCCAGAACACGAGAAGTAAATTGCAATACGGCGCGGACTTAGACGCGCCGAACTCAAAACTGACGCCGTGAGGTTGATATGAAGACTTAGCGGGACGGTCCGGAGGACAAAAGGACGGATGACCAAGATTCGAATCAACGATCTGGCCAGGGAGCTGGAAGTCAAAAGTAAAGCGATCCTCGACGTACTTCCAGAGATTGGAGTCACGGAGAAGAAGAGCCATTCCAGTTCCCTTGAAGACCATGAAGCAGAGAAGGTGCGGATCCACTTCCGCGCCGCTAGCGAAGCGCAGACTTCAAGCAAGTCTTCTCGCGCCAGCCGCAGTGATGCGGATGAAATCAAAACCAAGATTGATCTTTCCCACATTTCCAAGCCCGGCGACGTTCTAAAGGCGATCATCAGCAAGCAGCAACCGGCACCGGGCGCACCGCCTCGCACCCCGGCCGCACCACCGCCGGTGGAAACCAAACCGGCGCCGGCCGCGCCCGCAACAAAACCTCCAGTTCCCGAACCGCCGAAAGCACCCACTCCGCGCATTGTGGTGCCAATTCCTTCGTCCAGACCGACATTTACCGTTCCGGCAGCGCCTCAGCCCACGGCAGCGCCCACGCGGCCCGCACCTCCTGCGGCTGCGACGCAAGCCGCGCCTTCGGCAGGACCAGTATCAGCAGCGCCTCCGACCGCGGCACCGTCGCCTCAAGCCGGGGCTCCAACTTCACAACAGGCAACCGCGGCGGCAAGGCCAGCGACACCGAGTGCTCCCTCGCCGCAAGTACCTCTGCCGCGCATGATAGTGCCACAGACTGGCCCGCGTCCTGTGTACAAGGCCCCGATAAGACCGGCCTCGCCAACCGCCTCGGCTGGCGGCCCGGCGGCGCCGGCGCGTTCCGTTCCTGGTCGTCCGGTTCCCGGCCAGCCGATTTTCCAGCGTCCGCGTCCCGGTGCTCCAACCTCGCGTCCTGTGCTGCGTCCGGGCGAACGTCGGCCCATGCACCCGACTCGTCAGTCGCCGACCGGCACGCGTCCGCTAGGCGTGGGTCCAGGAGCTTTGCCGGCAGGGCCGGCAACCCGCCCCGGTACTCGGCCCGGAGGGCCTGCCCGCAGGCCTGGACAGCGCTACATTCCGCGTGGAGTGAAGGAAGGCCCGATGAAGGGCTACACTCCGCCGCCTCGATTGTCCCTCTCCAATGAGCCGCAACCGATCACGCGGAGCATCACGATCACGGAAGGCATCAGCGTCAAAGATCTGGCGGAGAAGCTGGGAATTCGTGCCAAGGATTTGATCGCGCGTCTTCTGGCCCGCGGCGTGTTCGCCACTATCAATCAGACGCTCGACACGGAACTGGCGAGTGAGATGTCACGCTTCTTCGGCGCCGACACGAATGTGATCACGTTTGAAGAGCAGGCGGCAAAGGAGGTCTCCGAGGCCGCTGCTGGGGAGGAAGGCGCCGCTAGTGAAGGCGTTCCGCGTCCCCCTGTGGTTACCATCATGGGTCATGTCGACCACGGCAAAACCACGCTGCTGGACTCCATTCGCCTGACTAACGTGGCGGGAGGTGAGGCCGGCGGCATCACGCAGCACATTGGCGCATACAAAGTGACGATCAAGGACAAAAAGTCGCCCGCATACGGCCGGCAGATCGTGTTTCTCGATACCCCCGGCCACGAGGCCTTCACGCGCATGCGCGCCCGTGGCGCCAAGGCCACCGATATCGTCGTCCTGGTGGTGGCCGCCGACGATGGCGTCATGCCACAGACCCTCGAAGCGATTGATCACGCACATGCCGCTGAAGTTCCGATCATCGTTGCCGTGAACAAAATCGACAAACCGGATGCGATGCCAGACCGGGTTAAAAAGCAACTGGCCGACCGCGGATTGATGCCGGAAGATTGGGGTGGAACCACAGTCTTTGTTGATGTGTCCGCTAAACAAAAGACAAATCTGAATTTGCTGATGGAAATGATCTGCCTGGTGGCGGACCTGCAGGAACTCAAAGCTACGCCGGATCGTCCCGCAACCGGCGTGGTGCTGGAAGCCAAGCTCGATCGCGGTCGTGGACCGGTGGCCACTTTATTGGTACAGAACGGCACACTGCGCGCCGGCGAGAATTTCGTCGTCGGCAACGTGTACGGGAAAGTTCGTGCCATGTTTGATGATCGCGGCGCTCAGCTCGAAGAAGCGCCACCGTCAACCCCCGTGGAAATCCTTGGAATGGAAGGACTGCCGCAGGCCGGCGATCAATTTGTAGTGGTTGCCGATCGTGATAAAGCGCGCGGTATCTCCGAGTATCGCGAGCAAAAGGCGCGCGAGGCCACGCTGGCGAAGAGTTCTCGCGTGTCGCTCGAAGGCCTGGCCGAACAACTGAAGACGGCTGGCACCAAGGAACTTAACATCATCCTAAAGGCCGACGTCGGCGGATCGGTCGAAGTACTCGGCGATCTCCTCTCCAAGCTCTCGAACGACAAGGTCCGCTTGAAGGTTCTGCATTCCGGTGTGGGCGCCATCACCGAAACCGACGTGCTGCTGGCTTCGGCTTCGAACGCCATCATCATCGGGTTTAATGTGCGCCCGGAGCGCAAGGCGCAGGAGTTGGCGGAGCAGGAGAAAGTGGACATCCGCCTGCACTCCATCATTTACGAACTGCAGGACGAGATCAAGAAGGCCATGAGCGGGCTGCTCGAACCGACCATCAAGGAAACTTACCAGGGCCGCGCCGAAGTGCTGGAGACCTTCCGCATCCCGAAAGTGGGCACGATTGCCGGCTGCAGGGTTGCCGATGGCTTGATCAAGCGCGACTCCGAAGTGCGGCTGCTTCGGGACAACGTGGTGGTGTTCAAGGGCAAGGTCAGCTCGCTGCGGCGCTTCAAAGATGATGCCAGCGAAGTGCGCAACGGCATGGAGTGCGGCATCGCAATCGCCAACTATAGCGACATCAAGGTTGGCGACGTAATCGAAGCCTTCGTGACGGAGAAGATCGCGGCAGAAGCGATGGCGTAGGACCGTCGTTCGTGATTGGTCATTGGTCGTTCGCCCACGCTGGAAGTGGTTGCCAACGACCAAAGACCAACTACTGACGACTGGATGATCGCTTTTCTCACCCTCGAACTGCGCATTGAAGCGGCGCAGTCTCTCAAGGACAAGCGGCAAGTGGTACGCAGCCTGAAAGACCGGCTGCGGGCGCACTTTAACGTGTCAGTGGCGGAACTGAATGCGTCTGGCTTATGGAACCGCGCCACTGTGGGAGTGGTTGGCGTTTCCGATTCACGGGATTATTTGGATGGCCTGATGAAGAACGTGGAACGCCAGGCAGCGCGGATCGTCAACAACAATGGGGCTGAGATTGACGATTCGTTCGTCGAGTTTTTGTAGGATTTCGCCTCTGGCGCTTGAACTTCCTCCGTCCGTTTCCGCTTTCTTCTGTCCAAGACCCCGTGTTTCGCTTGGTTAATGGGAAGTGATCACTTCCGCACGCAAGAGATCCAGAGGCGCATCCGCGAGGTGTCTAGAACTGCGCGGCGGTGCATCTGGCCCCAATTTCAGCATAGCAAGGGGGACGGGGAAAATGGGACAGGCCGCTCGAAATTATATTGTGCGTGAACTGAATAGCTTGCGGAGATTTGGGCAACTTTGGGGGCTTGACAAGGTTTAAGAAGCAAGCACCAGCAGGACGCGGAGCTCGATTCAAATTGAGACCCGAGGTTCGATTTTCTGATATTCTCATTCGTTTTACCCAGAGGTGCGGCGGTGGAGCGGCGGGGGCAGAAATATCATCGGGAGCGGATGGGAGAGGCCCTGCGGGAGGAGATTGAGACCATAGTCGAAGGCGAATTGGGCGATCCGCGCATTGGACTGGTCAGCGTGAGCAGCGTGCAGGTCGCCGATGATTCCCGTTCAGCCCGGGTTTTCGTGGCCGTCGAAGGCGATGAGGAAGAAGCCGAAGACTCGCTGGAGGGATTGACGGCGGCAGTCGGATACATCCGCCGCGTAGTAGCGGAGAGATTGCACCTGCGACGTCCGCCGGAGCTCTACTTCCAGTTGGACCGCTCGCAACATTATGGCGCCAGAATTGATGAGCTGTTGGGTCGCGCGAAAAAAAGGAAAAGATAGCCGGATTGCGGGAAGCGTTTTGAGGTACAGGTAAGCGTCACTTGAAATCGCGGCGCTTATTTTAGGGCGTCATCCTGAGCTTGCGAAGGATCTTGCGTGCAGCGGTATGGTGCGGACCGAATGACGGCAGCAGTCATGGTACTGCGCGAGATCCCTCGCTCCGCCTGAAGAACGGCTTCGCTCGGGATGACTGCGAGAAGATGCACCGTGGCTTCGCTCGGGATTACTGAGAAGCTAAGGTGTGCGCTGATGGAATTGTTGATGGTGCAGTCGGGCACGTAAGAGGTGTCGAGCACATATGTTGAGAGAAGTTCTTAAACACATCGAGCAGCGCAGCCGGTTTGTGCTGACTTCGCATGCGCGGCCCGACGGCGATGCGATTGGTTCGGCGCTGGCCTGTGGCCAGATCCTGCGCGTCATGGGCAAGGAAGCCGAAGTAGTTCTGCACGACGGCGTCCCACGGATTTACCGGCCGCTGCCGTTCGCGGACAAAGTTGTCCAGGCGGAGTGCGTCGATGGAAACTACGAGGCGGCGATCATCCTGGAGTGTGACAGCATCCAGCGCACACGCCTGCTGGGTTTGGAGGAGCGGTTTCTGATCAGCATTGATCATCACGTGAGCGGCCGGCCGTTTGCGCACGTGAACTGGATTGATCCCAAGGCGGTCGCGACGGCGGAGATGGTTTACCGCCTCGCCCGGGAAGCTGGCGTGAAAATCTCTCCTGAAATCGCAACTTGCCTCTATACGGCGGTGCTCACGGATACTGGCTCGTTTATGTTCGAAGGCACGAACGAACATACCTTCGCGCTGGCACGGGAACTGGTGCTGGCCGGAGCCGATCCGGCGCGGTGCGCTCGTAGTGTTTATTTCGGACACTCCACTGCCAAGATGCGACTGCTGGGCGCGGCGCTTTCTAACTTGCATCGCGAGGGACCGCTGGCCTGGATTTCAGTGAGCCAGGAGCAAATGGAAAGCTGTCACGCTAAGGAAGAAGATTGTGAAGGGCTGGTGAATTACGCGCTCGCCATCCAAGATGTCGAAGTGGCGGCATTTTTCCGCGAGCTTCCGGGAGGCCGCTTTCGCGTGAGCCTGCGCAGCAAAGGCGATCTGAACGTGGCTGCGGTCGCTGAGCGTTTTGGCGGTGGCGGTCATCAATGCGCCAGCGGGTGCTCCCTCGACGGTCCATTGTCCGCAGCAACCGCGCGAGTGCTGGCGGAGTTGCGGCCTGGCCCCTCCATACAATAGTTCCCCGGTGGGTTACTGATTTTTGATTGTCAATGGCACGGGGAGCCTTTGATCAAAATTTAGCAATGAGGAGAACGAATCCCCGACATCTCCAAACCTGCAGCCTTGACTGAGCGCCGGCCCGCCCTCACCGATTGGCTGCTGCTCTTTGGATTTTGCGCCTTCCTGTTTTTCTTTGGGCTCGCATATTTCGGCCTGGTAGGGGCGGATGAGCCACGGTACGCGCAGGTGGCGCGCGAGATGCTTGCCCGGCATGACTGGATCACTCCTACTCTCGGCGGCAAACCGTGGCTGGAGAAGCCTTCACTTTATTACTGGCAGGCCATGCTGGCGTACAGAGTTTTCGGCGTAAGTGATTGGGCGGCGCGATTGCCCTCGGCGTTGGATGCAACGCTGATGGTGCTCGCAGTTTATCTTTTTCTGCGCCGCTTCCGTCCGGGATTTCATCTCGATGGAGCTCTGATGACGGCGTCGGCGGCAGCGGTGATTGGTTTTGCCCGTGCCGCTTCGACAGACATGCCACTCGCTGCGACTTTCACTATCGCGTTGCTGGCGTGGTATGCCTGGCACGAGAGCGGAAGCAAGAGCTACCTGGCCTGGTTTTACATCTTTCTCGGATTAGCGATGCTTGCCAAAGGACCGGTGGCACCAGCTCTCGCAGCGGTAATCATTGTGATCTTTGCCCTTGCGAAGGGGGAGCGTCAGATTATCTGGCGAACGCTTTGGATACCAGGCATCCTACTATTTTGTGCAGTCGGGCTGCCCTGGTACATCGCCGTGCAAATGAGGAACCCGGAATTCTTCCGGGTTTTTATTCTGGAGCACAATCTGGCTCGCTTCGGCACTGATCTTTATCACCATCACCAGCCGTTTTGGTATTACCTGCCAGTTGTCCTGCTGGGGTTGCTGCCATGGACCATGCTGGTTGCTTCGGCGCTGCTCGAAAGCATTCGCGGATGGTGGGCGGAGGGTCGCGAGATTTTTCGATCGGAGGACGGGTTCAGCGCATTTCTCGTGATCTGGCTGATCGTGCCGCTGGTGTTCTTTTCTATCTCAGCGTCCAAGCTGCCGGGGTACATCGTGCCTGCGTTGCCTGCAGGCACCCTGCTTCTGACGGAATACGTGAGACGTCATGCAAACGATGACGATCGTCCGCGAATTCTGCCCATTGTTCTACATTCTATTGTAGCGGCGCTGCTTGTGGTTCCTGCGTTGATGCTGCAGTACATCGTGTTTCAACATCAGCTGCCCTGGGGCCGGGCATTGGAGATCTCCCTGGCATTCGCCATGGTCCTGGGAGTTGGTATGGTGCTTACGCTCTACCGCCGGTTCGGCCTGCGAGTGTTGCGTTTCGTGACGCTGGTTCCCGTAGTGCTGGCGCTATGGGCGGCATTGCGTATCGGCGCGCCAGCGCTGGACGCCACGCTCTCAGCGCGTCCTCTAGCCGCGGAGCTCACTAAGATAGAGAACCGGACCGTGCCTCTTGCCATCTTAGGGCTCTCGCGAGAAACACAATACGGGCTGCAGTTCTATCGCAATCAAGACATTGCTCGCTATGAACTAGGGCAGGCGCCTATCCAAGAACACCTGGTGATCGCTCCAGAAGGATCGCAGGTAAGCGTGGCGAAATGGACCGTGGGACGAAGAGTTACTTACCTGGGAAGCTTTGCGTCGCAGGGCGTCGATTATTACTGGGTGGAAGGGAGGAAAATCGAGTAGCACTAGCACCCAAGCCAGCTGCCTGGGTTAAATGCTGTTCTCCCACCCTGTTACTTCAGCGTGTCCCCCCGGTTTGCCTCTTGTGCATCGAAGCAACTACACTCGGATTTCGTGGCTGCCATGAGCGCTTTAGTTAAGCCCGAACTCTTCAGGAGCCCTCGGCTGGAAATTCTTGACCTCAGGCATTTTTCGTCTGCCGATCTGCGTCCGTTACTCGAGGACGAAGCCGAAGTCTGGTCGCGCCTGCTTTCCTGGGACTATAGCGGCTCGGCGGACATGATTCTGCGCTACGTGGAGGCCAAGATACTACCCGGATATGCCGCCATCGATCGCGGACGCATTTTCGGGTACGCCTTTTTCGTCTATGAGGGCAGCAAGGGCGTGATCGGCGACTTATTCGTTGGCAACGAAGGCCGGTTATCAAACACCTACGAGGTGGAAACGCGCCTCCTGACTCACGTGATTGAAACCCTGCAGCAGTCGCCGGGCATTCATCGCGTAGAGGCGCAGTTACTGGTACACGAAACCGGAGCAGTGTCCCAGCCATTTGTGGAGCAGGGATTCCAGCGCCACGCAAGGCTATTCATGGTGCTGCCTTTGGAAAGTATGACGAAGTCGGCAGCGGCCCTCGATCCCGATATCGAGATCCGCCGTTGGACCGAGCCCGACTATCAGCCAGCCGCCGCTGTAATTACGACCGCCTACCGCGGGCACGTGGATTCGGAGATCAATGATCAGTACCGCAGCTTGAGCGGATCGCTGCGCTTTCTGAATAACATCGTACGCTTTCCAGGCTGCGGAGTCTTCGATGCGGATTCTTCCTTCGTAGCAATGCATAAGCGGACGCGCAACTTGATTGGACTGATCCTCTGTTCCCGCGTGCGCCACGATGTTGGCCACGTGACTCAGGTTTGCGTGCTGCCAGAGTATCGCTCGCACGGAATCGGCGAGGCGCTGCTGGCGGTGACCGTCAACAGTCTGCGCCAGCGAAGCTTCTCGACGCTCTCCCTGACCGTCACGGAAGCCAACGCACGCGCCGTGGAGCTCTATCAACGTCTGGGGTTCGACACCAAGCGAGTGTTTGATGCGTTTGTGTGGGAAGGGTAGAAGCGGACCTCAGACATCAGGCTTCAGACCTCAGACGTTAGACCTAACTCGCGTTTAGCATCAGAAGATGGCTCTGGTAGAGATCAAAGGGAAGTGGCCCATTTGTATGTCATCACCTCCCTCTGACGAGTCCCGCATCATTGCTGCGCGCCTCTCCCCAGTAATGCCATGTACGTTCCGACGTGTTTCGTCGCGACCCACATCTCCCTCCGAGATCGGAGCAGTTGGCGTCCGTCGTCCTGACCCGGCGTCCAAATCTGAGACAGAAAGCACTGATCGATATAGCACTCAAAGATCACTTGCCCGTTCTTGCCCGCGGAACGGCCGGTAACATGATTAGCCATGCGCATAGCGATGCGAGTGCCGTCTGAATTTTGGACGACAACGTTGTCTTTCCCGGCCGAGAATCGATATTCGCCGGCCGGGTAAGCTTTATCTCCCAAGATGAAGCTGAACGGGACCTTGACCTTCACGCTGCCGGTTTGACCATAGGCTGGGATCACCGCATTTCCGATCGATAGGCAGAGAGCTGCGTAGAGTAGCATCTGTTTCTTCATAACCATTCTCCTTTATTTGTTTTTGCAGGACGGCCTTGAGATCCGCCCAGCTGAACCGCTTTCGTCTGCGGCATGTGGCGCACTCTCGCAGCAGCGGGTGGGCATAACAATGGGTCGGCCGTGATTCCGCCGAGAAGCAAATGTGACCAGCTAACTAATTGAAAATGTGGGAGTCACGCAGGAATGTGATCCGACCAGTGGAAGGATTCCCAGAGCGAATAGTGTTAGACTTCGTGGATCACAAGCGAGGTCTATGGCAGAATCGGCTGCCAAGTCGAACATCATCCAGTTCGGTCTCTTCGAACTTGACCTGCAAGCCCGTGAGCTCCGGAAGTCCGGAATCCGAATCAAGCTGCAGGAGCAGCCCTTCCAAATCCTGTCGATGTTGCTTGAGCGTCCGGGCGAGATCGTTTCTCGCGAGGAACTGCAGAAGCGTCTCTGGCCTGAGGACACCTTCGTTGACTTCGATCTGAGCCTCAACAGCGCGGTAAAGAAACTTCGTCAGGCCCTGAACGACGACTCCGAGAATCCCAGGTTTATCGAGACCCTCTATCGGCGAGGTTACCGGTTTATTGGACCGATTAACGGCACGGTAAGGCTTGAAGCCGTTCAGCCTCCAAGTGCCGCGCCGGCGCAACCAACAACTATCCAGCCGAAGTTGGCAGAGAGAGTCTCTGGCCCGTCGCATACGATCGCCCGCCACCGGAAGGTCCTGCTTCGCTTGGGTACGCTTTTTCTCCTGGGCTTGGCTGCATTGATCTGGCTCGGAAGGTCCCAACCACCGCGTGTTTTCGGGTATACGCAGATTACCCACGACGGGCGGTTTAAAGGCGGAATTGTCACGGATGGCGAGCGGCTCTACCTCTCGGAGATGGACGGCAACCACTTTGTCGTTGCGCAAGTTTCAGCGAGCGGAGGAGAGACTGCAATCCTTCCGACTCCATTTGTGAATGTTTTCGTTGCTGATATCTCGCCCGATGGTTCATCTCTTCTGGTTGCCAATTTCAAAGGTACTGGGCAAACGGCAGCGCTTTGGAGTTTGCCACTCCCGGCGGGCACGCCACGCCGGATGGGCGACTTGGCGCCGACGTCAGCGGCCTGGACGCCGGACGGGAGTGAACTGGTCTTCTCCAAGGATTCGGAGATTTACGTCGCGAAGAGTGACGGCACGGGAGCACATAAACTTGTGACCGCTCAGGGCACTGTTTTCAATCTACGCTTTTCGCCCGAAGGCAAGCGCGTTCGCTTCGACGTCTATGACAACAGAACTGCCTCCAGCGAGATATGGGAAGTGAAGCGCGATGGAACCGGTCTGCGCCCTGTCCTTCCAGGCTGGAATCCAACTCCGCAAGAATGTTGCGGGCGCTGGACTAGAGACGGGAAATACTACGTCTTCCAAAGTTTCCAAAAGGGTGCGAACAATATCTGGGCGCTAGCGGAAAACACCCATTGGTTCGGCAGACATGCCGAGCCAGTACAACTGACGAACGGCCCCCTCGATTTCAGTTCTCCCGTCCCGAGCAAAGACGGCAAGAGGATATTCTCCTTTGGATCCCAGCCGCGCGCCGAACTGGTGCGTTTGGACCCGAAGGCGGGACTGGTTCCATACTTCGCAGGCATCTCCGCCACAGACCTGGCGTTTTCTGCCGACGGCCAGTGGGTGGCCTACGTTTCCGTTCCGGAGCACATTCTCTGGCGAAGCCGAATCGACGGCAGTGAGCCTTTGCAGCTTACTTCCACGTGGATGCATGCTGCTCTGCCGCGATGGTCGCCTGACAGCAAACAGATCGTCTTTATGGGGCGAAGCGACAACACCAATTACCGCGCGTATCTCATCTCTGCCAGCGCCGGAGAGCCAAGAGAACTGATTCCGGGGGCGGAAGTCGGTTTCGATCCTAGCTGGTCGCCAGACGGAAGGTCTTTCGTTCTCGCCTTGAACTACGCTGATTCGCCTGGGGGATCAGGAATCTCGATCCTGGACCTGGCATCGAAGAAGTTGTCACAATTGCCGGAAAGTCAAAATTTGTTCTCGCCACGATGGTCTCCAGATGGAAAGTACATTGCGGCAATCACCAGGGATTCGCAGAAACTGATGTTGTTTCAGCTTTCCGCTCAGAAGTGGACCGAACTGGTGGCACTTCCGGTAGTTGGTTACCCCAGTTGGTCTCGCGACGGGCAATACTTGTACTTCGATACCGAGTTCACAGAAGATCCCGCATTCTTCCGCGTCCGCATCTCTGACCGCAAGTTGGAAAAGCTGCTGAGTCTAAAAGGCATGCGGCGTTTCCTGGGCGAACTCGGTTCATGGACGGGGCTCGCGCCCGACGACTCGCCTCTGCTGGCACGCGATATAAGCAGCCAGGAAATCTACGCCCTCGACTGGCAGGCGCCTTAGAGACTCCTGCTTGGGCAGGATTGTCTTTATCTTCGCAACAGCCACATGACCCAGCCTGCCACAAAGACTCCGCCAACGAACATCGCAAAGCAGTACAAGCCGTAGCGGATTTGCTCGCGGGGCTGGTTGCGCTGGGTAATGCCAAAGACGATCGAAGCAAACAGGGCGAACAGCAGGGCAGCGCTGAAGTGTGAAACGCTCATTTTTCTGTTTCTTTCTCTTCTTTTCTTTAAATCGGTTCCGTTCCGACCGTTGTTTTCTTAATTACGGCTTCTTGCCAATCGCGATGTGATAAGCGTCGGCGACGCTGATGAAATTCAGCAAGCCAGCGACAATCAGAAACTTGGTGCCGTAGTCGGCAGTGGCATGGGCGATGGCGCCGTGTCCCCAGTCCATGGCCCGAGCCATGATGTACAGGCCGCCTGCGCCCAGATCCCCAACGAATCCCAGGATGTCGAGTATGTCGCCGCCGTTGGGCGGATAGATGCGCCCTTGCATCAGCAGGCCAAGAACGAACATGCTGACGATCGAGCCCATGAGCAGCAAGCCGCGAATCCAGCGCTTCTGAATGAGGTGGCCAGCGCCCGGAATCAGCCACGCTAGAGCGGGAACGACCACCGACATGGTAGTGATGGGTTGGGCGGCGGGCAGTTTTTGAGTTTCAGCGACTTTCGTCTTACCAAGGGGAGAATTTGCCATTCAGATGAGTACAATCTCACTTTGAATTTTACCGGTTACTTCCGCAGCTTTGGGCCTCACCAATACGTTGACCTCGCTGCGCACGCCGAACTCAGGAAAGTAGATGCCAGGCTCGATGGAGAAGCAGGAGTTGGGCAGAATGCGCCGCTCGTCGTGAATTTCCAGATCGTCCATGTTGGCGCCGTTGGAATGAACTTCGGTGCCGATGGAGTGCCCGGTGCGATGAATGAAATATTCTCCGAACCCTTTGTTATTAATGTGACTGCGTACGGCGCGGTCAATCTCCCATCCTGCGACCGGACGTCCGGCTGCGACTGCTTCCTGCACGGTTTTCACGCCTAGGTCACGTGCCTGCCGGACGGTGCTGAAAACTTCGCGCATGCGGTCGGATGGGGCCTTGCCTACAAAACCAGTCCAGGTAATGTCGTAGTAAACCGCTCCAGGGATATTCTTCTTGGCCCACACGTCCAATAGAACGAAATCACCTTCGCGGATTGGTTTGGATCTTTCTGGACGCGGATCGTAGTGGGGGTTGCCGCTGTTGGCATTCACCGCGACCACGGGCGGGTCGTCGGTGATCAGATTCTCACGGCGAAAGGCTTCCAGAAACCACTGTTGGATGCCATGTTCGTTGGTGCCGCCATTGCGCACGCGCCGCCCGATTTCCTGGAACGCTGCGGCGGTGATTGCGTCAATCGCATCCCGCGCCGCGAAATGCGTCTTAATCTGCTCGTCTGTCCAGGTGGACTCGAACTGCGCCACCAGATCACCAGAGCTGACTACATTCTTTCCCAGGCCACGGATCAAGTCGATTGTGCCGGCATCGACCAAGGAGATGGTGAACACCAGATTGTTAGGCGAGTACTGCATGGCGATGTCGCGATGATTCGAGAGCATCACCTTGACCTGCTCGAATAATTCCTGCCATGCAGCATACTGGCGCTTGCTGCCGGGAAGCGCATCGAGGTGTCCTGATTCGATCTTGTGAACCAACTTGGCAGGCTCACCCTGAGAAGGGATCAGGTAAAACCAGCGCCGCGTGACCATCAGATCTTCAGGCAGTCCCAGTACGCGATAGGCAATGGGATCGCGATGATGATGGTCGTAAAACAGCCAGGCGTCGATATTGCGCTCGCGCAGAGCAGATTGTATGGCGGAAAGATCCATGAGCAAACAACTATTCTAACAATGACAGAGGTTTTGAGCGAATCGCAGGCAGGGGATCGCGGTGACACCAGCACGGGCGAGACGCCCGCGCCTACACAGAAATGACCCCGGTCGTCGGTGCCACTCAAAGTTCGCGTAGCGTAACAAGCACTCTATCCACAGTCAGCGGCGGATGCACATCTGACGCTGTCAACACACCAAAGAGCCACGTGGGGACAGCCGCCCTCGGCTGTCCGGCCGAGCCAAGCTCGGCAATCGCGATCAGGCAGGTTTTGCCAGAACCTTCTTCCGAGTGCCCGGCGGCAGCGTTTCACATGCGGTGCGCAGAACTAATCTTGGGGCTCGGTCGCGAATGCTCATCAGATATGGCACGGTCCGCTTGGGATCGGCTTTGGCGGTTTCCCGCAGCAACCAGCCCAAACCCTTCTGCACCATGTCGTCTTCATCGGAGAGGAGCAGATTCGACAGGCGGATGACTTCCGGGAGAAACATTCGTCGGCGTGTGCCCTGGATCAGCGCCACGCACGCGGCCCGGCGGTGCCAGCGAACCGGGGACTTGGCCCAGCGGAAGACCGTATTCGCGCGCGAGGGTTTGGCGACGATCATGGGCGCGATCAGGTAATGCACGAGCGCGTCGTGATCGGCCCAACTGTTGATGCGACCTAACCAAGACTCGAACAGCTTGAATTCAGCGTCCCTGAACTCAACGGTCAGCTTTTCCAGCAGAAAAACGGCGAAACTTTTCTCTTCCAGGATTTCACCCGAGAACAAACGGTCTGCGACCCGCACCAGGAAGTCGAGGCCAAATTCTTTTCGGATTTCGCGCCGCGAGCGGAGTGCCGCTTTGCGCAGGGCGGTGGTGTACCAGCCATGCGATTTGATTTCTTCTTTGAAGAACCACTGCACGCCCTTGGCGTGTTCGGCAGAGCCGCCGTCTCTGAGAATGTGCTGGATGTCGTAGGCAACTGCCGCCGGAGTGGGTTTGCCTGTTGCCATGTTGCCCGGCTAGCTCGCGGGAGCGGCGCTTCCGGTCCTTACGCTCTTGTCGTAAATCCACAGCAGCGCCGCAGTAGCCACCCCCACGCCCGTTACGGCCCACCAGATTCGTCCTGGCTGGTGCGTCACTTCGCCAAAGTGATGGATGAGTTTTCCGCCAAACCAGCCGCCGATCAGTGAACCGATTCCGATGGGCAGAAATGCAAACCCCATGTACGTACCCTGCTGGCCGGGAGGCGCCAGCCGGGAAATATATTCGTAATAACGCGGAGACTGCGTGATCTCGCCTAGCGCGACCAAAACCAGCGTAAGAACCGCCGTCGGAAAGGTGGGATGGACAATCAGAAGGATCCACGCCAGCCCAGAGATCAGTGTTCCTAGCGTAATCGAGCGAAACGCCGGCCACCTCTGGGTGAGGAAGCTGACCACCATCTGCAACGAAATTACCGTCAGCGGCCCGGCCGACAGCATCAGCTCAGTGTTGGCATTCGGATCCACGTAATTGTGAATGTAGAGCGGGAGGATGATGAATTCCTGCCAGAAGACGATCCAGTATCCGGAGAAGATCAGCAGAAACAACATGAACCGCGGATTGGAGAGGACGGTGCCGAAATTTTTTGCGGCCTGGCCAAGGCTGACGGTTTGCACCTCATTCGAGCGCCGCGGCTCTTTGTAGAGCAGCAGCACGGCGAAAAACATGGCAAACACGCTAAGGGCTGCAGCCCGGAAAACGTTCTCCACGCGCATGTGCTGATGTACCCAGGAGGCAACGTACGGTCCGGCGGCGCCGCCAATGTTCACCAGCGTGTAATAAATGGAGTAACCAATCGATCGGACATTCTCCTTCGAGGCGCGGGCTGTAGTCCCGACGATGGAGGGCTTGACCAGCGCGATGCCCAGGGCCGGAAGCATCAACACAAAAGTCACGAGCACGATCAGCGGGACGGCATTGCGGACGGGAGCGAGCCAGGGTGCTGCCAGCGATCCGAGTAAGAAGTAGGAGCAACTCAGGATCAGATAGGCCAGCGAAAGCGAGCGGCGGAAACCCAGTCGGTCGGCAAGAGTTCCGCCAAATGCGGCCAGAAACCAGACCAGCCCTCCGAAGAGTCCGGTCAGGCTGCTCGCCTGCTCCACCCGAAAATTCAAGGTCTCATGTAGGTAGCGGGCGAGCGAGGCGAAGGCAGCGTAATAAGAAAGCCGCTCAAAAAGCTCACTGATGTTGGCAACCCAAAAGGGCCGCTCAAAGCCGGTGCGAATTTCGTGCAGGCGATCAGAAAAGGTCAGAAGTGGCTCCTAGGCTTACGCTTGATCGTCATTGCACTGTCATCCCGAGCGCCGCGTGAGCCGCGCTCGCGCGGTAATAGCAAGTCGAGGGACCTGGTGTTTTCAGTTTCGTGAAGCTCATCGAGCACTCAATCGTTGCTTCAGCGCATCGGCTGATAGTCCCACCACCCGAATCATTTTTCTGCGGCTGCTCTGGCCGGACGCTATGGTAACGGAAGACCGCGGAACCTTCAAAAGATTTGCGAAGAATTCGATGCAGGCGGCGTTAGCTTTGCCGTCGACGGGCGGTGCAACAAGGGAGAGTTTGAGCGCGTCTCCGACTTCGCCGGTGATGGCGTTCTTCTTGGCACGAGGGTGGATCTTGACCGCAAAAGTGGCGTCACCAGCCGTGTCGTGAATGGTGATCATTCAAAACCCGTTTACCACAGAGGACACGAAGGTACACAGAGGAAGCGAAGAACCCAACTCCTGGTTACTCTACGTTCCGGTAGTTAAGCTATCGCTCTTTCTCCGAAAATCGCCGTACCCAGACGCACACAGGTCGAACCCTCTTCGATGGCGACTTCGAAATCGTGCGACATGCCCATGGAGAGTACGTCCATCTGGATGGCGGGCAGCCGTTTCGCGGCAATCTGATCGCGCACTTCCCGCAACCTGCGAAAATATGGACGTGCATCGTGCGGATCCTCAGTAAATGGAGGAATGGTCATCAACCCGCGAAATACAAGATGTTCGAGCCCGGGTGCCGCGCGCAGGATTTCATCCAGTGCGCTCGATTCGGGAGCGATGCCGGTCTTGGCCTCCTCGCCGCCGACGTTAATTTCAATCAGCACGCCGAGTTTCTTCCCCAGTTGCTCGGCGCAGGCATTGATCTTCTGGGCCAGGCGGATGGAATCGACTGAGTCCACTGCTGCAAACAGCTCGGCCGCCTTCGCAGCTTTGTTTGATTGCAGATGCCCGATCATGTGCCAGTCGGCATCGCGTAGATCGGTCAACGCTCCCGCCTTCCCTGCAAACTCTTGAACGCGATTTTCACCGAACAACCGAAGTCCGGCGTCGTAGGCTTCGCGGATACGTTCTGGCGGGAAGGTCTTGGTGACTGCCATCAGCGCGATTTCTTCGGGCCGGCGCTGGGCTCGGTGCGCTGCAGTCGCGGTGCGCTCGCGTATCTGAGCGACATTCTTGGCGACGGACACTGAAGAAGAATAAACCACGGAGCGTCCCGCGCCACACGCGATCACATGATCGCCGTCGGCGGAGCAGGCTCATCCGGGCTGCCTGCATTGGCCAGCGGAACTCGGATCATAACCACGATGAGCACGATGAAAGCGAGCACGCCGAGGATATCGGAGGGGTGTTGAAAGATTACCGGCAATGGTTTCTGGAATCCGCGGAAGCCCGCGACCACCAGCCCACACAGGGCTTCACCCGCAATCAGACCGGAGGCGGTGAGCACCCCTGCATTCTCAACCCGTGCCTTTTGCGCGTCATTCAGGCCTCGGCGATCTCGCAGTTTGTCTGTAGCCCAGCGAATGATCCCGCCCACGAAAATGGCGAACGTGGTCTCCAGTGGCAAGTACATGCCCACGGCAAAAAGCATCGGACTCTTGACCTCTACCATGATGAGAGCGAATCCCATCAGGATGCCGACGATCACGAGCGGCCATGCCATGTTGTGGTTCACGATACCTTGCGCCAGCGACGCCATCAGTCCGGCTTGCGGCGCCGGGAGTTCGCGGCTGCCGAAACCATAAGCCTTATTCAGCACCAGCAAGGGAAAGAACAGCACCAGGCTGGCGGCCACGATCCCAAAGAGGTCGCCAATCTGCATTTTGGCCGGGGTACCGCCCAGAATGTGTCCGACTTTCAAGTCTTGCAGCATCTCGCCCGCAACTGCCGACGAGACACAGACGACAGCGGCCACACCCAGCACTGCTGACACTCCACTCATTCCGGAAACGCCAATTGACACCATCAAGAGTGCCGCGATGATAAGCGTGCACAAGGTCAATCCAGATACCGGATTATTTGACGATCCGATCATCCCGACCAGGTTGCCGGACACGGCGGCGAAGAAAAAGCCCAGGACAATCATGACGAGCGCCGCAACCGCCCCGCCCCCCAGCATCCCGGTGAAGTAGGCGTATAGCAGCACCATGCAGACGAAAACTACGCCCAGACCGGTAAAGACAACTTTTCCATTGAGATCGCGGTCCACGCGACTGGTTGCGGCATGAGCAGCGGCAGATTTCTTCAGGTCAGCTACGGCACGCTTCATGCCCAACCAGAGACTTCGGCGCATGCGGAATAGAGTGAACCCGGCCCCCACCATCATGCCGCCCACGGCGATGGGACGAACGATGGAGAACCACACAGCGGTAGCCAGACCACCCCAGGCTTCGATGCCAGCATCGGCGGGTAGCCCTGTCCTGAGTTGCGGTCCCAGGAAGAAGAGAAGGAGGGGAACCAGCAGGCCCCACGCCACAACACCACCGGCAAAGTTCAGCGCGGCCAGCCGAGGTCCGATGATGTAACCGACGCCGAGGTAAGCTGGGCTGACCGCCGGGGCGGAAAAAGTCGTCATAGCTCCGGTGGCGACGTTGGGCGAATTGAGGGCTCGTCCGAGCTTCAGAGTTTTTCCAAAATCGCCCACGCGAAAGATAACGTCGCGGCTGATGTTGAACAGCTTAATCGAGCCCAGGAAATACATCAGGGCACCGAATCCCATATTGGCGAATAAAATCTTGGCTGCCTTGCTGCCTTGTTGACCAGCCTTGTGAATCTCGGAAGCGGCAACCGATTCCGGGAAGGGAAGCTCTGGGTCTTCCACCATGACACGCCGGAGCAGCGTGACGAAGAGAATGCCCAGGGTTCCACCGACGGCCATGAGCGCCACCGATTTCCAGTACGCCTCGTGAACGCTGAAGGCTGGCCAGGCCCCGGACAACACGAACGCCGGCAAAGTGAAGATCGCGCCCGCGGCTACGGATTCGCCGATCGAGCCCACGGTACGAGCAATGTTTTCCTCTAGCAGGGAACCCTTCATCAGCTTGAGCAGCGCCATGCCGATGACGGCGGCTGGATAGGTTGCGGCAATCGTCATGCCAGCCCGCAGTCCCAGGTAGGCGTTGGCCGAGCCCAGGATTGTGGTCATTACCAGTCCGATCAACAATGCGCGGAAGGTAAATTCCCGCATTTCCATGTGCTCGGGGACATAGGGTTGAAATTTCTTCGGGATTTCGGTCGCATTCACCGGGCTCATGAAAGAAGGTCCTCGTAACTTTTAGCTTAACTTGATTAAGGCAAGACCGCGCACGTTAGCACGCGTGTGCCCTGTTTTACAAGGGGGAGACCAGCGTCGTTTCCGGCAGTTTTTGCGTCCCACATAATCAACGTGTTAATGGCAAGTCGGGCAACTCCTGAGAGCTACCGCAGTTTGCTACAATGGCACTTCCGATCGGTTCCTCTGGTCGTTGTTCTGAGGTGTACGACTATGGTTCGCAAGCCGTTCCTGTGTCGCGATTGTGGCAGTGTTGAGGGATACCGTTCGCGTCCCCGTAATTTCGTGGAAAAATACATTCTGCCCGCCTTGTATTTGCGCCCGGTGCGGTGCGGAGACTGTTTCCGCAGGTCTTACCAGCCTGGTTTTGTGCCGGTTCGGGAGCGTGAAACCGAGGTAACGCATCGCGCTGCTGCCTGATTCGCGACCCACGCGTTGCGCGGGCCCAGCCCGCCCGCTATACTGAAGCAGATTCGTCCGCTTGTAGCCCCCCGAGCACGAGCGGGACGAGGGAGGTTCGTCTTCAGCAGTAGCGGGGACCCAATCCGGGCTGCCGGGACCAAGGTCGTAGCGCGTAACCTTTCGCGGGTATCTTCATTGGTCTCCTCAGTGAGCGGCGTTGCCGAAAGTTTGTTCGCCACGCTTTTCCCCTCCGATTGCCGTCTTTGCGGCGCCCCCCTGGTTAATATTTCCCGGCTCCCAGTCTGTGTGGAATGCCTGTCGGACATGCGGCCGATCGGCGACGGAGTCTGCTCTATTTGCGGGGAGCGCATGGTGAGTCCTTACGCCTTCACCGGTGAGCTGGGTGGGCCACGCTGCGGGCTGTGCCGGCGGTTGGAGCCAACCTTCGCCAAGGCCTCAGCCTACGGAAGCTATGAGGGCGGATTGCGGGAGCTCGTTCATCTGCTGAAATACGAGCAGGTCCGTCCCGCGGCTGGTGTGCTGGGACGCATGCTGAGGGAAGCCATAGCCGACCTGGAACCTTCTTTTCGGGCCGCTGAGATTCTGGTTGTGCCCGTGCCTCTTTACTCCCGGAAGCTACGGCAGCGCGGATTCAATCAGTCTGAGGTGATCGTTCGGGCAGCTTTAAAGCACGCGGCCCAGGATCGGTTGACCTTGGATACTGCGGTCCTTGTGCGTCGCCGGGAGACTCAAACTCAGACTGGACTCACACGGCATCAGCGGCGGGAGAACATTCGCGGCGCTTTTGCTGTGGCTAAACCGGAGAAGGTCGTGGGGCACGAGATTCTGCTGGTGGACGACGTGTTCACTACCGGTACCACGGTATCAGAATGCGCACGAATTCTGAGGCGGGCGGGAGCATCTAAGGTATTTGTGGCTACTGTGGCGCGCACTCTGAAGGCAGACGCGAACCACGCCGACTTGGACGCCGAGGAACGAGCTGGGATGACGATGGCGGCCGCTGGATAACGTAAAGCACTATGTCAGGGAGATGGAACAATTCGGTCAGCGGCGGGGCTCACGTGGTATCCGCGGCGATTGTGGGAACGCACCAGGGCAGCAACGGCCATGCCCTGCACGCTCCCGTGTTGGTGCTGAATGCGTCGTACGAGCCCATCAACGTCTGCGCGGCGCGACGCGCCATTGTGCTGGTGCTGAAGGGCGTCGCCATGACCGAGGAGGAGAACGGCCACTTCCTGCACGCCGCTCGCCTGGCGATTCGTGTGCCCTCGGTGATCCGGCTGCTGGAGTATCGCCGCATTCCGCATCAGAGCAGGGCGCTCTCTCGTAAGAACATCCTGCTGCGCGATCGCAATACCTGCCAATACTGCGGGGAGGTTCTGCCTTCAAGTGAATTGACTCTCGATCACGTGGCGCCCCGCTCCCGCGGCGGCGCTTCGACCTGGGAAAACCTGGTGGCCTGCTGCCATCCCTGCAACCGGCAGAAGGGCAATCAGCTTCCCGCGGAAGCCGGCATGAAGCTGTTGCGCGAGCCGCGCGCATTCAATCTACATACCAGTCGCCACATCATGCGATTGATGGGCCGGTCAGATGATAAGTGGCGAAAGTATTTGTTCTATTGAGCGCATTCAGCACTCAGCCAGATTCTGCGTGGGGTGAGTACTGCTATTTCTGCGGCTGGGCCTGCGCTGTCGATCGCACCAATTGGTAATTGGTAAACTTCAGCACTTCCCTGATGCGTACGTCGTTGGTCTGAAAGTGCAACGTGTCGTCGGCTGAGGAGAAGGTGGGAAACCAGTACTTCCCGCCAATCTGCTCACGATAGGTGGTGAATAGCGGGAAGAGGTTCTCCTCGACGACTTTCTTCTTCTTGACAATCTTGATATCGGGGACGGACTTGCCGCGGTTCTTCACGATCTGAAAATCTTGATCGTCAACCCAGATCCGTCCCTCGAAATATCGCTTGGCTTTCTCCATGCGTTTTGGCTTCACGTCAAAAACGTAGCAGTGCAGTTCGTCGACCTTTTGCTGACCGCTGTAAGCCACGTCATACTCAGGCAACTCATCACTGCTAATGGTGAACGACGGCCGCGTTTCCAGATCTTCGATATCCTCTTTCGAAAGATTTGTACTAGCCTGCGGAGCGAGCGCCACATTTTTGACGCGTTGTCCCTGTCTATAACTGATGTCCGCGACTTGCCGGTATTCGCCCACTACACTTTCGCCTGCCATGGCTTTCACATCAATTGATTGCCGGAAGCTGTACTGCTCCCTCGCGCGCTTCCATTCTGCTTCTTTGGCGGTGAAGCGACGGATCAGTTCGTCGGTCGTCATCCCCTTGGGCGGAGATTTGTCGAGGTCATCTTCTTCGGCGTGCGCTGGAACAGAAACGCAAAGCAGTATCGCGCAAGAGATCGCGATGAGCAGCAACAGTCGCTTGCGCCAAGGGAGGTTCATGCGCGCCTAGTCTAACGCGGACGGGAGATCGGCACCAAGTGCGGACCTGGCTCACCGCTTCACTCTCTCGGCACGGCAATGAGATTGTTGGGAACACCAGCGGCCGGCTGCCCATTCGTCATGAAAAACTTGTAACCGTGAAGACACTCCTGTACCCGACTCCGGTTTGACTCTGCAACTTCGGCGAGAATCACCGGCCGGTGTTTCGCTAGCACCAGCTGCGCGCCGACAAGCGCTTGATACTCCGCGCCCTCGATATCGATTTTGATCAGGCTGGGCGCGGGAAAGAAATCCATAAGCCCGTCGAGCGTGACTGTGGGGATTGGAAATGAATAACGGGCGCCGCCGCTCGCGCCGCCATCTGCGCCCAAACCCTCCAGGGAATTCGCATTGCGGCCCCGACGGGCGACATGGAAACGCGCGACGCCCGGCACATTCGAAACTGCCGCCGCGAGCACAGCAACAGATGCCTGGCGGGTGGGGTGCACTTCCGCGGTGCGAATGAGAAGCGAAGCGAGCCATGGATCGGCCTCGATGGCCAGCACGAATCCAGCTTCGCCGGCGAGCGCGGCCGCGGCGAAGCTGAACAATCCAACATTCGCACCTACGTCCCAAACCACGGTACCTGGTTTCACGAATTCACGTACCAGCTGGAATAGAAGCGGATCGGTGCGGTCGGTTATAGGAAGCCAGAAACGAAGGGCTGCATCCGGCGAGACATATAGGCAGCGTCCACCGAGATCCGCTGGTAGTTTTCGCTTGAGGACCCGATGCCGGCTGAAGCGTTCGAAAAGGGTCCGAATTGTCGCCATGCGATCACCCTGAGAGCGTGAATGAACATCAGTGTGCGATCACCACCAGACGCTGCGCCAAGGTTCATGCACGCCCAGTCTAGCGGGAACGGAATCTACGGGCCAACCGATGTCAGCCAAGACCGCTTACTTCGAAGCCTCCACGTAGAGACTCTCGCGCTGACGAGATGCCAGCTCAACACTAGCCACATCAGGAATACAACTCTCCATGAAATGGCGAACCTCGGGGTGAGAAAAGCCCGCTTGCTTCATCAGGTGGACGAGGGAGCGTTCGTCAAACATCTGAGAGTGGTTTGCGCCTGGGTGGACGAAATCGTGAAAGGTGTGACCGAGGGAGAGGCGTTCCAGAAAACGGTGCGAAGCCAGCGAGTCGGAACTCTCCATATAGTCTTGGACGATCAGTCGGAGGTCAGGCACGACGACGCGCAGCGAGCCTCCTGATCGTAGTACCCGAAAACACTCCCGGGCGACGGTGAGCGATTGTTCCCAAGTGAAATGCTCAAAGGTGTGCGAGGAATAAATGTAGCTGATACTTTCATCACCAAAGGGGAGGCCTTTCTTCACATCGTGTCGGTGCACATCTTTGGGCCAATCGGGAGTCCGAAAGATCCAGCGGCCGAACGGAAGACGGGAAAGCGCAATGGTGGGTGAGTTGTCGATGTTGTACCACCCGGGCGCTCCAGAAACTCCAGCTCCAATATTGACCTTTAGTTCCATCTCGACGGATAGTTCATCTCCAGTGCGATCATGAGTGAATATGGAACACGTTCCTGATGCCGATCGCTGAGGCGGCGGCTAATACTGGAGAGACGATCCCCAATCCCCAGAGCAGGCCGCGTGACTTGGGTATCCACGGCAGCAGCGCGGAAACAACGAACGGAATAATCGGGATGGCGAAGCGCTGAAAGGTTCCGCGAGCCCAATATGGAGAGTTGTACGAAAAGATCAAAAATAAATAGGTAACGGCGAAAAATATCTCGACCGGGCGTGACCTGAAGTATGTACGAAAACTTTCGCTGGCGAACATCGCGACCGTTCCGGCAAGAACAAAAAGGATCCACCCGAAGCTCAACACCAAACTTGTCCAGGGTGCAGGGTAAAGGAACGTCCCTTTTATGATGGCGTAGAGTGGAAGCCCGAACAGCCGATGACCTCCCTGACTTTGATAGCTATGTGCCGTCGCTAAGGGGTCTCCGAAGAGCCACCACAGCGGTAGCACATAAGCAGCCCCGATTGCCGCGCCGACCGCAACGGCAATAGAAAGCGTACGGTATTCACGCTTCCACAGCAGGGTCAGTCCTATTCCAGCCAGAGCCAGAAAACCGAGGGGTCTGACAGTCGTGCTGAACGAGGCTAGAAGAGCGGCCAGAATCCAGCGCTCACGCCTGACCGCGAGAAAACTGGCAAACAAAAGCACCACGAACAGCGGCTCGGATCCGCCCAGGCACGAACGCTGCATCCACTCAAAATTAAGCACAGCGAAGAAACCAGCTACCCAGCCGCCCCACAATCGAAAGGCCAGGACGGTGCCAACAACTGACGAGAGCAAACAAACCAAAAGCAATGACGCGCGGTCCGAAGTGCGCGTGACGGTTGAAACCGCAGCCATTACATAAGGCAAGCCCCAGAAGTGTTTGATGAAAAGTCCGTGGAAGCTCCAGTGCTTGATGGCTGCGGCCACGTTGATGTACGCCCGGTTGTCTCCGGAATTATCCACCACGCCGAAGAAGTTGGAGAATTTCGCGAAGCAGCCAACCGAAACCATAAAGACAGCCAACGTTGTGATGGCCAACGCGAGAATTTCTCGTTGCGAGGGCTCTGGGACAGATGTTCTAGTTGTCTCGGCCCCTTGAGTCGAAGGAACTTGTGTTAATGCTGTTTCTCGCAGTCGTGACCTCGTACGAAATGGTTGCGGTGCCAGAAAGACGGCTATGCGGTTCTCAAGTCTTCTGCAGGTTGAGTTTGCGGCGCTCGTTGGAACGCCAGGGATTCCTCGCTTGGTGCTTCAAGACGCTTCTTAAGCCGCAGAAAAGGTTCTTCAAAATACCAGCGGGAAAGACAGGCTACACCCACGGTGAAACCGGCAGCGATACAAAAATGAAAAACCATGACGCCAAAATGTTCGCTAGCAGGGGGTAGGAAAGGGAACCGATCTTTTAGGAAGTGGTCCTCCAGATCGAACATCAACATGTGGATGAGATAAACGCCATAACTGATTTCGCCGAAGAACTGCAGCACCCGCCGGTTGACAAGCCATCGCCACTGCGAAGTTCCGGCCAGAAGAGTAAACGCGACCGTTCCCGCAAAGAAAAGATTCAATGCTGTTTCCCTTAGCGCGATGCCTAAGAACCTGCTGGCGAGAAATATTCCGAATGGATAACCCACGGCGAACATCGTCAGGCTCACTGCAAAAGCCGCAAGGGTAACGCGCCACATGCGAGAGCGGGTTCCTAACGGACCCCGAGCCAGCGCTGCCAGCACCGCTCCCAGCGCCAGACCGTCTGCGATCAGCCAGGTATACCCCGTGCCCTCGTTGTAGCCGAGAACGTAATAGAGCGCTCGCAAACTTGGGCACAGAATGCAAATGATCCCGCCGACAATTGCCACTCGTCGCCGCGAAAGAGCGCGCACCGCAGCTGGCCATAACAGGTAGAAGTGCTCCTCTACCGCCAGCGACCACAAAACTCCGTATTGCATCGGCACCCCGAATAGCTCGGTGACATTTGAGAGATACAAAAAGCTGAGTCCCAAGAATGCCCAGGATGCGTGCCGGCTCACTAAGCCAGTTCGCGTTAGGACCGCGAGAAAGAGAAGCACCGCGTAATACAGCGGCAGAATGCGCAGAGCACGACGAGTGTAGAAACGCCGGTAGTAATGGGCTGAAGGCTTAGAGTCGAGCAAGACACCAGTGATTAGAAATCCCGAGAGCACAAAAAACAGATTTACGCCGACCCAACCGGGAAGGGTAGCCGCTACAAACAGTTTTGGCAATCCGGACAGGCCGTGAAGACCGTAGCGGAAGCCGAAGCCATGGAAAAACAGGACTAGCAGCACTGCGATTCCACGTATCGTGTCCAATTCCGGCATGCGCGGCCGAAGCAGACCTTCGGACGAGAGTGTGGGCGCCGGTTTCACGGATGGTGATCTCATTGCTGGACTGGCGTCAGCAGAAATTGTCGTCAAAAGGCCGCCGATTCTAAAGTACGAGGAGCATTGTAACTGGCTTTTCGGGGCCAGAGAATGACACACGCTGGCGGCTTCAATCCCGCCACGGTGGGTTCAGGCTAATATGGTGCGCAACCTATGTGCGGAATCGTGGGCATGGTCGCGCGGGACGTTTCTGTCGCTCCTGACGTGCTGGAACGTGCGACGCAATCGCTGGCGCATCGAGGACCCGACGATTCTGGGACCGTTATCGTTCGAGAAACTACACCGGAACCGCTCGAAATCGGTCTCGGTAATCGACGACTCGCGATTCTGGATCTCTCGCCACTCGGGCATCAACCGATGCAGGATCCCGAGACCGGCAACTGGATCACGTTCAACGGCGAGATCTACAACTTTCGCGAAGTTCGGCGGAAATTGGAACAGGGCGGCGTGGAATTCCGCAGCCACTCCGATACCGAAGTGCTGCTTAAGGCCTACGGACACTGGAGTGAACGCTGTCTCGACGAACTGCGCGGCATGTTTGCCTTCGCCATCTGGGACGCGAAACGGCATCGTCTGTTCCTGGCCCGCGATCCCATGGGCATCAAGCCCCTCTACTATGCATCCGCGGGCCCATTCTTCCTTTTTGCTTCCGAGGCCCGCACGCTGCTGGGTACAGGTCTGGTGCCGCGCTGCCTCAGTCGCGCTGGCCTGGTCAGTTACCTGAGCTTTGGCTCGCTGTACGATCCGATCACGTTAATAGCAGGGATTTCTGCGCTACGGGCTGGACACTATCTCATGTGGGAGAGGGGCGGCGTCCGTGAAGTGATGTATTGGGATCTGGCGCCGCATGGAGAAAGGAAACGTGCTGCTCAAAGAAATGAGCACGCCACCGAATCCGAGCGCAGGCAGTTAGTGAAAGATTTGCACGCTACGCTGGATGAAGTGGTTCGCATGCAGATGATCAGCGATGTTCCGGTTGGCGTGTTCCTTTCCGGAGGCATCGACTCCAGCAGTCTGGTAGGAATTCTGGGACGTGCCGGGACTCGCGTGAACACCCTTTCAATTGTTTTCCGCGAGGCGGATTTTAGTGAAGCCAAATACTCTCGGTCTGTTGCGCAAGCCTTTGGGGCCGACCACCAGGAGATCCTGGTCTCACAAAACGACGTGCTCGATGCCATTCCTTACGCACTGCAGGCCATGGATCAGCCCACGATCGACGGCCTGAATACTTATCTCATCTCGCGGCAGACGCGCGCGGCCGGAATCAAAGTCGCGCTATCCGGGCTGGGCGGGGACGAACTGTTCGCTGGCTACTCCAGCTTCCAGACGGTGCCACGGATGGAGCGATTCGCGCGTTCGTGGAAGTATCTTCCGTCACCTGTGCGCCGCAGTGTGGCCGCTGGCTTTGCTTTGTTCAGCTCGAATACCGACCAGAATCGAAAATTGTCGGAACTCGTGCGCGGGGATCAAGGAATGCTGCATCCTTATTTTGTTTCGCGCATGCTGTTCATGCCACGCCGGCGGGAATCGCTTTTTGTTACTCGTGACGATCGGGCAATCGAACGGGCGACCGTTGCACTAGAGGACAGCTTGGCGCGAACTCACAGTCTCGATGCCATAAACCGGGTTTCGTATCTCGAATCGCGCAATTACATGCAGAATACCCTGCTTCGGGATTCGGATGGGATGAGCATGGCGCATGGCTTGGAGCTGAGAGTTCCGCTCATCGATCATCGTCTGGCTGAAAAGTTGCTCGCTTTGCCCGGGAGCTGGAAACTCAGCAAAAGCACGCCGAAGCCCCTGCTGGTCGGAGCCTTGCACGGCGCTCTGCCGGACGAGGTGGTGCACCGGCCCAAGCGCGGATTCACCTTGCCTTTTGAGCGGTGGTTACGCGAGCAACTGAAATCTGAAGTGGAAAAGACGCTGTGCAGAAGCGCGGACGGGCGGTTGGCTGCGGTGCTCGATCCGAAGGCGGTGCAGCAGGTTTGGGGAGATTTCCTGAATGGTCGCACTTCCTGGTCCCGACCCTGGTCGCTTTACGTGCTGGAGCGCTGGTGTGAGCTGAATTCGGTAACTGTCGGAAACTGAAGATTCATGGGTTTCCCGTCCTGCGATCGATACACCGCTGGACATGCACCTCTGGCCGAGGACCCAAGTTGATTACCTGCCTCTGGCCAGTTAAGCTTGTGATAGCTTTCAAATTACTCGATATTCTCTAAGTTTGGCTGGTGCTGGGGCCCTCGTGTCTTCGACTCCCAAGCCGGGAATCCACATTGCGTGGAAGACGGTAACGTACCGCAGCGTGGCGCTGCTGATTTTAGCGGGGGTCGTGGTATTTTCCGTCGGCCTGCGGTTGGCGTTCCCGCAATTCACCGAAAGTGGCGTCAAGGCAGCCAGTAACCTGACCACAAGTCTGCTGGAGAGGGTTGCTGGAGCGGCCGGGAGTCCCGCGAAATCAGGCGTCATGAACTCGCAGCAGGCGCACATCACTGCGCTCGATGGCACGGTACGGGTGAAGAAGTCGAACAGCAATAGCTGGGTGGCAGCCGACTATAACGTGCCTTTGGAAAAGGGTGATGTAGTTCAGACCGGCTCCGAAGGCATGGCCAAAATCGTTTTCAATGATGGCACTAATTACACTGTAAAGCAGGATTCCCTGATCGTAATCGAGGAAAATTCGGCCAATGAGCAACAGCAGACGAGCGTGTCAGTGGCGGTGAGCACGGGCACGGTCGATTTGGCCACTGCGACCTATTCCCAAGGTTCCAGATCGCAGGTTGTGGTGGCGGGGGCAACGGCTTCTCTGGCCCCAGATAGTGCCGCCATGGTACGCAACGATCCCAAGAGCGATAAGCACGAAATCCTGATGAAGAAAGGATCGAGCGAGGTCGCGCGCAACGGGGAAGTGGTGCATTTGGCGGACTGGGAGAAAGTTGGCTTCCAGGCGCAGTCTCCGCACATGGACAAAGTGAAGGAGATCGGGCCACCGACGCCGATATCTCCGGCCAACATGATGCCGATTTTCATCTCTGGGGAAGCCAAGCCGATCGAATTTTCATGGAGTCCAATGGCCAACGCGGTGGGATACCGCCTTCGCATTTCGCGGAACCCCTATTTTTCGTCGACCATCGCCGACCAAAAGGTGAATACCGCCGACGTGATTGTTTCCGGACTGCCCGAAGGAGCGTATTACTGGGTGGTCCAGTCCTACGATGCCGAGGGTAAAGTGTCTTTGGAGAGCGAGAAGAACCGCTTCACTGTGATCCCCAAGGGAAAGGACACAGCTGCGATCGATCTGCAGCTGGATCCCTTCATTCAGCACGGGCATGTGCTGGAGTTAACCGGGAAGACGGAAGTGGGCGCCCGGGTGATGGTAAACGGCCGCGAAGTCCCAGTAATCAGCACGGATGGCAGCTTTCACTACTTCACTCCACCCATGCCTCTGGGGGAGAGCACCGTCACCATCACAGCACAAAATGCCAAGGGCGGGGTAAATACGCTGCAGAAGAAGATCGTGATTCAGTAACAAAGCAGAGCGGCGAGACGCTCCTGAGGTGCTGGAACTTTCGTTTGCGGTAGAAATGGGGAATATCCCTTAGAATTGTGGGTAGCCCCCCTCCGCGCTTACGTAGAATGACCGGGCAACGCCTGGGAATGACGGCAGTTTAAAGATCTTAAAGAGAGAAGCTTCGGGCATGTCATCGAACGGCTTTCACTCCAGCGCAACGCGCTTGCACAACCTGAGGTCGCTGTTCAGCATTTTTTCCAGCGATCTTGCCATAGACCTGGGCACGGCCAACACGCTGGTGTACGCGCGCGGCAAGGGCATCGTGGTCAACGAACCATCCATCGTAGCTATCAACAAGAACACTGGAGAAGTCGAGGCGGTAGGCAAAGAGGCCAAAGAGATGCTCGGCCGGACGCCGGGAAACATTGTCGCCATCAAGCCTATGAAAGATGGCGTGATCGCCGACTTCAAAGTCACCGAGAAGATGCTGAACTACTTCATCCAGAAGGCCCACAACCGCAAGATGCTGGTGCATCCGCGCATCGTAATTGGCGTGCCCTCGGAGATTACGCAGGTAGAAAAGCGGGCGGTCATGGACTCGGCCTATCGCGCCAAGGCCAGCGAGGTTTACCTGGTTGAGCAAGCCATGGTCGCGGCCATCGGCGCGGGATTGCCCATCACAGAACCCAGCGGCAATATGGTAGTGGATATAGGCGGCGGCACCACCGACATTGCAGTGATTTCGCTCAGCGGCATCGTCTATTCCCGTTCCGTCCGCATGGCGGGCAACCAGATGGACGAGGCCATCATGAACTACCTCAAGCGCAAATATAACCTGCTGATCGGAGAGCGAACTGCCGAGCAGATCAAGATCGAGATTGGATCCGCTTATCCACTCGACAAACCGCTGACCATGGAAATCAAGGGCCGCAATCTGATCGAAGGCGTGCCCAAGACCATAACCGTCGATGATAGTGAAGTTCGAGAAGCTCTGAGTGAATGCGTATCCACCATCATGAACGCGGTGCGCGTGGCCTTGGAGCGCACGCCCCCGGAGCTGTCGGCTGACATCAGCGACCGTGGCATTGTGTTGACCGGTGGAGGCGCGCTGTTGAAGAATCTGGATAAGCGCATCCGCGAGGAAACAGGCTTGCCGGTATCCATCGCTGATGACCCGTTGTGCAGCGTGGTGCTGGGCACGGGCAAAATGCTGAGCGATTTCAAGTTGCTTCGGAAGATTTCGATCGAGTAGCGCGATCTCCTTCGTGCACCTTCGTGTTCCTTCGTGGTTGAAAAATCAAAAACAGAAAACCACGAAGGGCACGAAGGTACACTAAGGAAAGCCCGCCATGGAAACCCTGATTACACGCTATCGCAACGTCACCATCCTGGCGGCAGTTCTGTTCGCCCAAGTGCTCGGGCTGGCGGTGCAGGTCAAGCGCTCCTCCGAAAATGAATCCAGCCGGCTGATCCGAATCTGGGCTATCAGTGTTGTGACGCCGCTGGAAAAAGCCATCGTCGGAATGCAACATGGCGTGGGGAACCTGTGGCACGGCTATGTTTACCTGCGCGGAGTGCGGCAGGAGAACCGCGATCTGAAAGCGGAGATCGAAAAACTTCGCCTGGAAGAGGTGCGCTTGAACCAAGATGCGGAGCAGGGACGCAGGCTACAGTCGCTGCTCGGGTTCAAGGAACAGTACATCTCCCGGACGGTAGCCGCGCAGGTGATTGGCTCCAGCGGCAGCGAACAGTTACGCTCGATCTACATCGACAAGGGTTCACACGACGGAATCGACAAAGATATGGCGGTCATAACCGCCGATGGAGTCGTAGGCAAAGTGCTGCGCGTTTTCAATTCCACATCCCAGGTGTTGCTGATCAACGACCAGAGCAGTGGCGTGGGAGCGATCGTTGAGAAATCGAGATTGCAGGGAGTGTTGCGGGGCACGCCCGTGGGCGAAGTGGTGCTGGAAAAAGTTATGGCCGATGAGCAGGTGCAATCCGGCGATAAAGTATTAACCAGCGGCGGCGACCAGATCTTTCCTAAGGGCCTGCCGGTAGGCGTCGTTACTAAGGTCACGAAGGGCAATGAACTTTTTCTTAATATTCGGATACAGCCATTTACCAATCTCAGCCGGCTAGAAGAAGTGCTGGTGATCACGCAAAAGGCAGAAAAAGCTCCTGCTGTGACTGAAGCTGGGCCGACGCGTGCCGTGGATGTCTTGTCGCAGCGGCTGCCGTCTGTGCCCGACAAGCCGCCACCAGAGGTTCCAAAAAAGCCGGTCGCAGGACCTGACAAAGAAACCAATCAGACGCCAACAGGCAAACCCAACAGGCCCGAAGTAGCGGGAACCACAACCAAGCCATCCGGAACGCCGAAACCGGCGGCTAACGTTGGTTCCGCACCAAAGGCTGCTGCCGCACCGGTCACGGTGAAACCAGCGACCACGTCGAAACCCGAACCCATCACCATAAACGTCTCGCAGCCGACGGCCAAACCTCAGCCCACGGCGCCCGAGCAAAATCCGGAGACACCCCCCGAACCCACGCCGACCGAGGAGAAGCCTCACTAACGTGCCCGTCATTACCTACACCTCGCAGGAACAGATTGAGGTTTACCGGTTCAGCATTCCGGTTGCGATTGGTGTGCCTTTGATCGCGCTGGTGGCGCAGGCGTTTCTGCCGCGCTGGTTGCCATTTCTAACCATTTTTAACTTGCCGTTCCTGGTAGTAATTTTCTTCGCCCTGGCCCGCCGCAACCCGATTTCAGGACTGCTAACCGGCGGCGCAATTGGCGCTCTGCAGGATGCATTGGGTGGGCAATACATTGGCATGTATGGCATTGCCCAGACGGTGGTGGGCTATGGCGCTTCTTCGCTGGGTGTGAAGTTAGATGTAGAAAATGCGGGCGCCCGCTTCCTGGTGACGTTGTTCTTCTATGTGACCCACGAAGTGGTTTACTTCACCGTGGCGCGAGGACTTGTCGGGATGACGCTGCAGTGGAGCTGGATGCGCGAGCTGGGATCGGCTCTGGCCAACGCCATCTTAGCCGTGTTCCTGTTTGCCTTGCTGGATCGATTCAAGCGGAGAACGTAAGAGCAGACGTCGGACCTCAGACCTCAGGCTTCGGCCTTAGCCTTCAATTTTAAATCGCACACTCCACCCACTCCGGGGTCTGACGCCCGAGGTCCGAAGGCTGTGCCCTTCGGTCACTCGAAACAACATCCCATTCCAGCAACCGACCGGGTTACAATTAGTTAGCTTCCCGAAAGGATCTGATTTCCGGCATTGGGACTCCCTACGTGGTGGTGTCACCACTTCGACCTGAAGCCTGAAGCCTGACGCCCGATGTTTGGACGCGACGAAAAAGTTTCCTCCACACGCCTGACGACGGTGCAATACATCATCCTCGTCATTTTTCTGGTGCTGGCGTACGGGCTGTGGCGCCTCCAGGTGGTGCAGAGCGAGTTCTACGCGGCACTGGCCGAAAAGAACAAGACGCGGGAAGTTCCCATCCTAGCGCCTCGCGGCAAGATCCTGGACCGTGAAGGCCGCACGATCGTCGATAACTATCCTTCCTTCACCGCCTTGTTGTTGCGAGATTCGTCGCGCGACCTTTCGGCAGACGCCGATCTGATTGCCGAAGGCTTGCACATGGATGCCAAAGAGGTACGCGAGCGCGTCCGAAAATTCTCCACGGTGGCCCAGTATCAGCCGATTTATCTCAAGGAAGACATCACACCCGATGAGCTGGCTTTCATCGAGTCTCACCGCAACGAGTTGCCGGAGCTCGACACCATCATGGCACACCGCAGACTCTATCCGCGCAACGGTTTCATGGCGCACCTGGTCGGGTACGTGGGCGAAGTCAGCGAGCAGATGCTGAACCAGCCGCGATGGGAACTCTACAATCCGGGCGACGTAGTGGGTCAATCCGGCGTCGAACTGGAGTACAACCCGATTTTGATGGGCAAAAACGGTTCACGGCAGGTGTTGGTAAACAGCCGTGGCAAGGAGATGGGAGAGCTGCAGGAGAAGCCTGCTGTGCCCGGCAGGCAGTTGAAGCTAACCATCGATATCGATCTGCAGATTGCCGCCGAGCAGGCTCTAGAGGCAAGGAATGGCGCGATTGTCGCTATGGATCCGAGGACCGGCGAAATTCTGGCCATGGTCAGCCGTCCGGTCTTCGACCCCAACGATTTTGCCGTGCGCATTCGACGGGGCGAATGGGCGAAGCTGGTCAACGATGAAGACCACCCGCTGCTGAATAAGGCCATCCAGGCCCAACTCGCCCCGGGGTCAGTTTTCAAAATCATCATGGCAACAGCGGGCCTGCAGGAAGGCATCGCGCAGGACATGCACGTGACCTGCAATGGCGGCGCCTCGTTTTACGGACGCTACTTCAAGTGCTGGGTAGTGGCCGAGCATCGTGTGCATGGCGTTGTGGGCATTACCAAAGCGATCTACCAATCCTGCGATGTGTTCTTCTATACGCTAGCTGAAAAGCTCGGCATCGAACGGATCGCGAAATATGCAACCATGTTCGGGCTGGGACAGAAGACGGGCATCGATTTGCCGCAAGAAGTCAGCGGTGTGATGCCGTCGGAAGAGTGGAAAATCCGCAACTTCAAACAGAAGTGGTACGCCGGGGAAACCATCTCGGTGGGAATCGGCCAGGGTGCGGTGGCGGTGACTCCCATCCAGTTAGCGCGTGCCATTGGAGCGATCGCAAGCGGCGGCATGCTGCGGCGGCCTCATGTGGCGTTTCCCAACGAAATGCCGCCACATATCATTCCGGCCGCCGACGTAGCAGACGAAGTTAAAATTCCTATCGATCCCAAGAACTGGGAGATTATTACCGATGCTATGGCGGACGTGGTAAACCCAGGCGGAACGGCTGCTCTCTCGCATTTGCAGGGTATCGATTTTGCCGGGAAGACGGGGAGCGCCCAGACCATCAGCAACGTGCTGAAGGCAAAAATGGGCGCTGCTGGCAAATCGAAATTTAAGGATAACGGCTGGTTTGCCGGGGTCGAGCCGCGCCGCAATCCGGAGATCGTAGTTTGCGTTCTCCTGGAAGAAGGCGAGCATGGCTACCTGGCGGCGCGCACTGCGGCTCAGGTGATCAAGGCTTATGTGGAGAAGCAGCGACGACAGCCCAGCAAGATGGCGCAAGCGGGAGATCAGGTCGAAGTGGGCGCGGTCTGGAACGCTCCCGCTGCAGTTGAGGACGAAACCCTCCGCGGAGGGCATTTTGTCGTGCAGGTGTCGAAGAAACACCTGCCGCTCGCGATGGCCGCGCCGGGAGTGGAGTGAGCGTGTTATTTGCGATTCATCGCGAGTGGCTTATGCCCACTGCATTTGTTAGCGGGTAGGGGTCCTTCGACTGCGCGAGATCACTCGCCAGCGAGCGATCTCGCTCCGCTCAGGATGACAACTTGGATGGCAACTTGTTAGAGCGACTAACGACCAACGACTGATTTCATGTCTAGATACATTTCATTTCACGATTTCGATTGGTTGCTATTGATCTTCGTCCTTCTGATTTGTGGGCTGGGCGTGATGGAGATCCATAGCGCCACCGTGCACACCAAGTTCGCGGGTGCACACATCAAGCAGATTTATTGGATCATCGGCGGGATCGGCGGGATGTTTGCGGTAAGCCTGCTCAACTACCAACTCCTTCTGGATCGCGTGCACTGGATTTACCTGGCGGCCATCGCTTCACTGATGGTGGTGCTGATCTTTGGGCAGAAATATCTTGGGGCGCGGCGCTGGGTCAAGATGCCCGGCGGCGGACACTTCCAGCCTTCGGAGTGGGTAAAGTTGATTCTGATCCTCGCCATGGCAAAGTTTCTCGCCGACTTGCATCAGAAGGACCTTTCCTGGACAGACTTCCTCAAAGCCGGGGCAATGGTGGGGATCCCAATGCTGATGGTATTGGCGCAGCCGGATCTAGGAACCGCTCTTACGTACATGCCGATCGCCATCATGGGCTTGTTCCTGGGAGGGGTACGGCTGAAGCAGGCGATGATCGTGATTTTGGCGGGGGCGTTGTTGATGCCGCTGGCCTGGCACGTTTTGAAGCCTTACCAGCGTGATCGTCTGACCAGTTTCATGCATCCGGATGCCGACAGCCAGGGCAAGGGTTACCAGGTGAACCAATCCCTGATTGCCGTGGGCTCTGGCGGAATTTGGGGAAGTTCCGAGGGTTCGCAGACCCACTTGGCTTTCCTGCCGGTTCCGCAAACGGACTTTATTTTCGCTGCTTTTGCCGAGGAACACGGATTTGTGGGCGCGTTGGGAGTGTTGCTGTTATACTTTATAGTGCTGATGCGATTGACCCAGAATGCGCAAACGGCGCCCGACCGTGCCGGCACATTCGTGGTGATGGGCGTGGTGGCTGTGCTTAGCTTTCACATCCTGGTCAACGTCGGCATGGTGGTCGGTTTTATGCCGGTCACCGGAATACCCCTGCCGCTGATGAGTTATGGCGGGTCTTCCGTCCTGTTTATGTTTTTGGCGCTGGGCATTGTAATGAATGTCAGGATGCGCCGTTTTGTGAACTGAAGCGGGAAGAAGAAGGCAGGGTGAGTTTTCCGCGCAAGCCATGCGCGGCCTGAAAAGATTACGATCGCCCTCGCGTAAAGAGGGCACTCACCGGCTGGAAGCAGTTCGAAGCCGGGCAGGATTGAAGCTAAAGCGTATACCAGGCCGGTAACGGCCCCCTCTGATCTTGAGAGATCTCGAGAGAGCGGTCACAAACCTGGCGAAGCGCGAATGCGATAAGTGCGAAAGATTCCCACGCCTATGCTACGGATTCGGTTCCGGAGACAACTCCGAGGCCCAGGCCGTGCCCTGTTCGGGCCGGCCATCGCACCGCTCTATCCTCCCTGCCTTCTTTTGCCTTTCCGCCCGGTGATTCCTACGGCCGTGTAATCGGCCGAGGACCGGAGTTAGCCATGACAAAAGAATTATTTGTGTCTTCCACACCCCACGAAACCAAGGTGGGAATGGTTGAAGACGATCTGCTCGCTGAAATCTACCTCGAACGCGAAAACGAATACACCCTGGCAGGTTCCATCTATAAGGGACGCGTGACCAGGGTCCTGCCTGGGATGCAGTCGGCCTTCGTGGACATCGGCTTGGAGCGGGACGCCTTTCTCTACGTTTCCGACTTCATGGAATTAGAAGACGCAGACGAGATGGAAGAAGTTCCTACCCATCGTTCTACTCAGGCGCAAGTCTATCAACCGCAGTTTCGGACGGAAGACCAACCTGCGTTGACCGAATCGCAAACGCCGACTGAGGTAACGGAACCACGCATTACTGAAGAACAGGGTTTTCGTCCGGCGGCGGAAAATGGCGAGCGACTCAGTGCCGGCGAGGCTAGGTCCAGCGAACCCAAGGATGATCGAGGCGGATTTCGCGGTCGCCGCCGTCGTCGTGGCCGTCGCGGGGAGCGCTTCCCGGAATCCAAGTTCGCTCGCCCGGCGGGTGAGCTGGCACGAGAGGCGCCTCGGCCCGAGCCGCCAAACCGTCCCGAGCGAGGCGATCGCATGGGGCGAACGCCGCGAGCTGAGTACGGCCCGCCACCGGGCTATCAGCCTATGATTTTGCCGGGAGAGTCCATCTCCAAGTATCAGCGCCTGAGTCAGGCTCAACCCGCAAGGCAGTCTATGCGGCCGACCGTTTCGGAGGACAGTCGCGCGGCAGCGGCATCTGCCATCGCCGGCAGCTTCCCTGAGGATGAACCGCTCTTCGCGAATTCTCAGCCGCAGCCGGAGAAGCGCGTCGAATCACAACTCCAGCATGATGTGCAGCCTCCGAGAGTTGAATCGCCGGAGTGGCACCGCGAGCAGCAGGCGCTGCACCAGAAGAATGTGGGCGCAGTTTTCGGCAGGGAAACCAAAGAAGGGGCAAACGAAGAAGAAAACGACTCAAGCGACAAACTGACTCTAATTTCTGAGCACTCCGATCGCGCTGCGTCCGCTGCAGCTATTCCCTCGGGCACGATGGAAGAGGAGGAGATCGAAGAAGAAGAGGCTGATCTCGCTCATTACGTCGAGGAACTCGAAGAGGACGCCGCCTTCGAGGAACTCGAAGAAGAAACGCACGCCGCCGGGGACTATCAGGAACAGGGACGCGAAATCGCTGCCTCGGTAGAGCCAGTCGTCCGAGAGCAAGGGGAGCCAGAAATCACAGGAATACTGGCGACCGGCGCTGCGGCCGAAGTGGTGGCCGACGAAGCTGGCACGGAAGAAGAGGAAGAAGCAGAAGAGGCGGAACTCGATGAAGCCCAAGCCGAGGCCGAAGCTGTGCTCGACGCGGAAGCGCGCGGGAACGGGAGCGTGGAGGCCAGCGCCGAAGTACGGGCTCCGGCCGCGACCGCCCCCTATACGCAGCGGGCGCAGCGTCCTGCCTTCGATCGGCGGGGCCAGCGGGGCCGTCGTGGCGGACGCCGCTTCCGGCGCAACGAACCCCACAATGTTCCGCAAATCAGCGACCTGCTCAAGGAAGGCCAGGAAATTCTCGTGCAGATCGCCAAGGAGCCAATCGGGAAAAAAGGCGCTCGCATCACCAGCCACATTGCTCTTCCGGGCCGCTTCCTGGTGTATCTGCCCACGGTCAACCACACCGGCGTGTCGCGCAAAATCTCTTCCGAGGAAGAGCGCCAGCGGCTGAAGCGGATCATTCAAAGCGAACGCGAGAACGGTCACGGCGGATTCATCGTGCGCACCGCCGCGCAGGGCGCGGAAGAGGAAGATCTACGCGCCGATATCCGTTTCCTCAAGGGCCTGTGGAGTGAGATCAAGAGCCGCGCTGACAGCGGCAAGAGCCCGGCGCTGATCTATCACGATCTGAATGTGGTGGAGCGCGTGCTGCGCGACCAGGTTACGTCCGACTTCACCGCCATCTGGGTCGACACCACCGAGGAGTATGAACGAATCCTGCGCTTCGCCAATCGTTTCCAGCCCGCGCTGGTCAAGCGAGTGAAACTCTATACCAAGGAAACGCCGCTGTTCGATCAGTTCGGACTAAGCGAGGAGATCAACAAAGCGCTGAAGTCGAAAGTCTGGCTGAAGAGTGGCGGATACATCGTCATTAACCAGACCGAGGCGCTGGTTGCGATCGACGTCAATACCGGCAAGTACGTCGGCAAGACCGCCCGGCTGGAAGACACCATCGTCAAGACCAATGTAGATGCCATCAAGGAGATCGTTCGCCAGATTCGCCTGCGCGATCTGGGCGGAATTATCATCATTGACTTCATCGACATGGACGAGCGACGCAACCGTCAGAAAGTGATGCAGGCGCTGGAAGAGGCCCTGCGTGCGGATCGCGCGCCGTCGAAGGTTTTGCAGTTTAACGATTTTGGACTGGTCGCCATCACTCGCAAACGCGTGAAGCAGTCGCTCGAGCGCACTATTGGGACGCCGTGTCCATACTGCCAATCGACGGGCTTTGTGAAGTCAGTGACCACGGTGTGCAACGAAATCTACCTCGAGATGCGGAAGCTCGCCAAACATCTGGAGCACGCCGACGTGATGCTGCGGGTGAATCCTGAAGTGGCCAAAGCGCTCAAAGCCAATAACGGCCGCGCCCTGGCCGAGATGGAAGAGCTGACCAAGAAAACCGTGATCGTAAAGAGCGATCCAGCATTGCACCAGGAACAGTTCGACGTCAATTGAGCTGATGTCAATTGAGCTGATGGCGCTTACCTTTTAGCGCTCACAGACGCTTAGGTGTGATAAGCCAGACTTGACCTTGCACACCTTGCTGTCGGATTAGGTCAGGCGTGTCAGAATGTTTTACGCCATTTTCATACATTCCGGGTTGCCCGACACAGCCAGAATCCGCGCCACCTCACTCCTCGTTCGTGAGTGCTATCGCCTGTGAGTGTTGAAAAAGTCTGTGATAGGAGCGACCTTTTGGTGCCGAACAGAGCTGCTGCGAGTTCTCCTTCTCTGCTCGGCTAGGCGGGGACTCTCTCAGCAGGGGGTATCGGCTGGCCGAGGAACCGTACCAGTCGCTTGATGTTCTTCGCAGCCGCTGCCAGGAAGAACTGCTCCCGGACGAACTTCATGCGGCGCAAGCGTAAGCGGCGCAGCCCGATCTGATTCTTCAGTTCCGCAAACAACGCTTCCACTTTTTTTCTCTGCCGTTGTGCC
>Ga0210408_10000326_pt1 | contig 65961 bp, 53 predicted proteins | sample IncBWH4MmetaG_FD_155471 | JGI IMG/M metagenome (GOLD analysis project Ga0210408, IMG submission 155471) | Forest soil microbial communities from Barre Woods Harvard Forest LTER site, Petersham, Massachusetts, United States - Inc-BW-H-4-M | ecosystem: Environmental > Terrestrial > Soil >... | reverse complement strand
GTGCTGCTGGGCGCGGGCATCTGGTTTGAGCGGGGAGATCGCTATCGCATCCTGGCGCGGGCCGGGATCGGCGGCGGATGGGCGCTGCTGTTCTTCACCACCTATGCGATGTATCACGTGCCTGCGGCTCATGTGCTCGACTCGCAGTCGCTGGATATGGTGCTCATGCTCGCTGTTGCAGGCGCTATGGTCGCACACACCTTGCGCTATCGCTCGCAGGTGGTGACCGGGCTGTCGTTCCTTCTGGCATTTGTCACGATCGCGATTAATCACTCGAACGTTTACAGCCTCGCCGCCGGTGCCGTGCTGGCCGCCGGACTGGTGGTGATTGTCGGGCGCATGCAGTGGTTTGAGCTGGAAGTGTTCGGGATTGTGGCGAGCTATCTGAATCACTACATTTGGCTGCAGCCGATCATCGAACCGATGCAGGGGAAGCACCATCCCTTTCCGGAGTTCACGGCCAGCGCGGGGATCCTGGTGCTTTACTGGCTGATCTTCCGTGTGTCGTATGTTTTTCGCCAGCCCGATGAATATCAGGAACGGATCTCCACGGCAGCGGCGCTTTTGAATACATCACTGCTGCTGGCCTTGCTGAAGTACCAGTCCGTGCATCCAGAGTGGGCTTTCTGGGCGCTGCTAGTGGTTGGCGCAATGGAAGCGGCTTTTGGACGGGCGCCAGCAACACGGCGTCGCCGAAACGCTGTCATTGTTCTGAGTACTCTCGGGGTAGTTCTGCTCATTACGGCTTTCCCCTTCCGCTATTCCGGAACGCGATTGTCGGTGCTTTGGCTGGCGGAAGCTGAGGCTCTGCTGCTGATCGGCGTGTGGACAAAGGAGATCGTCTACCGGCGGTTGGGGATGATCGCGTCGGTGCTGGTCGCCGGGCAGATGATTGCCTATGACGCGGCCGAGATCTGCGGCAGGCGCATGGATGACGCGGACTTGCGTCCGTATTATGCGCTGTCCGTTTTATTCGTAGTTGCCGCGGCGATCTTTTATTTGAACGCGCACTGGGTAGTGCGCCGATGGGCCGAGTTGTTCACCACCGAGTTCGACCGGACGGTCATGCAGCGGCTGTCGTACGCGGGCACGATTATGATGGTGATCGCCGCATGGATTGCATTCCCGCAGGCCTGGACGACGGTCGCATGGTGCGCACTCGGGCTTGCCCTGATCCTCGCCGCCAGGCGACTCGGGGCTTCCGAGTTGGAATATCAGGCTGCATTTCTTGCCAGCATCGCTGTTGTGCGTGCGCTTGCCATCAATCTGGGCGCAACTGAGAAGTTCCATGGGCTGACGCTGCGCCTGATCACGATTGCGCTGGTTGCGGTCCTGCTCTATGTGACCTCCCGCTGGAGAACACAGACTGACGACAGTTGGTCATTCGAATGGATCGCCGGCGAAGCGTATACATGGGCTGGATCCTTTCTGCTGGCTCTGCTTGCGTGGTACGAACTGCGGCCCGTCGGAGTCGCCGAGGCGTGGGTCATCGCCGGGCTAGTACTCCTGGAAGTAGGCCTATCGCGCAAGAGCCTGAGCTTGCGACTGCAGGGCTACGTCGCGCTGCTCGGCGCGTTCCTGCGAATTTTCTTTGTGAACCTGAACGCCAGCGGCTTGCCGGGTGAAATCAGCCCGCGCTTCTACACCGTGGTGCCCATCATGCTCGCGTTCTTCTATGCGTACTGGAGACTGCATCAGGCGGAGCTGAGTCCCATGGAAATGAAATTCCGCGCGGGTGAGATCTGCTGCTGGTTGGGAACGATCACAATCGGATCCCTTATGCGGTTCGAACTAGAGGCGGACTGGGTGGCCGCCGGATGGGCAGCTTTGGCGTTCGCGCTGATCGTGATCGCGTGGCGCAGCGGGAAGAAGTTGTTTCTATACCAGGCGCTGCTGGTGATCGCGGGGGTGCTGTTCCGCACCGTGCTGCACAATTTCTATGAACGCAGCTACTTCCCGTCGCCTCTGTGGGCGAGCCAGTGGATCACCGTCGAGAGCCGATGGGTCATTGTGGCGATCACGGTCGCGCTGCTGCTGGCATCGTTGCCGTTTGCTTTTCAGATACGCAGAAAGGGCGAACCCAGCGAGGAGAGCGGGTTCGCGCTACTGATCCAGAATCTGGCAAGACGTCCGGAGCAGCCTTTCTTTTTCATCGCCGTCGGACTGCTGACGGTGTTGCTTGGGATTGAGATGCGGCACGGGATGGTCACCTTGTCATGGGGTCTGGAAGGCTTGGCGGTATTTGTCCTCGCGCTTTGGGTGCACGAGCGCAGCTTCCGGCTGACGGGACTGGGACTGTTGCTGCTTTGCGTGGGGAAGATCGTGGTCGACGATGTGTGGAGGCTGCATCCGCGGGATCGCTACCTGACATTCATCGTGCTGGGTTCCGCGCTGTTGTTTGTATCGTTTCTGTATACGCGGAATCGCGAGGCGATGCGACGATATCTATGACGCGCTGGATCTCACTTGCGGGAGTCATCGTATTGGGCGTGGCCGCTATCGTGTGGAGCGAGCGGCGCAGGGTGGACGTGCAGGCAAGTCCTGCCGCCATGCTTTATCTGGTCGCCGATACCGAACAGGAATTGACGCGCATGCCGGTGCATTTCACCCGCATGCCGGATGGGGAGGAGATTCGCATCGGCGATGAGATCGCCAAGATGTACGGCAGCAATGTAGAGGAGGACCAGCAGAAGAAAAAGAGCGAGATCGAGAAGTATCTGGGCGAAGTGGGCGGGAAGTTGACGCTCCACGCTCACCGCATCTTGCCCTACCGCTTTCATTACGTTCCCAATGAATCCATGATCAACGCGTTCGCTTTGCCGGGAGGGCACGTCTATGTCGGTGCCGGGCTGATGGCGATGATGGACAGCGAAGATGAACTGGCCGCGGTGCTCGGGCACGAGATCGAGCATATCGATCACTATCACTGCGCGGATCGGGCGCAGCAAGAGCAGGCGCTGCGGCGGATTCCGCTGGGAGGACTGGTCGCCATCCCGGTGTTTGTTTTCGAAGCTGGTTACACCAAGGATCAGGAACTCGAGGCGGATCGCGAAGGAACGCGGCTGGCGGTCGAGGCCGGATACTCCGCCAATGGGGCGATCCGTATGTTTGAGGCATTCGACCGGATGTATCAGCGGTATCGACTGCGACGGTCGCGGGCGGCATCGCCTCAAGAGGAGTTGTCCGATGTGGCCATGCAGACGCTGGAGGGATATTTCCGGTCGCATCCGCTGCCGGCGGAGCGTATTGCGCAGATTCAGAAGATGATCGCCGCGGAGAACTGGACGGCGCGGCCGGAGCGCGATCTGGCGGTAGCGTACATCTTCTGGACGATGCGGGCGAACGCGGCCATGATTTCGAAAAAGTACCCCCAGGCGGAGCAGTTGGCCGCACGATCGATCAAGATGCACTCCGATCAACCGGACGCTTGGGAGTTGCAGGCGCAGGCGCAGTTCGCGCAGGCGGAGTTTGCCGAGGCGGCGGGTTCGTATCGCAAGCAACTGGAGTTGGAACCAAGAAATCTGCGAGCCGTGGAATCCTACGCGATGGCTTTGGAGGCCGCGGATCGCGAGAGCGCGGAGGGCAAATTCCGCAACTGGCTGTCATCGGTAGAGGGTGAGAAGCCGCGCAATGCCGACGTCGAACTGGCGGGGTTGAATTTGCTCGCGGGAGACGTAGCCGGGGCGCGCAAGTACGAGGCTGACTTGCAGGGTAATGCCGACGGATGGGCTCCGGATTATCTTGGGGAGTTGGGCTGGTGGTACTACCTTGCCGGGGATTACGCGCGCGCCTCTCAATTGCTGGGCGACGCCGTGCAGCAGCGTCCTGGTGACGTGAAGCTGTGGGTGCGCCGCGCCTGGGCGCAGATCGAGATTCGACGTTACAGTGATGCTATTCAGAGCGTGAATAACGGCTACGAGCAGGGGCTGCCCAATGAGAAGGCGATGGCGCAGGGCGTCGCATACTGGCAAGCTCGTGAAACAGAGAGTGCGCTACGCGACTACGATCGCGCAGTGGCCGAACAGCCGGAGTGGGAAAATCCTAGATGGGTGAGGGCGCTGTACTCGCCGCTCGCCACCCGGAGTGTCGAGGAGATGAAGGCGGAACGGGAACGGCAGAAGAAACAGCGGTTGGCGGAGAAGCGGTAGAGCCTTCAAGTTTTACAGACAGCGTCCGCAGTGGCGACGAGACGCCGCCCCAACAGCCGCCGGGACGGCGGCGCTACGGTTTTGCCGCGCTACCATCTAACCCCAGTTCCTTCGCGATCGGCTTCATCGCTTCGATGCAGAAGCCTATGTGTTCATCGAGGTCGACTCCTAAATTGGCAGCGCCCTGAATGATGTCTTCGCGATTTACTTTTCGCGCGAAGGCTTTGTCTTTCATTCTTTTGCGCACGGATTTCACGTCGACTTCCGCCAGCGATTTGCTGGGCTTGATCAGCGCGACTGCGGTGATGAATCCGGCGAGTTCGTCGCAGGCGAAGAGAGCTTTCTCCATGGGCGTGTCGCGGGTCACGCCCGTGTATTCGGCGTGCGACATGATGGCTCGGCGGATCTGCTCGGGACATCCGCGTTCGGTAAGGATCTCATTGCCGCGATAGGGATGATCTTTCAGACTGGGCCAGCGTTCGTAGTCGAAGTCGTGAATCAGGCCGACGATTCCCCACAGGTCCTCGGCCTCTGGCGATCCATCGTCGTACTTGCCGGAGCACGCACGCATGCAGGCTTCGACCGCCAGCGCATGCTTGCGTAGACTTTCAGATTGGGTGAACTCGGTCAGCAAATTCCAGGCGGCTTCTCGCGTGATTTCATTCATTTTCCGGGCACCTGCACTTAAGAGTTTTTTCTTAGTGATTCCCTTATTGACAACTTCTTTAAAGACTCATTACAACTCCAACGACCTCTGTGCAGCATACTAACGCAGCGCAGTTCTCCAGGTTTTGGGGGCTTGGAGGGACCAGCAAATGTATGACGACCGGGAATATTTCTGGGTTGTTCTCTGCAAGAATCATCGATTTCACCACAAAGGCAATACTTCATACTCGCACCAGATTGTGTTGGCGGAAACCGACGCCTTCTCGCCTCTTCCCATGCTGACTCAGCAGGTCACGGTGCGTTGTGACGCGTGCGGCGCGGAATATTCCTACAAGGCGACTGAAATAATGCGGGGCGAAATGGAGAGTGCGCCGGCCTTCGTTCCGCATCCCATGTTTAAGTAATAACGTTCAAGTGACCACGTCGCGTAGCGGCGCGGGAATCCGCATGGTAAACATCACTGCGGATTTCTGCGAATCCCGCACGAATTGCCAGTAATCTCAATGGTTTTGCCATCCTTTTTCCGGCTTGCTTCGTCGGAGTGCCGCGTCTTCGGTGCATTTTTCCCTTGACTTCCACAGGCTCGGTGGCTCAGATTGAGACTGCCCGCAGGAATCTCCCCCAAGTCATTCCTGCTCTGTGGTTTAGGCTGTAAGGAGGGCCCGCTCTGGCACTCCCACAACCCGATGGCTACGACTCTTGCCCCGGTGGATTCACGGGAAGTCGTTCGTTGCGATCACTGCCTGTTAGTTCAGTTCCGCACATCCAATAACAATTGCCGGCGCTGTCACGCGTCCCTGGACGAGGAACCCGAGCCCGAACCAATCATGGTCGCGCCGCCGGTCATGATGCCCGTGCCGACAAACGGCCGCGGACATCTGAACCTGGCGACCTCAATCCGTTCACTGCGACTGCGCAGCGGACTTAGCCAGCGTCAACTGGCCGGACGTATGGCCGTGCCGCGTACCTACGTGTCGAAAATCGAAAACGAGAAGGCCACGCCTACGCTGTCGTCCCTGGAACGGCTCGCGCGTGCACTGGAGGTTACTGTGCCCGAACTGCTCAGCGGCGGTGAACGCAGCCGTCAGGAAGAAGTCAGCGAACTGATGAAGGATCAGTTTATTGCCGAAATCTTGCCCTTTGTTTCGCAACTCAACGGGATGCAGATGTCGAGCATCCTGACGCAGGTGCGGGACCTGACGGTAAGACCGAGGAGAAGCGCGTAGAAGCGGAGAGTCAAGGTTCAAGGATTTGTGACGATGTGGTTTAGTTCGGCACTTTGACAAGTTTTATCCGGGCAACCAGCCAACACAAAAAGCCGGAACCAGCAATGGTTCCGGCTTTTTGTTTTCCGGCTTTGGACTCTCGTTGCCTTCGGGATACTTCGGTGCAGTGAATCCGAATTAGATTGATCAGCATCTATCTGGCATGAATTTGGAAAATCACAGTGGTGTCTCCTGGCGAGTTCTGGGTGCCTCCCACTTGGACGCAGCCTCGGAAAAGGATAGCGTGAACGGCGCTACGGCTGGCATTCACCCAATGGCCGCACCGGATGGGCTTTTGCTGGACGCGTATTCGACTGCGGTAACGAGCGCGGTGGAACGAATCAGCCCCTCCGTAGCGCACATCGAGGTCCATCCGAAAGCTGGGCGGACGCGATCCGGTGAACCGCGTGAGAGGCAAGGCGGAGGGTCGGGATTCGTTTTTACGCCTGACGGCCTGATCCTGACGAACAGCCATGTGGTGCATGATGCGGCACGAATTGCAGTCACTCTGGCGGACGGCCGGCGCATGCCGGCGACGCTCATTGGGGAGGATCCGGCGAGCGATCTGGCTGTGATCCGTCTGGAACGGCCGCAATTCGACGAACCGGGGCCGCTGGCGGCGGAGTTGGGGGATTCCCAGAAGCTGCGTGTCGGACAGATTGCCATCGCGATTGGCGCGCCTTATGGATTTCAATCGACGGTCACGGCCGGCGTGGTAAGCGCACTGGGACGGTCGCTGCGTTCGTATTCCGGACGGCTGATTGACGACGTGATCCAGACGGATGCGGCGCTGAATCCGGGTAACTCGGGTGGACCGTTGGTGGATTCTGCGGGACGCGTGATCGGCGTGAACACAGCGACAATTCTGCCGGCACAGGGAATCTGCTTCGCAATCGGGATCAATACGGCGAAATTTGTCGCCAGCCGCTTGCTCCGGGACGGGAAGATTCGACGGAGCTTCGTGGGGATTTCGGGTCAAACGGTGCCCCTGCACCGACGAATCGTTCGGTTTTACGATCTGCCGAAAGAAACCGGAGCACTCATACAGTCGGTCGAAGAGGACAGCCCGGCAAAGCGGGCGGGACTGCGCGAAGGCGACGTCATTGTGGCGCTGGAAGGGCAGCCTGTTGCAGGGGTGGATGATCTGCATCGCCTGCTGACGGAAGTGCGCGTAGGCGTGAGCTGCTCGCTGACCGTGCTGCGGTGGACCGAGAAGCTGGAGTTGAAGGTGGTGCCCGAGGAAGCGCGGTAGGTTTTGTGTGGCGCGGGTGCTTGGCTCCCGGACAGCCGAGGGCGGCTGTCTCCACACCATCTCTCTTCTCTCTTCCTCCGGTCGACCTTCCTGATCGGTCCTGTATTGCTCAAGCCTTCGCGGGCGGGAGCGCCCGCGACCACACAATTACACAGGCTTCCAGTCACAGGCTTCCAGTCATTGCATCCCCTTCCCTGCTGTGGTAGCCTCTACCTTGTGACCACTTTGCACGACAAAGTGCCTCAGGGGCTCGATCGCAAGGAAGCAGAAGTTTACCGGCATCTGGATCCCGCAAGGCTCCCCAAGCACATCGCGATCATCATGGACGGCAATGGGCGCTGGGCTCGGCGGCGGCATATGCCGCGTGTGGCCGGACACCGCGCCGGGGTGGCGGCAGTGCGGTCGACCGTGGAGACGGCGGCGCGAATTCATCTTCCGGCGCTCACGCTTTACGCCTTCTCTGAAGAAAATTGGAAGAAGCGTCCGGCCAGCGAAGTCGGCTTCCTCATGTCGCTGCTCAGCCGTTATCTGAAGGCCGAAGTTCCTACGCTGAACAAAAACAACATCCGCCTGGAATATATCGGGCGGCAGCACGAGTTGCCGGCAGCGGTGCAGGAGCGTATGGCCTGGGCGCGGGAAGCTACCGCACGAAACTCTGGGATGGTCCTAACACTGGCGCTCAACTACAGCGCGCGCAGCGAACTGGTAGACGCCTTTCGATCGATGGTTACTGCGGCTTCGCAGAATGGCGGAATTGATCACCTGCGGATCGATGAGGACCTGGTTTCACAGCACCTATATACGCGGCATCTGCCGGATCCAGATCTGGTGGTGCGGACATCAGGCGAGATGCGGCTGAGCAACTTCCTGCTCTGGCAGTTAGCTTATGCCGAGATCTATGTCACACCTACCTTGTGGCCGGACTTTCGCGGCATGCATCTGCTTGAGGGAATCGCGGAGTATCAGAAACGCGAGCGGCGATACGGCGGGCTGAACCACAACGACGCGCACGCCCCTGGCGGAACCATAAAGGCATAAACCACAAAGGGCACCAAGGTACACAAAGCGGAAACAATCCTTCATTTGCTCTGGGTATAATTGCGCGGCCACCTACACGGCGCCCAATACTTCCTTTGCTCAAGCGCATAGCTACCGCAGTCGTACTGATTCCGATTGTGCTGGTGCTCATTCTGCGAGCGCCAGTTTCGGCGCTGGCTGTTGTGGCGGGAATCGTGGCGTTGCTCACGATCCACGAGTTTCTTAAACTCACGCAATCCTATGGCGTACAGCCTCTTTGGATCCTGACCTACATCTTCGCGGGCATTTTCTTTCTGCTGCTGACGCTTAACTTCGGCAACGAGAAGCCACTACTCTCGACCGCGGTGTTTGTCTATTGCCTGGGATTTGCCGCGGCGATTGCGCCTTTTATCTTTCTCACGCGCGCCATGCGGAACGAAGATCTAAGCAGCGCGTATCCCGCGGCCGCGGCGTCGGTCTTCGCATTCACCTACATTGCCTTGCCGATGGGAATGCTGGTGCAACTCCGTCAGCAGTGGGCTGGAGCTTTTTATCTGCTGTACCTGCTGCTGGTGGTTTGGGCGGGAGACATTTTTGCCTATTTCGTCGGCAAGTCGATGGGACGACATCTGATGGCGCCGCGCATCAGTCCGAAGAAAACCTGGGAGGGAGCGGCAGCGTCGCTGGTCGCGAGCGTCGGCGTCGGATGGCTGTTATTTCATTACGCTCTGCCGCTCAGTTCATGGTTGCTGCGCGCCGGATTGATCGAGCGTCGGGACGGAATTTTCGGACTGGAGCAACCCTCGATGGGGCCGATCATCGTGCTGACGATTGTGCTAAACATCGCAGCGCAACTGGGAGATCTGGTCGAGTCGCTGATAAAGCGCGGCGCGGGAGTGAAAGATTCAGGAGCGATTTTGCCGGGGCATGGAGGCATGCTGGACCGCATTGATGCTCTGCTGTTTGCGGCGCCAGTGCTGTGGTACTACGCAGCGTGGCGGGTAATGCAATAGCCGGCGGAGCTCGAGACCAGTTTGAGGCAGCCGGTAGGACGCTGGCGCTACTTTCCACCACGACGACGGAAAGCATCGTAGAATAGAGTCGTACCAGCCTCGTTCACGTACGTCCTTTTCACCAATGAAACGTATAGCCATCCTGGGGTCGACCGGTTCGATCGGGCGCAGCACTTTGAGCGTCGCCGAGTCCTACCCAGATCGCTTTCAGATTGTGACTTTAGCTGCAGGAAGTAATCTGGACGCTGCGTTCGAGCAAGCCCGGCGCTGGAAGCCGCGGCTGATCTCGATGGCTGCGGAGAAGGATGCGGATGTTCTTCGTGCTCGACTGAAGAAGAAAGGGCTCAACCACATCGAGGTCGTTCACGGAGCGGCGGGAACGGTCCGCATCGCGACACATGCTGAAGTGGATTTTGTCGTCAGCGCGATTGTTGGAGTCGCCGGCCTTGAGGCGACCTACGAAGCCGTTCTCGCGGGAAAGACCCTGGGGCTTGCCAATAAGGAGTGCCTCGTCGCCGCCGGAGAGTTGATCACGGCGGAAGCCCGCAAACGCAGAGTCGCGCTGCTGCCGATCGACAGCGAGCACAATGCCGTGCATCAGTGCATGCGCGGCGGACGCATGGAGGAGGTCGAGCGCGTCTGGCTTACGGCTTCTGGCGGCCCGTTCCGTAATACTCAAGCATCGGATTTTGCATCTATCACCGTAGAGCAGGCGCTGAATCATCCCACATGGAAGATGGGAAAACGAATCACAATCGACTCCGCCACTCTGATGAATAAGGGCTTCGAGGTCATCGAAGCATGCAGACTTTTTCACATGCCGCCTTCGAAAGTCGAGGTTATCGTCCACCCGCAGTCGACGATTCATTCTATGGTGGAGTTCGTGGATGGCAGTATACTTGCTCAGTTCTCAGTGACGGACATGCGGCTGCCGATTCTTTACGCGCTAACATATCCGGAGCGGATTGAATCGGATATGCGTTTCCCAGTCAGTGACTTGCGTCATCTGGACTTCGCCCCGCCGGACCTGAAAAAATTCCCTTGCCTGCGTTTGGCGTACGAGGCGGCGGAGGCAGGTGGCGCCAAGACGGTGGCACTGAATGCGGCGGATGAGGTTGCAGTGGCGTCGTTCCTCGAAGGTGAGATCAGGTTTGACCAGATTCCCAGGGTGATCGAAGACGTGCTGGCTGAAACGAATTGCGGTGCTCTGGAGTCTATACAGGCGGTGCTTGCGGCCGACGCCGAAGCCCGTCAACTTGCTCGGGAGCGGGTGGCTGCCGCCAGGAAAATGGAACGGCCGCGGGCTACATCTTTTGTGTAATTTCGGAATCTAACGGGTGGGGAGTAACGTACTTAGAATATGTCTGACTTTCTGACTTCCGTCGTTGCGGTCATTGGCGTTCTGGGTTTCATGATTCTGATCCACGAGTTCGGCCACTACGCCGTGGCCAAGTTGCTCGGGGTGCGCGTGGAGCAGTTTGCCATCGGATTCGGCAAGCGGCTGATTGGGTTCCGCAAGGGCGAAACCGACTACCGGATCAATGCCATCCCTCTGGGCGGATACGTGAAGATGAGCGGCGAGAATCCCATGGATCAGCGCACGGATGATCCGCGCGAATTCATGAACCACTCCCGCTGGCACCGTTTCCTGATCGCAATTGCCGGCCCGGCGATGAACATTCTGCTGGCGATCTTCCTTTTGACAACGGTTTACATGGTGCACTACGAGTATCCGGTGTACCTGGATAAGCCAGCCGTCCTCGACGGGGTCAAGCCAGGCTCTGCAGCGGCGCAGGCGGGGTTGCAGGCCGGAGACCGGATCGTCAAAGTCGATAACATCGACAACCCGACGTGGGAGCAACTGGAGCCTCGCGTATGGTTGAGCCCGAATCAGCCGCTGACGGTTACTGTGCAGCGTGGTAATCAGGTTTTTGACAAGACCATCGTCCCGAAGCCGGTGACTTCTTCCGAAGTTGGTTCGGCGGGATGGTACGCCGAAAATTCGGTGGTTGTGGGACGAGTCGAACCCCAGCTTCCAGCGGCGAAAGCTGGCATCAAGGAAGAAGATCAGATTGTTGCTCTGAACGGCCAGCCGGTGCACTCGCTGGAGAGCGTGATCGACAGCCTGCAACAGACGAAAGATAAGCCCGTCGACCTTACTGTGCTGCGCGCCGGTCAGACTTTGCATTTCACGATGTCGCCGGTTCTGTCAAAGACCGAGGATCCCAAGGAAAACCGTTATCGGCTGGGATTCTCCAATAAAGGTGAAGTGAAAGTGACCACGCTTCCCTTCTCGAAGGCCCTCAGTCTCTCGCTCGAGCGCAACCGGCAGTATTCCCTGATGATTCTGGAGCTCGCCAAAAAACTCGTGCAGCGGAAGATTTCCCTGCGAGCGGTTTCCGGTCCAATTGGCATCGCCCAGGAGGCGGGCTATGCGGCTCAGCAAAAGGGCTGGACTCCGCTGATGGAACTCACGGCCGGCATCAGCCTGAACCTTGGAATCTTCAACCTGCTGCCGATTCCGATTCTCGACGGGGGTGTGATTCTGTTCCTCGCAATCGAAGGACTGATGCGGCGCGACATCAGCATGAACATCAAAGAACGCGTCTATCAGGCGGCGTTCGTGTTCCTGGTGCTGTTTGCAGTGATGGTTATTTACAACGATCTGATGAAGACCATCCCTGGACTTGCCGACCGATTGCCATAGTCGCCGTCACAGCTTTTCAATCACAAGGGAGCCGGCAAGGCTCCCTTTCTTATTGGGCCCGGACCCTAGGGTACAGACCTGATCAACCATTTTTCCCGCGTGGCATCTGATTGGCCGCTCGTATCCGGCCTATCCGCTCTCGGCCTTTCCAGGAGACTTTATCCAATGCCAGCCTTTGGTCACGGCTTCGCATTTCTGCGCGCAAAATCCGCTCTTGCCGCGCTTGCCATCATCTTCACTTCGAGCCTCACCCTCGCGCAAGAAAGTTTCATGATGCATTACAGTCCGTCGGCACTCGATGGCTATCTGGTCGATCGCGGCGACTTTAACAATGATGGAATTCCCGACATCGTCGTCGGCACCAATGGAGGCACGGGAGGCTATGGAGTCTCCATTTTGTTGGGCAAGGGTGACGGCCGATTTCAGAGTCCTTTGAATGCTGCCTATGGAATCGGCACCTTCGCCATCGCCGTAGGCGACTTCAACGGAGACGGCAAGCTCGACGTGGCAGTCGCCGGATACATCGGAACCCAACAAAACGCAATTCAGATTCTGCTGGGAAAAGGTGATGGCACGTTCACCAAGGGCCAAACCATCGTTTTGCCGTTCAACGCATCTGCCAGCTCGATCACGACGGCGGACTTCAACGGCGATGGCAAGCTCGACCTGGCCCTCGCTTCGCAACAGCTCATCATTTACCAAGGCACAGGCTCCGGGACATTTACCCAGGCAGCATCCATTAAGATCGGCGCCGGAACCGGATTGGCCCAAGTCCGAGTCGGAGATTTTAATGGGGACGGGAAACCCGACCTGTCGGTAAGCGACGGACAGAATCTCTACGCGCTTTTCAATGCCGGCAATTTAAAGTTCAGCAACACCAAGCTCGCGAGCGCGCCGGATGGAATCTTCGCCACTCCAGTCGACGTGAATCAAGACGGCCGCACCGACTTGATCGTCACCTCCTGGGCTTGCTCGGGTGTAAAGAACGTAGGTTGCGAAACCTGGGAGGTTCTACTCGGCCAGTCGAACAAAACCTTCACCAAGACTGCGAGCGTATACCTGGGGTCGTACACCACCTTCGCGAATCCTACGGCCGCGGATATCAATGGCGACGGCATTAACGACATCGTTGGCCTCGGTCAATACACTCTGACGGTCTACCTGGGAAATCCGGATGGCACCTACCAGAGCACGCCCTTGGAGTTTCCGAACTCTGGACTCAACAGCCTTGTGGCCGCCGACTTCAACCGTGACGGCAAGATTGACTTCGCTGGGGCAAGTGTCGGAAATGGCCCTTCGCAAGTGGTCGACGTGTTCCTGAATGCCACTCCGCGATCCGCCTGCACACCCAGTACAGTGTCTCCTTCGGTGACCGTTTGCGAGCCGCAGGATCCCACGTATCTCAATTCTCCCGTGCACTGGATCGCAGATTCCCGAGATACAAGCCATCCGGTGACCGCGATGCAAATCTACGTTGACAACAAGCTGGTCGTGAACTCGCCCAGCAGTTCGCTCAACGAATCGCTGAGCCTTTCGAAGGGTCCGCATTTCGTGATGACGAAGGCCTGGGATAACTCTGGCGCGAGTTTTCAATCGGACCGCAGCATCACAATTTATAGCGGCACGCCCGGAGAAACCTGTCCCGCCGCTCCAAACTCGATCGCTGTTTGCGTGCCGACACAGAACGAGGTGACCTCGACGTCCCTGCATGTATTCGCCAATGCATACTCGGCCAGTCAGATCACGGCCGTGCAGGTATACATTGACGGCAAACTGATCTACAACGACACAAGCGAGGCGACGTACGTGGATACAGCGTTCACAGTGGCAAAGGGCTCCCATTCGGTGGTGGTAAAGGCCTGGGATGCAAGCGGGAAGTCATACTCCCAGTCGCGGAACGTCACAGCGCAGTAAGAAAAAGAGCCGGCAGCGGATTTCGCTGCCGGCTAATTTGTGGACGTGTAGGCGGATCTTAGTTTAAGCAGTCATGGAGCGTTTTGTAGTCCTGCCCGGCGGCAACAACCTCTTCGAACCGGGCTTGCAGATTGCGGGAGCAATCGGCCTCGAAGCCGGAAGCAGTGCCGTCCGCACATTGGCTGTGATCTGTTCCGGTTGGCGTCCTGCTGCCAGATCAGTAATGATCGTGGCCAGAATTCTGCCCACCAGTTCCGCCGAGCGCGGAGATACGTGTGTCATCTGCGTGGGCTGACCTAACCCATTGAAGGGATCGTCGTTGGTAACGCCGTTCGGCAGACTGTTGATCGCGTTCTGGAAATTCGGCCAGGCATTGGCCGGATCGTCAGATGTTAGGTTGCCATAGAGTTCGGCGAAGGTCCCACCATCACCCTGGTTGACCATGGCAGGAGCAATCTGCGAGAGGCTGTGCCCCTGGCTGATCATCCACGAAATAAAGGCCATGCCGCATCCGGTGCTGTCGGCACTTTGATCGGTGTTGTCAGTGGTGTTTACGAAATCCGGCATGCCGTCGGCGAACCACTGCGGGGCGGTAGCGAAATCAGCCAGGGCGTTGTTGCTGACGAAAGCGGCACACCAGCGCGACAATGCCTCGCCGGTACTTTCGCCGCAAAGATTTCCGTTCATGGAGCACTCGCTGAGTTCGGCCTCGAATAGCGCCGATACACGCACCGAGTTGCCAAAGGATGCGTCCACTTCGATGGCGGCACCGTTAACGTAGTCGCATCCCATGTGGTCGGCGCCGCCAGTGCCGTCGGTAGCGCCGTTCAAGGCGAAAACAATTACGCTGACAGGTCCGCCCGTTGTGCCAAAGATTCCGTCGTTGGCATTGGCGACCCGATCAGCATCGTTAAGCAGATCTTGGGCATTCTGCAAGGCGGGGGCGCCGAGCGTCGGATCCACGTAGATGGTCACCCGTCCGCTCGGACTGGTTCCCACGAATTGTGACGTACCCTGATAGCTGGGCCATGCAGGCGCGACTTGCGCATCACGCTTGATGGTCGTGACTGGTTTTTTTTCGGTGTGCGGTGGTTTGATGCGATGACTCATACGACAATCCCTCCATTGCGGACAGATTAAATGCTGAAGAGGGGAAGCGCTTGACCGGTAGTTCAGGGGGGCCGGGCTCAGTGGGTCAACCCACAGAGGGCGCCAATGGTAGCCCCGCTTATTGGCCAGACCGACACTGAGGGCTGGGTCGTTACGAAATCCGGGTTTGCGAAATGAGGTGCGCGTCTAAACGTTGTAAAAACAACGATCCGCAGGAAATTGCGCACCTGATCGTCAAACCCTGTGCCGCCGGTGGGCCGCGCATGTATTGTTACGAAATCCGGACTGACCACCGTTCGGGTTCGAGGCTTCCAGAGCGGCCCAAAAGACCCCGTTTTCGCGTGATAAACTAGAAGTTCCAATTATGGCTACGATTCATCGCAGAAAGACCGTTACGGCCGTGGTCGGAGGTGTGCGCGTGGGATCGGATGCACCGGTTGTGGTGCAATCGATGACCAATACCGACACCGCCGACGTCCCATCTACCGTGCAACAGGTTGCCGCCTTGGCGCGCGCGGGATCGGAGCTGGTTCGCGTCACCGTGAACAACGACGACGCTGCGGCGGCCGTTCCTCACATTGTTGAGCAACTCGACAAGCAGGGCGTAAGAGTTCCGATCATTGGCGACTTCCACTACAACGGGCATGTTCTGCTGACCAAATATCCGGAGTGCGCGCGCGATCTGGCGAAGTACCGGATCAATCCTGGCAATGCCAGTATCGGCAAAGGTGGAGACTCGAATTTCCGCACCATGATTGAAGTGGCGGTGAAGTATCAGAAGCCGGTGCGCATCGGGGTGAACTGGGGATCACTCGACTCGGTGCTGCTGACCCGCATGATGGATGAGAATTCCAAGCTGCCGGAACCGAAAGATGCGCGCGAAGTGACCATGGAGGCCATGGTCGTGAGCGCGCTGAATTCAGCAGAACTGGCGCAGAAATATGGGCTGCGCCCCGACCAGATCATCCTGAGCGCGAAGGTCAGCGGGGTGCAGGACCTGATTGATGTTTATCGCGCACTCGCGTTGCGTTGCAATTATCCACTACACCTGGGGCTCACCGAAGCCGGCATGGGCGCGAAGGGTGTGGTCGCATCGAGCGCAGCAATGGGCGTAGTGCTGCAGGAAGGCATCGGGGATACGATTCGGGTCTCTCTGACCCCGGCCCCGGGCGGCGATCGCACCGAGGAAGTACGAGTCGCGCAACAGATTCTGCAATCGATGGGGATTCGCAGCTTCACCCCGCAGGTCACCGCCTGCCCCGGGTGCGGACGCACCACCAGCACCTTCTTCCAGGAAATGGCGGAACAGATTCAGACCTATCTGCGCGAGCAGATGCCGACGTGGAAGGGGCAGTACGTAGGTGTCGAGGAGATGAAGCTGGCGGTGATGGGTTGCGTGGTCAATGGCCCCGGCGAATCCAAGCACGCCAACATCGGCATTTCGCTGCCGGGAACATTCGAGGAACCGAAAGCTCCCGTTTATGTCGATGGACGGCTGTTCACCACACTGAAGGGTGACCGGATCGTGGCGGAGTTTATCGAGATTCTCGACCACTACGTAGACTCCCACTACGCAGCGAAGGACGCCGCGAAGGAAGAAGTTCCCGCCAAGGTTTAGCTTGAAAAAATTATCATTCCGAGCGCCCGCTTTTTGGGCGCCAGGAATCTGCTGTTTCCGGCCCACAGCAGATTCCTCACTTCGTTCGGAATGACAACCCTGGTTGTCGAAGATTACTGTCCCGTGAGCAGGAATATGGGACTCTGCGGCGGCGGCTGATTATTCGGACCAGGCGCTGCGGCGCTGAAGGGTGCCAGCAGATCGATGACCAGCCTGTCGTCCGCGTTTGTCCCCTGGTTCACCGTGTTGGTCGTCGTGCTGACATCGGCGATTGCGCCCGCGTCGCAAATACTCACATACACGTGGCTGCTGTCGGCGGAGGCCGTAGCAAACATGCGGAAGCGCGTGGTGCTCGGCGAATAGATCGCAACCGGAGCGCACGACTGGGCCACCGGAATGGCATATTGCGGCGGCGTAGGTGGGTTTACGGGTGCAAATGGCGGACCGCTCAGCAAGGATAATTCCGCGCCAAAATACGACGAAGACGCCACCCTGATCGTCAGGCTATGCGCATCGAAGACGGTCGCCATTGGAATGATGCATGGACCGGTGCCAGCATATGGATCGGAACATGGCGTCTGGATTTGATAGCTAGCCACGTAGAAGCGTGAGCCATCCGGCAGAGCGGCCACTGAGACTGGAGTGACCGGACCGCAGGTAGCGGGTGCGGCAGCGCAGGGCGGCACCGGAGGAATGACAAGAGCTCCGGGAGGGTTCCCCGATGGGGTTGGCAGCGGCGTTGGCGTATTGCCGGCAGCGCTGAATATGTAGAGCAGCCCGCTCGCAGGACTGGTCACGTACAAGCGGTTCATGCTCTTGTCGTACAGAATGTAATTCGCTCCGACGCCCACCGGCTGCGCCGACGTGACTGTGTTCGACACAGTGCTGATCGTAGAGAGTTGCCCGTCCCCCTGCGTCACCACATAGACGAATTGCCCATCGAGGCTCGCCGCGATCCAACTTGGATTCACTCCAATCGGAATCGTCGCAATCGTGGACAGATCCACCGGGGACAGATTCATGACGGTCGCAGGACTCGTGCCGTCACCCTGGTTGGCCACATAGAGATTCAAGGCATTGGGAGTCTCGGCCATCAGGACCGGATGCGAACCTGCGGGCAAGTATCTGATATTGGCAACGGTATTGTTGCTCGTGTTCAGCGCCGTGACTGAATCCGTGCTGGCCAAGTTGCAGTGGGTGCCGCTTTCCTGCCCGTAGTTCGCAACATAAACCGCGTTGGTCTCCGCTGTCGTCACAAAATCGGGCTGATAGGAGCAGAAAGTGGGCAGCGGAACTGTGGCTGTTCCTCCCGACGCGCTCAGCAGGCCGCCGACCAGGTCGTTGTACTGAATGGTGTTCCCGCTGATCGAGGTAATCGTGAAGTTGCCGTTGTACGCGCCCTGCTTTGTTGGGTCGCCGCCTTGAATGATGACACCTGAGATCACGACCGGACCGCCGATAGTGGCGGAACTGATCGCGGAAGCGAGTGTCACTGTAACTAAATTGCTGGGATCTTCGCTGATCGCTGTAATGGCTGAATTTTGATTGGGCCCAACATTCGGCATTGAGAAAGCAAATGGGCTGCCAATGCCGCTGATCGACGCGGGGTTAAATGCAGTCACGACATCGGGGTCGCCGTTCACCACGCTGCCTGCGCTCGCCACGAAAATCCGCGAAGAATTTCCGACAAATTGAATCGCAGCATGGGTCGGGTTGATGCCCATCGGGGCCACCCCGATGTTGCTGTCTCCAGAAACATCGATCTGGAACACGGTCCCCGGATTGGGTGCGACATTGGTGCTGATCCCGAAAACGGCGTGGGGATTTGCCGGGTTCGGCGGGTTGTTGGAGATCGGAATCACCACTGGGCGGTACACCTCACCGCAAGACATCAAAATCAGCATCGCCACCAACATTGCGGTGAACCAGCCCCCACGTCGAAAACTCATCGGCACTCCGAGGAGAAAATTGTGGTGCGAAATCGGAATCAAGTATTGTAGCGGTTGCTGAGTTTGTGCGCTAGAGACGAGGACCCAGTTCCCAGTTCCCAGTTCCCAGTTCTCAGTTCTCAGTTCTCAGTTCTCAGTTCTCAGTTCTCAGTTCTCAGTTCTCAGCTTCTGGATGCACTGGTAGATGAGTGGGATGCCTGACCTCGAGTCCGGGCATTTGAATGTTTTCCATGCCCAGCGCTGGAACTCCTTGTCCGTGCGAATCCCGAAGCCTTGTCATTCCGAAGCGTAGCGAGGAATCTGCTTTCTTGCAGCAGCGGAAATGTTGCATACAGACGAGCAGATTCCTCAACGGCTTATCGCCGTTTCGGAATGACAAAACTTAAATGACAAAACGCAATAGGAGCGATTGCAGACACCGGTAGGAGCCATGGCAATGCGCGCGGTAAGAATCTGGTCCCAGTCTTAAGGCTGACTTGGATATTCGTTGCGGTCAGCCTCGTTTGCGGCGGGGCTTTGCTGGTTCGGCGGCGGGCTCTTCCGACGTAGTGGTCGCAGCCGGTTTCTTTCGGCCTTCCATCTGGGCCAGGCTCTGCTTCAGAGCTGCCATCAGGTCGACCACCGGAGCTAACTTCTTCGGCTTTTCAACTTCCGCAACATCGCCGCCTTCCAGCTTGGCTTCAATCAGCTTCTTCAGGTTTTCCTGAAAGTTGTCTTTGTATTTTTCCGGATCCCACTCGTCCGCGAGGGCCTCAATCAATTGATGCGCCACCTTCACTTCGGCTTCCTTCAACTCAACGTCGGGGGCGCCGAAACCTTCTACCTTGCGGACTTCTTCGGCGTAGTACATGGTGTGCAGCATCATTCCACCTTCGTGCGGGCGCAGAAAGACCGTGTACTCGCGGTTGTGCATGGTGATCTTGGCGATGGCGACGTATTCGCTTTCTTCCAGCGCCTTAGTCAGTAGCGCGTAGGGGCGGCGGCCGGCTTCCTCCGGCATCATGTAATACGACGATTCGAAGTAGACGGGGTCGACCTCGCTGGATTTCACGAATTCGAGAATCTCCATCGTCTTGGCGGTCTGAGGCTCGATCTTCTTGATCTCGTCCGGCTCGATGATGATGTATTCGTCCTTGCGAAACTCGTATCCCTTGACGATTTCGTTGCGATCGACGACCTGGCCGTCGGCCTGGCACACATACTGCTGCTTCAGCCTCGACTTGTCAGGGCGGTGCAACATGTTGAAGGAAATACCTTGGCTGCGCGCGCCGGAGAAAAGACGTACCGGCATGGAGATGAGTCCGAACGTTAAGTGACCAGACCAGACCGAAGCAGGCATTGTGCCCCTCACAGGTGTTCCCCAAGAGCGGCCCACAACCGTCCCCGGGGTGGTTGCTAAACTCAACGACAGAGAGAGTTTAGCCTAGATTTCAATTGGATGCACCAGACTGGCGGAATGGGGAATCGAAATTCGAAGCCAAAGCCGATGGGCCTGTCCCACCGCGAATACTACAGCTAGTAGTTTACTCAATAGGTTCCGACCTCGCACCACGCTGCAGAGCCGCTGGGCGCAGAATTCGCATTTAATGAAGCCCCTTTGGGGGTCAGATCGTCTGTAACTGACAAAACCCATAGGAGACCACGAATGAGTGATTTGCGATATCCGCTCGGCAAATTCCACTACGACGGCCCTCTGAGCCCCCAACAACAGCAGGTGTTCCTCGATGCGATCGCAAGGACACCTGAATGTCTGCGAGCTGCGGTCCAGGGACTGTCGGAAGCGCAACTCGACACTCCCTATCGACCGGAGGGATGGACCGTCAGACAGGTCGTGCATCACGTTCCCGACAGCCACCTGAACGCATATGTGCGTTTCAAGTTGGCCCTGACGGAGGACGATCCCACGATCAAGCCCTATGCCGAGGATCGCTGGGCGCAACTCGCCGACACGCCCGCGACCCCGATCGACGTTTCGTTAACTCTGCTCGATTCCCTCCACGACCGCTGGGTTCGCCTCCTGAAGTCTCTGACTCCCGACCAATGGAAGCGTACCTTGCGCCATCCTGAGATGGGACCGATGACCCTGGACAAGACGCTCGCGCTTTACGCATGGCACGGCCCACATCACGTGGCCCACGTTACAGAACTGCGCAAGCGGATGTCGTGGTAACTGGCTGCTGAAAGGCAGAAACAAAATGATCGCGAGAATGTGGCACGGGTACGCGAAGCCGGAGCACGCGGATTCCTATGAAGCAATGTTGAAGCCCGAACTTCTGCCGGGCATCAGCAAAGCCAAAGGGTACAAGGGGAGTTACTTGCTTCGCAGAAATCTCGGAGCGGAAGTGGAGTTCATCACGATCCTCCTGTGGGATTCGATCGATGCGCTTCGCGCCGCGGCCGGACACGACGATTACGAGACCGCAATCATCCCTGAGGAGCGCCGAAAATATCTGGCGCGGTTCGACGCGAAAGCGTCGCATTATGAAGTTGCCTCGGTCCACGGAATTCCGTTCTAGCCAATTGTGATTCGGATCACACCGTAGTCTGTGACTCGAATCACAAATCTCGAATGAGACATCGGAAGAAAGGAACTTCTCATCGGAAACTTCCGTCATCTTTCAGGGCTGATCGCGAAACCTTACCATCGACGCGATGGACTTATCTGGTCGACACATTCTTAGAAAGTACCGCCTGATTCTCTGCATTCTTCTTCTGGCCCTTGCAGCGGCAGCCCAGAATACGGGCGGCTCGTGTCAAGCCGCAGACGAAAAGAAACCTGCCAGTGCCGACGATTCCATCGCGGCCGCCGCGCGAAGTTCCAAGAATCAAAAAGCCCATGCCAAGAAGGTATTCAGTGACGAAGATATGGAAGCATGGTCTGGCCCTCTGCCGCGATTGAAGATGGAGGGCACGGAGAGAATTCAGACGAGGTCATGGCGGCCATTACCACATACAGGGTGAATCACACGGCTGAGCAGACGGAACGGGTGGTGGGTATCTGGTATGAGCGCTACGACGAAATCCTGGCGGCAGCGATCCAGAACAATATCGAAACCAGAGTCCTTCGCGACGCCAACACCAGCAACGGATACGAGCTATGCATGGAGAGCCGGGACTACCAGCAGTGTAATAACCGGCAAATGGCCGAGCAGCGCGGGGCGCGTAACGATCAGATTCAAATCGCGAAGAATTTCAACGTCGAATCTCGCATTCAGCAGGCATTCATGGGAATTCGCAATGCGCTCATGATGAAAAATCTTCGCTACGATTGGTTCAAAGTCCGCACGACCAACGGAGTGGACAAGTTCTGAACCTTGCTTCGTTGTCTCAAGTGATTCCAATCCGCCACAGCATATAGCTCGTCGCCTCGCGCAATACCGCGAACGCGCGTTGAAAGACGCCGTGCGGCCGCGAATCGGGCCGGGGGGCAGTATAGACGGGGCCGATTCCTTCATGCTCAAGCAGCTTGCGGATACGAAACACGTGATAAGCATCGCTCACCGCGACGCAACTATGCAGGCCGTTGGCGTGCATGATGACTCCCACGCGCGTCGCCGATTCCGACGTGTCCCGCCCCTGGGTTTCTGCGATCAGGCTGCGCTCGGGAATACCGTGACGCATCAGGTAGTCCTTGCCAACCCCACCTTCACTGAACTTGGGATCGGAGGCGGCCCCGCCGGTGGTAATGACCACGGGAGCCACGCCGCGATGAAACAGATCTAAAGCATGATCAAGCCGTGCCTTCAGGACTGGTGAGGGACGTCCCGAGTATTCTGCGGCGCCGAACACCACGATTGCGTCCGAATGAGGTATTTCGTGCGGCGAGGCCGCCGCGACAATATGAGCGGCAGTGATGGCCAGAAAAGCGAGAACGACAGTGATCGCCAGAAGCAGCAGACGAAGCCACCAGCGCCGGGGACGATGCCGTTTGGCAGATTCGTCGGTCATCCTCTACGGTTAGCCCTCGCGCTCATCCTTGAGCAAAGAATTTCGAGATTTCGTCCGCGGGAATGGCTCCTTCGCGGATAATCCGCCAGCGCGCGTTCTCATCGCTCAAGTCGATGATGGTGGACGCGACGTCGCGGGGAGACATACCTCCATCGACGATGATGTTAATCCGTCCCTGCAATTGGTCGCGCACCTGCTCGGCGCTGGTGCATTCGGCCGCGCCGCTCAGGTTGGCGGAAGTCGCAGTGATCGGAATGGCGGCCGCGCTCACCACCGCAAGCGGAATCTTCGCATTGGGTACGCGCAAAGCGACGTTGCCCGTATTCGCCGTGACCTTCAGCGGGAGCCGCGAGCCGGCTTTGACGATGATGGTCAGCGGGCCTGGCCAGAACTTACGAGCTAACACATAGAATTCTTCCGGCAGCGGCTTGGCGAGTTCCTCCGCCTGATCGGTGCTCTCAATCAGGAGTGATAGTGGTTTATGACGGGAACGAGTCTTGATGTCATACACCTTGTCCACAGCGCGCAGATTAAAAGGATCGGCGGCAAGCCCGTAAAAAGTGTCGGTGGGCATGCCCAGCACTTCGCCGGACCGGATCTGATCGGCGGCATACTTCACAAGAGAGGTTTCGGGAGTCTCGGAACTGATCTTTACGATTTCGGCGCGCACGGCGCTCCTTCTGTAATTGCTATAGCAAATTAAGATTGACGGCGGAACCTATCATAATACGGCATTTGAGAACTACGAAGAGCATCAAGTTGCGCGAACAAACCCTGACTTCGTGTACGCTTAGCCTGCTCTGAGGAAGGCGAATGCGGCCCTTTGTTAGGTGCCGGCGCTCAAGAAAGCCTATGGCTAGAGGTTCCGATCTCAAACCCGGTCAGCAGCACAGGCTTCGCCGAGTCGAAGGACGTCACAATCCCCTGGTAAAGGAAGTCCGTCAGGCTTTTGCGCACGGGGAGCGCACCGACGGAGGCGACTGCGCGATAGAGGGTCTGCGCGTGGTGGAGGAGGCAATTCGGAGCGGATTGAAGTTTCGCACCATCCTCTTCAGAGACTCGGCACAGAGCATTGCCGAGCGCCTCCTGCCGCAGATCGGCTCGCATGTGGAAACGCTGCTGATTCCCGACAAGATTTTTGACGGGGCGGTTCCCAGCGACGCACCACAGGGGGTTGCGGCCCTGGTCAGGCTTCGCGACTTTTCTGTGGACGACATTCTGGAACGTCTCCAAATCGGGCCTGTGATGGTGGTGGTTGGCTTACAAGATCCAGGCAACTTGGGGACCATCTTGCGCTCTGCTGAGGCATTCGGCAGCGCCGGCGTGGTGTTGGGAGAAGGTACGGTCAGCCCATTCAATACGAAGGTGATTCGGGCATCGGCGGGCTCGATCTTCCGGTTGCCGGTGGTTCTGTCGAAAAATAGCGGCGGTGTGGAAGGGGTCACAACCAAGTTTCGCGGGCAAGACATGCGGATGATTGCGACTTCATCGCACAAAGGGACGCCGCTCGATCAGGCACGCCTTATAGGACCTTTGGCGGTCTTCATTGGAAGTGAAGGCTCGGGACTCCCGCGCAATTTGATGGCGCAAGTGGATGAACTGGTCGCAATTCCGCATTCGCCGCAAGTGGAATCGCTGAACGCCGGCGTGGCGGGTAGCATCGTGCTGTATGAGGCGGCACGGCAGCGCGGCACTGGCGCAGGCTAATGTGAACGCGCCTGAAAACTAATCTACCCGTTCCTCTTCAGCTTTCTCTTTCCCCCCGAATCTGCTTAAATCAAACTTACCGCAACACCGCGGGCGTGCCGGTGTTCCCTTAACTTGTGGTCGATATTCATTCGCACATTCTTCCGGAGGTAGACGACGGACCGAAATCCTGGGACGTTTGCGTCGCCATGTGTCGGGCGGCCGCTGCTGACGGCATCACGCACATGGTCGCCAGTCCGCACGCCAACGACCGGTATCACTACGATCGCGAGTACATGCAAGGACTCGTCGCCCACCTGCAAGAACTTGTGGGGGACAGGCCGAAGATCACGCTGGGCTGCGACTTTCATCTTTCGTACGAGAATTTGCAGGACGCGTTCGCCAACCCCTCGCGCTACGTCATCGGCAAGACCCACTACCTGCTGGTGGAGTTCAGCAACTACGGCGTACCGCAGAACACGACGGACTCCTTCCACAAACTCGGGGATCGCGGAATCACCGTCGTCATCACACATCCGGAGCGTAATCCGATTCTGCGCGAGAATCTGCAGCGTGTGGTCGAGTGGGCCGAGCAGGGCTGCATCATCCAGATGACGGGTTCGGCGCTCACTGGATTCTGGGGTGAGCGCACGCGCCGCGCCGCCGAGTGGCTGCTTGAAAGCCAGGCTGTGCATGTTCTCGCCACCGATGCCCACGATCTGGAGAAGCGCGTGCCGATTCTCTCGACTTCTCGCGATGCGGCCGCGCAAATCGTGGGCGACGAAGTCGCGGAAGCGCTGGTCACCGACAATCCCAGCGCGATCGTCGACGATCATCCACTGCCGTTTTTTCCGCGCCCGTCGGCGATTACCAGCTACCGAAAAAAATAGCTTGCAGAACTCGGGCGCTCCGATCTGCTCATCTAGCGGAGTGCCCCACGCGGCGATTCTGAACCCCGCTGGCAGACTTTCGGCTGTCGCCCAAGGGCTGAGTTCGGGCAAGGCTGCTTGCTGGATACGGGGGAGATGAATCGATTTAACTTCTGAATATAAGTCTATGATTCAGAATGGTTTATTGTGATTATTTTACACAGCCATGATTCCCGGTAAGCTGCTGCCTGCAAACCCTCTAGAACTCGGTGCATCAGGACCGGTGCATACCTTAAATTCTTGAACCACGAAGGAAAGCGAACAGCGAAGCCTTCGTGATACTTCGTGTCCTTTGTGGTGGAAGGTTCTCGAATCGCTCGGGCCATCTGCTTACTGCGGACTGCTGGTCTCGCTGGACGGCGGTGGTGTAGACGTCGCAGCTGGCATGGAGCTTGTGGGCGGCACTGGTTCGGCGGTTGTCGGAGAGGTATGCGAGGTTGGGTTCGTGGACTGAGCTTTCGGACGATCCGGAACGGTCGTCATTGCGCTCTCCGGATTCAGCAGATGATCCTTGCTCGGACCCAGGCCCAGGCTGATCAGAGCGCGCGAATCGGGGACGGTTTTGCTTTGCCATCCGTGATCGGCCTGGTAGCGCCGCATCGCATCTTCGCTGGCCTGGTTCCATGTTCCGGTGGCATCGCCAGTCATATAGTGTTCGCGGATCAATGCTTCCTGAATCGCCTGTGCACGTTCGGAATCAATCTTCTGCTGCCCGCGGAGGCGCGAGGACTTCCGCCGAGAGCGCTTCCCTGATGTTTTGCTTGAAGAGTTCTTCACGCCACTGGAACTGCTGGAAGCCGAATGGCTCTTGTGCGACGAGGTGGACGCAGTCGTCTTGGTGGACGTGGATTTGTTGGATGCAGTAGTAGCTGCATCTTGCGGAGGACTGGCTGCAGCCGCCAGCGCACAACTGAGCGTCAGCGCGCAAACGGCGCCGAGGTGTATGTTAGGAAACTTTGCGCCCGAGCGAATCATCCTTCTTCTAACCCCAAAATAAAAGGCCCAGCCATTGGAACCGGCACTGTCATCATCGCTGATCTGTTGCGACAGTACCAGTTCCAGCTGAGCAATTGACCGTTACTGAAGTGTACCGGCGTCGAAGATGGTTCCATCCTGCCGCGACGAGCCGCGCGGGCGAACCAGGAAGACCACATCCTGGCCGCTCTTCATGCTCGACTCGATCCGGGCAAAGTCTTCTTCGCTGTTCACCTGCTGCTTGTTGATCTCCAGGATAATGTCCCCGCGCGCCAGGTTGACATCTTCCGCGAATGACCCGGGCTTCACATCCTGCACGATGACGCCCTTGCCAGCGGGAATATCCAGACGATCGGCCATCTCCGGAGTGACCTTCCGGACCGTTATGCCGAATTTGCTTGGCTTGGGAGTATTGTCGTCGTCGTTCTCCTGATCTTCTCCCAGGCGCGCCGCAAACAATTTCGCGCGATCCGCGATGGTGACACTCGTTTCCTGCGGTTTTCCGTTGCGCAGGAAGCTAAGCGAAACCTTCGATCCCGGCTTGCGCGCGGCAATGTCGGCCACCAACTCGGTACCCTTCGTGACCTTCTTGCCATCAACGCTGGTGATGGTGTCACCCACCTTCAATCCGGCTTGATCCGCAGGACTGCCGGCGACAACACTCGAAATGGGTACGCCGCTGCCTGAGCCGTAGACGCGGGCGATCGCGGGATTCTCGACTGCATCGAACATGATGCCAATCGATCCGCGGGAAACTTTGTGCTCGGGTCCAGTCAACTGGTTGTAGACGTCAACCACGGTCTTGGACGGCAGAGCGAAGCCGATGCCGGCGTAGGCATTCGTCTCGCTCAGAATGGCGGTATTGATTCCGATGACTTCGCCGTTCAGGTTCACCAGCGGCCCACCGGAATTTCCGGGATTGATAGCCGCGTCCGTCTGAATAAAAGTCTGGAACTGCCGGCCGGGAACGATGTCGCGGCCCTTGGCAGAAACGATGCCTGCGGTGACAGTTCCCTGCTGTCCGAATGGGCTGCCAATGGCAAGCACCCAGTCGCCGACCTGCATACCGTCAGAGTTGCCCATTTTCGCGGCGGGCAATGGGCGGTCTACTTCAACTTTAATCACGGCGAGATCGGTTTCCTGGTCGGCGCCGATGACTTTTGCGTCGTGCTGGACTCCAGGCGGGTCATCTTCAAAACGCACGCGGATGCGGTCGGCCTTCTCCACTACGTGACGGTTGGTCAGGATGTAGCCCTTGGCATCGACAATCACGCCCGAACCCAACGAGCGCTCGCGGATCGATCCGTCGCCTTGTCCAGGCCCCTGGCCGGGCCCACCGAAGAAGTGATTGAAGAAATCGTCCATGCCGCCACTATCATCGTCGTCGCCCTGCCCCTGTCCCGGAGCGCCCCGGCGGCGGTGAGGGTTCTTAATCGTCGACTCGGTGTTGATGTTGACGACGCTCGGTTCAAGCTGCTTGGCGATCTGCGCGAATGCCTGCGACAAAGGATTATTTGTCGGTTGGGCCGTAGGCAGCACAAGGGGGGTCGCGTCCCCCTTCTGCCCTTCTTTCCCCTTCACCTCAGAGGAAATGAGCGTTCCTATCAGAATGCCCAACGACAGCGTCGCCAAGATGCTCAACGTGTATACCCAACGATGAGCCTTCATGCGCATCCACATTGCGCCCGAATCCATATGTCTACCTTCCCTCCAAACTCGTCAATCCTAAATAGTATACCTATTCGCACAACGCAACCGATGCTGTGATCGCGGCTCAAGGCCGGGGGTTTACACGAGACCGTCTGACTATTAGACGCAGGAATAGCCCAAATCGTTTGATGACGGAAGAGTCTTCAGGAGAGCAATCCCTCGCATGTAGCGGGTATCGGCTTACTTGGCTTCATACACCGTCTTCCCGCCAACAACCGTCCGCAGGACCTTGGTGGCGAGGATTTTTTCCGGCGACGAGGCGGTCAGGTCGCGGTCGAGGACCACGAAGTCGGCGAGCATCCCGGGAACCAACTTTCCTTTTTCTTTCTCCTCGAATTCGGCGAACGCGGAGCCTTGCGTGTAAGCGGCAATCGCCTGATCCATGGTGATGCGCTGATCAAGAAAATATTCCTGCTTGCCATTTTCGGTCTTGCGGGTGACGGCAGCGTAGAGGCCGCGGAACGGCGTCACGGGCTCGACCGGATAGTCGGTGCCGAACGCGAGCCCCACACCCTTGTTGAGGAAAGCCAGCCATGCATAGGAGGTCGCGGACCGCTTGGGTCCGAGCCGGTCCTGCGCCCAGCGCATATCGGTCAGCAGATGGTTGGGCTGCATGGATGCGATGACTTTCAGCTGTTTGAATTGTGCGATCTGTGCCGGAGTGGTCACCTGGGCATGTTCAATGCGCAGGCGGTAGTCCTCGCCGCCGTTCGCGGCTTTGATGTGGCCTTCCTTCGCAGCTTTCTCGGCTTCAGAAAAAGCGTCGAGCGCCATCTGCACGCCCTTGTCGCCGATGGCGTGAAATCCAATCTGGAATCCGGCGAGCACGCGCTCCTTGGTCATGTCGTTCAGTTTGACGGGATCGTAGCGAGGCAGGCCGGAGTTTTTGGGATCGTCGGCGTAGGGCTCGAGCATCGCCGCCGTATGTGATCCCAGCGAGCCATCCATGAAGCCTTTGAGCATTCCGGTACGCAACATCAAGTCGGATTGCGGATGGGAATCGCGCTTCTTAGTTAGGGATTCCACCGGTTCGTCGAAGGGGAGCCACTCGCTGACTCGAGCCGTAAGTTTGCCTTCTTTTTCCAGTTCCTCGAAGATCTGGAAGGCCTCCCAGGTGGGCGAATAGTCCTGGCACGAGGTCACGCCGTGGGCAGCCAGATCGGCGAGGGCGAGTTCGAGCCCCTGACGGCGCTGAGAATGGTTGGGCTTGGGCACGACCGCAAGCACCGCCGATTGCGCCGTCTCGCGCAAAATGCCGGTAGGCTCGCCGCTCTCGTTGCGGTCGATGTGTCCGCCCTGCGGATCGCGGGAAGCAAGATTGACGCTGCCTAGCTGCAGGGCGCGCGTGTTGGCCACGGCGATGTGGCCGTCAATTCGCACAAGAAACACCGGATGCCCGGCAGAGACTTCGTCCAGATCCCAGCGCGTCGGAGTGACTTTTACGGGCCAGAGCGTTTCATCCCATCCCGAACCCATGATCCATTCCCCCGCCCGGGAGTCCTGAACCTTATTGGCCACGCGGGAGCGAAGTTCGTCGAGCGACTTCACTCCGGTCACATCGACGCTGAGCTTGGTCTGGCCCGCATCATCGAGGTGGAGGTGGGCGTCGTTGAAGCCCGGCATGGTGAAGTGCCCGCCGAGATCGACGATCTGTGTCTGCGGACCCTTGAGCTTGTCCATGTCGAGGGTTTTGCCGATAGCGAGGATGCGGTCTCCCTTGACCGCAATCGCTTCCTGGCGCTCGATGGAGGCAAACTGAGTATTGGCAGGCACACCGGTGTAGACGTTGGCGTGCACAAAAATTACGTCGGCCTTGGGCTTGGTATCGGCCGCGGGAGCGCTGGTCTGCCCCGCACTCAGTGCCGCGAGAATGCCAACAAGCACAGCCCCTCCCAGACTCGCCTTGCCTGTCAGACTCATTCTCCCACCCCCGCCAGCGAAAGCATGGTCAGCAGAATGCGCTTGAGGCCAAGCTCGCGCCCGTTGGAATCGAACCATTCCTGCAGCGTATGCGCTCCGCCGCCCGATCCGCCGCCGCCGATGGCGATCGCTTCCCTACCCATCGAGAGCGGAATGTTGGCATCGGTCGACGCACGCTGTACTTGCGCCGCATTGCCAAGCTGGACATCGACAGCGCGAACAATTTGCAGAATCCGCGCACCCGGTTGCAACTCGCCCGCCGGACGGTTTCCGATGACAACCACTTCGCAACTCACAGCCGGCCGCTTTTGCGCCGGGGAGCGCATCTCCGCGGACATGGTTTCGTCCTCGACTGCGCGATTCAGAGCCTGACGCAGGGACTGTTCCAGACGCTCCATCTCGGTCATCGAGGTCGAACGGATGTCGACCTTCATGCTGGCCGACTCGGGAATTGAATTCACCGACGTGCCGCCGCGGATTACTCCGATATTGAATGTCGTCTTCGGCGTATCCGGCACAGTCGTGGCAGTAAATGTAGCAATGGCCTTGGCTAGAATCACAATCGGATTCGGTGCTCCGAAATCGCTCCAGGAGTGTCCGCCCGGGCCGCGCACGATAACTTCAAAACGCCGGCTGCCCAGGGCTTCGGCTACGATCGTGTCAGCTCCCGCGCCGTCGAGCACGAGGCTGTACGCAATGGAATCCTTCCAACGAGGTGTGGAGAAGATATGGCGCATGCCGCGCAGATCGCCTTCCCCTTCCTCGCCGACGTTTCCGATGAAAACGAACGGCAGCGCATGCCGTATGCGCACCGACCGCAGCAGGGCCGCAATTCCCAGCAGCGCTGCGACGCCCGCACCGTTGTCGGAGACGCCGGGGCCGTATATGCGGCTTCCTTGATTGCGGATGTTTAGCGGCGTGTTCGCGGGAAAGACGGTATCGATGTGCGCACTGAGCGAGACATGGCGACTGCCGAAGCCGGGATGCGTGCCGACGACGTTGCCGACGTCGTCGATGCGGACATCGTCGAGTCCGACTTCGCGGAAGCGTTCCGCCAGCCAGGCTCCTCGAGCCGACTCGCCAAACGGAGGCGCTGGAATTCGCGCCATCTCCATCTGCCAATGGAATAACTGCGGCTCGTTCGCGCGAAACCAGTTGAAGGCCGAACGCACTTCGGGCGAGGCAGCCAGGCGCGCCACCTCCCGCTGCATGACCTCCTTGCCCGCAGCGTTCTTCACTGCGGGACCAGAGTCAGGCGATTCCCCGTGCGGAGCATTCGGGCTCATGAGACGAATAGGGTCAGTGTACAACGCGAGTGAAACATCTGGGCATTACCGAAGTCGGAAACCGGGGCGGTCAGCAAATGGTCCAAGTACAATGCCCGTATAGCTTCGATCGTTCAGGGGCACGATGCGAATCCGCCTTACATTGTTTATTACCACCGTTGTGCTGTTGGCATCGGCTGTGGGTCATGCGCAGGCTGACCATCACCACGAGTCGCATGAGACGCTGGGCAGCGTAGTCTTCAACACATCGTGCAGTCGTACAGTTCAACCGCAGTTCAATCGCGCTGTAGCTCTGATGCACTCGTTTCAATTTCGAAACGCCATTGAGGCCTTCGACGCGATTCTTGTAACCGAGCCGTCCTGCTCCACTGCCTATTGGGGCATCGCACTGAGTAGTTGGGGTAATCCCTTCGCCGCCGGGCTTAAGTCCACGGCACAACTTGAGCAAGGCCTCAAGGCGATCAAGCAGGCCGGAGTGAGCCCTCCGAAGACTGAACGTGAGCGTGCCTATGTCGAGGCGGTCGCACATCTCTTTACCAATGCCGCGACCACTGACCAACCATCACGAAAGCTCGGATACGAAAACGCTATGGCTGCTCTCAGTGCGGCTCATCCCGAGGACACCGAAGCCGCCATTTTCTATGCACTGGCTGTGGCCGCCAATGCCGATCCTGCCGATAAAACGTATGCGAAGCAACTGAAGGCAGGAGCGATCCTGGATAAGCTGTTCGCTCAATATCCCGATCATCCGGGATTGGCTCACTACATCATTCACGCTTACGACGTTCCACCGCTGGCTGCGCGGGCGATCGGAGCGGCACAACGTTACGGCGAGATTGCGCCTTCAACTCCGCACGCGCTGCACATGCCATCCCATACGTTTACTCGTGTCGGGGATTGGCAAGCCTCGATCGACGCCAACGTTGCCGCTGCAGCATCAGCACGAAATGCGGGTCAGACGCCCGAAGAGTTGCACGCCACGGACTACATGGTCTACGCGTACTTGCAAACCGGTCAGGACAACGCTGCGAAGCGCCTTGCGGAATCGGCCGCTGAAGCGTTCGCCCGCTTCGATCCGGCATCTCCGAACACCGGAGCGGGCAGCCCCGCTACCGCATACTTTGCGCGCGCGGCTATTCCAGCCCGTTATTTTCTGGAACGGAAGGCGTGGCCCGACGCGGCCAAACTGGAGGCGGTTTCCAGCCCCTTTCCGTACACCGATGCGATCACTTACTTTGCCCGCGGCTTGGCAGCCGCACACCTTAAGAATCGCGCCGCAACGCTGTCTGCGATCGAGTCTCTGAAACAGATGCGTGAAAAACTGACGACGATGAAAGAGAACTATTGGGCCAACCAGGTCGATATTCAGCGACAGGAAGTGTCTTCCTGGGTGGCGTTTGCGGATGGCGATAGCCAAGGCGCTCTCGCCGGAATGCGCGCAGCAGCAGCACAGGAAGATCAGACCGAAAAGAGCGTAGTCACTCCAGGCCCGCTCGCGCCGGCGCGCGAGCTGCTGGCGGAATTATTACTGGAATTAAAGCGACCCACGGAAGCGCTCAAGGAGTTTGAAGCAACGCTGACCAAGGAACCCAACCGCTTTCGGTCGCTGTACGGAGCAGCAGAAGCGGCGAAGCTGGCCGGCGATCGCCACACGGCGCAGACATATTTTCAGAAATTGCTCGAAGTTGCGGCTCGGGGCGACAAGCCTGGACGGCAGGAGTTGGCCGAAGCGCTCAGCGCGGCACAACCAGAATAGATGCCGTCGAAATGCGGCTTAGGGCCAATCGCTCAAGCTATTCTACAGGGCCGCCCCCTAGACTAGCCTGCTGCGGAAAAACCTACTCGCGACCCACACCTTGACCCCAGCGGCTAAAGCCGCACCGATTTTGCGGGCACTTAACGGCGCGGCTTGAAGCCGCGCCCTTTCAAAACGGCTTCACTACTTCGATTTTTCCGCAAGCTGTGAAGCGTTGGCTCCCAAGATCAATTTGACAGATCGACTTTTTCGCAGCCGTTAGGTGTGGATCTCGTGTCAGCTTCACGAGGTTCGCCGCGGGCTTTCGCGGACGCTGCGGGCTTCGACCGCGTTCACCAACGCTTTGGTGGCGCGAACTTCGATGCCGTGGCGGGAACCGGCACGCAGAATGGGGCCGGCGATTGCATCCAATTCCGGCGGATTGCTCCGCTCCACATCCTTCTGCATAGAGCTGCGCATGCCGTAGGGCGCCCTGTTCATGCGCGAAAGAACAATGTTGGCCTCGACCTTCGCGCCCTCGGCCGTGGCAACGGTGCATGCCTCGCGGACGCACGATTCCCACTGCGCTTTCCGCTCGGGATTGCTCATCACGCCGCCGACCGGTTGATCAAATGCAGTGGTTGCCATCGCGATCGGCGCCAGAAAGACGATCTTGGTCCACATCAGCGTGACCTCGTCGTCGACAAAGTGGCACTCGAAGCCGGTCTTCTGCAGTTGTTGGAGGGTGGAATCCAGCAATGGCTGCCCGGCAGAGGACACGTTTAAGATGGCGAAGGGCGAGCGGTGCACGATGTGTCCGGGAGCAACGCGCTCGGATTCGACCGCGATAGTCGCGGCGATCACGCGCTCTGCGCCGTATTGTTTTCGCAGCAACGCGAGGTGATCGATGCCGTTGAGCAGAGGAACGATTGCGCCGACCGACGACGGATGAGTTACCGCGGTGAGCGAATCCTGCAATTGCGTCGCTTTGACTGCAATCCATAGCACATCGACCGGTGGTACCTCGGCGCTGCGGGCCACGGGCACGGCAAAGTTTCCGAACGGACTTTCGAGCTTCAGCTGTTCGGGATAGGAGGCGAGTGACTGCGGCTTTACGACGGCAGTGACTGAATCGCCCAATCGCGCCAGCGAGGCGCCGATCAGGCCACCGACACCGCCTACACCGAGAATCGCATGTCGAAGAGCAGGCATGCGGTTACTTCTTCAGCGCCGAGACAGGCACGCACTCGAGGATCTCGGCCTCGCTGAGAGTGTGGTCGCTTTGCTTGGCGCGCTGGTAGATGCGGTCGACAATGTCGTCGGAAACGGGGATGTTATGTCGCTCCAGCCAGAACAGCACGTTCGACTTGCCGCTCATCGGGCCGACGTCGATGATCTGATCGAGCCCGAATACGTGGGAGGGCACGCCGGAGTAGACCGTGTTGGCCAATACAACATCATTCTTGTGATACGCCTTGATGATCGCCGCCGCGTGCACGCCGGTTGCGGTGCGGAATGCATCATCGCCAACAACTGGATAATTGCGCGGAATTGGTACGCCGGTCGCGCGCGACACCGCCTCGCAATATTCTTTGAGCTTGGTCAGGTCCTGCTGGTCCCAAGGCGCAATGCCCATCAACTTGAGATTGACCAGCATCTGGTCGATCTGGGTGTTGCCGACCCGCTCGCCCAGACCGATGGCGCAGCCGTGCACGCTATGTGCTCCCGCGATGATCGCCGCCATGGAGTTGGCAATGGCAAGCCCGCGGTCGCTGTGACCGTGCCAGTCGACGCGAATTTTTTCACCTGATGGTTTAATGACCTCCGCGATCACAAAGCGCACCAGGGCCAAGGCGCCCATGGGCGTGGCATGCCCGGCGGTGTCGCAGATGCAGATCGCACGCGCGCCACACTCGATCGCCGTTGCGTACAACCGCTTCACTGTTTCTGGATCGCATCGACTCGTGTCCTCAGTGACGTACATGACATCAAGGCCAAGTGAAACCGCATACTTCACGGCCTTCTCAGTCGTCTCCAACAGGAAGTCATCCGTCCAGCCTTCGGTGAAGCGGCGAATCGGGCTGGAGCCGATGAACGTCGCGGCCTCGATGCGCAGGCCGGTCTTCTGCACGATCTCAGCAATCGGCCGAATATCGTTCTCGAGCGTACGCGCGGCGCAGTTGGCCTGAATCTTCATCTTGTGCGCGGCGATCTCACGCGCCAGAGCGGTCACGGCTGCGATGGCACGTGGCCCCGCTCCCGGCAACCCGAGATCGAGGGAGTTGATCCCGAGCGCTTCCATCAGGTGAAGAATTTCAATCTTCTCGGGGATCGAAGGATCGCGCACCGAAGGCGACTGCAGCCCGTCGCGCAGGCTCTCGTCATTCAGCAGAACCGGTCCAGGAGGCTTTAGCCCGGGCGGGAAGTTCTTGTTCCAGTCGTAGATGAGTTCGGAGGTGTTCATGCGCTAGCAATGAGCAGTGAGCTATGAGCAATGAGCAAAACTCCTGCCCAATAGATTTTTCTTTTCTCCCCAGTCCAGCGAATGCGCGGTGGCGATGGCTCACCGCTCATTGCTCACTATTCGCAGCTATTTTTCCTTCGGCGGCAGCGTCAAGCCGAATACCGAGATCATTCCTGTGCCCGCGACGTTGACCTTGCTCTCCCCAGGAGTGGGCAGGTACAGCGCCTTACAGTTTTCGCAGCGGTAGACTTCGGCATTCGGGCCCCAAGCTTTCTCGACGTCTCCACATTCGCGTTCGACCACATCGGTCTTGTAGGACCAGAGCTTTAGATGCCCGCCGCAGAACTTGCCTTTGGCGTCTTTTTCGTTGCACGCACGCTGGCCCTGCTTTTTGATCTTCACCTTATGGTTGGGAAGCTGCGGAATATTCTCGGAGCCGGAAGTGGTCACTTCGCCAGTCGCCAAAGGACATACCCTCAATTCGAGCGGGCTTTCGCGCCGCCGGATTCGGCCTAATGCGCTCATTGTAACCGAAACTGCAAAAGCAATAACCACGAAGGACACGAAGGAAGATCTTGCTTTGTTTCCTTCGTGAACCTTCGTGTCCTTCGTGGTTGTACGCTTTTGATCTGCTAGTCTGTGACTTCATGATCACGATCGTTTCCGGCCTGCCGCGATCCGGCACTTCCCTAATGATGCAGATGCTGGTGGCGGGAGGGATGACTCCGCTCTCGGATGGCGAGCGCACGGCGGATGCCGACAATCCTTGTGGATATCTCGAGTGGGAGCGCATCAAGCAACTTCCCACTGATCCCGGCTGCATTGTCGAGGCCGAGGGCAAGGTCGTGAAAGTGATCTCGCGGCTTCTGCATCCCTGCTGCCGATCATGAGTACCGGGTGATCTTCATGCAGCGGCCGCCGGAAGTGTTGGCGTCACAGGATCAGATGTTGCGGCGACGAGGTAATTACAAGGAAGGCGCCAATCCCGCCGCGATGGCCGCCGCCTTTGAGAAGCACTTGCGTGAGGTCTATGCTTGGCTCGACGGGAAGCCTTACGTGAAGGCAATTCGCGTTCAATACCATGAGGCGCTGGAGCACCCTGAAGATGTCAGCCGGGAACTTGCCGAGTTCCTGGGGATCCTCCTGAGCACAAAACTCATGAAGCAGCAGGTCGATGGGTCGCTGTACCGCAATCGAACAGTCTGAAGTACGTAGCCCCGGATGCCTTCGTCCGGGGTTGCACGTGAAGCGCGCAATACAGGCGCCGGGTGCACTGGAGTCCACCGAATGCCAGCACGCTCCCCTTCGCTTCGCTCAGGGTCGCGGGGCGGACGAGGCGTCCGCCCCTACACAAACGGCTAGAACTCGCGTTTCGGTGGAATCTGATCTGAGCCCACGCGTCCGGCCTGAATCTCGGCTTTGAAGTAGTTTTCCGCTTTCACCGGTGCGCCCGCCATCCGTCGCAGGATGCCGATCTGTCCGCTGTGGGTGAACGCGTCAGCGACCGGCCCCTGAAACAAATTCTCCAGCGACGCCTGCAACGACGCGCCGGACCTCAGATAGTCGTCAAATTTCTTCACCGCCGCGAAGAACCTGTTCACTTCGTCATCCCAGGGCAGCGGCTTGGAGTCATTCCATTTGCGTTCGCCGTTGGCCATTGACAGTCCCCAGTCGAGCAGATCGCCGATATGCGCAAGGATCTCCACCGGAGTGCGCGCACCCTCGCCCGCTTGGAATTCTGCAAATCCGGCGGGCGCGTTGCGCAGCGTCTTCCCGCAGCGGTAAGCAAGCGTGGCTAAGGTGTGGCGAAATAAATGACGTTGGGCGTGGAATTCGGTCGGCTCGCTCATGGGCATCCAGCTTACACTGAAGCATGGAGGCGCAACACATGGGGAAGAAGGCAAGTCTTTCGGGAGAGTCTAGCCCGGAAAAATCACTCGTAGCTCGCCCGGGCGCTGTCAGCCGGGTCAATGCCGAGCACTACCGATGGGGGCACGAGTGCGATGCGTGGCATCTGGTCAAAGATCCGCAGTTGACGGTGATTGAGGAACTCATTCCTCCGGGCGCGGCGGAGGTGCGGCACTACCACAAGAAGGCGCAGCAGTTTTTCTATATTCTCTCGGGCGAGGCGATCATGGAAGTGGAAGGCGAGCCCGTCCTCGTGCCGGCGGGAAGCGGCATTCGCGTCGTGCCGGGTGTGCGCCACCAGATTCGCAATCCTTCGTCGAGCCCGTTGCGGTTGCTAGTGATCTCGCACCCGCCAAGTCATGGGGATAAGTTTGAGGTACCAGCTTCGTAGCTTCGCCGGCCGACGGTCGTAAGGGCGGGACGCCCTCACGACAGCCGGCAGGCTTGTCCTGAGCGAAGTCGAAGGAATGCCGGCGCTTCCTTATAACCGCTTTCGCAAAATCGTTCCGGTCGCTCGTAGTGCGCCGCGCACGCGCGCAATCAAGCCGCTCGCGAACTGCATATCCAGGAAGCCTTCCATCTGGCGGCGGAAATCCTCGCCGTATCCGTGCCACCAGACTTTCTTCATCCCCGGCAGGCGGTCCGTATCCAGATATTTCACGCGCACCATCTCCTCCAGTCCGAAACGCCCGTGAGTACGGCCCACGCCGCTGGCTTTCACACCACCGTGCGGAGCCTCGCTGATGCCGAAGCACGAGATCACGTCGTTCACCATCACCGTCCCGGCATGAATGCGACGGGCCACGCGCTCTCCGCGTTTCGGATCGCGCGTCCATACACTGGCGGCCAATCCATATTCGGAATCGTTTGCCAGGCGCACGGCTTCGTCGACATCGTCGCACACCATTACCGGCAGCACGGGACCGAATGTTTCTTCGCGCATAATGCGCATGTCGTGCGTCACGTCCGCCAATACGGTGGGAGCGTAATAATTTGGCCCCAACTCGGGCAGGCTCATGCCACCTGTGAGAACCCGCGCGCCGCGTGACTTCGCGTCTTCCACGTGCGACTCCACGATCCGGACCTGCCGCTCCTGAATCATCGGCCCCACATCCGTGTGTGGATCCATGCCGTTGCCCACGCGCAGCTTCTTCGTCTTGGCTGCACATGCTTGGGCAAAGGACTCATACAAGCTACGATGCACGTAGCAACGCTCGACCGACAGGCAGGCCTGCCCGGCGTTGACGAAAGCTCCCCACACCGCGGCGCTCGAAGCTACATCGACGTCGGCGTCATCGAGCACCAGCATGGGATCTTTCCCACCCAGTTCGAGCACAACCGGCAGCAGGCGATCGGCGGCGGCGGCTGCGATCCGCTTGCCAGTAGTGACGCTTCCCGTGAATACCAGTTTGTTGATGGGTGAATGCACCAGAGCGGCTCCGGCCGGCCCTTCGCCCACGACCACCTGAAAAACGTCTTCGGGCACACCGGCCGCGTGCAGCAGCGAGGCCAACTCCAGCGCCACCAGCGGCGTCAGTTCCGAGGGTTTTAGCACCACGGCGTTTCCTGCGACCAGCGCCGCCAGCGTCTCCGTCGCCGGAATCGAAAACGGATAGTTCCACGGCGAGATGATTCCGATTACGCCGCGTGGCTCGCGAACCAGCCATCCGCGCTTCAGCTTGGTGACCAGATTGCCGTGGGGGACGGGTTCATCGCGCAGCAAACTGAATGCATTGTCGATGAGGAATCGCGCGGTATCAAGAACGACGAGCACCTCGGTGACGAGCGCCTCCGCCAGGGGCTTTCCGACTTCACGAGTAATCGCAGCCGCGACCTCTGACTTCCTCGCGCAGAGTTTTCTCTGAAACTGGCGCAAAACGGCGATGTGGTGCTGCAGACCGAGATCGGACCAGGCTGTTTGCGCGATATGCCCACGCTCAACAGCAGCGGCGACCTCGGTTTCTACGGCGCAATCCAGTTCCCGCAGCACTTCGCCGGTAGCGGGATTCACCGACAAAATCTTTCGAGCCGCAATTTGCTGATCGGTCGCCATGAAGTAATGGTATTCCCCAGAAACGTGGCTGGCTACGTTTCTGGTCGGGACGCTTCTTCACGGGAAAAAGCTGATCGCCAGATTGTGTGAGGACAGCCGCCCTCGGCTGTCCGTCGCCCGAAGGGCGACTGCTTTTGACTGCGGTGCTGCCAATGAAAGCAGTTCCTTCTCACTCGAAAAGTCCGTCATCTCAGCACTGAATTTGTGGTGCAGGGGGCAAAGACGGCCGCTTACGCGGCCGGACAGCCGAAGGCGGCTTGTCTCCACAAAATTCTTGGACCCTAGTAATCGACTTGGACCAAATACAGCCCCGACGCGGGTGCGGTCGCCCCTGCCGCCGACCGGTTACGTGTTTCCAGAATCCGTGTAACGTCGTCGGCCAGCAGTGTGCCGCGACCCACCAGGATGAAGGTTCCCACCAAATTGCGCACCATGTGATGCAGAAATCCGGAGCCGCGCACCGTGTAAACCAATTCCTCTCCTACGCGTTCCCATGTTGAAGAGAAGATGGTTCGCCAATTGGAGGCCGGTTCGCCTTCGCGTCCCCGCTCCGGATCGACTGCGGCGAAGGAGGTGAAGTCGTGCTCTCCGATAACCAGGCCGGCGGCACCGATCATTGCTTCTTCGTTAAGCGGGTACGGGTAGTGCCACACATAGCGCGCCAGAAATGGCGGACAGATCGTCTCCCGGTAGATCCGGTATCGATAAGTCTTTCCGCGCGCCGAATGCCGCGCATGAAATTCCGCCGGCATTTCTTTCACGTCCAGCACACGGATCGAGGCCGGCAGAATATCGTTCAGCGCTTTCAGGAAATTCCCCGTGGGAACCGGCGACCATGTGACAAATGTCATAACCTGCGCCAGTGCGTGCACTCCCGCGTCGGTGCGGCCGGAGCCTTGTGGCAATACTTTTTCGCCCGTGATTCGTCCAATGGCTGAGGCGAGTGTCCCCTGCACCGTCACTGCGTCAGGCTGCACCTGCCACCCGGAGAATTCCGCCCCATCATAGGAAAGGATCAATTTGAGATTACGCCGGCGAACTTTAGAGTCCGGCGGGGACGCCGAATCATCGAAGTCATTTAAATCCATGCAGGCGATCCCGTTAAACGTATAGGGTGGAGGCGATTTCGTGTTTCGGTCAGCTATACTAAACGGTTTCCACGGAAACCTGGCTTCGATCTTGGACGCTTCGGTCGAAGCTCGGCCTCGAGACGCTGCAGTCCGCAAAACCGAAGGCAACAAGGAAGGTCGTTGTTTGTCCAGCTTTCCGGAACCTTCCACCGCTCCTTTGCGTATCAACGCCTGAGTAGAGATTTTGTTTTAGGGCCACTGCAGCGGACAGAACCTGTTTTTTTCGTAACCAAGCATTAATCAACGTGGTTTTTACGACTGGAGATGAGTAGATGCCATTTGCACGTATAACCTCGACCATCCGGCTCGCCGCCACGGCAAGTCTATTCACAATGCTGACCATGGCCTGTTGGGCACAGGAACCGCCCGCCGCGCCGACGCCGCAGAATACTCCCGAAGCCAAGCCGGTTCCGGCGCTGGACTACAGCAAGCCGGTGAAGCACTTTCCCAACCCTATCGGCCCCTATACCTCGCGACAGGTTGACCCGCCAAATCTGGCGAACACGGCGCGGATCGACTCTCTGATGCGGGAGGGCAAGCTTTACCTGTCGTTAAATGACGCAATCGCCCTGGCGCTCGAGAATAATCTTGATATCGCGATCGCGCGCTATAACCTGAACATCGCCGACACTGACGTGCTGCGTGCCAAGGCGGGCGCCCAGATTCTGGGCGTGAATGTCGGCATCGTGCAGAACACACCGGGCGGCGGCGTTGGCGGAATCGGAACGCAGGTCGGTTCCGGTACCGGCGGTACCTCCCTTGGCGCTGGCGGGGCTGGTGTGGGAGTTGGCGGTATCGTTGGTTCTACAGCGGGCGGTCTTTTCGGGCCGCTGATCACCAGCTTCGACCCAGTGCTGACGGGATTCTTTCAAAGTGACCACTTCCACATTCTACCCTCCAGCACATTCAGTCCAGCCTCGCCGCAGAACACAACCACCACCAATTTTCAGTACAATCAGGGATTCCAGTGGGGAACCAACTTGTCGGTCGGCTTCAATAACAGCCGCACCACAGTCGGCAACGCCCCTTTCACCCCTCTGAGTCCGCAGTTGAATTCCAATTTCCAGTTCAAACTGACACAGCACTTGCTTCAAGGATTCGGATTCGCCCCCAACACCCGCTTTATCCGGATCGCCAAGAACAACCGTGAGCTGTCGGATGTAGCGTTCCGATTGCAAATCATCACCAGCGTCGATCAGATCGAGAACATGTACTGGGATCTGGTCTACGCCTACGAAAATCTGCGGGTAAAGCAAGAATCTTTGACTTTCTCGCAGAAGACCCTTTCTGACACGAAGAAGCAGGTGGAGATCGGCAGCCTCGCTCCGATTGAAGCAGTGCGCGCACAGAGCACGGTCGCAGCCGATGAGCAGGCGTTGACTGTGGCCCGGACGAACCTCCAGTTGGAACAGTTGATCATGAAGAATGCGCTCAGCCGCACGCTGCACGATCCGGTGCTGGCCAATGCCGATGTAGTTCCTACTTCAACGATGGAAGTTCCGGAAAGTGAACAGATTCAACCCACAGAGGAATTGGTGAATGCGGCGCTGCAGCACCGGGCGGAGCTGATAGAGTCGCGGATTCAGTTGAACAGCCAGCAAATCAGCAACCAGGGACTGCGCAGCCTTCTATTGCCAACGTTGGATGCCTATGCCTACTACGGCGGCTATGGATTAGGCGGATCGCAGAATCCTACCAACCTTTGCGGTAACCCGGATAACCCTGGCTTCGGTTGTTCGACGACGCCAGCTTCGCCGATTGGCTACGGGGGAACCCTCAATCAACTCATCAATTCCACCGCTCCCGACAAAGGCGTCGGTCTGCAACTCAACATACCCCTGCGGAATCGCGCTGCTCAGGCGGTTCAGATTCGCGGCCAGCTGGAGTATCGCCAGGCGCAGATGGCGCTGCAGCAGACCGAGAATCGGGTGAGCATCGAAGTTCGCCAGGCCCAGTTCGCGGTCGAGCAAAACCGCGCCAGCGTGGCATCGGCTCAGGCTGCCGTCGACTATGCGCGTCAGTCGCTGGATGCCGAGCAGAAGAAATATCAATTCGGCACTTCGACCACTACCGCGGTACTGCAGACTCGCAGTGCGCTAGCGACGGCGGAATCAACCTTGATGTCGGCCATGGCTGCTTACGAAAAGTCGCGGGTGGAACTGGAGCGCGCCACTGGCTCGCTGCTCGACAAAAACGGCATCAGCATCGACGATGCTGCACGCGGCCAGGTCACGCACATGCCCAATGTTTCTTACGTTGCACCTCGCAAGGAACTGCCGACGGCCGCTCCCGCGGCGCAACCGCAGCAATAGACTCGCTTCGCAAAACTCTAACGCCGCTGTGTCAGCACAGCGGCGTTTTCTTTTCCTCACAATTCTTTACAATCCTCGACGCCTCGCAGCAAACTTCTCCCGCTAAGATGAAGAGACGCTTTTTCGCGTTCTGCATCCAACTTTGCGCTTTCTGATTTCTGATCCTGCAATGCTTTGCGTTATTTTTCCCTAGCAAGGAGAAGCTCATGTCCTTCCCGTGTCTGATTTGTGCTTTCAGGTTGGCATTGCGGCATGCCGCTGCCGTTCTTCTGATTGCCGCCGTACCGCTCTCGCTGGCTGCGCAACAAAGCGTGCCAGCGCCACCCTCGCCGTCGACGCCTGCCGCGCCGCAGCCTGAACAGCCTCACGCTGTCAACCTGACCGACTATTCACAGCCGCGGTCGGCCTTCCCTCATGTGCTGCAGCCTTATCTGCCGCGTGAACTGGCGCAGCCATCTTTTGGAAATTCGTCGCGCATCGATTCGCTGATGCGCGATGGCAAGATCTATCTCTCGATCGACGACGCGATCGCCCTCGCGCTGGAGAACAACCTCGACCTCGACCTCGCCCGTTACAACCTGAACATTGCCGACGCCGATCTGCTCCGGGCCAAGTCCGGCGCCAATATTCTCGGCGTGAATACAGGTATCGTGCAGAACACCCCGGGAGGCGGCGTGGGAGGACTCGGCGGCACGGTCGGCTCGGGAACCGGCGGTACGACAGTTGCCCCGGGCGGCGCGGGCACCGGCACCAACGGTCTGGTGAGTTCGACTCTCGGAGTCGGGTCCCCCATCACTAGCTTCGACCCGCAATTGACGAGTTCACTCCAGCTTGACAAGAACGAGACGGCATCCACCAGTGTATTCAGCCCGGCGCCTGGAGGGATCGTTGCGCAAAATACCTACACTGCGAACTTTGCCTATACGCAAGGATTTCATTGGGGAACCACGCTGACTGCAGGCTTCAACAATACCCACCTGGCGACCAACAGCACCGTAAACCTTCTGACTCCACAACTGGGATCGAACTTTCAATTTCGGATCACTCAAAATCTGTTGCAGGGCTTTGGGTCGTTGCCAAACATGCGATTCATTCACATTGCAAAAAACAACCGCGAGATCTCCGACGTCGCCTTCCGACTGCAGGTCATTACCACGGTCGACCAGATTGAAAACATGTACTGGGATTTTGTGTACGCGTTCGAAAATGTTCGCGTGCAGCAAGAGTCTCTCACCTACGCGCAGAAGGCTCTTGATGACGCGAAACGCCAGGCCCAGGTCGGGACAGTGCCGCCCATTCAAGTGGTGAGCGCGCAGAGCACAGTTGCCACCGACCAGCAGAATCTGATTGTGGCGCAGAACAATCTGCAACTGCAGCAGTTGCTGATGAAGAATGCGCTGAGCCGAAGTATTGAAGATCCAGTGCTGGCGGAAGCTGACGTGATTCCCACCTCCATCATGCAGGTTCCGCAGGAAGAAACGGTGATTCCGATCCAGGACTTGATCAACGACGCGCTGCAGCATCGCGCCGAACTGGTGGAATCGCGCATTGATCTGAACTCGCGCGACATCAACAACAAGGCCGTGCGGAATGCGATGCTGCCGACTCTGGATGCCTTTGCTTATTACGGAGGTTCTGGCGTGGGTGGAGATTTGAATTCGCAGTGTACATTCCAAGGCAACGCATGCTTACCTCCTCCGATATTTCACGGCGCGAATTCGGTGAGCTACGGCGGAACGCTCAACCAACTGGTGAACGGAACCGCGCCCGATAAAGGAATCGGACTCTCGCTGAATATCCCCATTCGCAACCGGCTGGCGCAGTCGAACCAGGTGCGCGCGCAGCTCGAATACCGCCAGGCGCAGGTACGCCAACACCAACTTGAAAACCAGGTGCGGATCGAAGTGCGAAACGCGCAATTCGATGTGAAACAGAATCGCACCGCGGTGCAGGCGGCGCAGTCCGCAGTTGATCTGGCCCGGCAGACTCTGGATGCGGATCAGCAGAAGTTGAAGGTAGGACTCACTACCCAGGTGACTATCCTGCAGGACGCCGCCACGCTGACCACTGGCGAATCGAACCTGGTTTCGGCCAAGGCAGCCTACGAAAAGTCGCGTCTCGAACTTGACCGCGCAACAGGACTGCTGCTGGAACATGCCGGCATCGACATCGCCGATGCCACCCGAGGCCAGGTCACGCATTTGCCGAACGTGCCGTATGTGGCTCCGCGGCCGGATGTGCAACCCGGCGCTCAGCCGAGTACGCCGTCGGCATCGATTCAACCGGCCCAGTCGGGAGGGCAGTAGTGTCTCGGTAGTTCTCCGCGCTCTCTGCGCGATTGTCTCAGCGAACTCTGCGGTGAAAGCTTCTTACCGCTGAGTTCGCGGAGAACTGCCGCGGAGAGCGCAGAGAACTTCTCTTCCGCAGATCGCCTGATACACTACGCTGCAATGGAGACGTGGAAGAGCGGGCCTTCGGCGCCGCGTGAGCGATCAGAAAGAGACCAGGGCTTCAGCCCCCGGCGTGGGCTTCCACGATTCTTCTTGTGGCTTCTGCCTCTCTCGTTCGCGCTGCAAGTGGCGTCGATCGGAATCTTTCATCAATATCGAACGCGTGCCGGCAATGACAATTTCGAATTCGGGTGGGAGATGGGCCGCATCGGGCGCTCCCTCGCGCAGGGGCATGGGTTCAGCAGTCCGTATGAAAGCAACACCGGACCGACGGCGTGGGAGCCGCCGCTTTATCCCTTTCTGATCGCCGGAGTCTTCAAGGTCTTTGGCATTTACACTCATGCGTCGGCGTGGGTGTTGCTCAGCATCAACAGCCTTTTCGCAACGCTCACCTGCATTCCCATTTTTCTGATTGCTCGCAGAACATTCGGCGATAACGTCGCGAAATGGTCGGCGTATGCGTGGGGACTAAATCCCTACGTGTGGTATTGGTCGATTCACTGGATCTGGGACACGACGTTTACGCCGTTTATTCTCGCGTGCGTGTTCCTGCTGGCGCTGGAACTGCAAGACTGGCCGGGATGGCAAGGCTGGGCGCTGTTCGGCGCGCTCTACGGGATCGGGGTGCTGGCCAATCCCACGATGCTCACATTCCTTCCCTTCTGCGGTTTGTGGATCTGGCGGCAGCGCTATAGGCGAGGCCTGGCGTCGCTCGCAGGGATTGTGATCGCTTCCGTCGTCTTCTGGGCGGCGTTGTCGCCGTGGCTGCTCCGAAATAACGCGGTCTTCGGACACTTCCTTCTTCGCGATGATTTCGGATTGCAATTCCGTCTGGGTAATGGTCCTTACGCCGAAGGTATGCTGATGCCGTTCCTTCAGCCGCATCACAACAAACTGGAGTGGGAAAAATTCCAGCAGATGGGCGAACTTGCGTATAGCGAATCGTGCAAGCAGGAGGCCTTCTCCTGGGTTCGAGCGCATCCCGGACGATTTGCCGTCATCAGCCTGAAGCGCTTCTTCTATTACTGGAACGGCGTACCCCGGGAGACCAATAGCGTTTCGCCGGTGGACTTCCGAACGTCGGGCTTTCTGGCAACGTCGGTCTTGGCGCTGTGGGGACTCGCCCGCGCGCTGCGCCAGAAAGGGCCGGGGGCGTGGCTGTTCGCCGGGCTGGTGCTTACGTATCCCACGGTGTATTACTTCGTCTTTCCGCATGCACGGTATCGGCATCCGATTGAGCCGGAGCTGGTGATCTTGATCGTGTTTGTGATTTTTGAGGCGCGGCGGCGATCCATCGAGGCTGAAGCCCGCGAGATTGCTAACGGCTGACGCGGCGCTGAAGCGCCGCTCTCCCACGGTTGCGCCGGCATACGTCTCAAGGCTGAACCCGGCTGTGAGACAATTCCGAGTTCCCTCAGCGTTCTCCGCGGCTTTTCTCTGCGGACTCGGCGGTTGAAGGCTCTACCCGCTGAGATCGCAGAGGATTCGCAGAGAGCGCGGAGTCATCACTGGCGAAATGCAACTATCCGTCGTCATCATCACTTTCAACGAAGAGGCTAACATCGGGCGGACGCTTCAGAGCGTGCAGCCGTTGGTCGCCGACGGTAAGGGAGAAATCATCGTCGTCGACTCCGGCTCAACCGACCGGACGGTGGAGATTGCGAAATCGCGCGGCGCGAAGGTGTTCGTTGAGGAGTGGAAGGGATTTGCGGCGCAGAAGAATTCAGCGATCGACAAGGCGACAGGAAAATGGGTTCTAAGTTTGGATGCAGACGAGGAGGTTGAACCATCTCTGCTTGACGAACTCACGTTTCTGTTTCAAACGCCAACGACTACGGACGATTTGAATGCAAGATTCGAACGGGTCAGAGCTCTCACTTACTTATCGACTCGACAGTCGCGAAAGCAAATCCGCTTGATGATGAAAGCTCAAGGAAATCCGAACTCCTTTTTCGCAGAGATGAACGGATATTTGGTGGCACGAAAGAATCTTTTTCTCGGTCGGTGGATCAGGCATGGAGGCTTTTGGCCCGATCGCAAGCTTAGGCTTTTTCGCCGAGGCACAGCCATATTCGAAGACAGACTGGTGCATGAAGATATCAAGTTGACCCAGGGAATATCGGGACAACTACGAGGCTCGCTTCTGCACCACTCCTACCCCACCCTGTCCGACTACATCGACCACATGAACCGCTACTCCTCGCTGGGAGCGCAGATGGTTGTAGCTAAGGGCAAACTGCGCTTCAGTTTCATTAACATCGTCCTCCGCCCGCTCTTCACCTTCGTCTACAACTATTTCTTCCGTCTCGGATTTCTCGACGGACGCGAAGGGTTGCTGCTGCACATGTACCATGCGGTCTATGTGTCTTGGAAGTACGCCAAGGCGTGGGAACTGTCTCGGCAGAAAAACACATTGTCATCCTGAGCGCCGGCGAAGCCGACGCGAGGGACCCTACGTCCGTCGCCGCCTTCGATGCGGTAGACAGGACCTCCCGCTCTGGACGCAGTAACAAAGAAACCTCGCGTCTTCATCGCTGCGAAAATCGTCGTACGGTCCTTCACTCGGCTTGACGCCGAGTTCAGGATGACATGCCCAGCTGGATGACACGCTCAGTTGGATGACATTCTCCGTTGGGTGACATGTTCAGCTGGGTGACATGCTCCGTGGAAGGTACCTGGCTCGCAAGAGACAGCAAACGGACGCGTCTGCAAACCGACCGGTCGTTTTGATCTGTCCACTCGCCTTGCTCCAATTGCGTGCCTTCCCTATCATCAGAGAAGAACTGGGGATTGCATGCAAAAGAAGCCGTCGAAGCCGCAAGTGTCCGATAGTCCTGTCGCTGACGTGTTTGAGAACCGCCATCCGTCGGAGGCAGAGAAGAATTGGGCCGAGAAGACACTGGCGCCCACGATTGAGAAAGCTCCCGAGCACCCGATCGGCGCACCCACGGGCGTGAATGTCGACGAGCACGGCAACGCGCGTTTCACGACAATCTCTGGTGTGCCCATTCGACGCCTCTACACGCAGGCCGATCTTCCCGCCGACTGGAGCGAAGAGCAATATCTCGGATATCCCGGCCAGCCGCCGTTCACACGAGGGATTCACGCTACGGGATATCGTGGCAAGCTTTACACCATGCGCCAGTTCTCCGGCTTCGCTTCGCCGGAAGAGACCAACCAGCGCTACAAATATCTGCTTGAGCACGGTGGCAGCGGGTTGTCCGTCGCGTTCGATCTCCCCACGCTGATGGGCTACGACTCGGATCATCCCGCCAGCGAAGGCGAGGTCGGCAAGTGCGGCGTCGCGATTGACTCGCTCGAGGACATGGAGATTCTCTTCAACGGCATCGACCTGGAGAAAACGACTGTATCGATGACGATCAATTCCCCGGCGTCGGTGCTGTGGGCGATGTATCTGGTCGTCGCCGAGAAACAGGGCGCGGACTGGAAGAAGATTTCCGGAACGATCCAGAACGACATCCTGAAGGAATACATTGCGCAGAAGGAATACATCTATCCTCCGGCGCCGTCGATGCGGCTGGTGATCGACACCTTCGAATTCGGTTCGAAGTTCACACCGCGCTTCAACACGATTTCGATCAGTGGATACCACATCCGCGAGGCCGGTTCGACCGCGCTGCAGGAACTCGCATTCACGTTGTACGACGGAGTCGAATATGTGGAGTGGGCTCGCCGCCGCGGCCTGGACGTCGACGACTTTGGCCCGCGGCTCAGTTTCTTCTTCAACGCCCATAATGATTTCTTCGAAGAGATTGCGAAGTACCGGGCCGCCCGCAAAATCTGGTACCGCGTGATGAAAGAGCGCTTCGCCGCGAAAAATCAGCGCACGTGGCTGATGCGCTTCCACACGCAGACGGCGGGAGTGTCGCTGCCCGCGCAACAACCGATGAACAACATCGCGCGCGTCGCAGTCCAGGCGTTGGCTGCGGTACTGGGCGGCACGCAGTCGCTACACACCGACTCCTACGACGAAGCTCTCGCCCTGCCCACTGAAGAAGCCGCGCGCATCGCGCTGCGCACGCAACAGGTCATTGCTTTCGAGTCCGGCGTGGCGCAAACGGTCGACCCGCTGGGCGGTTCGTATTTCCTCGAGAACCTGACGCTGCAGATGGAAAACGGCGCCTTCGACTACTTCGGCAAGATGGACGCGATGGGCGGGATGGTGAAGGCGATCGAGCGCGGATATCCCCAGAAAGAGATCGCCGAATCTTCCTATCAGTACCAACGCGCCGTTGAGGCAAAAGAAAAGGTTATCGTCGGCGTGAACGAGTTCGCCATCGAGGAAGAACCGCCGCACACCCTCTACATCGACGAGACGGTCGCCCGCCAGCAATCGGAAAAACTGAAGAACCTGCGCACCCGCCGCTCGAACGATGACGTGCGCCGCGCGCTCGATGCCCTGAAGAAAGCTGCCGCCCAGGAACCGAAGACCGCTTCCAACGGCGCAATCTCATCCGCGAATACCATGCCCTACATCGTGGATGCAGTCCGCGCCTACGCCACCGTGGGCGAAATCTGCGAAGCCTTGCGGCAGGTCTACGGCACGTATACGGAAGTCAGCATCACCTAATATCTGGCCCTCGCGCTCCTAATATTTAATCTCCAAGATACTTGGCAACTCTGCGGAGGATGCCTGCGTCCAATCCCGGATTTTTCGCGGGGTATTCGGGAACCGGCCATTCTTAGAAATTTCATGTGACGTCCGTTATGCCGATATACCTTTGCCTGCTTGAGTGCTGCGCCCGTCGAGCGTCGCCCTCTATCTGACCTGGCAGCCCTGGTTCGCCGCCGTTCTGTTTACATCGATCGTCGTCAATTTCCTATTTGGCAAGTGGCTGCGCGCAAAGGCGCACTGGCTGCCGCTCTCGGCAGGGATCTTTTTCAATCTGGCCTTGCTCGCCGCCTTCAAATATGTGCCTCCACTAACATTCCACATTTTGCCGTCGTCACTACGGAACGCGACTCGCCTCGCACTGCCGTTAGGGATCTCTTTCTGGACGTTTCAGGCACTCAGCTATCTTTTCGACCTCTACCGCGGAGAGGAACTTGACCCAACGTTTGACGAGTTCGCCCTCTACATGGTGTTCTTCCCGGTCACCATCTCGGGCCCGGTCTGCCGCATGCCAGACATGCTGCCGCAATTCCGATCCGAAGAAACAACTGCGTGGAGTGACATCGGACTGGGATTGCGAAGAATCGCGATTGGCGTGTTCATGATGCAACTGGGCAAACTGCTGGGCCAGGGGATTCTGGCAGGAGATGGCATCGTCAGCGGATTCGACCGCGCAACGCAGTGGTCGGGGACCGATGTCTGGTGTCTCGCCTTCGGCTATGGACTACAACTCTTCTTCGACTTCGCCGGTTACACGCATATTGCCGTGGGCGCGGCCAAGGCATTGGGTATCACCGTGCCGGAAAACTTCGAGCGGCCGTTTGACTCCACGAGCCCTTCAGTGTTTTGGACGCGCTGGCACATGTCGCTGTCATTCTGGATCCGGGACTACGTCTTTTTTCCGCTGGCGCCTTTGCGCCGCGAGATGTGGTGGCGCAACCTGGCGCTGGCCTTGTCGATGGTCGTGTTCGGCCTATGGCACAAAGGCACTTTGCTACTTCTGATCTGGGGCTGCTATCACGGAGTGCTGCTCGTCTCGCAGCGCCTGTTGCAACAGGTCGAGCGCAGATTCAATTGGCAACTACCCAAACTGTGGACCCTGCTCTCATGGATCGTGACGGCCGCGCTCATCAGCCTGGGATGGATTTTCTTCCGCGCGAATTCGACGGCACAGGCGCGCCAGATGCTGGCGGCGGTCGCCTCCCCCGGAAGTTACGCCTCTCACTATCTCAGTTCCAGCCTTTACCTTCTGATCGCGGTTCTTTCCGCAGGGTATGCGGTTGTGTTGCTGGTCAGTGATGCTATCGACCGGGCCACCGCTCCAACAGACGCGCCCCACCAGCATTCGGGGATGTTGTCGCTAATGTCTCGTTCGCGTTGGTTCTGGCTTCCCGCCGTCTACGCGCTAGCGTTGCTCGTGGTGCTGATGATCAGGCTCACGCAACAGGGCGGCGTCGGCCAGATGATGTACCGCAGTTTCTAGCTCTGGCGTGCACCGCCGCCTCTCCCCGGCGATGCCAGATGGTCATTTTCGCGGACTCAAACTCTTGCACCCTGCCTGCTAGAATTTCATCTACAGAGTCTGCATGTTTCTTAAGAGCCTACGCCCGCTGCTGCCCTACCTGAAGCGCTATCGCCGGGCCTACGCGTTCGGCACAGGCTGTGTGCTGCTGCACAACGGCATTTGGGTACTATTCCCGCTGGTCATCGGCAAGGCCTCTGATGATCTGAATCAAGGCGTCACGCGCCACAAGCTTCTGGTCTACGCCGGACTGCTGCTCGCCATCGCTGTCACCAAGGGGATATTCCAGTTCCTCACGCGCTGGGTCGTGATCGGCGTCTCGCGCGACATCGAATTCGATCTACGCAACGATCTCTTCGCGCGGCTCGAAGGACTGAGTTACTCCTACTATCAACGCAACCGCACCGGCGACATTATGGCGCGCGCGACCAACGACTTGAACGCCGTGCGAATGCTGCTCGGCCCGGCGATCATGTACTCGGCGAACACCATGGTCTACACGGCCGGAGCGCTGGCGTTCATGATCTCGATTAACCCCAAGCTGACCCTGCTCACGTTTCTGCCGCTGCCGGCTGTGAGCGTCGTCATTCAGACGTTCGGACGCCGTATCCACGAGCGCTTCGAACGCATTCAGGCGATGTTCTCCGACATCTCCGCTCGCGCTCAGGAGAATTTCTCGGGGGCTCGCCTGATCCGCGCTTATGTTCAGGAAGAAGCCGAGATCAAAGCGTTCGAGCGCGAGAACAAGGAGTACATCCGCCGCAGCCTGAAACTGGTGCGCTTAATGGGCATGCTCTGGCCCACCCTGGAATTGATGCTGGGTTGTGCAGTGGTACTCGTGCTTTGGCTCGGCGGACAAGAAGTACTCGCGGGACAATTAACTTTGACCCGCGTCACAAGTCTCGTCGGGACATATCCCGGAATTACCACGACTCTGAAGATCGACGGTTCCATGAGCGTCGGCCAATTCGTCTCCTTCAGCACCTACATGATGCAACTCACATGGCCGATCATTGCGCTGGGCTGGGTCATCAACATATTCCAGCGCGGGACCGCATCGCTGATCCGCATCAACGAGATCATGCAAGAGCAGCCGGAAATCCGGGACGCACCAGATGCGCAAGCGCACGAGATCAACGGCGAGATCGAGTTCCGCGAGCTGAACTTCAGCTACGACGGTAAGCCGGTTCTGCGCCATGTGAACCTGCGCGTGCCCGCAGGCAGCAGCCTCGCGATCGTGGGCCCGACCGGATCGGGCAAAACAACCCTGGTCGATCTGATTCCGCGCATCTACGACGCCAACCCTGGCATGGTGCTGATCGATGGCCGCCCAATCCGCGAATATTCACTGGAATCATTGCGCCGCAGTATCGGGTTCGTTCCCCAGGAGACGTTCCTGTTCAGCGACCGGATTCGCGAGAACATCGCCCTGGGAGTCGACTCGGCCAGCAGCTCCGACATTCACGATGCCGCCGACGCTGCCAATATCGCTGTCGACATCGAGAGCTTTCCTGAAGGCTATGAAACTCTGGTGGGCGAGCGGGGCATCACGCTCTCGGGCGGGCAAAAGCAGCGTACCGCGATTGCTCGCGCGCTGATTCGGAATCCCCGGATCCTGATCCTTGACGATGCGCTCTCCAGCGTCGACACCCACACCGAAGACAAGATCCTCAACCACCTGCGCGACGTGATGGCGGGACGCACCACCATCTTCATCTCCCACCGCGTCTCCACCGTGCGCAATGCGGACCGCATCGCCGTGCTGCATGGCGGACGCATCGTCGAACTCGGCACCCACGACGAACTTCTCGCCTTGAACGGCTACTACAGCGACCTGTATAACAAGCAACTGCTGGAAGAAGAGTTGGCTGAGGTCCAGTAGCCCTGTTGACCTGCTGTTGACATCTGGGCCAGCGACTTCGTCTATACTCTCGGCAACTGGGGCAACCCAAAACACTGCATGCAGCGCGTCGACTCGGAAGAAATCCTCGACTCCGATCAGTGTCCCGTACCCGATGCGGACGCCTCCCTGCGGGACTTGTGCCGGATCAATCGATGGTTCGGAGGCGTAGCCACCACTCGCAACCTGGTCGAGGGCGTCTCAAGTTCGACCGGACAAAAACACTTTTCGCTGCTGGAGGTCGCATCCGGACACGGCGAAGTCCCGCGAGTCGCGGCGTTGCAGTTGGCGAAAAAGGGAATCACGCTGGATATCACCGATCTCGACCGCGTTCCGTCTCACCTGCGGAAAGGGCATCGTGCGCTGGTCGCCGATGCGCTGGCTCTTCCGTTCCGTAACGACAGCTTCGACCTGGTAAGCTGCAGCCTTTTCGCGCATCATCTCGATCCTGAGAACTTAGCCCGGTTCGTGGACGAAGCCTCTCGCGTCAGCCGCTGTGCTGTCTTGATCAATGACTTGATCCGCCATCCGTTACACCTGGCGCTGGTGTTCGCGGGATTTCCCTTGATGCGCAGTCATGTCTCTCGCCTCGACGGAGTCGCCTCAGTGCGGAGAGCGTATGTCCCCGAAGAGGTGCGCCAGATTCTGACCAATGAAACGCGACCTGCCGAGAGTGTCGAAATCTCGACTCACTATCTGTTCCGCATGGGAATCATCATCTGGAAGGATCGTTCTTCGCGGAAGGCTGAGTTCCAGGCCCTCAGTACCTCAGCGGCCTAGCCGCCCACTCTTTGCTACTACTGGCGAACCTGTTCTTGTCAAGAAACGACAATGGCGCGACAACGAAACCAGGTAGCATGATTTCTCGAAATATCAAGCGATCACCTGTTCCGCATGCGTGTGACCGTCTCGAAGGGCGCAGCATACGAATGGAAGTACGCTTCCTCTGCCCTTATCTCAATTGCACCGCGACGGCCTCAGTAAGGCTCATAGGCTTTCCCAGTTCGTGAACCTCAATTGACCGACCGTGCTTCGCATACGCCGCGATGACGGTGGGCTGTGACCAGTCCAAGTCCCACCCGTTCTCGATTGCCACCAGATAGTAGGAACCTGGCACAACTCCGTAAAGGCTGAACGTGCCATCGAGGTCGCTCTGATCGCGACGAAAGAGATCGCGGTGGTTTTCGGGGTCCTTGGGAACCAGCACCACCATTGCACCGGCAAATCCCTGGCCGGCCTTCTTCACGACTCCCTCGACTTTGACGCTACCCGCAACGAGTGTCAGCGAGGCAGAGGCCGACGCGCCCGGCCCGAGAACGACACTATGCCCCGAAACGTCGGCTCCCTCGGCCGTCATCCGTGCAATGGAATATGGCTTGCGTGCTCCCCACACGAGAACGTCGTATCGCCCGGCGGGAACTTGATCGATCTCCGCTTCTCCCTTCGCATCGAGCATGCGATAGCCGTTCATACTTCTGCCCTTCGAGCGCAACCCAACCGAAAACCCCTTGGGAATGGAACTCTCTCCCGGTATTTGCACCGAAATTTTCAGGTTGCCTGCCGGTTCGGCGGTAGCGGAGTCGATCTGCTCGCCATCTTTGCTGAGATCGATTCCGTTCATCCGCACGGTTGTGCCTTGCCCTTGCAGCCAAAGGTTGTAGTGCCCAGCCGGAATACCGGTGATTTCAAACATGCCAGGCGAAACTTGAGATGCGCTGCTGGGCTGGATAAACGTCGCCCCCTCGAAGGCGGGTTGTTCCAATCGCGGAAACCCGAATCCGCGGTGCGTATCGCCCGGGACACGAAAGAGCAGGCGCAGGGCAGGAACCGGGTTCAAGTGAATGTCGATCTGCGCGCGTTCGCCGCCTTTCAACGAAATCGCCGCGGCGCTGTCGCAATCGGTCACATCTGGGTAGTAGGTAACCGGATAAGCGACATCCAGCGATCGATCAACAGTGGCTTTTTCCCGCGTACCAAATGTCGAGGGAGGATGCACCGCATACCAGGGAGTCGCACGTGCCGACAGAAAATATGTTCCTGGCATCAGCCCTGGCAGTTCATAGGTCCCCAGATCGTCGGTCTGGGCAGCGCTCCTCTCTTGTATCTGGTCCACGCCTTCCTGGTGATTGTCGTAGTACAGAGTAACGCTGGCATGTCGGACCGGTTCTCCGGCTTCGTCGAGCACTTTGCCCCAGATCACGGCATTGGATGCCAGCTTCAGCGCCAGCGCTTCGGTATCGAGTCCCGCTCCCGTGACGATTGCCGTCGAGAATGCATCGTGTTGATCGTACGAGGCGGTAATGAACCCGCGTTTCGCGCCGCTGAGCGAATACTTTCCCGCTGTAACGTTCTCAAACGCGAACCTGCCATCTTCCGCAGTGATAATCGATTCGAACTTCTGTGAGTCCTTCGCGTCTCGCAGTGTGACGCGCGCTCGATCGAGTGGATGCGCATCGGTCTTACTGACCACGGTTCCGGCGACTCTGTAGACTGCGGCAGCGTTAGCAGATCCTTGAGAATTTGTGGTTTGCGCCGCTGCGAATCCATGGGCGAGTAATGCACTGCATTCAGCGAGCACGAACGCACATCTCGAAATGGGGGAAATCGACATTGTTTGATCACTCGCTCGAAATCGTCTCTACCTGTACCGTGGTCTTCTGACCCGCTGTGAGATGTACGACGGGATCTTTCGACTCGTAGGCTTTCATCGCCTCGGCATCGCGATAAGCAAGATGCGGTTGCGCAGTGGAAAAAGCCAACACGCGGTAATCGCCCGGAGCCATCCTTGGAGAGGTGAATTCGCTGCCGCTCGAAGTTGTGATCTCTCTGAATTCTCCTGAACCCCCGGGCAACGGAACCAAGTATATCCAGACAGCCGCAGCCTCGGCGGATCCGTCGCCTGGCGCTGTCGCTGATTGCAGGGCAAGGGTTGCGACCGTTCCGTCAAGTTCGGCTACATCGTCGCGCACTCTGACTTCAATCGGTGTGGCTGTGCTTGAGTCAATCTTCAACGGCTGCCGCAGCAAATCTGTGGATCCCTGCGTCGCCGAAGCAATGTAGCCACGCGAAGTGTGCAGTCGCAGCCAATATCGCCCCGGAGAAAGATCTTCGATCACCAAACTATCGTCATTCGATCCGGTTGGCGGACGAATGGATCCGAATCGCGGTTGCTCTAAATCGTCTGCACTTTCAACCGTGGCTTGCAAGTAGGTTCGAGGACCGTGCAAGGAAAATGTGTGCTTCCCGTCATTCCAGCTTGCAGAAGTGTTCGAACTTGTGTCCGTAAATTCTTCTCTCACATCCAGCCTGACGGAACTTTTGGGAACCAGGGTAAGTGCAGGTCCATCGATTGCCGCTCCATTGACGCGAATGCTTACGCTGCCACTCACGGAGTTCTGGCCGAACGTTGAGGCCTCTACGACGTAAATACCACTCGGTAATAGCCCCACGATCGCCTGCTGAGCAGCGTTCTGGCCCAAGCGGTAACCCGGTCCGCGCTGGCCCTGAACGGAAATATTCCACCCGCCTCTAGTCTCGGCGCCTGCAACCGGAATCTTGACCGGGTAGTACGGCTGCCGCGCAAGGGAGATGTCGGCCTGAAATTCCTGCCCCGCGGTGAGTTCGATTGTCGATGCGGCGGAGAAGTCGGAACCGCCCGGATAGTACACCGGCGGAAACCCGTGTAGCTGAGAACCGGGAATATTGGTAAGGGGATCGTTGTCCATATACTCTTGCGTCACCAGTCGGTAGGAACCCGGCTCGAGTTCCGCAAAACGAAACTCTCCAGCAGAGTTCGCACGCACTGTCGATGACGGTATCCAACGTGGAAGCCCCTCGCGCACCTGGCGCGAAAAGAGTTGAACCATGACACCAAGAGGGGCATCACCGGAATCGAGAGTAATCCGTCCTTTGATGATCGCTTCGGGGATGAGGGTGATCGTAAGGTCATCGCCGGACGACGGCGCGACGTGTGCTCTCCCGTTGGGATCGTCCAGGAAACCCGGCTTGCGGGCATCGAACCAGTACGCACTCCCGTGTCTTGCGTAGGGCCACGGCCGTCCTGAATGACCACCGCTGAAAATCATTCCGCCACGAGCAGACCCGGATTCTGTAGAGGGAAGCGTGATTTCGAAGCGACCTTCTCCGTCCGTCAGAACCCCGGCGCGATCGTCCGAAGTAACGACCAGCGCACGCGGGATAGGGGCTTGGGTGACGGCGTTGATCACGGTCCCGCGCACAGTTTCGCTTTGCGGTTCGCTAGATCGTGCCGCCTGGCCGAGACTCTGCGTCGCGACTACAAGCATGGCGACGAAGCAGAGTGGCAGACTCCGGAGAAAGATTGGCTTGGCGATCCGAATGAACCTCATTTCGGGCCCTCGACTCTTTGCTTGGGTGCCAGAACCAGTACGCAATCAAATTACATTGGAACGTCTTACATGCACGAAACGTCAATCCCCACGGAAACGAAATCTGAGGCTCTAGCACTACCTGACAACCAGCACTTCTCTCACGTTGTCGCGGGCAAGGAAAAATTTGATGGAAGCGAAGTCGCGGAAGAGGGTTTCGATGTGGCGGTTATTGAAGACTCGCTGCAGGCGGAAGCCGTCAATAACGGCGGTGTGAATGGCTCCAGTGGGCCCCCGGCGCGCTTCGCGGCGCATGACGATGCGCTGCATCTCCAACGTGTCTTTGCCGACGATGTGGAAGCGGTAGCACGGAGAGTCCGGCCCGGCATCCTTGGTGTGGAAGAAAGCAAGCAACATTCCGCCAGGCTTCAGCACGGACCATAGACGCCCCATGACCGGACGCACCAGGCTCTCATCGAGATAGTCGGCTAAGTTCCAGCAGAGTACGACATCAAAGTGTGCAGCCGGATAGAGCAGGTTATCCGCCAAGAATTTGCGGCTATCCAGCGTCACACTGCCCTGCTCATCTTTGATGACAAGATGGGGCTCTGTCGAAGCCACCAGAAGGTCTTCGCTGTATATCTTGTGTGCGCGCCCAGTAAAGAAGGTGATGTTGGTAGGCGAGGTCGAGCCGAGATCGAGAACGCAGAGCGGCGTTTCGGACTCCCATAGACGCGCGAGTTCGCCAAGGCCGCTGGAGCGGCGCGTCAGTTTTTGCGGTCCTTGCGGGGTCTCCGCCTGTGAACCGCTCGATGAACCACGAAAAAGCTTCATGAAGTTCTGCGCCACCGTTGCCATCAGACCTACTTCGGTACGTCCGAGGCAGCGAGTGCTCTGGGACTTGAAATAACTTTTGCAACTAAAACTTTAACCTGCGATGCGCTCTGCAAGTAGTTACTTTCCTGCGGCCTTCTCGGCTTTGCCCGAAATATCGACCTTACCCTTCAGATAAGCGCCTTCTTCAATGGCGATGCGCTGCGTGCTGATGTCCCCCGTGACCACGGCGGACTTGCGTAATTCGACGCGGTCGCTCGCCTGCACGTTGCCCTCAAGCTTTCCCTGCACGACGACTCCCTTGGCTTCTACCGAAGCTTTCACCTGTCCATTCGGTCCCACGGTCAAACTGTGACTCTTCAGCGAGATACTGCCCTCTACTTGACCATCAACGTAAAGGTCTTCGCTACCTGACAACTCACCTTTGATGACCACGGATTTGCCAATCTGCGCCAAGTCTGCCGACAACGGAGCACTCATGGATGTTTCTCCTTTATAGGAAGCGGGTACTGCTTACCGGAATTCTGGGAAGGCAGGTTTACCGGGACGGCCGCCGCTGCATCGACTATACCCAACTCGCAGAGTGGGCGGCAAGCCAGCGCGAGCCAGCGCGAGCGGGCATCTGACTGGAAGGTGCATTAGAAGTTGCATCTGCAACCCCTTGCGGGCGATTGCTACACTAATTGTGCATGCTTGGCCGGAGAAACAAACTCGTGGTTTGCACAACGATCTGCTGGGTCGCACCTACCCTGTTTCGTGGCCAGGAGGGTCTGCCGCAGATTTCTCCCACTGACCTGGTGCGTCAAACGGTAGCCCGGGAAGTCGCCGCGGCCAATCAGCCTTCGCAAAAGCAGATGTTCCGATCCCGAAAACACACGCCTAAGGGATCACAGACCAGGCTTTACGTCGAAACCAAAGACGCCATGGCGGGGATGATGATTGCGATCAACGACCAGCCGCTCACTCCGCAGCAGCAACAATCTGAAATGGATCACCTGAACTGGCTGGCAGGCAATCCCGAACAACTGCGAAGGAAACAGGCGCGCGAGAAAGAAGATGCCGACCGCACGGTTCGCATCGTAAAAGCCCTGCCCGATGCCTTCCGCTACAAATACGCCGGCACCGAGGCCGGTGCCCCGGACTTGGGGAAGCCTGGTGACGAGCTTGTGAGATTGGAATTCACGCCCAACCGCGCCTACTCGGCGCCATCGAGAGAGGAGCAGGTGCTCGAGGGCATGCAGGGATACCTGCTGATCGATACCACCGCACATCGGATCGCGAGAATCGACGGCACTCTGTTTCGTGAAGTTTCGTTCGGGTGGGGTATCTTCGGTCACCTCGACAAAGGCGGGCACTTCCGCGTGCAGCAGGCGGACGTCGGCGACGGAGCCTGGGAGATCACCGCCATGAGCCTGGATATCACTGGGAAGATTCTCCTGTTCAAAAGCCTCAGCATGATCTCGGACGAGAAGCTCAGCGACTTTCATCCTGTGCCCGATGATCTGACCTTCGCCAAAGGCGTAGACATGCTGAGAATCGAGCAAGAGAAGCTGGCCCACAATCACGAACCCCAGGCCGCAGCCGAGAAGAAGGATCCGAGATAGTGTAGGGCGGACGCCTTCGTCCGCCCCGCCCCCTGAGCGAAGTGAAGGAGAGCGTGTAAACGCGTGGGGAGCCCGACATGATTGGGTCACCCGATTGGGTCACCCAACATGACTGAGTGGTGGCGGCTGCTCCATTGCGCGCTTCGCGCGCAACCCCGGACGAAGGCGTCCGGGGCTACATATTGCGAGGCTCAGGCCCGCAGCGTCTCTTTTCTTACCGTGAGCTTCTCGATCAAATCCGGCTTGACCCGGTAACCCGTTCCCACTTGGTCGGTGATGGCGATCATCCCTGCTGACGAAACTTCGATCTCCGGATCGACGATGTCTTCCTTCCAATAGCGCTTCGACGCGGATACGTCACCAGGCAAGCTGAAGTTCTGCACAGTCGAAAGGGCGATATTCTGCGACCTCCCGATGCCGGTTTCGAGCATGCCTCCGCACCATACGGGAATGTTGTGGGCGTGGCAGAGGTCGTGAATCTTCAGCGCTTCGGAGAATCCGCCCACGCGCCCCACTTTGATATTAATAATGCGGCAGGCGCCGGTTTCGACGGCAAAGGCGGCGCTGCGCACGCTCACAATCGATTCATCGAGGCAGATGGCGGTGCGCAATTCTTTCTGCAACCGCGCGTGATAGTAGATATCGTCGTTCCACAAGGGCTGCTCGATCATGAGCAGGTTGAACTGGTCGAACTTGCGCAGGTGCTCGACCTGATCCAGTGTGTAGGCAGAGTTCGCGTCGCAGCTCAGGGTGATATCAGCCCAGCGCGAGCGGATTCGTTCCAGCACGTTCAGATCCCATCCGGGCTTGACCTTGACCTTAATGCGGCGATAGCCCGCCCGGAGTTCAATCTGAATCTTCTCGAGCAATTGCTCGACTGAATCCTGAATTCCGATCGAAACGCCGCATGGGATTTCGCGGCGCGTTCCGCCGAGCAACTTCCAGAGAGGAACCTTCTTCTGGTTGGCCTCGGCGTCCCAAACAGCGTTTTCGAGGGCCGCTTTGGCCATGCGATGCGAGCGAACTCTGGCAAAGAGGGCTGGACATTCGCGCCCGGAATCGATCTTCTGCCCGAGCAGCGCCGGGATCAGATACTGGGTCAATGTAGGCCACGCGCTATCGACCCATTCGCTGCTGTAAAACGGATCTTCCCCAACCACACTCTCTCCCCAACCGTCGACGCCCTCGCTGTGCACCGTGACGAGAAGAATGCGGCGATGGTAGAGGCGATGGAAGCTCGTCTCGAAAAAATGGACGAGGGGCATGTGGATCTCGCGCAGCGTGATCGCTTCGATTTTCATGTTTCAAGGTTTCAGAGTTGCAAGGTCAAGGCGCAAGTTCACGCCGATCGTGAAATCAGTAAACCACGAAGGACACGAAGGTGCACAAAGGAATTCCTTCGTGTACCTTCGTGCCCTTTGTGGTTTCAGGGCTTGCGGAAGCCTCAAGATTCAGCCGCATACGACCACTTCTCATCCCAACGGCCCAGCAAAAATTTGCCATTGCCCTCTGCGTCCCGCTCATAGCCCAGAACGGCTAATCCGTGGCTGAAGGCGCGCAAAAACTGCTCGCGGTTGCGCTCCTGCACCTGCTGCGCCTTGGCGCGCGTCTCGGCAGCCGCTTTCCAGTCGTAAATTTGGGCGGGAACAGAAATTGAGGACTCGCCTTGGATGGCCGGGTTTTTCCCTTTTTCCAGTAACGTCTGCACACGTTTCGATTTCAGCCACCACTCCGCAATCAGCCGATCGCTGGGGAGCCCTCCTTGCAGTGGAGATGATGTGATGCCGTACTGGTTGATGTTATAGCGGCGCGCAACCGCGCCCAGCTTCTCGAGATTCAGATAGGCATTCTTGATTTCCAGAGGATCAAACGTCCACTCGATCAGCTCAATTCCGCGCGCCATCGCATCTTCCCGCTGCATCAGCTTCAGACGTCGCCCGAGGCCGCTGTTGCGATGATCTTTGCGTACAGCCAGCATGTGAGAGTGAAGATAGACGTGTCCTGTGCGCGTTCCGGGGACCGACAACGCAAACCCGACCATCAAGCCGCCGTCGAACGCGCCCATGACCTGGCCGCCTACTTTGTCGGCAACCACGAACATGCGCAACGGGACGAGTTCGGCGTCAGTGAAATTCCAGACATCCTTCTGCAAGGCGACGCACGCGCGGAACTCTTCGATCCCGTGACATCGCCGGAGTTCAACCGTCGGCGGGCTCACGCGCTCTTCTCCTCTGCGTCTCGTTCGTGAGCCTTGGCCTGTTGCCATAGCGATTCGAGTTCTTCCATGGGGGCATCATCGGCGGAGCGGCCCGATTCATGGAGTCGCGCCTCCATCCACTGAAAGCGTCGCCGAAACTTACGATTGGTCTTGCGCAGAGCAGACTCTGGATCGACGGAGAGGTACCGGGCGATGTTCACCAGGACGAAGAATAAATCGCCGACTTCTTCCTCCAAGCGTGCCTGCAACGCATCGGGGACCTCAGTGCGGCCCGAACCGGCAATGCCTCGTCCCTGCGGACGCGGCCCTGGTGCGGGAAAATCTTTCAGATGTTCGCGCAACTCCTCTGTTTCTTCGTGCAGCTTATCAAAGAGCCCCTCAACGTCGGGCCAGTCGAATCCAACCTGTGCCGCTCGCGAACTGAGCTTTTGCGCCTCGAGCAACGCAGGCATCTTCGACGAGACCCCCGCAAAGATCGAACGCTTCTCCGATTTTGCGCCGGCTTCCTCGCTTCCCTCTTTCTTCTTCCGCTCTTCGTGCTTCAAAGCTTCCCAATTGCGCTTCACCTCATCGGAGGTATCGGCCTTCACATCTCCAAACACGTGCGGATGCCGGTTGATCAGCTTGCTGGAAAGCCGGTCGAGGACATCATCAATCGAGAACGACGACTGTTCCTGCGCCATCTCGGCATAGAAGAGCACTTGCAGCAGCAGATCGCCAAGTTCCCCAGCGAGCTCGGGCCAGTCGCGATTATCGATCGCCTCCAGCACTTCGTAGGTCTCTTCCAGGGTGTAGGGCTTGATGGAATCGAAGGTCTGTTCCCGATCCCAGGGGCAGCCGCCCGGAGCCCTTAGACGTTCCATGATGGCGACCGCTCGTTCGAAACGCTCTCCTGTGGTGGGCATTCGGCAACCAATGTAAATGACAGCGGAGGCACGAAGCAACGCGCGCGAAATTCTGGGTAGTGAATCAGTTCGATGCCGAAATAGAAAAATCATTGACCACAAACGACACGAAGTATCACGAAGGGGGTTTGCGGGTGGGCGGTTCCTTCGTGTTACTTCGTGTCCTTCATGGTAAGGATTCAGACTGAGCCATTATCGAATTCTGCTGCAAATCCAACCCACCGACGCGACGACGTTACTTTCGGTATCATTTCAGAGGTAGGTTTGGCGCCAGAGTCGAATGGACCATCGTTACTTTCATCTCCTTCTTGGGATGGCGCAAAATGAACACAGGTAAACGTGTCCTCCCGGCACAAGGAATTGCATGCCGCTCGCGAGACGTCTGTATCTGACGTAAATACATGACCTTAGCCATAAAACCTCGATCCTCGCTGGAAGGACAGCACTTTCAGGTGGTAGTCATCGGAGGCGGCATCAATGGAGTGGCTATCGCGCGCGAGTGTGCCCGCGCCGGCAAGCGCACTCTGTTGGTCGAGCAGAACGATTTCGCTTCGGGAGTGACCAGCCGGTCGACACGCATCATCCATGGCGGCCTCCGATACCTGGAGCATGGCGAACTTGATCTGGTGCGCGAATCGGTGCGCGAGCGTGAACGCCTGCTCCGCGAACGCTCTCACCTGGTACATCCCATACACTTCCTGTTTTTGCTGAACGAGAATAGCCAGCGTAGTGCCATGAAGGTTCGCGCTGGTCTCTGGCTCTATCAACGGATGGCCAAGAAGAGGTCCCCAGACCTGAGTGAGATGGAGATGGCTCGAGTGCAACGTGCGCTCGATGCCGGCCACCAGTGGCTGATGCTCAACTTCGAAGACGCCCAGTGCGAATTTCCCGAGCGCCTCGTGGCCGAGTGGATGCTGGAAGCCGCGTCAGCTGGCGCAGTCGTCCGCAATCATTGCGAAGTACTGGCCGTCGATATCGGTCAGGGACGCTCCCGCGGAGTGCTCTTACGCGACCGCACCACAGGAAAGGATCAACGGGTCGACGCCAGCTGGGTTATCAACTGCACGGGGCCGTGGGCGGACCGCATCTGCCAGCGCTCAACCGTGCGCACGAAGAAACCGATGATCGGTGGCGTGCGCGGATCGCACATCGTTCTGCCGAGATTCTCGGGAGCTCCCACCGCCGCGCTCTACACCGAAGCCGCCGACGGACGCCCGGTCTTTGTGCTGCCGTGGAACGAGCAGATTCTTGTTGGCACCACCGAAGTGCCGGATAGCGGTGATCCGGGAAAAACCTCGGCCTCTCAGCTGGAGATCGAATACTTGCTGCAAACCGCGGCTGGGCTGTTCCCCAAAGCAAAGCTCTCAGCGCATGACATCAAGTACGCCTTCGCGGGAATCCGGCCGCTGCCGAACTCTCCGGGTGACAAGCCGTCTGCTATGACGCGCCGTCATTTCCTGCATGACCACAAGGACGAAGGCGCCGCGCGCATGATCTCGGTGATCGGCGGAAAGCTCACGACCGCCGCTTCGCTTGCCCGCGAGTGTGCGCGCAAGATCGGGATCTCGGTCGAAGAACCCAAAGCGGTCACGATCGGCCCGGGCAGTTCGCTCGATCCGCTCCTCGATCAGCAAGTCATTGAAATCGCCCGCGCCGGCTCGGTCAGCGAAGAAACCGCCCGCGGGATGATGGAATGGCACGGTGAGCATGCCATGGATATCGCTCGCACGGCCCTGGTTGGCGCCGATCTTCGCGCGCCCATCTGTCCGCACACCTCCCACATCGTGGCGGAAGTCGTCGAAGCTTACCGCAACGAATACGCGGTCACTCTCGGCGACGTGCTGCTGAGACGCGTGCCCGTGGCACTGGGTGCGTGCTGGTCCGAATCCTGCAGCCGCGAAGCGGCCTTGCGTATTGGCGCAGTCATGGGATGGAAAGAGCAGGAGTTCGGAGCGAACCTGGAACAATTTGAAACCGAGCGCGCCGCCTTCCTGCAACGCCCCGCCCGCAGCGGATCTGCCCTGGAAGCGGCGGCGGATTAGTCGAACTCTGCTCTCAATTGATTTTGAAAGACATGAGGTTTAGCCCTTAGGGGCCGCGTCGTGGCTATTGAAAATTTTAAAGTGTTGCATCCTGCTCTGTACCCGGACTTGGCGCAGATGGGCGGGCTCTCGCCTGCACTCCAGCGGGTCTTTGATGAACTGTCCGCCGATCTCAGTCTAAAAACAGTTGAAGGTGTAGTCAGCCCCGGTTGGGCGTTCATCCGCGAGGGGTCGCGTCACTCGCAGGTCAGGCAGGCCACCCACCCGGCTGATCCTGCTTGAGAATGGCCGACTTTTCGGGACGGTTCGGTTTAGAGCCGACGAAGACCATTTGATCCTTAATGCTGTTTACAAAACGGTCGGCAGCACTTTCGCGCAGGAATGCTCTGTCGAAGTTGCCGGAATAGTACTCGTTGTTGACGTAGTACGAGTAGTAGATGGTGGCAACGAAGTAACTGACATAGCGGACGCGGTGTTCCAAGACACTGCCGAACTCCACTCGGCCCTGTGTAGTGGACCAGCCGCCAGCCATCAACCTTTTGACCATGCTCCATGCGAAGAGCCGAATCAGCCCGGCGGCAGCAATCGCCAGTAGCACGAGGAGAAAGAGCAGCCCGCGTAGGGGATCTCCGTCCGATGCCGAGTTTCTCATGGTGCCAAAGTATATTCCTGCGGGTTAGTTGGTGAAAAATTTCTATCTCTGACAATGTCGGCGGTGTCAATGGGTTTTCGAGCACACTGCTGTATGCACTCATAGAAGAGCGCCATTTCGCTCTCGTGGATGGTTTGCGA
>Ga0210408_10000325_pt1 | contig 66105 bp, 54 predicted proteins | sample IncBWH4MmetaG_FD_155471 | JGI IMG/M metagenome (GOLD analysis project Ga0210408, IMG submission 155471) | Forest soil microbial communities from Barre Woods Harvard Forest LTER site, Petersham, Massachusetts, United States - Inc-BW-H-4-M | ecosystem: Environmental > Terrestrial > Soil >... | reverse complement strand
CGGAATGCCGGATGTATTGCTGATGGACGAACCGACGAACCACCTCGACATCGAATCCATCATCTGGCTGGAGCAGTTTCTCAAGTCATTTCCTGGCGCGCTGCTCATGACCTCGCACGACCGCGAGTTCATGAATCGTCTGGTCTCAAAGATTGCAGAGATTGATGGCGGCGAGATCATCACGTACTCGGGTAACTACGACTTCTACGAGCGCGAAAGGGCGGTGCGAGAGAGCAATCAGCAGGCAGCGTTTGCCCGGCAGCAGTCCATGCTTGCCAAAGAACAGCGCTTCATTGATCGTTTCAGAACACACGCGGCCAAAGCGGCCCAGGTGCAGAGCCGAATTAAGGCCTTGGATAAAATCGAGAAGATCGAGCTGCCCAAAAAGCGGCAGGTCGTGAAATTCGACTTTCGTGTTCCCCCACGATCCGGCGAACAGGTGGCGGTCCTTGAGAATCTGCACAAGAGTTACGGCCCGCGTGTGATTTATGAAGGATTCAATCTCACCATCCGCCGCGGAGAACGCTGGGCCGTCATGGGGAGAAACGGCGCTGGCAAGACTACGCTGCTGAAGATGATTGCCGGAGCCAGTGCTCCAGATGCCGGAAGCGTGCGGCTCGGCGCCAGCCTGTATATGGGCTACTTCGCGCAGCAATCCCTGGACGTACTCAATTCCGATGTCACCCTTATCGAACAGTTGCAACAGGATTTTCCCCAGGACGGTCTTGGGTCGTTGCGGAACCTGGCAGGAGCATTCCAGTTCTCCGGCGAAGACGTAGATAAAAAGATCCGCGCACTCTCCGGCGGAGAAAAGTCGCGGCTGGCAATCGCACGCATGCTCTACAACCCGCCGAACTTCCTGGTGCTCGACGAACCTACCAATCACCTGGATCTTGCGACCAAGGAAATGCTGGTGGACGCCCTGAAGGATTTTGAAGGCACCATGATCTTCGTATCGCATGACCGCATGTTCCTTCGCGGTCTCGGCTCACGTGTGCTGGAACTGGGCGGTGAGAGCGGCACCGACCGCCATCCCACGGTTTATCCTGGGTCGTACGTCGATTACGTGCAGAAGCTTGGACATGAGGCGCCTGGGATCTATTCGTAGGGGTTGTGCAACGGAGTACGGCCCGTTTGTCCCCGTATTATCCGACAAGGGCGAGCGAGAGTCCCGCAGGCGGTTCGGAGGCGTAATGGATTGACGGAATTCGTCCAAGGTCATTTGAGTTTCAGTGCCTGACGCCCATGGGCAGTATTAGGGCGGCAGCTACGTCGGCGGAGAGGGCGGTGGCGCTGGTGGCTATGGAGGCGGCGACGGTCGTGGCGGTGATGGTCTTACCATCATGACGTTGATTGTGCTGGTGATGCTGTTGTTGTTGCCGATGCCGATGCCAATGTTGTGGCTGTTGTTCTTGATGCTGCTGCTGTTGTTGGTCGTGTTTTCGTTGCTGCTGCCGAGCGCATCCTTCAAGATGACCCGCAGACCAATACAAGCGCAATCAGAAGATACTTACCGATCATGATCGGGCGAAGTTGAGAAGTGGCTGGATGTCGCCTTCATCCGCCGCTCTGATTGCTTCCAGATATGTTGTGCGGGCTTCGCCTTCCTTGACGAGGTTAGTAGAACCCCACGTGAATGCAGGTCGGCCTAGCTTCATTGCAATTATGTCTGCGATCAGACGAGCATGCCTGCCGTTGCCGTTCGGAAACGGGTGAACGAACACAAGTCGGTGGTGGAACCGAACGGCTATTTCGTCGGGCAAGTACGTGCCGTTCTCGATCCAATAGCGAGTGTCACCAAACAACGCCATGAGTCTCTCTCGAATTTCATGGACTGAAACCCCGATGTTTTTCTCGGTGTGCCTATAGTCCCCCGCCCACTTCCATGTTTCGTCGAACATCTTCTTGTGCAGCTTTCGGACGTATTCGTCGGACACCATATCAGTTGGGCTGGTACGGTCTCCGACAGCCCACTCTCTCCCGCGCAGTATGTTTTCCCGCTCCCATTCGTTTAGTTCCTCTTTTGCCGCGAGGTTCGGAATGAGGTCTGCTAACTCCTCCGGCGAGAGCGGGGGCTTACCGTCGCTGGTCGTTGCGAGTGTCGTCATTTCTTCCCGCTGTGCTTCAGGAGGCGTCTCGTCTCTTCGTCGATCTTGTCCTCGATGCCGCCCACGGCTTGATCTTCCAACGCCATGCTGTGCTCAACAGCGCGGACGTTTTCTGCTGCCTTGGTTCTCGCACTCTGCTCCCCAAGCTCCTGAAGGCTTCCGCTTTTTGGAACAAGGGCATAGACCAGCTGGCAGCCAAGAGCATCAGCGGCCTCGCGGAGCCTTCCCAAGGTGATGCGGTATTCAGCTTCAGAGCCCTCCAGGCGCGCTGCCACAGAAGGTGCTTTGCGGAGCCTCTTCGCCATCTCGCGCACTGTGATTCCGGTAGCCTCCCGAATAGCTCGGATCCATCCTTTTTGAGGACGTGGAGTCGCCTTTGCCGCGATAAAGGGCGTTAGAGCCCGCTCTAGCTGCCCCAACCGTAACCTTCTGAATTCAGGCTTCATAGGATGCTCCCTCTGTGATTATGTTCTATTATAGCAGAACAAATTTAACTGTTTGTCCTAATAAAAGAGGACATAATATTAGCGTTGTCCTATAGTAAGAGCACAAAATGATTAGTTTGTTCTGTTTTAGGAGTACGTGGTGCTGGAGGCGGGGGAACTGGGACAGACGCAACCTTCCCCGTGCCGGCTCGTGGACCTTGACCAGGTGGACTATCGTCGGCGAGGAAGTTGCTTTGCCGAGGCCTCCAGACGAGATTGAGCGTTTTGCTTCGTTTTTTTCATTTCTTTCCACCGGTAAAATAGTGCGAGCCCGAACAACGAACTCGTTTATTCCTTTTGGAGATGCCCACAAAACACAGGGACGGAAAGGGACCCCGCTGAAAGTCGCCACCTTCAACATTAACAACATCAATAAGCGGCTCGACAACCTCATGGCTTGGTTAGCGAAAGCTGAACCGGATGTGGTGAGTCTCCAAGAGCTCAAGGCGGAGCAGGGAGCCTTTCCCGTGAATGCGCTTCGAACTCTCGGGTACGAAGCGGTCTGGCAAGGGGAGCGCTCCTGGAACGGCGTGGCCATTCTCGCGCGAAACCATGTTCCCGTGCTGACTTGCACGAGTTTGCCGGGAAATCCTGAGGATCATAATCATGAAGATCGGCAAGCTCGTTACATCGAAGCGGCGGTTCAGGGAGTCCTGATCACTTCCATCTACCTCCCCAATGGGAATCCGCAGCCTGGACCGAAATTCAATTACAAGTTGGCCTGGTTTGAGCGCCTCATTGCGCACGCCGCCAAACTCATGGCGAGCGGCGCACCCGTGGTGTTGGCCGGTGACTACAATGTCGTGCCGACGCCGCAGGACATCTATCCGACTCGATCGCTGGATAACAACGCTTTAATCCAACCCGAAAGCCGACAGGCTTTTGCGCGTTTGCTGGCTCAAGGCTGGACCGACGCCATGCGGAAGCTACATCCGCACGGTCCGCTCTGGACATTCTGGGATTACAAATTTGAACGGTGGCAGAAGGACAAAGGCATGCGACTCGATCACTTTCTGCTCTCACCGAATTTGTCAGACCGACTCGTGGACGGCGGTGTTGATCGATGGGCACGTGGGCAGGAGAACGCGAGCGACCATGCCCCAACATGGATCATGCTTGATCTTTAGACGCCTCTCAAGCTTCTCCGTTCGCTGTGTCAGCCGCTCGCCTTGCCGGTCCCTTTCGTTAGACTTAATAAGAGAAAAAAAATAATCCCTTGCGTCTGCTATCACATCTGGATGTTATTTATTTACTTAGACTTGCGAGATGGATGGCGTCCGCTTTTGAGTCCGCTGCGTCTGCCAGTTCCGCCATCCCGGCGAGGATGGTAAATGACTGAGATTAAAGCTTAATTCACTGAATCGGTTTTGTCATCCGCTCCGAGGGGGCAGAAATGCCCCCTCACTCTTCCGCTTTCCATGCGCACCCCGCTACAGGCAAAATTATCTTCCGCTTTATGGACATCCAGCATTCGTCATTGTTAGAGCGCGCATCCACGATGCGCAGCAGATGATTCGCCAGCAAAATGATCTCGATGGCCTCTGATGGATTTTCGAGGTTCACATCCCGATGGACGATCGCGATTCATTTTTGATGCAACATCTTCTGAAACTCTTTCCGCGTGGAATATTTGCCGTAGAGAGAAACTGCCCGTGAGAGCTTCTTCGGGTCCATATCTTTGGCCTTTTCGCGAATACGAGAAAGGACGGCGTCCCGATCCTCCGCGAGGCCGCCTAATTCGTTAACAAGATCAACCAGCAGAAACTCGGGAGAGAGTCGCGTTGGAACATTCGTCCGGCGTTCGAAGGTGACCATTCGATTGCCAAGTTCCAGCCTTTCTCAGAAGAACGAGGCCAAGTTGCTCCGCGAAGGCGCCTGCGCGTTTGTGGAGAAAAGCCTGATCCTCAAGGACCCTGAGTCGCTGCTGGAGGTGATTCGGTTCTGGCCAAGACCGCGGAGAGATCCTTGGTAGCCGATGCGGTGCATCCCGACATTGAGGTTCCGTACGTTCCTGGCAGCCCCCTGACGAGTCTCCCGCCTCGACCCGTCTCTTGGCGGGCGAAACAGTGCCAGCGCGATCGGTCGTTCCAATCACCCAGGCTGTCAAAGCTTGTTTCTAGCTGGATACAGCTTCGTTGGATACGAACGTTTGGTCAATGCAGTTGCGCCCCTTGCCCTTGGCACGGTACAAGGCCAGGTCCGCATTGTGCAGGAGCGTCTCAGAGTCCATCGCGCCCGGGTATTCCGCAACTGTTGTCCCCATGCTCACAGTGACGTGCTGGCCTCCCGGGCGGTTGAAGAACGGCAGGTCAGCGATACAGCGCCGAATGTCCTCCGCGCGTCTGGTTGTCGTAGCCAAATCGCAACCTGGCAGTACCAATAAAAGTTCATCGCCACCGTAACGGCCTACTCCGTCGTAACATCGAAGTTGCGCCTTTAACCGTCCACCAATTTCCTTAAGCACGGCATCTCCGCCGCCGTGTCCGAGGGAATCGTTGATCGCCTTGAAGTGGTCGATATCGAGGAGCACAATTCCCACCGGCTTTCGATCTCGCTCACTGCGATCGAGCTCCCGCACCAGGAACGAAATGATCTCGGACCGGTTCCACAAACCAGTCAGGAAATCGTGCGTAGCCGCGAAGCGGAAAGACTCCTGTGCCAGCACTAACTTCTCGTGCAGATCCAGGATGCGTTTGCCAGCCATCAGTCTGGCCTTGAGTTCGGCGGCGGCGAAGGGCTTGACCAGGAAGTCGTCAGCGCCCGCTTCCATGGCGTGGACCAAATCCTGCTTCCCATTTTTTACCGTTAGCAGGACCGTGTACACGTAGCGCTCGTTGGTAGACGCATTTCGGATGCTGCGACACAGTTCTACCCCGCTAACACCAGGCAGGATCCAGTCCAGCAAGACAAGTGCCGGTGCGTCGGGCAGGCTGAGCAACTCCCACGCGTCGATTGCATCGCGAGCAATCTGCAGATCGAAGCCCCACTCGCGGAGGTAACCGCCAACTACGTGTCGATAAACTGGTGAATCTTCCACCAACAGGATTTTCATAGAGCGATGATCCCAAACCTCCCCGGACACTCGCTGCAAATAACATGCAATTTGACGTGATCGATGCTGCACGTTGACTGCCAGCCAACATTCCGACTGATCTTTGCGTTTTGCGCCTCCCCTCCCGCTGCATTTGCCTCGATCAAGTCCAACAAAAGCCCAGAACTTAGGTACCCATTCACCAACCGAGGCCTCACGCCTTAGTCGGGCCCTAAGTCTTGGTTGTCTGCCTCACAGACGGAAATCCAATCCTTGGACTCATCCCCCGGGGTAGAACTTATTCCAGGTGCTTTACGAGTGGCCCGGCCCTTGCATTCTTCCCCAGGGCCCTCCCCCCAAAACAGTTGTCTTATGATCAAGAACCGATTAGCTGGAGTGGTGCCTGAAACCTCTGCGGATGTTGTCGCTCATCGTCGTCGTTCTGAGTTGGGGAGCGGGCGCTAATGGCGCAGGTACGCGTGTCGCCCAAGTCGATTCTGCCAACTCAGGGCCACACCGAGCGCCTACGCTCGTTCACGAGGGGTCAGCGTAGCTGACGGCACGTTCCAAGCTCCCGTATTGACCGCCGTCTCCTTCAGCGCGACCGACCTACTGGCTCCGGCGGACCCCGCCTGGGACGCGCCGCCGCCCGAGCTTGGAGGAAAGCCGCTCTGTGTCGCTGCTTCCGCGTGGCCATGGGCACGCTCTACGTTGTTGTTTTATCGGTTCACGATACGTTCGGAGCCCATGAGATGTGTTCGTGCACATCGGTCGTCCATGCGGATCTACTTTCTGATCTTAAGACACTTGTCCACAGGGTAGACGGAACGATTCGCCCGCCCGCTGGCGCCTTTCATTTCACAATTATCAAGTCGTTGGCCTGTCGTCACTTACTCGATCTCGCACCAGTTCGCCGCAGGGGCAAGAGAATTGCACTTCACTCTGTGAATGAAGCCTTCAGCACCCCATGCGTCCAGCGTAACGAATCTCAGCAGCCCGGTGGTCCGCTCGGGTATGGCCACCGTCGAGCGACGCGAATGGTGGCTCTGGTCCAGCGCCGTTCTGGTGACGTTACTGCTCGCCTCGGGTCTTGCGTCTTTTGTCGCTCCGTTCTTGCACCACGCCCAGTGGAATTCGGAAGAATGGCACTTACCCATTATCGTTCGCGGCCTTGTGGGCCTGGTTCTATTGTTCGACATTCACGTGGTTTATCAGCAACTCCAGATTCACCGAATTCGGCGACTGCTATTTGAGCGCGATGAACTCTTTCGTTTGATTACCGAGAACGCGGCTGACATGATCGCGGTGGTCGACGATCACGGGCAGCGTCTCTACAACAGCCCCTCATACGAGAGAATTCTCGGCTTCAGCTTCGAGGAATTACAGGCTACTCCGTCGCTCGAGCAGATTCATCCCGAGGACCAGTCGCTGGTGCAGGAAGCATCCACCGAGGCGCGCCGGACGGGGGTTGGGCGAAGAATTGAATACCGGATGCGGCACAGAGATGGGACATGGCGAACCCTGGAATCCACCATCAGCGCGATCGCCAATGGGAAGGGAGAACTACGCCGGTTCGTAATCGTGAACCGAGATATCACCGCGCGTAAGCGGCTGGAAGAACAATTTCGGCAGGCACAGAAAATGGAGGCGGTCGGCCGCTTGTCGGGTGGCATCGCCCACGATTTCAACAACATTCTGGGTGTGATCATTGGCTACGGAGAGATTCTCGAGGAGCGACTGGAAGCGGGCAATAGCCTGCGTCCTTGCGCCGATGAGATCCTTCAGGCAGGCCGGCGGGCAGCGACCCTGACCCGCCAACTTCTGGCGTTCAGTCGCCAACAAGTACTGGCGCCCAGGGTCCTCGAACTGAACTCGGTGATTACCGACATCCAGAAAATGCTCCGTCGAGTCATTGGAGAAGATATCGAACTGGACACGAAGCTAAATGCTGACCTGGGTCGAGTGAAAGCCGACCAGGGACAAATTGAGCAGGTGATTCTGAACCTCGCGGTCAATGCCCGTGACGCCATGCCGCGAGGCGGAAAGTTCACCATCGCCACCGAGAACACCGAGCTAGATGCGATGGCGGTCCGGCGTTACTCCTACCCCGTCAAGCCTGGACGCTACGTGTTGCTCTCGGTAAGCGACACGGGTATAGGCATGACCTCCGAAACCCAAGCCCACATCTTTGAACCGTTTTTCACGACCAAGGAGAAAGGGAAAGGAACGGGGTTGGGACTGGCGACTGTTTACGGGGTGGTCAAGCAGAGCGATGGCTACATTCATGTACACAGTGAGCCCGGCGCGGGAGCAACATTCAAGATCTATCTGCCCCTTGTCGATCAACCAGCCGATCCGGAGCAAAGGCGACCCGACGCCAAGCCCCTGCGCGGCGGAGGGGAGACGATCTTGCTGGTGGAAGACGAAGACATGCTCCGGACCCTGACGCGGAACGTCCTTGAACTGCTAGGGTACTCCGTTCTTGAAGCCGCGGACGGCAAGCAAGCCTGCGAGATCAGCCTGCAGAAAAGCCGCAAGATCGATCTACTTCTGACCGACGTCGTCATGCCCGGGATGAATGGCCCCGCCCTTGCTTCCGAGCTGATGACAACCCGGCCGGCGCTGTCGGTTTTGTACACCTCGGGATACACGGGACAGGCCGTCGGACACGGCGTAATCCCGGAAAGAAGCCACTTTATCCCCAAACCCTTCACCCGCGAGGATCTGGCGCGCAAGGTACGAGAGGCTTTGAGCAGCACTCACGGTGCTTGGACAGACCGCGCATGCGGCGCGGAACAGAGTTCACTCTCGCAGGAGGCCGAAGGATGAAAAAACTCTTGGTAGTCGACGACGACGCTGCCATGCGAGGGTTGATTCGCATGCGCCTGGCGGAACAATACGAGGTCTTTGACACGGGCGATCCCGAGCAGGCACTCGCCCTTGCGCTCGAACACAAGCCAGATGCCGTCCTGCTCGATCTGAGAATGCCAAAATTTTCGGGACTTGAGCTGCGCAACAGCTTCAATGCCCTGAGCCACACTTCGCGCCTGCCTATTTTCGTGATCAGCGGAGAGTCAGGTGCGAAGTACAAAGACTATTGCGAGGAAATGGGGGTCACAGCCTTCTTCGAGAAGCCGGTGGACTTCACGAAACTCAAAGCTAGCCTGTCGGCGGAACTGGATGGCCAACGCGTCGAACGCCGTTCCGAAGTCCGGGTTCAGATGCGGGTTGCTCTGAAATTGCGTGGGGTGGACGCGAGCGGCAAACAGTTCGAAGAACTCGCAGAAACGGAAAATGTGAGTGCCAGCGGACTGTTGTGTACTTGCTCGCGAGGCCTGGTCAAGGGAACAGGTCTTGACGTCTACCGAACCGGGCCCAGCGACCGCTACGTTGGGCAGGCTCGCGTGGTTCGTAAGGAGTCGTCCGGAGCTCCCATCTGTCGTTACGGCCTAAAGTTCACAGGGAGGGTGGCGAACTGGGTACTGCAGAATTCCTAGACCATCGTGGCACAACGCCTATTCGGAACCACCGGCCGCGCTGAAAGCCTCGATTTCGCCCTGTCGGGAGAGGCCATACTGCTTGATTTTGTGGTACAGGGAACTCCGAGGGATCCCTAGTCTCTTGGCGGCTGCTTCGACATGGCCTTTTTCGCGGCGCAGCACCAGCGCTATGTACTCTCGCTCCACTTCCTCCAGGGTCTTGGTGCCGTTTCGAACATTCTCCGCCTCCAGCGCAGGGTCGAAGTGCAAGTCTTTCTCAGTGACGACTCCGACTCCGCCGAGCAGCACCGCGCGTTCGAGAAGGTTCCGCAGTTCCCGGATGTTACCCGGCCACGAGTGCGAGCACAGCGCCCGCTCGGCCCCGGGCGTAAGTTCGACCATGCCCATTCCCAGGTCAGCGCACAAACGCTCCAGCAACTTGCGGGCCAAGACTGGAATGTCTTCTACGCGCTCGCGGAGCGGTGGAATGGCGAGCCGAATTGTGCTAATTCGAAAATACAAGTCACCTCGAAAACGGTTCTCCCGCACCAGCTTGGAGAGGTCTTGCTGGGTTGCGGCAATCAAGCGCGCGTCGATTTTCCGGTCGCGCACATCGCCCAGCCGCCGAAACTGTTTCTCCTCCAGCACCTTGAGAAGCTTGGGTTGAATTGCCAGATCCACATCGCCTATCTCGTCCAGGAACACGATGCCGCGATGGGCAATTTCGAGCAAGCCAGTCTTGTTCTGGATTGCGCCCGTGAACGCGCCTTTCTGGTGCCCGAATAGCTCGGTTTCCAGGAGATCGCGCGAAAGCCCACCGCAGTTGAGATCGACAAACGGTTCCGCCGCTCGCATCCCGTTTTGGTGAAACCAGCGTGCCAGCACTCCCTTGCCAGTACCGGTCTCCGCTTGAATCAGGATCGTGCTGTCAACGTCCTGGATTTTGTGGCAAGTCTCCGCCAACTTTCGGATGCTGTCACTGGTGCCAAGGAATGGATCCGTCCGCTCACGTGCTGCGCGGGTTTGCGCGGCTTGATGGTTCTGACGATTTCTCTGATTCTCAAGACCTCTTTGGAGCATTGCCAGAAGAGCCGATAGCTCTGGTGGCTTGGTAAGGAATTGTTCCGCGCCCAGTTTAATCGCCTCGACCGCGAGTTCGATCGACCCATGGCCGGTCAGAACAACGATGGGGTTGGCAGGGTGAACCGCCTTCAGGCGGGGGAGCAAATCCAACGCGTTACCGTCGGGAAGCTCATAGTCCAGGACGGCAGCGTCGGGCCGCACATTGCGCCAAAGTTCTTCCCCGTCCGCGCATGTCTCGGCCACCAGGACTTCAAATCCGTTTGTTTCGAGAAAACTGCGCACCACACCGTGAAACTGCGCTTCGTCTTCGATCAGCAGCACTCTGCTTCTAAGCATCGACAGATCCTCGAGTCTTCTGCTCGCACCTTTCCCGCAACTCATGACTTCGCTGCTGCGCGCGCGCGATCTTCCCTGCCGGTGTGCGTTCCCGCCAAAGCGGTTTGCACTGCATTGATCAGCGAATCCTGCGTAAATGGTTTTTCCAGAAAAGTGATCCCCTGCCCCAATGCGCCATGGCGGACCAAGAGTTCGTCGGTATAGCCCGACATGTAAATCACCTCGATCTGCGGATTGGTGGCCTTGATACGTTCGGCCAAGCCAGGTCCGCTCAGGCGCGGCATCACGACGTCCGTTAACAGCAACCGGATGTCGCTATTTTGACGCGCAAGTTCGATGGCCTCGGCCCCGTCACAGGCTTCCAGAACGCGGTAGCCTGGACCTTCCAGAAGGTGCCGGGTCAATTTGCGCATAGACTCTTCGTCCTCTACGAGCAGAACCGTCGCAGAACCACGCGCAACCTCCCGCCGCTCATTTGCGTCCTGCGTGGCCTGCACGTGCCTTTTCCGAGAGGCGGGAAGACATATTTTGAACGTCGAGCCCTGACCAGGTTGACTTGCCACCCAGATGTAACCTTCGCTCTGAGTAACAATTCCGTGCACGGTGGACAGACCCAGACCGGTTCCCTTGCCATGCTCTTTCGTCGTAAAGAACGGTTCAAAGATATGAGAGAGGGTTTCCGGATCCATCCCGCAACCGGTGTCACTGATGGCGAGCAGCACGTAAGACCCTGGTTTCACGGCCCTTTGCTGGAACAAGGAACTCTCGTCCAGCCGAATATTGGCGGTCTCCAGCAGGAGCTTGCCGCCGTTGGGCATCGCGTCGCGAGCATTCACCGCCAGATTCAAGATCACCTGATCGATCTGTCCCGGGTCGGCTTCGATGGCCGCCAGAGAGTCTCCGGGTCGGACGATCAGCTGGACGTCGTCTCCGATCAGCCTGCGCAGCATTTTGCTGATCTGAGAAATCCTCTCGTTCAAGTCTAGGCTGGCCGGCTGCAACACCTGCCGACGGCTGAAGGCCAGCAGTTGCCGGGTGAGCGATGCTGCACGATCGGATGCTTTTTTGATTTCTTCGATCTGCTCTTGAGCAACTTCATCGCACACACGGCTGCGGAGCAACTCGCTATAACCTCGAATCACACCCAGCATGTTGTTGAAATCGTGCGCCACCCCACCTGCAAGACGGCCGACCGCGTCCATCCTCTGCGCCTGACGCAGTTGCTGCTCCAGCTGCTTTCGCTCGGTCACGTCATGCGTCACGCTCAGCACACAGGGAACACCGTCGAGTTCGATCGCTTCCGAAAATACTAGAACTGTCTTGGTCTCGCCGGACTGCGTCGTGAACACGGTTTCCAGACCGATCGAGCGATCCTTCTCATCCAAAGATTGGAGCATCCGCTCTCGGTCCCTGGGGAAGGTCCAAATTCCCAGCTCCCGCACCGTTTTCCCGATCATCTGCTCAGGGTCGTAGCCCAAAATCCTAAACAGAGCTCCATTTGCTTCCAGGACCCTCCCCTCAGGGAGCGTCGCGATGGACAGCGCCAGAGGGCTCAAGTAGAAAGCCTTGGCGAACTTCTTTTCCGATGCTTGCAGCCTTGCATCGGCGAGCTTCCGCTCGGTGACATCGGTCACCAGCGCGATTTCAGCCGCCCGGCCCTCAAACACGAGCGGACGTCTTACCACCTCTACATCAATAACGGTCCCATCCTTCTTGTGATGCTTCAAAAAAGTCTTGGTCCCCGACCCTGTTTGCGCAAGGCCCATGAGATGTGCCCCGGCGACCGGAAAGGGGTCCTCGCAGATGACCTCGCGCGCCGACATCGACTCAAACTCTTTTCGGGAATAACCGTAGTGAAGAATGGCGGCGTCATTCACAGCCAGGAACTTGAGGCTCTCAGCGTCCACCACCCACATGGGTCGTGGTACCGACGCGAACAGCGACCGGTATTGCTCTTCGGACTGAATCAATCCCCGTCCTTCCTGGCTGAGCGCGAGGCTCCGATGGTCGACTTGGTACGAGAACGGTCCCAAAGGGCCGTGTCAGGTGCGCACGTCATCCGCAGACCATGCACGTGGGTACTGCAGGCATGATCGATGGACGCCAGAGCTCCGGCGTCTGTAGCTTGCATGCTCCCAGACGACTGCACTTATGACTGTAGGGCCACGGAGGGAACTATCGAAAGGGTACGGAAGTAACTCCGCATTTTACGAAAACGGAAGGCTATCCATAACTAGACAAAGGCAGGAGAAAAGAACGTGAAGGGTTATGCTACTCCGAGCCAGGTGCAGGCATCTTGCCGGTTGCGGAAAATCGCGCAATGTGCGCCTTCCCAAGCCGTCTGGTACATCCGGGCGATGCCGAACGCGACTCTCCCCGGGGCCACAACCGCGTGTAACGAGCACGGGGAAAAAGGATCAGCCTTGCGCGCGATTCCGTTAAGTGAAGAAGAGCTTGCGCTGGTCCCGTCGAGGGCGCTCATATCCACCAGGTCGGAAAAATGCTCGTTGAACAAGGGATCACTGCGGAGGCGTTCTGCGTTGTCCACAATCTCCAAGGGTGTGACCAATCCGCGCCACCAGCGGAACACCACTCCTAACTTAGGGTCGATAGCGTAGTCAACAGGCATCACACTGCCACCGCAAGGGGGGGGTAATCCCATCCTTCGCGTTCTGATGAGGAGAATGTTACCCACGGTTGGGTGGTTACCGGATGTTCCAGTCAACCGTGTTCCAAAAACGGAACACTCTCGCCCGTCTCGATTTCCAGCTATGGTCAGTTGGTCTGTATCCCGGGCTGGGCAAGAAGGCGAAGGGTGGCTTTTGTTGACGATCTGTGAATTCCACACCCTTTCGGCGGATCAATGACGGCTCGGCGCCCCCTGCTTGTTCGGAACTGGAACAGGGGCCGTCCGCTGGTCCAGCAGGATGAAGAGATTGCAGTTGCATTTCGCAACCAAGCCGCCGCAATATCCGGGAATAGTAGGCGCGAGAGCTTTAATCGACATCGGCCTGGGCAAACCCCAATTGAGTGCTCCGCACAGATTCTTTCGTAAATATGCCTTTCCTGTTGGCGCTGAGAATCGCTCAACCCATATGGGTGGAGGAGGCTGAATTTCCTCAAGCGCGATGGAGTGATACCTTGCGCCTTCGGGTGTGAAGGTGGGGATCGCGTGCGGCGGAAGACGCTCGGTAACGGACGAATCTACGACTTTGATTACAGGATCGGAGACCACGGGCAGGTCGCCTTAGTAGTGGATATTAGAGATTCTGCGCCGGACCCACCCGTCGGATCCGGCCATCCACCGTGGACGATTCGCTGGATGCGCTTACCTCACCGGCAAGATTGAGTGCGAGTTTGCTCGGAGACACCTGTGTTACTATCGTGGGCCACTTCGGCCTGTCCCTTGGGGTGCCTGCCATGCTTACCGAGTTGCGTCCGCTGAGCCTTGGCGAGTTGCTCGATCGTACGTTCTTCCTTTACCGGAAATACTTCCTGGTGTTTGTCGGGATTATCGCTTTCCCGCACTTGTTGCTGCTTGCCTTTCAACTTGTAAGCGTTGCGCTGCAACCTGGGAGAACCCTCGGGGCGGTTGGCATTAGCGTTTTGTGGACTCTCCTTACGGCAGTGACCGCTCTTGGAGTGCTGGCCGTTTCGCAGGGTGCGACCGTAATCGCGGTCTCGCATGTGCATTTAGGACGGCCGGTGTCAATCGGGGAGGCCTTTGCCGGCATCAAGGGCAGGGTTCTGTATCTTGCCCTCATCATGATCGGATACTGGGTGGGGATCGGAGTCGGTTTTGTGCTGCTGATTGTGCCCGGAATCATCCTGGCACTGATGTGGGCGCTCACGATTCCGGTGGCAGTCCTCGAAGATAAGGGACTGCGCGACTCTGTCGAACGCAGCGCGGAACTTACAAAAGGTCACCGCGGCCGGGTATTCATGGTGTATTTCCTCTTCCTTCTCCTGTTCTATGCGGTATACATGGCATGGGAATTACCGATTTTTGCTTTTATTGGCGTGACGGCGCGAAATAACCATGCGGTGGCCCTGCCCATGTGGCTTCTTATTGCGTTTCCGATCCTGAATTTCTTGACTCAATCTCTCGTCGGACCCCTGTTAACGATTGCTCTAGCGTTGTTTTACTACGACGAGCGGGTGCGCAAAGAGGCATTCGACCTGCAGCATATGATGAGCACCCTTGATGGCACGCAGAGTGGACCCTTGCCTGCAATCGGCCTGTAATTTCGATGCGACGACCCCTGCTGATCCTGCTGATCTTGGTCGTGTCTCATCCGGGGCCGTTGGCCGCATCGGAGGCGTTCGCAAAGTCTCCCCTCTCTCTGGCGCAATACATCGAGGCCCTGGATGACTCCCGCAAAATAGCAACAAAACTCAAGGATGAGCCCATCGCAGCTGTGGATCTTCTGCACGCCTTGCCGGAAGCTTCGTGGCTTGTGCGCGTCGCGAACCGAGACTTCGAAATTCCGACCACAAGTTTGCGGCATGACGTCGATACGTGGCGGAACAAAAATGATGAAGAGGTGCAAGAGCGAATCCTCGCACAACTCGATGCACTGCGCGTTGGCGCTCACGCTTACCAGAACCCGCCTTCTGACACTCGTGCGCGGCAAGAATTGTTGAGCAACATCTTGGGGCGCCGTGAATTCAAGAACGTGCGCGGACCGACTTGGGTGGACCGTCTGAAACAACGTTTGGCGGAATTCCTGATTCGGTTGTTGGGACGTGCATTTGCGTCATCCGCAATTCCGGCTATCAGCGACCTCATGGTGTACGGTTTGATGGTGCTCGCGGTCGGGGGCGTCGCCTATTGGATGTATCGCTCGATTCGCGAGAGCGCGAACCTCGAGACCATCATGCCTCAGGCGCTGCCCCTGAGCGCGAAAGAATGGCCAATCTGGCTGCGGGAGGCGCGCACGGCTGCAGCACAGGGGGACTGGCGCGAGGCCGTCCACCTTGCTTACTGGAGCGGCATCTCGTTTCTCGAGGCCCAAGGCAGTTGGCGCGCCGACAGTGCCCGCACTCCGCGTGAGTATCTTCGTCTCCTTCCTGCGAGCAGCGAGCGGCAACCGGCTTTGCGCTCGCTGACCAGCAAACTGGAACTCGTCTGGTACGGGATGGGCGAGGCTGGCCCGGAAGTGTTCGAGCAGACCCTGGTTGAGTTGGAGAGGCTTGGCTGTCCATGCCACTGACGACCGGCGACCGCAAGATTCTTGGAATCACCGGTGCAGTTTTTCTTCTGATGGTTCTTACGGCGGTCCTCCTCAACCGGGGCGCTGACTCGAGCGAAGATGTACCTAGCGTCTACTCGACGGCGTCGCGTGGTTCGAAGGCGTCTTACCTGTTGCTCAAAGAATCGGGATATCAAACAAATTCGTGGGAAGAGCCAATCAGTGATCTGCCCGGAGGTAGGGGCAAGATGCTGATTCTCCTCGACCCAATCGGCTATCCGACGAACGAAGAACGGGGACATCTGCAGAATTTCCTCAAATCGGGGGGACGCGTTCTGGCTGCGGGGCCGCTCGCGGCCTTCTACCTTCCGGAGAATGAGTCGGCGTTTGAAGCTCCAGCGAGTTCGACCTGGCAAAGGATCCCAGCTGTGGGGCTATCGCCAGTCACTCGTGCGGCACCGGAAATCACGTTACTCCCGAATGCCTACTGGCACACGGACAAGGGTGGAGTCGCGCTCTACGGTGACCCGGTGAAGCCGGTGGTCGTTGAATATAAAGTCGGTGATGGAGATGTGTTGTGGCTGGCGTCAGCCACTCCCCTCACCAACGCTGGTCTGAAAGAACCGGAGAATCTTAAATTCTTCCTGGCCGCCGTCGGAACGCCGGAGCAAAGCCAGATTCTGTGGGACGAATATGTACACGGGTACCAGCGCTCGGCGCCTCGCCGGGGCCGCAACCGGATTCTGGGATGGACTATATTGCAACTCGCCCTGGGCGCAATCGCGGTGTTGCTGGGCTTCTCTCGCCGCAATGGTCCGGCGTGGATGCCTGTTGCTGAAGCCCGTCTGTCTCCTTTGGAATTCGTGCGCACTCTGGGCACGTTATACGATCATGCCCATGCTGGGGGCGTGGCGGTGGAGATTTACTATCAACGGTTCCGCTACCTGCTGACTCGCAGGCTGGGCTTGCCCGTGGGCAGCCCGGTGGAAGATCTGGATCGGGCGGTCCGGCGGCGCTGGGACCTTCAGGACGCCGGGTTCGGCGATACCCTGCGAGAGTGCGAGTCCATCCGGTATGACAATACCGTGCGGCCACGGACGGCCCTGCGCCTGGTCCAGGCGCTTTGCGGATATGCGGAACGCATGCGACTCGTCGTATTGCCACACGAGGAGAAGAAGGCATGGAAGCGGTCGTAAGGCTAGGGCAGCATGTTCGTCAGGAAATGAGCAAAGTGGTGGTGGGGCAAGAGGAGATGAAGACGCAATGCCTGGTCGCACTCCTTTGCAACGGCCATGCCCTGCTCGAGGGAGTGCCGGGCATCGCCAAGACGCTTACCGTCAAGACCCTTTCGCGAATTCTGGGGCTCGAGTTTCAGCGTGTCCAATGTACATCGGACCTGATGCCGGCCGACATTATTGGAACCAAGATCCTGAACCTGGCGACCAGTGCGTTCCACCTTCACCAGGGTCCCGTGTTTACGAGTCTGCTGCTGGTGGACGAGGTCAATCGGATGCCTCCGCGGACCCAGGCGGCTCTGCTCGAGTGCATGCAAGAGCGCCAGGTGACCATCGACGGAGAGCGCCTTCCGTTGTCGCCCGACTTCACGGTGTTTGCAACCCAGAACCCGATTGATTTCGAAGGGACCTACCCGCTCCCTGAGGCACAACTCGACCGCTTCCTAGTAAAAGTGCGCGTTCCCTATCCTGAGGGCAAAGAGGAAGTCCAACTTCTGGTCAACGTGCACAACGGGTTTGATTCCGAACGCCTTGACAACCTCCAGATTGTGCCAATCGAGCGAGAATGGCTCTTGCAGGCGCGGCAAGCGGTCCGGGCGGTGAAGGTGCAGGAGTCGCTCTTCACCTACATCGTCGAGTTGACGAGGCGCACACGCGACTGGCCCGCCTTGTCGCTCGGCTCCAGCCCGCGAGCGGGAGTCAACCTGCTGACATTCTCGAAGGCGCTCGCGGCGCTCGATGGACGCGACTACCTTATCCCGGACGACGTGAAGCAGGCTGCTCCCCCGGTCTTCCGGCATCGCATCGTGGTGAAACCCGAGGCGGATCTGGAAGGCATCACGCCCGACCAGGTGATGCAGGACGTTGTCCGTGCCGTGGAGTTGCCGAAGTGAGGGAATGGTCGGCGATGATTCCGCCGCCGGTCGAGGCCATCTCCCGGCCATCGAAAAAGCTCGGCTATTCCTTCGGACGCCGCTTCTTTCTTGTTCTGCTGATGGGGCTGGCGTGGCTTGTACCGGCGTTTGTGGATCGTCGCTTCGCGTACGCGATGGTGGGCTGGGATCTTTTGCTGTTGCTGGGGTGGGTGGCCGACCTGCTCGCGCTTCCCAGGCCCGTCCGACTCCGCGTGCGGCGAAGTTGGTCTGCGCCTCTTTCACTGTCCGTCGAGTCCCAGGTGGAGATCACCGTATCCAACCAGTCGACCTATGCCCTGCACGTGCTAGTGACAGACTATGTTGCTCCCGCACTGAGGAGCGAACCGACCGTCGTTGAAGTGACTGTGCCGGCTGGGGGAGACGCGACTGCGACGTACACAGTCCAGCCTCACAAGCGTGGGCCAGTGGCAGTGGGAAAATGTTATCTCTGCTATCAGAGTACGATGCGGCTAGCGGAGCGTTGGGCCATCACCGAACTGGCGCAGGAGGTAACCGTTTACCCCGACCTCCGGGATGCCCGGCGTCACGCAATGTTTCTCATGCGGAGTAGGCAGATCGAGTTGGAGAAACGTTTCAGCCGTGTCCGCGGCGCCGGGCATGCATTTGAAAGCCTGCGGGAGTATCGCGACGGCGATGATTTCGGCGACATCTGTTGGACCGCGACGGCACGGCGCGGAAAGCTCGTCACTCGCCTCTACGAGCCCGAGAAAAGCCAGACCGTCTGGATCGTGTTGGATACCGGCCGGTTGATGCGCACACGCGTGGCTTCGCTCAGCAAGCTCGACCACGCGGTAAACGCCGCGCTGGCGCTCGGCCAGATGGCCCTCCTGACGGGTGACCGCGTAGGATTACTGGCCTATACCCGCACCATCCAAAGGCGAATTCCCGCCGCACGGGGAAAGGCGCAGTTGCGGCAGCTGCTTGAGGCATTGGCCGTCGTGCGTGAGGACGGTTCGGAGGCCGATCATTTGCAGGCCGTGAGCCGCCTCATGCGCGATCAAAAGCGGCGCAGCTTTATCGTGTGGATTACCGATCTGGCGGAGACCGCGATGACGCCCGAGGTGATTGAGGCCGCGTCCGCGCTCTTGTCGCGCCACCTGGTCTTGTTCGTGGTGATCGGGCAGCCGGATCTCGAGCACGCTGCAGCACAGCGCCCGTCGAATGTGGCAGAGATGTATGAGATCTCGGCAGCACAGGAAGTTATTCACCGCCGCGAGCTGTTATTGGCACGGCTGCGCGAACGGGGTGCACTCGCCGTCGAAGTCGAATCGGCAGATCTTGCTCCCTTACTGGTGCACTCGTATCTGGAGGTTAAACAGAGGAGTCAGCTTTAGTGGGACTCTTCCCGACGCCAAATAAGTACAACAGCAAGAGTGTGAAGAGTGCCGCAGCCAGTCCGAACTTCAGGCGCACTGCGAGTTCGGTGGGCGACACAAAGGCTTCGATGATCCCGGCAATCACAAGCAGCGGGATCGACCCAAGCAGCAGTTGAACCGCCTCGCGGCCAGCTCCCACGAGAGATTCGCGCCGCGGAAGGTATCCGGGAAACAGCAATCCGGCCGCGACTCGTAGACCGGCGCCGCCAGCGATGAAGATTGCGGGCAGTTCCAGAACGCCGTGGGGTGCGACGAATTCCCAGAGCTTCAGGCTCATGCCCGACAAATGACAAGCCATCCCCACCACGCCCATCAGCAATCCATTGAAAATCATCATGTAGAGGGTCCCCAGTCCGCCGGTGATACCCAGGGCAAAGGTCACAAAGCACACGCTCAGGTTGTTCGTCATGATCGAACTTGATGCCAGCGGCTTGATCCCGACGATGGAATGCGTCCACATCTCATGTTTTTCGATGGTCTGGACCATCTGGGGGCCTAGAATCGAGAGCTTGAAATCCGGATCCTGCCAAGTGAGCCCCGCACCCAGCAGCGCCGAAGCCAGGAAGATCAGCATGGCCACCAGAACGCAATTCCAGTTCCGCCGAAACGCGCGAGGGTAAGTCATCCAGAAGAAATCGAGGATCATGGATGGACTCGTCTTCCGGGTGGAATAGATGATATTGTGTGCCCGCGCCAGCAGTTGATTGAGATACCGGGCGAAGTGCACCGCCCCTGGGTCTTCTCGCAGCGTGGCGAGGTCGGCCGCGATCTGCCGATAAAGGAGCCCCAGTTCGCGGAGTTCACTGCGGCCGAACGTGCGAAACCCGCTACGAGCGCTCTGTTCGAGCAGGTTTTCAAGGCGCTGCCAATGAGGCTTTCGTCGTTCGAGCCAGCGGGTGGAGATCATGTTGCCTCTCGAAGACCAAATCCAGGTTGAGACTCCCGAGCAGATCGCGCTTGAATTTCCGCTGGCCGGGATCGGAAGCCGGTTCCTTGCCTTCGCCATCGATACTGTACTGCAACTCTTCTTGTACATCGCAGGATCTTTTGCGCTCTTCGCGACCTTAAAGTACGCAACGAGTGCTTCTGGCTGGCTGAGCTGGGTTCCGTTGTCTTGGGTGCCGGCCCTGGCGATCATTTTCGTCTTCTGTATCTATTGGGGATATTTCGCCCTGTTTGAGATTCTTTGGAGAGGACAAACTCCCGGCAAGCGGCTGGCTGGTATTCGCGTGATCAAGGACACCGGTCGGCCCATCAACGTGTACGAAGGGGTCGCGCGCAACCTTCTGCGCGCAGTGGACGGATTGCCCGGGATGTATGTGGTGGGGCTGGTGAGCATGATGATCAGCCAGCGCAATCAACGGCTCGGAGATCACCTGGCCGGCAGCATCGTGGTGCACGAGAAGCCGCCCGATGAAGCACGCCCCGAGTGGGCAGCCGGGGAGCCCGCCGCCGAGTCCGCCTCGCAGCTGCTGGCCGTCACACCTGGTGAGTTGCTCCTGATTGAGAGCTACTTGCAGCGGAGGGACAGCTTTGACCTCGCAGTGCGGGATCAGACCGCTCGCCAGATTGCGGCCCGCGTCACCGCGAAGACTGGAATCGAGCGGCAACCTGATCAGTCTATAGACGACTTTCTGGAAGGTATCGCACGCAAGGTCCGGGATGGTGCACGGTTCCGTTGACGCCTCAGTCTTTACCACTCCAGCCATCGACACCGGCCTGCGCAAGATACTCGACAGTGTGCCTCAGCTTCCTCGCTAGCGGCTGGAATCCTGAAGTGGGCAAGACCTGCCGCGGTCTTTTTGGGGAAGATTCTTGACCGAAGATCAGACGTCGACGATTGCGGAAGCGCAAACGCAACGATGCTGCCACCGGAAGGCGCTTTTGACTTGCCGCCTCCGGCCGCGATGACAACATATTGCCGGCCGTCAACTTCGTAGGTGGACGGTGTAGCGTTGCCGGCGGCGGGAAGGGTGGTTTCCCACAGCAGCGTGCCGGTGGTCTTGTCGAAGGCGCGGAATTTCTTATCGAAGCTCGTCGCCGCGATAAATATGAGGCCACCGGCCGTCACCACCGGACCCCCGTAGTTCTCGCTTCCGGTCACCGCAATGCCCTGGCTGGCCAGTTCGGGATACTCGCCGAGAGGGATTTTCCATGCGATGTGCCCGCGGTTCAGATCAATCGCGTTCAGCGTGCCCCAGGGCGGCTGGATGGCGGGGTATCCGTCCGGATCAAGGAAACGATTGTAACCATCGCTCAGGTATTTCATGTCGAACGGCGACGTGCCTTGCTTCTTTACCGGCGAATCGTGGCCATGAGCCACAAAATCGATGACGGCCCGGAGGCCTTCATCCCCGAGCCGATAGAAGGATGGCATCCGCCCCGAGCCTTGCGCGAGAAAGAGCAGGAGGTCGGTGTCTTCATAGCGCTGTGCCATTCCTTCGAGCGATGGAAATTCGGGAGGACTCCCCTTCATATCCAGACCATGGCAGGTGGCGCATTCTTTCCGGTAAATGCTTCGCCCTGTCGGCTGGTCAGTCCCCAGTTTCTGTTCCGTCATTCTGAGAATCCATGCCATCTCGTTGGCATTTACATAGAGCAGTCCAGTTTCCGGGTCGAATGCCGATCCGCCCCATTCGGCCCCGCCGTCGAAGCCTGGGAAAACGATCGTGCCTTCACGGCTGGCGGGAACAAATTGTCCGGAACTGCGCACCGTTTTGAAACGCTCGACCACCACTTGGTGTGCTTCCGGAGTGCGCTCGGTGAGCATCTGCGCGGTCAGTTCCTGACGCGCGAAAGGCGGAGGCTGCAGCGGAAGGGGCTGGGTCGCAGCGGTTACCTCGCCTGCGAGATCCGAGCGTGGGAATTTCCGATCTTCAATCGGGAACAGAGGTGTGCCGCTAACGCGATCAAACAGAAAAACGTACCCGGACTTGGTGGTTTGGGCAATGGCATCGACTTGATGATCATCACGCGTGACCGTCACCAGGGCCGGAGGAGCGGGCAGGTCGCGGTCCCAGATGTCGTGCCGCACCGTCTGGAAGTGCCACACCCGCTCGCCCGTTTCCGCCTTCAGCGCCAGGAGCGAATTGGCAAACAAGTTATCGCCAACCCGGTTTGCGCCGTAAAAATCATACGCGGCGGACCCCGTGGGCACGAAAAGCAGGCCACGCTTGATATCGAGGGACATGCCGGCCCAATTGTTGGCCGCGCCGCTGTACTTCCAGGCATCCTTCGGCCAGGTTTCATACCCGAATTCGCCGGGATGGGGGATGGTATGAAACGACCAGCGCAATTTCCCGGTGTGAGCATCGTATGCGCGGATGTCCCCCGGCGCTGCCGGCAGAGTTTCTCCCATGGCGCTGCCAATAATTACCAGACCCTTGTAGACAATGGCGGGGCTCGTCATCGTGACCGCGCTTCTCGACTCTCGCCCAAGATCATCGCGCAAGTCGATGCGGCCCTGGTTTCCGAAAGTCGCGACCAGGTGCCCGGTGTCCGCGTCAAGCGCGTAGAGAAACGTGCGAGCAGCCGCGAAGATTCGCCGGTCTTTTCCGTCAGCCCAGTACGTGACGCCACGATTCCGCATCTTCCCGACGATTCTCTGGCCGAAGTTCGGATCGAAGCGCCAGAGGAGTTTCCCGGTGGCCGCGTTCAAGGCCACCACGTTGCTCTTGGGGGACGTCGCGTACAAGACGCCTCCGACGATGATCGGGTTGCATTCCATTTCTGAGGAGGGGTAACTGTCCTGAGTGTCGAAAGACCAAGCCAGTTGCAAGCGGCCTACGTTTTCGCGATTGATCTGCGTCAGAGTGGAGTAGTGACTGTTCTCCGGTCCGCCACCATAGGCAGGCCAGTCGGTGGAGGGTTTGTCGCCTGGAGTCTGACCAGCAGGAGCGGCGAGAACGATGAAGGCAAGGCCAAGCAGGATTATAAGGATTATGAAGAGGCGCGTTTGAGTCCGGGCAGCGATTGGGCCCACGGAAGGCTGATCGGTGATCTTCAACTTTTTGCTCGACCTCGGTTCGCGGACGGCAACTCCCGCAGCTCTCGCGCGGCGCGACCATCATAACCATTTGGCTGAATTGGGCAAGTGTGGAACAATGGCGCGCGTTCCAGAACGACGCCAAATGTTGACAAGGCGGATGTAGAGAAGAGATCGCAGTTCTCGTCTCAACCCCAAGGGAGGTTGACATCATATGAGCAAGTCATTGAGTCGGCGAAACTTCATGCGCTTAGGTGCGGGCCTCGTCGCCGCTGGCGCTGCGACGAAGGTCACATTGTTGGAACCCCAGTGGGTGCTGGCTTCAGGGACGGTTCCCCCGAGCGACACGGTGCGGTTCGCGTCCATCGGCACCGGTGTGCGCGGGTGCGAGTTGCTGAAGGCGTCGCTACGTGTACCAGGGGTTGAATGCGTGGCGGTGTGTGACCTTTACGACGGCCGGCACGTGGCGGCGCGCGAGTCCGTTCAGAAACAGGTTCCTGCCACGCGCAACTACAAAGAGATTCTCGAGCGGAAAGATGTCGATGCCGTCATCGTGGCCGTCACCGACCACCAGCATCGTCGGGTGCTCGAAGATGCCTGCGCCGCGGGCAAAGACGTCTACTGTGAGAAGCCCATGTCGCACACCGTGGACGACGGCTTCGCCATGGTCGAGGCCGCTCGCAAGGGAAACCGCATGGTTCAGGTCGGCAGCCAGCGTGTCAGTTCGATCCTTTACGCAAAGGCCAAGGAGATCTACGACTCCGGCAAACTGGGAGACGTGTTCTTCATCGATGCCTATTGGGACCGCAATACCGCCAGCGGCGCTTGGGTCTATCCGATTCCACCCGATGCGAGCGAGCAGACGATTGACTGGAATACCTTTCTCAATGGCGCTTCGAGGCGGGCGTTTGATCCCGTCCGTTTCTTCCGCTGGCGCTGCTTTACCGACTACGGCGAGGGACTGGCAGGCGACCTGTTCGTCCACCTGATTTCTGGGATCCATTTCATCACCGGCACAAACGCCGTCGCACAGCGTGCGCAATCGGCTGGCGGAATCTTCCGCTGGAAGGACGGCCGCGAGTTCCCGGATCTGATCGACACGTTCTACGACTATCCGAACTTCCGAGTCGCCGTGCGCTGCAATTTGAACAACGAGGGCGGGGAGTTCATCGGCTTCTATGGGACCAAGGGCACGATGATCATCAAGGACGCGACCCTGACTTACAAGCCCCAGGACACCAAGCCGCAGGCGGAGAGTTATTCGATTTATGGCTGGCCAAACCAGTTGCGCGAGGAATATCTGGCGGATTGGCACGCGAAGAATCCACTGCCCGCGGCGTTAGGGGCAGCCGTCGAGGAAGAGGTGGAGACCTTCGTCCCGCCCGCAGGCTATAGCGATCTGGTGGACCACCAGGCGAACTTCTTCAACGCAGTCCGGACGCGGAAACGTGTGGTGGAGAATGAAGACTTCGGCAACAACGCGGCGATTGGCTGCCACCTGGCGAATTACTCGTACTTCAACAAAACAGTGGCCACGTGGGACGCGGGAGCAAAGAAGATCAAGGGCTAGCCGCGGCGCGCCGAGTCAGTGATTGAGTATGGGGAGTTGTTCTTTCAGCAAGCATCCGCTGCCGCGCGTCTTCATCATGGCGGCGGCGAGATTGAGAATTCGGAGCGCAGCTTGCTCGGGGCTAACGCCCCGAGCGTGAATGTTCGCAACCAGGTTTCGATTCGCGTCGGTATGTGAGCTGCGCGGCTCATACGCCATGTAAGCGGACAGACTCTCGGAGGTGGCCAGGCCGGGACGCTCGCCGATCAGCAGAACCGCAACCCTCGGTTCGAGGAGTTCGCCAATCTCATTGAGAATCCCCACCCGGCAGTACCGGACCACAAATACGGGGCCGACACTCCACTGGCGACCTCTGGCGCCTTCGAGCAGCAAGGAGAGCAGCGAGGGGACTTGCCTCGAAACCGCGGTCACCGAGAGTCCATCGCCGATGAGGATTTGCAGATCGTGACCGCGTGCACACAGATCTGAGACCTGCGCCCTGGACTCGTCACTCAAGAAGCGGCCAAGGTCGGGCCGCAGCAAATATTCGTCTTTGTCGCGCACGCGCGTGCGCGCTTCAAAAAGCTTCCATGTTTGGACGAACGCCAATCCGAGGTCGCGCTCCAGATCGATTTCGTCGCGAACTGCGTCGCGGGCCGCCGCGTGAGCCTCGCGCAATTCCATCTGCGTACCGGTTCGATAGGCCGCGCCACTCCGGCCAGCGAGCAGGCGCGCCGGTGTCTGTGCGCGCACCCTTCTGACGATTTCGGGCCAGTCGGAGGAAGCAAGGAAATCGTCCCGCTGATCAGCCATTCAGAACGCCTTCTCCAAGGACGACTCCAATCCTTGCATGAGCTGACGCCGGGCCGAAGCATCAAGCGAAGCCGGCTCCGCGTCGCGGTAGATCCCCGTGTTTTGCAGCCAGGCCAGAAACTCCGGTGCCGGGCGGAGGTGAAACAGGCGACGGGCCGCGAGCGCATCGTGATAACTCGTGGATTGATAGTTCAGCATCACATCGTCGGAGCAGGGCACGCCCATGAAATAGTTGCAGCCCGCCGCCGCGAGCAGCAACAAAAGATTGTCGGCGGAGTTCTGGTCTGCGGCAGCGTGGTTGGTGTAACAAACATCGCAGCCCATGGGCAGGCCCAGGAGCTTGCCCATGAAATGATCTTCAAGGCCGGCGCGGATGATTTGGCGCTCATCGTACAAATACTCCGGCCCGATGAAGCCGACCACGCTGTTTACCAGGAAGGGGCTGAAAGCACGCGCCACTCCGTACGCCCGCGCTTCGAGGGTCAGCTGATCCACGCCGTGATGAGCCTCCGCCGATAAGGCGCTCCCCTGGCCGGTCTCGAAGTACATCACGTCACTTCCTATCCAAACTACGTCGCGCTGGCGATGGTGCGCAAGAACTTGCTCGCGGCCTTCGCGTAACATCGCAAGCGTGATGCCAAAGCTGCGGTTGGCGGCTTCGGTGCCAGCTACGGATTGGAAGAGAAGGTCCACCGGCGCGCCGCGGTCCAACGCGGCCAGTTGGGTGGTGATGTGCGCCAGGCAGCAAGTCTGAGTGGGAATTCGATACGCGTCGACCAATCGGCTGAGCGCGGAAAGAACCGAACTCACCGTCTCCACGGAATCCGTCGCGGGGTTCACACCGAGGACCGCGTCGCCGCATCCGTAAAGCAACCCTTCGAATGCGGCGAGAAGGATGCCGCCAATATCGTCGGCCGGATGATTGGGTTGCACGCGGATTCCGAGGACGCCGTGCTCTCCCATGGTATTGCGGCAGCGAGTCACATTGCGAATCTTGGCCGCCGCGAGCACCAGATCCTTGTTGCTCATCAACTTCGTCACCGCAGCGGCCATTTCCGGGATGATTCCCCAACGAAGGCATTCCAGTTCCGCCTGGCCGGTCTCGTCATCAAGAATGTACTCGCGGAACTCGCCCACGGTCATGCTTCGTATGGGCAGAAAGGCTTCCGGATCGATCGTCTCGAGAATGAGCCGGCTAACCTCATCGTCGGATGGATCAATTAAAGGCTGCCGGACAATCTCCTCGAGGGTTAGGTCGGCAAGGCGGCGTTTCGCCGCGACTCTTTCCTTCTCCGAACGTGCGGCCAAGCCTGCCAGTTGATCGCCAGATTTTTCTTCATTGGCCTTCGCAAACAACTCGCGGAGATCGGAGAATATAAATTGCTCAGGCATGAGGACTCCGCAGTAAATGGCAAATCCTGCGGAAGCTCCATGTTACAGAAAAACCTCTAGCGCGACGTGCTAGAGTTTTCCGTGTGACCCCGAATCGATCGCGAGCCTATGACCGAGATCCGCTGCGCTGCAGTTTTGTTTGACATGGACGGTGTGCTGATCGACTCGACTCCGGCTGTTTCCCGAGTCTGGCGGAATTGGGCGTTGGCTCACCACTTCAATCCCGTGGAAGTCGTGGCCCGGGCGCACGGACGGCCGAGCATCACCACCGTGCGCGAGTATCTGCCCAACGCGGATCAGGAAGCGGAAAATCGAATTGTGGAACGGCTTGAAATGGAGGATCTGGAGGGCGTCGTCCCACTTCCCGGGGCCCGGGAGTTGCTCAGCAGCCTGCCGGCGGAGCGCTGGACCATCGTGACCTCATCGACCCGGCCGCTGGCCGAGGTCCGCTTACGAGCCGCGGGCTTGGCGATACCGAGGAGTCTGGTCACGTCGAGCGACGTTGTGAACGGCAAACCACACCCGGAGCCGTATCTGAAAGCGGCGGCCGTCCTGAAGGTTTCGGCCAACGCTTGTGTTGTCGTGGAAGATGTTCCCGCGGGAATTCGCGCTGGCAAAGCCGCCGAGGCGAGAGTCATCGCGTTTCGCACCACTTGTAGGGAGCCCGATCTGCGGGCGGCCGGGGCTGACTGGGTGCTGAAGAACTGCAGCCAGATCTCACTCCTGAATCGCAGGCCGGAACTGACGTTAGAGCTTGCCGACAACTGAACAGGAGCCGGTCACCAAAACTCGAGCCTACGATCCCTTGTAGAACTGGAACGGCGCCCAATAAAAGGGATTGTGAAAGCGGCTCCGAATCAGGGACAGCTTCGCAGTTCGAAGGGCTACGTCCAAATCCGTTCCTTTGTCTAGCTCGTCATAGAAAGTTGCCATCAGTTGCTCGGTGGAAGCGTCCGTCGCCTCCCACAACGCGGCAATCACATTGTGCGCCCCGGCTCCCAGGAAAGCCCAGGAGAGTCCGACCAACCCTTCGCCGGCGTAAGAGCGGTCGCCGCTGCCGTAACAGGCTGAGATCGTCACCAGGTCTGCCCGCAAAGGATGCTGCACGATGTCACGCGCGTAGAGCTTGAAAGAGTCGTCTGCGGTTGTGGCCTTCGACAGCACGATGGCGGAATCCAGCGGGCTCAATCGGCTTGCCGTACCGTGGGCCACAAAATGAATAAAAGAAAACTGCTCGGGGTTAGCCGAAAGGTAGGCCGCAGGGGTCGCCCGCGCACCGGAGAGGACCGTTTGCTGTGCGAGGGAGAAGTGTTTCGCGACCCCTTCCATCTGAGCGGCGGCTTTCGGAAGCTCGGGATACTTCTCGTTCGGAGGAAGGCTGTCGCCAATAAGGAGCAGATTGTGAACTGGTTTCCTTGCCGGGGTGCGCAAGGCTGCCAGCATGCGTAACGAGCTCGCATTTGCAATCGTCGCGTCTTCCACCCAATAGTGTGGTTTGGGCGCAGGGACCAGCAGAGTCTCGAAGTTCAGGTTGTTCAAGGGGCCATCCGGGATGATGAAAACTCTGCCGTCTTTCAGTACCAGGTCTTCAGCGGGAGCGACCAGCATGCGATAGAGCGAGGTGCCATCCTGATTGCCGGATTCGAGCACGTCTTGCGGCCCCCGCAGGGCCTCCCGATACCGTTGCACGTCAGCGTCGATCGCGGCATTGCCGGGGAGCTGAAACAAACTGGTTTTTTGCGCCGTGATCGCCCACAGATAGGATTGTTTCTCGCCGAGCCAGTAGAAAAGTAGCGTGCCCTTCACCCGCCCGGCGAGTTCTTGTGGATTCAGTGGTGGAGGTCCGGCGGAAGTTCCTGTTGGCAGCAGGCCCAACCCTTCCGCCAGGGTTCGCGCACGGCTGTTGTCGGCCCATCGCAGCGCATCTTTTGTCTTTCCGCGCACCACCAGGAAGTGCACGTAGTCTTCGTAGATGCGCTGTGCATTGGTGGAAAAAGGAAGGACTGCTTCTTCGCCGTGCAGCGATCGCCGCGTCGCCTCAAACGTAGTCAAGGCCGCCCGATATTCGCGGTCGGCCTCGTCCCTTCGCTTCTGATCTTCGAAGAGTCGTGCCAGCCCGTGTTCGGCTCTCCACTTGAGTGAGGCGCTGGCGCTCGGATCCCCTTCCACCTCATGGAATATGTGTTCCGCTGCTGTTCCCGCGTGGGCATGAGCAGCAATCAGCCCCTTGACCAGAAGCGGATAGAGTTCATTCAATCGGTTCTTGTCGGCTCTTGCAATGGCAATGGCTTCGTCAGCCGCCCGGCCCGCCGCTTCCAGATCGCCGCTCTCAACCGACACCAGCGCGAGCGCTCTCAGAGTGTTGTAGATGTGTTGCTGGCTGGCAATTTGGACGGCCAGCTTGTTTGCGTCTGCGTAGGACTGCTTGGCGCGGGAAAAATCGCGACGATCCGCGTACACATACCCAAGGTTGTTGAGATAGGACAATTGATCGATGATGTTGGCCAGATCAGCGGCGCGTTTCTCAGCTTGCTCGGAAAGTCTCAATGATCTCTCGGAGTCCCCGAGGTTGTAGTACGCCCAGCCGAGATTCCCCAGAGCTTTTGTCGCCAGGGCGCCAGCGTCGATCGCAGTCGCGCTCTCGAGAGCTGCGTCTGTCCACTCAACCGCCTCATCAAAATGTTCCTCCTTGAGCGCGGACACTCCCAGGTTAAGTAGAGCGGAGGCCTCGAGGAACGGATCGCGATGCGACCGGGCAAACGCAAGGCTGTCTTGGAACAGCTCTCGCGCCAAGGCGAGTTGGCCGTGCTCAATGGCCAGGACGCCCTGCGCGCGAATTACATCGCCGCAAATCGAGTAGGAGGCTCCCGCGCAGCGTTGCTCGGCTTGCTTTAGGCGTTGCTCGGCTTCAGAAAACGAGTGCAGGCGGCCGTAGGCAATGCCCTCGATGACGAGTAACTCGACTGCCGAATCCGGCGCGCTGGGCCCGGGCGAGTTGAAGGTAAGCAGGGTAAGGGCATCTTGACTCAACCCGCGCAGCAGCAGAGATTTCGCTTCCAGGATTCTGAACTTCCAACTCCACTCGGGATTCGAGTCGCGGAAACGCTGGCACTCTTCATGGGCTTCGTCCTGGCTTCGCTTAGGATCGCCGTGCAGGAAGGTCTTGTAAGCGTGTTCGAAAGCGACCTGCGGGTTGGTGCGACGTGCGCATCCCAACCCGCAGGTAAGAATCAGAAACGCTGCGCCGAGGGCTAGGGATAGGTGTTGCCGTTGGACTTGACTGTGTTCGCGCTGATGGAACCATGGCCCACGCAGCCCAATTCCATGTTGAGCATCTTCAGTTGGAAGTAATTGCTCAAGCGGGAGTTCCCATTGTTGGACAGCGCCGGCCCGGGTGCCTCGCGCTTGAACCCGTTGTTCGGCTTGGCCTTCTCCACCCCCACCTCGACCTCTGCGAGGGCAACGGCGCCGAAATTCGGAATCACGAGCAGGTTCCCCACCGTTTCCAGTCCAGGAATCGGGATGCCCTTGATGTCGATGCTTTCGATCAGTGAGCATGTGACTTTGACGGGCCGGTCCTCGTGCGGTTCGATTTCGCCTTTGCTATCGAGGATCGCTTTGATTTCAGCAAGTCTGTCATCGTACTGCTTCCGCAATGTTTCGGGAAGGAAGCCCGCCCGGGCGATGCTCGTGGTTCGTTTCTTGAGATCTTCCAGAAACGCAGAGCTGCTGAGATAGGATTTGTCGCCGTTCGGCTTTTTCCCGCACACATCGAGATTCAGGTTGATCCGAAGCGGAAAACCACCGACCTGCAGATTCTCGAACTTGGTGCCCAAGAACGTGACGTGCGGCACGTGACCGTCGTCGTAAGGATGCTCGGTCGAAACCTGCGCCACCACGCGATCGGCGGTGATGATTTCGAAGACGTTCAAGCCTTCCAAAATCGAGGTCGACAGCGTGACCCAGCCGTGGTGCTTCAAACTCTTGCTTCCTGATACTCGAGTGCGGCCGGTTTCGAAGGTGACGAGGTCCTCGATGCTGACGTCCTCGGTAAAGCGCGTGAGATGCCCGCCCCGCTCGTCTCTCAGCGAGACCGGGACGTGGGGTTCGATGGTTTGCCGGATAGGACGCTGCAGGTCTCCGCTGAGCACGTGCGCTTCGGCGTGGAACTCGTGCGCCCTTCGTATTCCCGTCGCTGACGGGGATTCCGTCATAGTCGCCATAGTATTTACTCCGCTCGGTTGAGCTCAGTTTTGGATTTGCAACTGAAATGAGGTACGCCCGATGTCCCGGGCTTCGCCCGTGGCGGTAATTCCATGCACCGCCAGGGTGTAGGTACCCGCTTCTCGATTTGCTGCCGGCACTTCCACCGGCCACTGATCCTTGGAGGTGGTGGCCGGAATGTTGAGCGTCCATTCTAGCCCCCCGGCCGGGTTATACAGGTCCGCTTTATATCGCGTGTAATCCGGGTCCGGCGGGATTCTTACGAAAAGCACAAAACCCTTCCCGCGAGTTGTTGAGACTACTAACCCGTCTCCGGCATAGGTGCCGACGTTGACGGTAGCCCATGGCAATAACTGGGGCTGAGCAAGTGCTTGCCTCAAGTGCGGGAACGTTATCAGATTCTGATAACCGACAACCACCAAAAGCAAAGCCATCGCCGGCACCGCGAAGGCCGGTCGTAGCCACGCCAACCAACCGGCGGGCACACCAGTTGGCGCCGGCAGCGGGGCTGCGCCGGTAGTCTCCGACAAAACATTCTTGCTTTGCTCAACGAACATGGCTGCCGCACGAACATCAAGAGCGCAGTCCGGGCAATCGAAAAGATGTTCTTCAAATTGATCGAGTTGGTCGGGGTCCAACTCGTTCAACAGATATTTTTCCGTCACTTTCAGACGCACCGCGTCCTTATGATCCATGGCCACTACTCCCCCTCTGTTATGTGTAGTGAACCCAGACTGCAAATCGTTTCATTCTGCCTCACGCTACCCGGATACCCGGTGGACGCTTCTCCATGTTCTTTAGATAGAGCGACTTAAACGACTGCTTCGCGCGATGCAGCAAGACGCGGAGATAGTCTCGATCGACGCTGAACTCGCGACAGACTTCGTCTTTGTCGCGCTCTTCCAGGAAAACCGCACGGATCAACCGGCGATCGCGATCCGGCAATTCCTGCAGAATCTGGCGGACCTTTTCTTCCATTTGCCTTGCGGCTACTGCGCCGAGCACATCGATGACAGGATCCGGAAAGTCCTGTTCGGGCTCATCCTCGATCGAACTGTCACGGGAGGAAGCGCGATAATGCTCGAGCAACACGTTGTTGCAAATGGAGTTTACGAATGCGCCCAGCCGTTCGGGCTGGCGGATACCGTCCGGAGTTCGCAGCGCAGCGAACACCCGAGCGAACGTCTCCTGCCTCACGTCTTCAATCGCCTGCGGCGTACGCAACCGGGCACGCAGTTTGAGCTGGATCAACTCCCCGAAATAAGCAACAAAGTGCTCCTGGGTCCGAAAATCGCCGGAACGAAGACGCTCCACGTAGGGTGCATCAAAGGCCTGAAATTGCAAGAGCTTGCCTCGCGGACTGCAGAAGTGGCGACCATCTTACACCCAAATCGGGGAATCCCGGTGCGGGCAAATGGACATGGGATAAGTAGCCAAAAGGACAGTCAAGCGCAGGGGTGACCGGACGGAACTACCCCATTGGCAAGCCTTCTTGGCCGAAATTCTTTCTGGACTTTGAAACGGAATCTCCTGCACTTGCACAATGTTTTCGAAGCGGATGAGAGACCTCATGATTCGTGGTCGGGAGATGAAAAAACGTGGTTCGAGCAACGACTCTTGTGTCATACCAGGCCAGGATTCCAGCCGATCGTTTCAGCTGACCATGCTCCGGGCTTTCCTGCTTCCGCCAGCCTGCCGGGACGTTTTTGTCCTGAAAGAGATTCAGGGATTTACGCTTTCCGAGGTCGCGGCTGTGCTGGGAATCAGTGAAAACGATGTAAGTAAACACTTGCGGCGGGCCCAGCGCGAAATGCAAACCAGCTAAAGCACGCCGGGCCGCCCTTTTTTTCGAGTTTCCGATAGAACCCTAGCACTTGGGGGAGGGCAGGGTACTTCGGCGCGCCGGAGCCCATTTCGTGGCTCCGGCGTTTCTCATGACTGAGCGAGCAAAAGGCTTCCGACTCCGCTGTCTGAACCCATGTCCTTGCCCTGCGGAGACCTTGCAGACGGCCTAACCGCCTTGTGCCAAAGACTTTCGGGGCGTCTAAACATTTGCTTCCTGGGTGATTCGCGCTGCATCAAATCTTGTATCCGAAACCTAACCGGTTCGGCTCGTTTTGCTATTGTTGATGAATCCGAGGGTTGTGTCTGGACTTCTGCGGCCTTGATCCGCTGTCCACCCTGTCGGCACGGCCCCTTCCGAAGTGGGCTCACGTCCGGCCTGTCGTTCGACATAAGAGACCATCATGTGGATTGTTAAGTTAGCCTTACGGCGTCCTTATACCTTCACCGTGGTTGCCCTGCTCATACTGATCCTCGGTCCCATCGTCATTCTGCGCACCCCCACCGATGTGTTCCCCGACATCGACATTCCGGTGGTCAGCATCGTGTGGAACTACAGCGGGTTGCCGGCGGAAGATATGGGCAATCGCATCACGTCCGTGACCGAGCGCGCCCTCACGACGTTGGTCGACGACATCGAGCACATCGAGTCGCAATCGCTCAATGGCATCGCCGTCGTAAAGGTCTTCTTCCAACCTCATGCCAACGTAAATAAGGCGATCGCACAAGTTACAGCCATCTCGCAGACGCAGTTAAGGCAGTTGCCCCCCGGGACGACACCCCCGCTCGTCATCACCTACAACGCCTCGACGGTTCCAATTCTGCAGCTTGCCCTGTCCGGGCAGCAATTGTCCGAGCAGCAGCTGTTCGATTACGGCGTGAACTTCATCCGCACGCGATTGATCACGGTTCCGGGCGCCGCGATCCCCTATCCCTATGGCGGCAAACAGCGCCAGATCCAGGTTGATCTGAACACCACGGCCTTGCAGGCGAAGGGGCTCTCTCCGCTGGACGTTGTGAACGCAGTGAGCGTGCAAAACCTGATCCTGCCGTCGGGAACGACCAAAATCGGTCCCCTGGAATACGACGTCGACATGAACGCCAGTCCGCAGACGGTTGCGGAACTGAACGATTTGCCGATCAAGACGGTGGGCAGCAGCACGATCTACATCCGCGACGTGGCCAACGTTCGCGACGGGTATCCTCCCCAGACCAATATTGCGCGCGTCGACGGGCAGCGTGCGGTTCTGCTGACGGTCCAGAAGGCGGGCAGCAATTCGACGCTCGATATTGTTTCCGGCATCAAGGGCATGCTGCCCCAGATCCAGAAGACTCTGCCGGGTGACCTTCGCATCCGCCAGTTGGCCGACCAGTCCCTTTTCGTCCGTGCCTCTATCCAGGGTGTGGTGCGCGAGGCCATTATTGCCGCTTGTCTTACCGGCCTCATGATTCTGATCTTCCTGGGAAGCTGGCGCAGCACGGTGATCATTGCGGTGTCGATCCCGCTTTCGATTCTCACCTCCATCATCTGTCTCAGTGCTCTGGGCGAGACCATCAACATCATGACGCTCGGCGGCCTTGCTCTGGCGGTCGGCATCCTGGTGGATGACGCCACGGTCGAGATCGAGAACATCAATCGCAATATCGCAATGGGCAAGGAAGCCGAGCACGCCATTCTGGATGGCGCCCAGCAGATTGCGGTTCCGGCCTTCGTTTCCACGCTGGCGATCTGCATCGTGTTTGTGCCGATGTTTTTCCTGACGGGCGTGGCGCGGTACCTGTTCGTACCGCTGGCGGAAGCGGTTTCATTCGCCATGCTGGCCTCTTACCTCCTCTCCCGAACGGTTGTACCCACCATGGCGAAATACCTGCTTCGAGGCCATGAGGCCGAAGCCGGCCATGTGGAATCGTCAAGCCGCAATCCGCTGGTGCGCCTGCAGGCTCGTTTCGAGGAGGGCTTCGAACGCTTTCGCGAGCGCTACCATCGGCTTCTCGAGCGCTGCCTCCATCATCAGCGAGTTTTTCTGATCGGTTTCTTCGGGGCCTGCCTGGCGTCCGTCGTCTTGCTGGTGCCCTGGCTGGGGCAGGATTTTTTCCCAGCCGTGGACAGCGGGCAGTTCAAGCTGCATGTTCGGGCCCGCACCGGCACGCGGATCGAAGAGACCGCACGCTTGTGCGACCTGGTCGAGCAGTCGATTCGCGAACAAATTCCACCCGATGAAGTTTCAAGCCTCATCGACAACATCGGGTTACCCTACAGCGGCATCAATCTCACCTACAGCACCTCGGCCCCGGTGGGACCGGCCGATGCCGACATTCTGGTAAGCCTCTCGGAGAAGCACGAGTCGACCGAAAAGATAGTCCACGATCTGCGAATCAAGCTGGCCAACGATTTCCCCGGGGCCACGTTTGCCTTCCTCCCCGCCGATATTGTCAGCCAGATTCTGAACTTCGGCCTGCCGGCTCCGATCGACATTCAGGTGGTCGGCTACAACCTCGACGCCAATCGGCAATTTGCCGATAACCTGCTGCAGAGAATTCGCTACATCCCCGGCACAGTAGACTTGCGCATTCAGCAGCCCTTTGATCAGCCCAAGCTGCACATCTATGTTGATCGGACCAAGGCTGGCCAGACGGGGTACACGGAACGCGATGTTGCCAGCAACTTATTGATCTCCCTGAGCGGCAGTTTCCAGACGTCCCCAACTTTCTGGCTGAATCCGAAAAACGGAGTGAGCTATCCCATTGCCACCCAGACTCCGCAGTACCGCCTGGACTCTTTGCAGGGACTCGAAAATATTCCGGTGACGGGAGCGAGCGGGGCGCCCCCGCAAATCCTCGCGAGTTTGGCTTCCATTCACCGCGGCGTCGGCCTGGGACTGGTGTCCCACTATGATATCCAGCCTGTCATCGATATTTACGGCTCAGTCCAGGGGCGGGACCTGGGCGCAGTGGCGCGGGATCTGAACCGGATGATTGAGGAGAGCAAGAAGGACTTGCCACCGGGGGCACGTGTTACCGTTCGCGGCCAGATTGAGACCATGCGCTCCTCCTACGTGGGTCTGTTGGGCGGACTGGTGTTCTCGATCCTGCTGGTGTATTTGCTGATCGTGGTGAACTTCCAGTCGTGGCTCGATCCCTTCATCATCATCTCGGCCCTGCCGGCTGCACTTGCCGGGATCGCCTGGTTCCTGTTCATCACCAACACCACTCTCAGCGTGCCGGCGCTCACCGGATCGATCATGTGCATGGGGGTTGCCACCGCCAACAGCATTCTGGTGGTGAGCTTCGCCAAAGAACAGGTGGAGGAAGGCAAGGATCCAGTTGCTGCCGCGTTGCAATCTGGCTTCACTCGCTTCCGCCCCGTTCTGATGACGGCCCTGGCGATGATGATCGGCATGGTACCGATGGCACTGGGACTGGGGGAGGGCGGAGAGCAAAATGCTCCACTCGGCCGCGCCGTGATTGGCGGGCTGCTGCTGGCCACGGTGTCGACCCTGTTCTTCGTTCCGGTGTTCTTTAGTGTGCTGCACGGACCGCGCGTAAAATCGGCTGCAGCATCCGGCCGGCAAGCCTAATTGTTCGTTCTACAGAGTGGGAGAGCTAGAATGCAGGTGGAAGAGCAAGACAACGTGGAAAGGCCGCAGCGAATGCGAAATCTGCAAGTGGACCCCGAGAGCGCCCCGCAGCAGCGTCCGAGCCGCCCCTGGCTGGTTGCGCTGGTGGCGTTCTTGATCGTGGCTGCGGTCGTGATCTCCGGCATTCTGCCCCGCGTCAAGGCGCGAGCGACAGTCCGCAACGAAACCAACCAGTTGGCGGTGCCAACGGTGCAGGTGGTGCCGCCGAAGCGCGCCAGCGCCGGCCAGGATCTTGTGTTGCCCGCGAACGTACAGGCTTTTAAGGACGCACCGATTTACGCCCGGACCAGCGGTTATCTCAAACGCTGGTACGTCGACATTGGTGCGCGCGTGAAGGCGGGGCAGTTGCTCGCCGAGATCGATACTCCCGAAGTCGACCAGCAACTTCATCAGGCGCTCGCCGACCTCACCACCGCCGAAGCCAACATGCATCTTTCCGAGATCACAGCGAATCGCTATCAGGGCTTGCTCAAGAGCGATTCCGTATCCCAGCAGGATGCCGATAACGCCGCTGGTGACTACGCGGCGAAGAAGGCGATCGTTCAGTCATTCCAGGCCAATGTGCGCCGTCTCGAAGATCTGCAATCCTTCCAGAAGATCTACGCTCCCTTTGACGGCATCATTACCGCGCGCAACACCGACATCGGGCAGCTCATCGACCCCGGCAGCAGTGGGGGCGCCAAGAGTGAGCTGTTCCATATTGCGGCGCCTGGAAAGTTGCGCGTCTACGTCAACGTCCCGCAGATTTACTCGCAGGTGGCGAAGCCGGGCTTGAAGGCAGATCTGACGCTCGCCGAGTTTCCGGGGCGCCACTTCGAGGGCAGGTTGGTTCGCACGGCCGATGCAATCGACGCAACCAGCCGGACGTTGCTGGTCGAGGTCGAAGTCAACAATCCCAGCGGTGAATTGTTGGCCGGTGCTTACGCGGAACTGCATCTCAAACTACCCGGCGATGCCTCGACCTTCACCATTCCAGTGAACGCCCTGCTGTTCCGGTCCGAGGGGCTGCGGGTAGCGTCGGTGAGCGACGGGAAGGCCACCCTGATCCCAGTCACGCTGGGCCGCGACTTCGGCAGCGAGGTCGAGGTGCTCACCGGTCTGAGCGGAAGCGAAAAACTGATCGTGAATCCGGCGGATTCCATCGTGTCGGGCCAGGCGGTGCGCCTCGCCCAAACCGGCTCGGCGGGAGGAACGCGGTGAAGGTGGGCGGGACAAGTTTACGGTTGAACAGAAAGAACTCGCTCGCTGGGACTGTTTTCCTAGGGCTGGGATTGTTGGTCCTCTCCGGCTGTGCTGTTGGACCCCGTTACTCGAGGCCCGCGACCGTAGCTCCCCCCGAATACAAAGAGTTGCCACCGAATTGGAAAACAGCGCAGCCCAATGATCAGATCGCCAAAGGAACCTGGTGGGAGGTGTTTCAGGATCCACCGCTGAACACTCTGGAACAACAAATCAACGTCTCCAACCAAACGCTGAAGTCCGCGCAAGCGCAGTTTGAACAGGCTCGTGCCCTGGTCCGCATCAATCGTTCGGCTCAATACCCCTACCTGACCGCGGGCATGAGCGCAACCCGGAATCACCAATCGATCAACCGCCCCAACGGACGGTTGGCGCCGACGAACTCCTATACCGACCTGCAGCTTCCCGTGGATGCTTCCTACGAGGCTGACGTCTGGGGCAGAGTCCGGCGCACCGTGGAGGCTGCTCGTGCCAATGCGCAGGCGAGTGCCGCCGACCTGGAATCGGTGAGCCTGAGCCTGCACGCGGAACTTGCGACCGACTATTTCGAGTTGCGCGCTCTGGACGCGGAAGAACAGCTGTTAAACTCCACCGTCTCAGCGTACGAAAAGGCGCTCGAATTGACCCGGAACCGCTATAGCGGCGGGGTGGCCTCGCAAGTGGATGTGGCACAGGCGCAGACTCAACTGGAAACCACGCGCGCCCAGGCGATCGATCTAGGCGTACAACGCGCTCAGCTCGAGCACGCGATCGCGGTCTTAATCGGACAGCCCGCGCCCAACTTTAGTCTGCCGGGATCACCGCTCAACAACACTCCCCCGGTGGTTCCAACAGGATTGCCCTCCGATCTGCTGGAGCGGCGTCCCGACATCGCCGGCAACGAACGCAGAATGGCGGTCGCGAACGAGCAGATCGGAATCGCGAAGGCGGCGTATTACCCGACGATCACGCTTAGCGCGGCCGGTGGTTTTGAGGGCAGTGCGATCACCAACTGGTTCAACGGCCCCAGCGGATTTATAGCAGCGGGCGCCTCCGCTCTGGGAACCGTGTTTGACGCGGGGCGCCGCCGAGCTCAGCTCGACGTGGCTCGCGCCTCCTACGATCAGGCGGTCGCGAACTATCGCGAGACGATCCTCGGCGCCTTCCAGGAGGTCGAAGACAATCTGGCGGCCTTGCGTTTGCTCGAAGACGAAGCCAAAACACAAGAGGTGGCGGTCACTTCTGCCGAACACTCCCTGACGCTTTCCACCAATCGCTACAAGGGTGGCGTGACCACCTACCTTGAGGTCATTACGGCGCAGAGTACTGCGCTCACGGACCAGCGGACCGCGGTTGAGATTGCCGGTCGTCGCATGACTGCCAGCGTGGCGCTTATCAAGGCACTCGGTGGGGGATGGGACGCGGCGACTTTGCCCGCGATCCAAGGCGAAAGTCATCCGCAGTCCGGGGCAGCGACCGGCCAATAGATCGGGCAGAAATTCTTGACTCGCTTCTGCCGGCGACCCTCTTTGAAAGTCCAAGCTCGACGCCTCACCAAAGTTCCAAGTAATCTACACCCACATGAAGAGCCGGACCGAAGCGCTCCGCGAGATCGCAACTCACACATTCGATGTTTGCGTAATTGGGGCCGGGGCCACAGGAGCCGGATGCGCGCTGGACGCGCAATTGCGTGGCCTCGAAACAGTGCTGCTCGATGCCGGGGATTTCGCTTCCGCCACCTCCAGTGCTTCCACCAAGCTCGCGCACGGTGGCGTTCGCTATCTGCAGGAAGCGGTCGCGAACCTTGATCTAGGACAACTGAAGGTAGTCCGTCAGGCCCTCCGCGAACGCGCTCGAATGCTGCAGAACGCGCCTCATCTGGTTCATCCTCTCGAATTTCTGGTGCCGTGCTTCAGCCGGTTTGAGCTCTGGTACTACGGACTGGGGATGAAGGTGTATGACTGGATTGCGGGCAAGGCCAAGCTCACCCCCAGTCGGATTCTTTCTCCAGCCGAGGCCCTGCGCCGCAATTCTTCCCTGAAGACGGATCAGCTCATCGGTGCGGTCGCCTACCAGGACGCGCAATTCGATGATGCCCGCTACGGGCTAACGCTGGTGAAGACCTTCGCCAACGCGGGCGGCGAGGTCGCCAACTATCTGCGAGTGGTCGGCTTTGAACGAGGTCCCGACGGGAATGTTCTCGCAGCGCGCACGGAAGATACACTCTCCAACCAGCACCTTCACGTGCGAGCCCGGGTGTTCGTGAACGCAACGGGCCCATTCTCCGACGCCGTCCGGTCGCTGGTAAATCCTAGGGCCTTGCCCAGACTTGTTCTCAGCCGAGGCGTGCATATTCTCTTGCCCCTGGACGAAGGAATCGAGAGCGCCTTGCTGATTCCAAGAACTGAGGACGGCCGAGTGATCTTCGCAATTCCGTGGTTTGGCCGCCTGCTGGTGGGTACGACCGACCAGGAAACCACACTGCAGGACGAGTTAGTGGTCAGCCGGGCCGAAGCCGAGTATCTTCTTCGCCACTTCAATCGCTACTCTGCCCGGCAACGCACGATCGGAGAAATCGTCGCCGGATTTGCCGGAGTACGCCCGCTGGTGCGTCCACAGCACGCGCAGGCGACGAAAAAACTGATTCGCGAGCACGAAGTCGAGGTGGATCAGAACAGCGGCCTGATCAGCATCCTTGGCGGTAAGTGGACGACCTATCGCGCCATGGCCGAGGACACGATCAACGCGCTTCTGAGCCGGAGGGGTGGCCCGTTGCGCCCGAGCGTCACTGCGCAGCATCTGCTCTCAGGCGCCGAGGGCTATTCCCCCGACTACTGGATGCAACTGACCCGCGAACATCCACTGGACGAACCCACAGCGCGGCACCTGGCCCTGAAATTCGGGACCGACGCGCCGGCCGTTCTTGACATCGCGAAACTCCGACCAGAATTCTTCGAGCCTATTGTTGAAGGCGCGCTTCCGATTCAGGCAGAGGTCCTCTACTCTATTCGGCACGAGATGGCAGTGTCGATTGAAGACGTACTGTCGCGTCGTCTCGGCCTGCAACAGCATGACTGGAAGCTGGCAATGCAGGCCGGGCTTGTTGTAGCCTCGCACCTCGCCAGCGAATTGGGATGGTCCGATCTACAGAAGGACGAGGAGATCCGTCGCTATGCAACCAGGATCGATCGTTTTCTGGTAGCGATCGGAGCTGTCACCAATTAGAGTCGAGGGCGCAAAAGGCAGAGGTCAACCCTGCCGGACGGCCGATTGGGAAGGCGGGTACCGTGGCCAGCTACGTGGGTGCAATCGATCAAGGGACCACCAGCACGCGCTTCATCGTTTTTGACCGCTCTGGGCGCATCGTCGCGAGCCACCAACGCGAGCACCAGCAGATTTATCCCAAGCCCGGTTGGGTCGAGCATGATCCCGAGGAAATCTGGCAGCGCACGCGGGAAGTGATCGCCGGCGCCCTTCAGCAAAAGGACCTGCACCCCTCCGATCTTGCCGCCATTGGAATCACCAACCAGCGCGAGACGACCGTGCTGTGGGATCGGAAGACCGGTAAGCCGGTCTACAACGCGATCGTTTGGCAGGACACGCGCGTAGCCGACTCGGTTACGGAATTCGCGCAACTGGGTGGACAAGACCGTTTCCGTTCCCAGACCGGTCTGCCCCTAACCACCTACTTCAGCGGCCTGAAGATTCGCTGGATGCTCGACAACATTCCTGGCGTGCGGGCGCAGGCCGAAGCGGGCGAACTACTGTTCGGCAACGTCGATACCTTCCTGGTCTGGCATCTTACGGGTGGCTTGAAAGGCGGTATTCACGTCACTGACGTAACCAACGCCAGCCGCACCCAGTTGATGAACCTGAAGACCCTCGATTGGGATCGCGAAATCCTGTCGGCCTTCGGAATCCCGGCTGCGATTCTCCCTCGCATTTGTTCGAGCAGCGAGGTTTACGGGACTGCTCAAGAAAGCGCTCTGCAGGGCGCCGCAATCGCGGCCATCCTCGGCGATCAGCAGGCAGCGCTGGTGGGGCAGACCTGCTTCAGGCCCGGCGAAGCGAAGAATACCTATGGAACTGGCTGCTTCCTGCTCATGAACGTCGGAAACAAACCGGTGCCTTCCCGCCACGGGCTCCTGACGACTTTGGCCTACAAGATGGGGGATCAGCCCCCGATGTTTGCCCTCGAGGGAAGCATCGCGATCACCGGAGCACTCGTCCAGTGGGTGCGCGACAACCTTGGCCTCATCGCCAAGAGTTCCGAAATCGAGGGGTTGGCGCTCTCGGTCCCCGATAATGGCGGCGTCTATTTCGTTCCGGCGTTCTCTGGTCTCTACGCTCCCTACTGGAAAGACGACGCGCGCGGGGTGATTGCCGGGCTTACCCGCTATGCGACCAAGGCGCACATCGCGCGAGCCGCACTCGAGGCCACGGCTTTTCAGACAAGGGAAGTACTCGAGGCGATGGAAAAGGACTCCGGCGTCGCCCTCGACTCGCTTCGCACCGACGGGGGCATGGTCGAAAACAATCTTCTCATGCAGTTTCAGGCCGACATTCTCAACAAGCCCGTGGTTCGTCCCACTATCAAAGAGACAACCGCGCTGGGCGCAGCCTATGCCGCAGGGCTGGCGGTGGGCTTCTACAAAAGCGTCGACGACTTGCGCGCGAACTGGAGCGTGGACCACACCTGGCAACCTGATCTTGAAGACAAGAAGCGCGAGCAGATGTACCAGTTGTGGAAGAAAGCGGTGACACGATCGTTCGCCTGGGTGGACTAGATCCGCGTGAAGGGAACCATCACAGACAGGAAGAAGGAGCATGCGAAACGATGACTTCACCATTCTTTGGCGAGTTCATGGGCACCGCGATTCTGATCGTGTTGGGGAACGGCGTGGTAGCGAATGTCCTGCTCAAAAAATCGAAGGGCGAAGGCGGTGGCTGGGTTGTCATCACCACGGGCTGGGCGTTTGCCGTCCTGTGTGGAGTGTTGACGGCCATCGCCTGCGGCAGCAGCGACGCCCATCTCAACCCGGCCGTAACTTTGGGTTTTGCGGTGGTCTCAGGAAACTTTTCGAAACTGGCACCGTACATCCTGGCACAGTTGCTCGGTGCCATTACCGGTGCCACCCTCGTCTGGCTACACTACCTACCGCATTGGCCCGAGACCCCGGACCCGTCGCTGAAACTGGCGTGCTTTTCCACTCGACCGGCAATTCGCAACCTCGCCACCGCTGCTGTGAGCGAGATCATCGCTACCTTCGTTTTGGTCTTCGTGGTCGGAGCGATTTTCTCAAAGGCTGTGGCAGCCACCGGATTTGCTCCGGGTTTCGGACCTTATCTGGTCGCCTGCCTGGTGTGGGGTATCGGGCTCTCGCTAGGTGGCCCTACGGGATACGCCATCAACCCAGCCCGGGATTTGGGCCCGCGCATCGCGCACGCGATCCTGCCGATCGCCGGCAAGGGGCCCTCGGATTGGGGCTACGCCATCGTTCCGGTGGTCAGCCCGCTCATTGGCGGGGGGATCGCCGGGTTTGCGATGAAAGCCATCGGCTTTTGATGGGAACTCAGTTGGGGGACAGGGGACAAAAGCCGCGGCGTTCACCGTCGCCAGCCTTGCCCATCTGAACACGAGTAACAGAACTGGGCTTCCCTAGTGGACAAATGTGAGGTTCAGACCAGTTGTGAAAATGACGTCGTTATTCTTCTTCCCCGACGGCGGATTCGTTACGTAAACATCTCCGAACATGTTCTGCCAACCCATCCATTGGTTGATTTTGGTGACCGTCCCGAAATCAAAGGTAGCCCGGTACTCACCGGCATCGCTGAGGTCAGGGAAGAAATAGGCCTTCTGAGTGATGACCGTCGACTTGGCAATCTTGTGCAGAAACTCATCGCCGATCTGCGCGGCCGAGAAACTGTGAATCAAGCGCGGCAGCGGCGCGAGCTGCGTGTAATTCTCGCGGGTGTAGTTGGCGCCTCCCAGGAAGTCGAGCGTCGTGTTCTGGCTTTTGATGGCGTGGAATCCCAAGCCGCCTCCCACGACTGACCGCAGATTCAGGTCCTGGAGCGCGTCGGTGAAGAAATCGGCGTTGACGAAACCGAACATGCGCGGGGTGATGTCGCGATCGTAGCGGGCCCCTCCCTGGTTGGTGTTCGACGTGACGTGGGGAGAGGCGGTGGGCACGTCGTTGGTCGCGTACACCGATCTTGCGTACAGGCTGAGCTTGTCGTGCAAGCCCTTGCGTGTGCCGGTGAAGGCGAACGCGAGATTCTTTGCCGCGCTATTGCCGCGGGTGAGCCCAAATCCTACATCGACTCCACCCTCCCATCCGTTCAGCAGTCCGGGGTGTTGAACCTTTTCGTAAGCGAGTTGTTCAGAGTCATTACGAATCACCACCACAGTTTCCTTCGCGGCCTCCACCTTTCCTGTCGCCTGGGTCGACACCTCAAGGGTTCCGTCGCTCGTGGTGACCGAGCCCACGACGGTCTGTCCATTCTTGAGGCCGACGTGCAGAGGTTGATCCGACTTGAGTTCCTGAATGGCGGGCCATTGCACCGTGACCTCGCCGGCAAATTCGGTTTTGATCACGAGAGCCTTGTCGTCCGATTTTTCGATGGTGCCAGTGAGACGGTCGCCATTTTTCAGGATAATTTGGTCACCAAATGACAAGCGGCAACATATAGCAAGAAATAGGGGGACCACCACTCTTGAACTAAGCAAGACTTCCTCCAGGAGGAAATAAAGGGCTGGGGTCAAACGTCAGTGATCGGCAGTCAAGCAGACCGCGAATCGCAGAAGCAAGTGGCTGGGATGAAACCGGACGATATCCCAAGAGTGAGGGTGATCGAGGTGGCGCATTCAGCGTTCGTTTTGCGGTTCAGCACGGAGTGGAGCCGCTGCAAAACTGATTCCATTCGAGGCTTGGCCACTTCGAAGCTTCCGGAACCTGCAGACGAAGCGGACGTCTTTAGCTCTGGCTCTTGACGTCCGGGTTGGGATTCTTGGCGGCCTCGCTCGGCTGATCCTTCATGCCGTCTTTGAGCGCGCGGATCCCTTCTCCGATCCCCTTGCCCAGCTCGGGCAACTTCTTCGGACCAAATACCAGGAGAGCAATGAAAAAGATCACCAACAAATGCATCGGTTGGAACAAACCTTCAAACATAAAACCCTCCGAAACCCATAGCGCACCACCCCTTACGTTACCGGAGGTAGGCCATTTACGTCAATTGTCGATCGCCTGCTCGTCCCTCTTATATCACTGATGGACCGGACTTTACACAAACGTCGGACCGGGCTTGGCTGGGCCGTCAGGACATCGGAGGCAGAGTTACCTCCGTGACCTACCGAGGATTACCGGCTCAGTCTAACGTCTTAAAAGCTGCGCAGAACTCCCGCTGCGCCAAAGGAGTGGTCGTGAAACGTGCGTCCTTGGCACTTTTGGGTTTCCTCCTTCTCCCTCCCCTGGCAAGCTTCGGCGAAGCGCTGAATTCTCGCCCCATCGACCGCACCCAACTTACGGCATGGCTGGCGGGTGGGATTTCGAACACCCGCATTTGCCGCCTGGTGACCGAACGCGGGATCGCATTTTCTCCGACTCTCCAGGATGAGAAGCAGTTACGCGCGGCAGGAGCGGATCCGGCCGTTATCAAGACTCTTCGCACCATGCGATCCTTCACCCCCCCCGGCGCGGGTGTTCCACTCCCGGCGGTTCTGGCCAAGGCAGCCCAAATGGCGCATGAGAAGCAGTACGACGCGGCCGAGGGGCAGCTGTCCGCCTTGATCCGTTCTGATTCCGCTAACGCCAGCCTGCACTTTGCCCTGGGCGAGGTTTTGCGGCGCGAAGACAAATGGGACCAGGCGCTGGACGAATTCACCGAAGCGGTTCGGCTGATGCCGGGTTTCCCCGACGCGCACAACCGGCTGGCCTACGTTTTCTACCGAACCGATGACGTCGACGCCGCCATCGCCGAAGCGCGCACCGCGCTCAGCATGGATCCCGGCAACGCTGAGGCTTATCGGTATCTTGGCTTGGGGCTCTACGCAACCGGCAAGTACGACGCGGCTTTGCACGCCTACGAAGAGTCTCTGCTGCGCGAATCCGAAAATGCAGATGTCTATTACGATATCGGCATCGTGCTGCATGATCGTGGCGACATGCGCGGTGCGGTTGCTGGCTACCGGCACGCTCTGCGCTTGAGGCCGGACTTCTGGGAGGCGCACAGCAATCTGGGCATCGTCATGCACGACCTGGGCAGGCTAGACGATGCGGTGTCCGAGTATCGCGAAGCCAAGCGCCTGGCGCCCGAGGAGGTGTCGGTCCGCAACAACCTGGGCAACACCTATTGCGACAAGGGCGAGTATGACGCCGCGATTGCCGAATTCCGTGACTTGTATCGTGTCGATGCCGGATGGGATGGTGGCCACGACTGCATGGCGCGCGCCTTCATGGCCAAGAAAGACTACCCCGACGCGATCTCAGAATTGCGCCTGGCCGTCCGGCAGAATCCGACCGGAGCGTCGGAGCACCGCGTTCTCGGACAAGCCCTGCTACTGGCAGGAAATCCTGAAGAAGCGTTGCAGGAACTCCAAGCCGCTGTGTATCTCAGCCCCGATTCCGCCCTTGCCCACCACTACCTGGGAACTGCGTTGTTTGAGACGCAAGCGTTCGAGGAAGCCGAGAAGCAGTTCCGCGAGGCGGTCCGACTCGAACCCACCGCGCAAAATCACTACTCTCTGGCGGCTTGCCTGATGGCCATGGGTCGCAACGATGACGCCCTCGCAGAACTGGAAAACGCCTCCCATCTCGATCCCACGCAGACCTTGTACCGTGCCCGCAAGGAAGAGTTGTTAAAGTTAATGACCCCGGGAAGCAGGCGTTAACCGCGGCCGGACGCGACCCAATCGATCGCGTCCAAGTTCCCCGAGTGCCTGCCAGCTCGGCGGTGTCCTCACCCTGTACCACTGGACGTGCCTCTGGATGCACTCCCGTGCGTCGGCAATCGCAGCGTAGGCTCGCTAAAATGTCGCCAGGAGCCACTACACGGGCTGATTCTCAGCGCAGGTCAAAGGGGCAACCAATGGATACCCGCAACCTTGTTCATTCCACCAGCAGCAGCGGGGCGGCGGCGGTTCGCGCTCCAATTCAGCCTGTCCATGAGACTCGTCGCACAGCGCCTTCCGTACGCACACCAGAGCAGGCCGCGATGCAAGGTCTCAAGCCTGTCGGCTACGGCTTGCCTTGCGCGAAGTGCAAGACGTACTATCTCGCCAATCTGGCGGCGTGCCCCATCTGCAAGTCTGCGGAGCGGATTTCGGCGAACTTAGCCATCCCAACGACCAATCCTGTGGAAGACTCCCATCCCGACGGAAATCTCGACGAGGAGCGCGAGCGTTTTCTGCGCGAGTTCAAGGCCAAGCTGTACGCGGCTCACATGCAAATCAATCCCTCGGCCTATCTTCGCTGCACCTTTGCGGATGAGGACGAGGGCGCCCACGAGTCGGCCACCGTATGCAAGACCTGCTACGACGGCTTGCGGACCCGGGTCGACCGCTTCGAAGCTGCCTTGCACATGGATGTGAACGAGGCTGCCCAGGTCATCTACGATGCGGTCTGGGCCGACCCTGCCGATTCCAACCGAACGTATCAGAATGCTGCGCAGGCCCTGCTGGCCGAGGTGCGGAAGCGGGCGGGAATGAAGCTGATTTTGAGCCCCCTGCAGTCCCTGCCCCACTAAGACACCGTCGTCAGCTCCCGGCCGGTTGGTCCAGGCAACTTACTCCTTCGCGGCGGCGAAGCGCATCCGCCCAAACGCGCTCGGCACGTGGAAGTTTGGTTGTGGCGTGCCAGTAGGCTGCCATGCGAAATATCTGCGCGGTTCTTCCTTGCCTTCGACCCGGTAGAAATTCACTCGCCAGATCGCGCTCGGATCAAATTTTTCCGTGAGGGCCTTCATCGGAATCGCCAACTCAGCGCTCCAAGTGCGACCTTTCTCGTCGAGCACGACCGACCGCTGCAATCCGCTCTTCAGATCGGGCTTGGCTCCCGGCGAAATGTCCAGGTCGATCCACATGCCGTTCGGGCTAATCTCAAATTCCTTGTAGGTATGCGACCGCGATGGATCGGGCTGCAGGAACGCCTCCGCCACGTCGCGGTCCCAGAGTTGATCGCGCCGGCCATTGGGATCGGAATCCGCAAACACGTGCAGTTCGCGATAGCGGCACTCGAAGCGAAGATATAGCGTGCTAGGCGACCAGAGCACGCGCACCCGGGTTTGCCGGTCCGGGTCGGGATTGTTTCCCCGCCAATCGGAACAGAACGTCACCGCCGTCGCTATATCCCACGCGGCCGCAGGATAAGCTGCGTTTAGCAGGAGCTCATGAGGCGCTCGGGTGGCCACGACTTCTCTGGACAAGTCGTCGCACGAGGCAGGTGTGCTGGTCTGGCTCATCATGGGGATACAGGAAAGCAACGGCACTACCCAAAGATGGAGGGCACGATTCACAGGGTCTGCGCCCCGCCATATTGCTGGAAAACTTGGTTTGACCGCAAGGTCCGGATAGCTCTCGCGGCGATCATACCCTAAGCTTTCGAATCATGACCACGAATGCGATACTCAGTTCGGAAAGCGCAGCACCCATGGCAAGCCTGCACGAAACCAAGTGGTGGAACGCCGTGCTGGCCCGAGACGGCAGTCAGGACGGAGATTTCTTTTTTGGGGTCTCAAGCACCGGGGTCTATTGTCGCCCGTCATGCCCCGCAAAACGTCCCCGCCGCGGGAACGTGACCTTCTTTCGCCGCCCCGAAGATGCCGAGAAAGCGGGGTACCGAGCCTGCCTGCGCTGCCGTCCCAAATCGGCGAGCCGCAACCCCCAGACCGACGCGGTGAAACGCATTTGCCGCTACATCGAACAGCATCTCGACGAACCCGTCACCTTGGAACGCCTGGGCGCGGCCTTCGGCTTGAGTCCCTTCCATCTGCAGAGAACCTTCAAGAAGGCCCTGGGGATCACACCCCGGGCGTACGCGGATTCCTGCCGTATGCGGCTTCTCAAGCGCAACCTGCAAGCCGGGCAGAGCGTGACTCATGCGCTCTATGACGCCGGCTACAGTTCGAGCAGTCGCCTGTACGAGCGCACGGCGTCGCAGCTTGGGATGACCCCGGACAAATACCGCAGGGGCGCGGTTGCAGCCACGATCCGCTACACGTGCACGGATTCTCCCCTGGGCCGAATGCTGGTTGCCGCCACCGACAAGGGAATCTGCGCGATTCAGTTCGCGGACACCGACGATGAATTGACCGAGGGGTTGAAACGTGAGTTCCCCTTTGCCAACCGTCGACGGGACGACGAATCGATGCGTCCTTGGACGAAAACACTTCTGGCGCACATCACTGGACACCGGCTGAGCCGAGCATTGCCCCTCGACATCCAGGCGACTGCTTTTCAGCGGCGGGTTTGGGCGCATTTGCAATCGCTGTCCTTTGGAGTTACCGAGTCCTACGGTCAGGTGGCTAAGGCCATCGGACGGCCCACCGCGGCCCGTGCAGTGGCACGTGCCTGCGCCACCAATCCCGTGGCCGTCGCGATTCCCTGCCATAGGGTGCTCCGCGAGGATGGTGAGATGGGCGGCTACCGCTGGGGGATCGAGCGCAAGCGGGCCTTGCTGCAACTGGAGCAACAGGGCGCGGAACGCCGCTCCCGGGACAGTGCAGGGCGGTAGTCGGTGCGCTGCGGCGAAGCCGTGGAGACCTATTTTTGCAGGTCCGCGTAGACCTTGCGCGCGCGCGACAACTGGTCAAGAACGGCAACCTTCTCCGGTTCACTGCTCCGGTCCTGGTTGGCTTGTGCGGCAGCAACCAGCCGGTCGATCCACGCGATGAAGTAAGTGGCGTCCGCTTTTGGCGGGATATGGGAGCCATCGACCTTGACGTAGATGGGACTGGTGGTGGCGTAGGGATACAGGTCAAGTACCGGATACGTTGCCCTTTCGTTCCACGCGCGCAACAGGCACCAGCCGCTCGCAGAGATCGGCAGCGAGCCCTCTTCGTCCTGGGCGTCGCGATTTCCGGCAAGCTTTACGTCATGGACGACCTGCCCGTTGCAGATCACTTCCAGATGATCCACGGGGACGATCGACCGCATCCAGACCTTGAATTTCACTTCAGGCGTGCCCGCGGGGAGTTTCAGTTCATCTCCAATTTGCTGACCGCCGAGTGAAAAGCCTAGCAACGGGCCATTGGTCGCAAACGTTCGCCCTTGCTGCAAGCTTGCCAGCCAGGGCTCTACGTCGAGCGGGCCATTCGGTACATTCACATAAACCCGATTGAGACCCACCGGCCCGCGCAAGGAAGCGAAGTCAGCCATCGCGTCAGTTCCCGCCGCTGCCGGCAGGTGGAAGCCACAATTCAGCAGCTGATACCAGACGTGAGCTGTCGACTTGTGGTCGCTGAAGCCGAGCACCTCGATGTAGTCGACCTTGCCGAGCGCGACGTCCACGGGCAATTCATTGGTAAGCGCTTCCTTCGCCGGGTCGGGATATGTGTCGAATGGATGAACATATCCGACCAGGGCCTTTTGTTCGTGCGCCATATCGGCCACGTCGGCGTTGGTTGGAGACAAGCTGGCTGCAGCGGTATTTGGATACGCCGCATAATCCGGTATCAGAAAATTCCGAGTCAGATGCAGCAGGCCCAAATGTCCCCAGTAGCTGGTGTGGAACTCCTGACCATGCAGCAGCAGATTGTCTCCGGTCGATGCCGGGTCTGGTGTCGTCCGGAAATACGGCATGTCGGGGATGCGCTGTTCCTTGTTCACCACCAGGTTCTCGACAATCGGCAGATTCTCCGCCGCGGCCTGGAAGACAAGATTGGCTGGAGCATTGCGATACGCACCTGCGTAGTTCATGTGCACGTGCACATCGCCGCTCACCCAATGTGAGCCGCTGCTCTTCGGAACCTCAAGGGCGTGCAGACGGATCGCGACCGGCGTTATCTGCCCCGCTTTCACGTCAACCCTGTGCCGCTCGAAGCGGTATTCAAATCCTCTCATGACTTCCACGGTCGCCTGTCCAACTGGCACATCCGCTTCTGCCTTGCCCGTGGAATGGAAGTAATGCGCTTCGAAAGGGCGCTCCGTGCGATCGAAGCCGTCGTCCGCGTGCATCCATGCGCCGTCGGGGGCGTAGGCTCGCCCGTCTTCACCCGTGATCGAGACGCGGGCTGCTACTTCGTGCCCGGCAGGGTCCATCAAAGTGACTGCGATCCGCCCCATCTCGGCCAGGTAGTGTCTCTCCTTCACCACGACTTGCTGTTGCAGACCGCCGGGAATGGTTTCGATCCACAACGAAGTGTTTCCGTCGCGATTTGAAATAAAGGCGATGGCGCGGCCATCCGGCGACCAGCGCGGATTGGTGTTGTCATAGTCTCCGTAGGTAAGCGGGAACGCATCTCCCCCGTCGGAGGGCATGACCCACAGCTGGTGCCATGCCCGACCCAGGTAAGACGCGTAGACAATCCGCTTTCCGTCGGGAGAGAACTCCGGTCGGGCTTTCCAGGAGGTTTCTTCGTAGTGGATTTCCCAGGCTTCGGCTCCCGGCGCCGCCTTCATGCGCCAGAACCCACCCGTCCCGTAGATGTGCCGGCGGTTGGAAACAAAGAGCAATTCCGAGCTGTCCGGCGACCACGCCGGGCTGATCTCGTGATCGAATTCGCTGTAGTAGTAGCGCGGCAGGGAACTGCGGCTTTCGCTGGTCATTTGCTCCACATCCTGCAATGCACCCCCAACGAAGGATCCCTCAAAAATGTGGAAACGACCGTTGTAGGAAGTCGACACGAAGGCAATGCGCCGGCAGTTCGGCGAGAAACGAGGCTCTAGGTTGACCGCGCCGCCTTGGGTCAAAGCGTGTGCCTGTTTCTTGGCGACATCGAGTGCCCAGAGCTCGATCGCGTCCTTGTCGTACTTCGAATAAACGATCCAACGCCCGTCCGAAGACCAGTCCGGCTGGTAGTCGTACCCTGGCCCTGCCGTCAATTGCTCGGCGACCGATGAGTCGAGCTTCTGCAGCCAGAGGGATCCCGCCATCGAATACACCGCCGCCTTCGAGTCGGGCGACCATGCCGCCGAACTCGGACCGGTGGTCAGCTGAGGCAGATACATTTCGCGGAAATAGTAGGGATGGGGCTCATCGATCTGCTTGAGGACGGGTTCCCGTTGCGCCAGGGAGGAAGCGGAAACGATTAAGGTAAAGATGGAGACAAAAACCGACTTTCTCAAAGACAAAGTGTCTCCTCCGGCTCCGGCACAGGGATACGGCAGATGGCGCGAATTATACCGGAAGCACCCGGTTGGCCGAGCGCGTCACATCCACGCATAGCCTTCCCCCGCGAGTTTCAGCTGCGAGGTCTGGCCTCGTCCCAATCGGTATGGGCCGTCCGTGCGTATTGACAATCGAGATAGGATCGACAAGCGCAATGAATCAAGTCACTCAGTCCGTCTTTGTCACCGGCGGTACCGGCTATATGGGGAGTCGGCTGATAACCCGGCTGCTCGATCGCGGCCACCAGGTTCGTGCTCTCGTGCGCCCTCAATCCCGGGACAAACTGGCGGCCGGCTGCACTCCGATCGTGGGGAACGCGCTTGCGGCGCTTTCTTACCGTGATGCGGTGCGGCCCGCGACTACGTTTGTGCAATTGGTCGGCGTGGCTCACCCCAGCCCCACCAAGGCGGCCGAGTTCCGCAGCATCGATCTGGTTGCCGGCCGGGAAGCCATCGCCGCAGCCGTCGCCGCCGGCATTCAGCATTTCGTCTATGTGAGCGTCGCTCAGCCGGCCCCGATGATGAAGGCCTACCTCTCGGTCCGAGCGGAATGCGAGGCCATGATTCGCGACAACGGCCTGCAGGCAACGATTCTGCGTCCTTGGTACGTCCTCGGTCCCGGTCATCGCTGGCCCTATGCGCTGATTCCGGGGTACTGGCTGATGGAGAAGTTCCGGTCGACCCGCGAAGGCGCGCTTCGCCTGGGATTGGTTACTCTGGAGCAGATGCTCCACGCCCTGGTTGGCGCAGTTGAGAATCCCTGCATCGGCGTCCGCATTCTGGGCGTTCCGGAGATTCGTCGTGGTACTTTCGATATAACGTCCCCGGTGGTAACCGCCTGAAACCAGCGCCAGACGGCCCTTTTGCATCATGGTAACGAAGAATTACCAAAGCTCATGCCCGTGGGACATCTATTCGCTTCGTTTTGCCGATGAGATGTTGAGGCTGCATTTACACCGGCCCCGAGCATGGATAAGAACGACTACCTCGAAGAAGTTCATCTCCGGATCCTGCGTGTTACCGACGATCTTCGCGTCATTCAACGGGAACTCAACTGCGCCGCGATGGAGGCGCCCGGCAACCCCGAACTGATGGAAGCCCTCAGCGAGGTTCCTGAACTAGAGTCCCTGCAGGTTCTGAAGTCCGCCCTCGACCAGATGCGGCACTTCCTCTGGTTCTATCTGCAGGTGATGACCAACGAATCCGAGTTCGGCGAGAAGTTACGCGAAACCATCCGCCAGAAGCCATCAAACGACGCAATGCTGCAGCCGCCCAATCCCCTGAACGACCGCATCCGCAGCGCCGCGGAGGCTCTCATGCTCCAGTATCTGGCCGATGGAAAGACCCGGAAACCCAACTAGAAGCCACGCGGCACAAAAGCAGTACCTGCCCTACTCCAACGTCACCGACTTGACCAAATTTCGCGGCCGGTCGACATCAAGGCCGCGTTTCACCGCCATGTAGTATGCCAACAGTTGCAGGGGCACAATCTCCAGAATCGGCAGTAGCAACTCGGGAGCGTCGGGGATGAATATCGTGTGGTCCGCCAGCTTCGGCACTGCGGCGTCTCCTGCGGAAGCCAGCGCGATCATGCGGCTCGACTGCCTCTTGAACCCCTTCATGTTTCCCAGGCTTTTCTCGTATCGAACAACGGAACCAGGATCTTTAGTGTCCCGCGTCGCGATAATCACCACCGGGAGGTTCTCGTCGATCAGGGCGTTCGGACCGTGCTTGGTTTCCCCGGTCGGGTAGCCCTCGGCGTGGACGTAGGAGACCTCCTTCAGTTTGAGGGCCCCATCCATCGCCACCGGATAATGGATGGCGCGCCCCAGAAAAAGGAAATCATCGACCTTGTGAAATTCCGTCGCGATCTGTTCACAATGCGGAGCGCAGGCCAGCAACGTTTTCAGTTTGCCGGGAATGTCCAGTAGCTCTCGAATGTAGTGGGCGAGTCGATCCTTCGGTAGCGTTTCGCGTGCCTGCGCCAGATGCAGGGCAAACAGGAACAGTGCCGCCATCTGAGCCGTGAAAGCCTTCGTCGACGCGATACTGATCTCGGGACCCGCCAGCGTGTAAATGACCCCGTCGGCTTCACGCGCGATGGTTGTACCCGCGACGTTCGAGATGGCCACCGTGCGGGACCCTCGGGCCTTCGCCTCCCGCTGCGCCGCTCCCGTGTCGGCGGTCTCCCCTGACTGCGTAATCACGATGGTGAGTTCGCTCTGCCCGATCATCGGGTTGCGGTACTCGAATTCGCTGGCGTAGTCGACGTCGACCGGAATCCCGGCCAGTTCCTGGATCATGTACTGGCCCACCATGCCCGCGTGCCGGCTGGTCCCGGAAGCGACAATGTTGATGCGCTGCAGTGCGCGCAATTCGTCGCGCCGGATCGGCACTTCATTGAGTTGCACCACCCCTTCGGGCAGCGAGATCCGGGGAGCAATGGTGTCGTGCAGCCCCTGCGGCTGCTCGAAGATCTCCTTGATCATGTGATGGGGGAATTCCTGCTTTTCTGCCATCCTCTAATTTCTCCTCACCCTTGCCAGAATGCTTACGTGACCTGACCGCGTACGATGGTCGTTCGCACCTCGCCGCTCGGACTCAAAGCCACGATGTCCGCGTCCCCCCCGGGGACGATACTCCCCAGACCCGACGGCAGCCCAGCGGTGCGCGCCGGATTCAGCGTGGCCAGGCGGACTGCTTGCTGCAGGTCCCAGTGGGCGAACTTCATGATGTTCTGCACCGCCTTGTCCATGGTGAGTACGCTACCCGCAAGTTTGCCACCCGCCATGCACCTGCCATCTTTCACGTCGACCTCGAGAGACCCCAGTTGATAGCGCCCGTTCGGCATTCCGGTCGCTGCCGTGGCATCGGTCACCAACACCGCTGCCTCAGCCCCCTTTGCGCGCAGGAACAAACGCACGATCAGAGGGTCCACGTGAATTCCGTCGGCGATGATTTCCGCACTGAGGCGCTCATCTGTCAGAACCTCGCCCAGAATCCCAGGTTTTCGGTGGTCAAGGGGTCGCATGGCGTTGAAGACGTGGGTCGCATGTCGGGCGCCCGCTGCCACACCGGCTTGGGTCGCTTGCAGGTCTGCATCGGAATGTCCCAGACTCACGCAAACCCCCCGTCGCGTCGCTTCGGCGATCACTGCCGGAGCCCCTTCCAGTTCAGGAGCGATCGTAATGATCTTGATGTGACCGCGCGAGGCGTCCCAGAATCTTTCAAACATTTCGAGCGTGGGCGGCAGAAGATCAGCGGGCGGATGAACGCCCCGCCGCGCGTGGCTGATAAACGGCCCTTCCAGGTGGATTCCAACCGGCCTTGCCCTGAGCTCACCACTTCCGCTCTTACCGCCAGCCTCGATGGCGTCCGCCAGCCGTTCAAGGGCTGCAAGCGTCAGGTCAACGGGAGCCGTAACCGTCGTGGGAACATAACTTGTGACTCCGTGCAGCCGCAGCAGTCGTCCCACAGCGGGTAGCGCTGCTGGGTCCGCTTTCATCACGTCATACCCGGCGCCACCGTGAATGTGAATGTCGATGAAGCCCGGGGCCAGGACGACGTCCCCCATGTCAGTCACGAGTGAACCGACGGGAATATCGCGCGACGTCCGAGACCTGACCTCGGTGATCATTCCATCCTCGACAAAAATCAGCGGGCGCTCGATTTCCTCGAGTGGCGTATAAAGACGGCCCGCTGTGATCACCGTTTGCATTGAATCGTTTTAATACAGGAAATATTGTAACGGACACCGGCCGATTTCCCTAGACCTCGCCCCGTGTACCGGTCGACGAACCAGTTCCTCTGGCTGGCCCTGCATGCATTTCGGAGAAATACTAGCAGCCTGACCCCGGAATCATCGAGATGCTATACTTTTGTTGCAACAGCAAGACTGTTGTTCCAGAGGTGGCTGCAAGAGTCGTCGTCCAGCGATGGCACGCAGCGTTTGTCGGGGAGTGGCTCAGCCTGGTAGAGCACCTGGTTCGGGACCAGGGGGTCGGAGGTTCAAATCCTCTCTCCCCGACCATCTTTTCAAACACTTACAGACGTGACTTGTGGTTCAACATGGGTGTAACTCGTGGTTACTTTCGTGCTGAAGTTGAACCCAAGGCCCACCCGCTGAGCTGTGATCGTGCGATAGAGCGAGTCGATCTTCACTCCACTACGAGAGTAGCGTTGTGAGATGTCCTTGTTCGAGTGCCCCATCCAAATGTGAACCAGGATCTCGGGCACCAGTTCCTTGTCGAGGTGCGCTGCACGGAATCGGCGGAAGGCGTGAAAGCCACAGAGAGGCTTCCCCATCTTCTTGAGGATCGGGTGCAGTGACCGGCGTAATAGGTTTGACTTGCGAAGGGCCGTGCCGCGTTCCGACTGGAAGATGTAACCAGCCGTGCGGCCCGCCAGGTGCGCGGAGAGCGCGTCGGCAAGCGAGGAGTGGAGGTCCACTGCCCGCGTGCCGCTGGCCGTCTTAGGGCTCGTCTGAACGCCTTCCCACATGCTGTGCCTAACGTTGACCACCGTGCCTTGGAGATCGGGCACAGTGAGTGCGAACGCTTCCCCGATACGCAAGCCCGTGCCGGCCAAAAAAGCGAAGAGCAACTGCTCTTGGCCCTCGGCTTTCGAGACGATGGTCTCGATCTCGGCGGCCGTGAAGCACGGTGTGTGCTGATCGGCGATCAGCGGCACATCCATGTACTCCGCGTCCCACCTCACCGGGTAGACCTGCTCACCTTTCTCGTTCTTCGCGTGCGCGACTACCATCTTCACAATCTGAAGGTAGTTCGCGATCGACTTGACCGAGAACCGCGGCTCACCGTCCTTGGTCTTCGCGTCGGCCATCTTTGCAATGAATAGCTTCACGCTATTGTTATTGACATCGGCGAGGGGAGTGTCGCCGATCGTGGCGTTGATGTATTTGAGGTAGCCCTTCCAGGACGCTGCTGTGCGCGGCTTGATCGGCCGGCGTTTGCGATGCTGCACAGATTCGAACCAGAGGGCGGCTTGTTCCTTGAATGGTGTCGAGAGGTTCGCGGCCTCCGCCGCGCGGAACGTGGGTTCGTCGTTGGCGCCGTGCTCCTGCACAATCTGCTGCAGCCGGCGTTTGCGTTGGGTTTTGCCAAGCGATCCAGGGCCTTCGACCGGGCAGATCCGCACGCGTTTGTAGGTGCGTGTGGCCTTGCCTGGCTCGTCCTTCCAGAATCGCGCGTAGTAGATGTTGCCACGGAGCTCGATGCTTCCTTGTTGACCAGGTCGGCGCTGCATACAGCCTTTCCGCCTGGTAGCGCGCGTCGAGAGTATCACGGCCGGCAACTGGGAAGACGTCGACACAGTTGCGAGCATGACGGGCCTTGGTCCAAGGGTCAAGGCTAAACGACTGAAACTACAAAGGTTAGTGGCAAAATGTCAGGAGGTTGCCAAAATGTCGGGGTCGGGCAGGAAGGACGGCCGGAATGGCCCGTAAGTAACTGTTACCAAAGAGAAAAGGTCCCGAGAGCGGGACCTAATCTTTAGATGCTTTTGGCACCTTGCGAAGGTACGTCTGGAGCTTAGTGCGGGCACCTGTACCTGTCAAGCGATTCTTAAGGTGCTGAGAAACTAAAGTTGGGGGTATCCTTGCGTTGACTCCCCCAACCTCTTTGTTATGATCTACTTGACTCTAACGTGGACCTGACGGGATTCGAACCCGCACCTGCGTCCTTCGCAAGGTGCCGCTCTGCCGTTAAGCTACAGGCCCAACGAGATCGTAAGGCCGTCCGCGGTAGAGGTAAAGAGTACGAAAGGTACAGTCGTACGCCACCTTTAGAATCAATAACATCGGGAGCGAGTTCTCGCTGCGCAACTTGTTGATTCTAAAGGATCGTCTATTCTGGGTGCAACTGTTGCACCCAAGTCGATCTTATAAGTGCTTTGTTATTAGATGTTTGCAGACAATAACACCTGGCATACTACCAGATGTTACTTACATCGGCCCGATTTCGGGCCAAGGTCATCGAAATATTTCGTTGGCGTGTGAGGCTCGGCCCACCGTAGGACACAAGCGGCCACGAAACGTGTATCACAAAATCCCACAACGACCGCCCTTGGGCCGAGGTCGGGAAGCTTTGGGAAGGTGCTTCGAGGATCCAGGACCAAAAAATTTCGGTCACGCGTCTCGGCTCCGAAAAACGACCTTTTGGGGGTCTCAGGATAACCGACCGACCGGTCGGGTGGCTCACGAAGCCCACACAAGAGTGACGGGGCGACGGAAACGATCAATTTCCCTAAAACCCCCATGAGTTTTTTTCTATAGATACTTTAGGGTTTTTGATCATTTGCATCGCAGCGTCACTTTTCACGCCACCAGCAACTCATTGCCCAACCACCTCACAACCCACTAGGCAAAACAGTTACGCGAAGTAGTGTTTCTGCCATACCGCCTTTCGCACTTCCTGCCACATAATCGGATCTCCGGAGTCGCGGCCGGAGAAATCACTTGGCTCGTGGGCGGGGTACCTCGATTCCCCGCCCATGTAGCCAGGAATCGAGGAAACAATGTCAACCCAGTCCGAACCGGCTCAGGCGGCCGGCCCAGAAGTCAAACCACTCACCAGACCAACGACCTTGGACCTTGTCCCTTCGGAGGTTCGCCTCTCTGGTCGCTTCATACTTCACGACGAGAACAAAATCCCTCTGAGAGCTGACGGCTCTCGCGCCTTCCTTGCACCGACACCGCGCTCTGAATCCTGGATAGGAAACGAAGCAGCGGCGCGCACCGCTCTTGGCAAAGTTCCGCATGCGGCCGGCGTCGGCTACGACTTGGGCGCACCGATTGCGGGGCGCGACTTCGATGACTGCGTCGAGAAGGTGTTCGACGATAACGGCGTCCTGATTGACCTGATCATCGACCCGGCTGTCGTTGAAGATCTCCGTGATCTCGGAACCTACGCTGAGTTCTCGCAGTCGTGCTTCAAGCCCGACGAGCCGCGGGGCGGCATCAAAGCCCTCTTCCATACCGGAAAGATTCCAGTCGAGCAGCGGGTCAAGCCGCAAGGGCTCGAGCTCTATTTTGTTGACCGGTATTTCGCTCTCACTGGCGCCAAGGTTCCAGGTTGCCCATCCGAGCTGGCGCGAGTAGAGCCGTCGGCACTCGAGCGCTGCATCAAGCGACACGCTGGCGTCGTCGCAGCCGGCAAGCCAAAGCACTGCCGCAAGGTGTGCGCTGGTGTGGATCCGATCGAGTTGCTGAAAAAAGCCGGCCTGGTCCTTCGCCAGAACGGGCAGTACCTCATCTACCACAACCTTGGGCAATCGCAGCCGTGCCTAGTAAAGGGTGAAGTCCACCAGGGCAACGGCAACCCGCGCAACCCGCGCTGCTCGGCCTTCGTCTGGAATCCCGACACACGAGAGCTGTATCACACGTGCCTGGCGGAGGGGTGCCGTGCGCAGAGCGGAAAGAAGACGGAGACGGCGCTCGAAAGGCTCGGCATCAATCCGGATGAAGTCTTCGAGCAACGCTCCTACATTTTCGGCGATGAAGGCGCGCGCAATCGCTTCGTTGACCGCTTCGGCGACGACTACCTCTACAACGTCGACCAGAAAATCTGGATGCTCTGGGATGGGACTCGCTTCAAGACCGACAAGGCGGATACGACCATAGAGCGATTGTCCGAGATCCGCGAGGACATCAGACGCGAAGCCGCGGCCGTCACTGACGATGCGGGTTACCCGCAGCGCTTGCAGAAAGAGGCGGCTCGTCTCTCGGGCTTTCAGGCGAAGACATCAGCCATCAAACATGCGCGCTCCAAGTTGCCGGTGTTAAACGCCGAGCTGGACTGTAACCCCTACCTCTTCAATTGCGCGAACGGCACCTATGACCTTGCGCGGATGAAGTTACTACCACACGACCGCGCGCTGAAGCTGTCGAAGTGCTCGCCGGTGAGCTATGACCCGCGGGCCACCTGCCCAGTCTTCGATGCATTCCTGACTCGAATACTACCCGACCCTAAGGTCCGCAAGTTCCTGCAGATGGGTATCGGTTACACACTCAGCGCTTTGACAGCCATCAAGATCATCTTCTTACTGATCGGCGAGAGCGGCGACAACGGGAAAACCACCTTCATCGAAATTTTCCGCTACCTCTTTGGAGAGGATGAGTATGCCGTCAGCTTGAGCTTCAAGGCACTCGAGCCTCAACACGAAGGCTCGAATGCGAACACTCCAGGGATAGCGCGGCTCGAAGGTGCGCGCTTCGTGTCAGCTTGTGAGAGTGAGCAGGGCCAGCGGTTGTCGGCCGCGATGCTAAAGCGCCTAGCCGGAGGCCGCGACACAATCACCGCAATGAAAAAGTACGAAAACGAGCGGACCTTCCAGCCCACGCACAAGATCTTCCTGGCCACGAACTACCCGCCAGGTCTGCCGGCAAACGACCAACCGCTATGGAACCGTATCGCGCGCGTCCCGTTCGACGTGTCCATTCCGAAGGCCGAGCAGGATGGGGAGCTCTTCGACAAGATGAAGCTCGAAGGCCCTGGCATCCTCAATTGGGCACTCGAAGGTTGGCGCGAACTGCGCCGCTGCAAAATGAAGCTCGAGCTTCCGCCCGCGGTTAAGGCCGCGACAGACAGCTATCGCCAATCGGTGGACACCATCCGCGATTGGTTTGAGTCGAGATACACAATCACCAACAATTCCGTTACTTTCCGCGGCGACCAGATACTGCTAGCAGACCTGCACACGGACCTCGTTGATTGGTGGACCAGAGAGCGGCGCCGCTCGCAAGTGCCGAGTAGCAAGGCTCTGCTCACTGAACTCGAACGCATCCTTGGACGCGAGTCCTTTAAGACCAACCGTGGTAAGTGCTTCACCGGAATCAAGCGTAAGTCCACGTCAGATATCCAAGACGACTTACACGACGATTCCAATCCGTTTGCGCATAGTTATAACTAGGAGGTTATCACGTTGAAACATACCCGAACTCGCGAGACTATTCACCGCACGAACCTTGATCAGGATCACTGTTTCTTCATTCCAGGAGAGTCGGAGGCGTCCGTTTCTGAGATTGATCAGGACCACGGTCAGGGGTATTTCGAAGGCAAGGACAGTGCTGTCGTACTGTTTTTCAAACTCCATCCTAACGCCTACGAAATGACAGGAAGTATCAAAGACAATGTGCTGGAGCTAAGGGTAGAGGGCTCCTCCGAATGTGAAGTACTCATTAGTGCGCTGGAGTTTTTCGTCAAAGCTTTGAAGAAGGGTCCTGCATGACCCGTCGCCGCGGCAACAAGACAAGTCGAGCTGTCAGAGAGCAGCGGACAGCCAAGGCCCTAGCGCTAGTGGCCGCAGGCTACAAGATGAAGGATATCGCGCGAATGATGCGCATTTCTCGCGACGCTTTACGGCGGTATTTACGGGCGGCCGAGGGCAGCTTAGGTGAGCTGAACCAGGAGCTATTGGCAAAGTTTGTTGAGCAGCTGATTCAGAATGCGCTGCGCGGCGACATAAAGGCAGCACTCCGAGTGCTGACCATTTTGGACAGGGGAGGGGACGAAGATGACGAAGACACGAACATCTAAGGCTCAAGCCAGCTACGAGCGGCGTAAGTTGAGGAGCAAAGCTGTAGGTCGATTCTCAAAGCTAGAAAATATCATCCTAGCTCTGCGAGTGCAAACCAACCCCGAGACCACCCCGAACCCAACAGTGACTTATAACATGGCGTGCACTGCGCATCGGCTGATCGAGGAACTGATCGCGATAGGCCGGGAGAGCAAGGACCGGAGGAAGTCATGATGACCACCGATGAGATTCTCGGACCAATCTTCCGCGCAAAGCTGAAGGACGTTCACGGCTTGTTGCTCGCAGCCAACCTCACCGGAGCGGCGACCGGTGCTGGCGTAAGTGAACAGCTCCGCCGAGCGTTTGAGATTGTCGACGTGCTGCTCGGGCTGCTCGAGGAGCAGTCGTGAGCCGTCCTCGCAACACCGAACTCGAGGCGGATGGCTCGATCGGACCGGACTTCCTGCAGTTCTGGGCGCACCGGGCCTTGACGCGAGGGTTCAGTCACGGTGCGGTTGCGCAGCGACTGCGGGTGCCGGAGGATCTGATTCGCCGGTGGGCGGCGCTTGGCCGGCCGTTCCGATGGCAGCCGCTGCTAGAAAAAATAAATTCTGCCGAAACCCCCGCAGAAACCGAACCATCTGTGACGATCGAATCGAGGTGAACACTCCCATGAAATCGGAACTTACTGAACGCGCTGCGGCGCCTTCTGCTTATAGCAACGGCAAACTGAGCTTGACGGTGATCCAGCCTGGCGTATCGAAGAACAACCGCTATTACAGCCCCGAGTTGCTCAAGAAATCGTACGGCATCTTCGAAGGCTGCAAGATGTTCGCCGACCACGCTACCGATAGCGAGTCGAAGCAGCGCCCTGAAGGCTCGGTCAACAACTGGGTGGCATCGATCGACAAGGTTTGGGCGGAGAGCGATGGCACCGTCAAGGCGACCGCCGTGGTCGTCGATGAAGCCTTCAAACAGAAGCTCACCAACCTTGCGAAGGCTGGACTGCTGTCACAGATGGGAGTCTCTATCCGCGCATTCGGTGAAGCCAGTGACGGGGAAGTTGGCGGCAAGAAAGTGAAGATCATCGAGTCGCTCGACGGCGCACGGTCCGTGGACTTCGTGACGTTCGCTGGCGCCGGTGGCCAGGTCGAAGCGATCGAATCGGACGGCGGCCGTAAGCCCGCTGACATCGACGCTGCTAAAGCCAAGCTCTCAGAGTCCTTCCAGGCTATGGGGTTCTCGAAGGCCGAATCCGATCTTTGCGCTGGGATTGAGGCAGACCCGATCGTGTTCGGCGATGTGCGCATGAGCCAGCTGAAGCCGTGAGGCGCGAACATCCGTTGATCTGGCTCCCCGACGGACTGGAGTGGAGCGAATTTAAGGAGGATTCAAATGGGCGATCATCCAGTATCAGACCTGTTCTACCCACCCATCAACTACCAGCCGCGCGTCGATCCAAAGCAGTTCGTGGCCGAAGTCGGAACCAAAAACCACGCAATCCCGCTGCTCGGAGTCGACGAGAAGAAGATCAGCGCGGCCGCTAAAGCTGTGCATGACCTGAACCCCGGGCCGCCGGTGAACTACTTCAAGAACCATCGGCACGAGATTGCGGACAACGAAGCTTTCATCGCCTACGACAAAGAGTGTGTGGCCCGCTACAGTGCCGGCATCCTGGACCTCGACGCGAAGATTGCCGAGACCGAAATCCGCATCAAGAAGTGCGACCAGTTGCTCGTAAAGAACCGAACACAAACTGTGCTCGGGGCCAAAAAAAATCACGAGCGAGTTCTCGAGAACCTCACCTACAGCCGGAAGGACCTGGTGCGGAAGCGCGACGGGAAACTGGCGCACGCGGCCGGCTGCCAACGGATCTTGGACCGGCTGCCGTGGGACCTGATCAAGCGCGATGAGAAAGCGTATCGCGAGGAGCAAGCCGCCCTGGAGTCGGTAGTCCCTAAGTCTTGGTAACACGACATGGCCGGGATGTGTTGGGTGGCAGTACTCACGCAGCTGCACCACCCATCGACCAGGCATCCCGGTCCAAAATGTGGGGGCAAGGGAACAACATGTCGTCTACCGGCGACATGCCCTCCCCACGCAAGTTTGGAAGAGTGGCCTTCGGGCCACCTCCTTTCCCGCGGCGAGGAGCGGGCTAGTCCTCGACAGGCACATCCGACGCGCCTGGTTAACAAGTGGCGCCGGAGCTGAGGCGGGCAGCATATCCCGCCGATAATTAGGAGATCTGACAATGGCGGATCAGGGAATTGATGTCGGCGACGCGGTACTAACTTTCCTCGGCGATACGACCCAGCTGGACACGGCGTTCGCAAGAGTCCAGGCCGGTGCTGCCACTTCTGCCGACGCCGTAGGTGGCCTCGACAAGCAGTTCGTCGTAGCCGCCTCTGGAGCGCAAGAGCTGGGCACAGTGACAAACCTAGCCGGCGAACAAGTTCGTGCTTCGATGTACGAGGCCCGCGGGGAAGTTGGATTGCTCGGCGAAGAGTTCGGCATCCGACTGCCTCGTCACGTACGTTCATTTGTCGCGGAACTCCCCGGAGTAGGTGAAGCGTTGACGGCCGCATTCTCCGCAACAGCGGTTTTGTTTCTCCTGCAAGCGTTGGTTGAGGGCACCAGCAAGCTAGTCGACTTCATCGATCACACCTTCATTATGACCAAAGCGATGGAGGAGTCGAACGCGCAGATTGCAGAGACCAACAAGACGTTGCAAGGCCAACAGAAGGAACTGGAAAAGCTGCAACTCGAGTACGAGCTTGCAGGTCTGAAAGGCGTCGCAAAGTTTCGCAAGGAGCTGGAACTTCTCAACGACACTCTTGGGGAGGGCAAGCGAAAGTTCGAGGACGTGCAGAAGGAACTCGACCACCTGAAGAACAGTCAGGGCGAGTTCGAGCAGAAGTTCCGCGACTCCCAAGGAGTCTTCTCTACCACCCTCGACACATTCAAAGCTTTCATTGGCAAGCAGACTTCCGACACCGACGCCTATTACAAAAAGACGGGCGAGTTGCAAGACGAACTGCTGGTAGCCCGGAAGCAGAATGAGATCACGCAGAAAGAGATCGACATCAAAGAGGTAGACCGCAAGCTTGCTCAGCAAGAGCTCGACGAAAAAGGTCAGAAGCTGGCGGAAAAGATCTGGTTCGAGATCGCGAAGGCCAGGGTTGACGCGGGCAAGATCATCGAGAAAGAAGCCAACGACGAGTCGAAGATCACCTCCGAGCGGCTCGCCGCGGGGCTGAAGGCAGAAGAGAAAACCAGCGCTGAGAAGATAAAGCTCATCAAGGAAGCCATCGTGGCGATTGTCGAGGAGCTATCCGAGGAAGAGGCTGCGATTAAAGGCTCGACCGACCGCAAAGCGGCCGAGCTGAAACGCCAGTACGCCACGGGAAGGATCAGCGGGAAGCAATACCTCGCGCAAGTGAAGGAGCTATACAACGAAGAGGTCGCTGCCCTGATCGCGATCATCAACAAGAAGGAAGCGCTGCTCAACACAGCCGACGCGAAAGACCTTGCGAAGCTGAAGAAGCTCGAGGACCAGAAGATCAAGATCATGGAGACCGCGGCCGCGAAGGTCGAGGAAGCCATGATCAAGCAGAATCAGCTGATCACCCAGACATCGAATGCCGCAGCGGCTGCCGTGGTTAGTTCTGTGGCAGCGGTAGTCACAGGTGCGGAGACGATGACTCAGGCCCTCGGCAAGATTACGCAGGCGATCTTGGACTCGATAGCGCACGAGGCTGAAGCACAAGGGGCCAAGCAGCTAGCCCTCGCTGCGGGGTCTTATCCGGATTTTGCCGGCATGGCTCACCACTTCGAATCGGCTACTTTGTGGTTTGCCCTGGCCGGTGGTTTGTCGGCGGCTGGAAGCCTGGCAGGCGGCGCCGGTGGTAGTGGAGGCGGCCAATCGAACGCCAGCAAGAATTACGGATCAGCAGCTGTGCAATCGGGCAGTTCGTTCAGCAGCGGCCCGGCTGGTGGGACCGGAATCAATATCCAGAAGTTTGGCGGAGGCGCGTTAGTAACAGCTCCAACCTTAGCTGTGGTCGGCGATTCCAAGAACGGCGGATCCGGCGCAGAGGCTGTCTTGCCATTGGAGGACGACCGCGCGATGGATGCAATTGCCGACCGCATCGGAAGTCGGATTGGTGGGAGTGGTGTCACGATCCACCAACATATTGAAGGCGTCATCAGCGGCGACAACCTCGCAAAGGTCGTGGACCGGATCAACCGAAAGGTGAATGCGAACCAGCTGCACCTTGAATCGAGCAACACCCGGCGCGTGACGAAGAGAGGCTAACCATGAACGTCG
>Ga0210408_10000324_pt1 | contig 66208 bp, 53 predicted proteins | sample IncBWH4MmetaG_FD_155471 | JGI IMG/M metagenome (GOLD analysis project Ga0210408, IMG submission 155471) | Forest soil microbial communities from Barre Woods Harvard Forest LTER site, Petersham, Massachusetts, United States - Inc-BW-H-4-M | ecosystem: Environmental > Terrestrial > Soil >... | reverse complement strand
TGCTCGACTGGGCGCGCGAGCTGCTCGATGCGATGCAGGGATTGTGCGAAATGCTCGATCACGGCGACTCCGCACGTCCGTACGTGTCCGCGCTCGAACAGCAGCGTGCCAAGATCGACGATGTGGAGCGCACACCCTCGGCGCGGCTGCTGGCGGACATGCGGCAGAGCGGCGAATCATTTTTCCAGCTCGCCCAGCGCATGTCGAAATTGCACAAGGACTACTTTCTCGGCCTTTATCCCCCAAACGAGCGCCGCCTGGCGGAATTTGCGGCGGCGGCATTGGAGTCGCGCGAGGCGCAAGCCCGCATCGAGTCCGTCGACAATGTCGATTTCGACACGTATCTCGCTCACTATCTGGCGGATTGACGGGCGTGCGGCCCAATCGTCGCCTGCGGGCGCAGTCCGTATTTGACATAACGCTCATGCCGGGCGCCGAGGATTATTGCGCCAAATAGCGGCGCAAGTCATTGAGTGCGTGCGGGCAGGTGAGTACGGTGTAGGCAATGAACAGTGCCGATCGACTTCCCACGGCAGATTTGCCGGATTCTCCGCAGGCCCGCCAGCTCCGGGAGGGTTTCCCGTGGCTGACTTTCGATCCGCAACTTGAACCGGAATTCCGGCGCGCCCATTTTGAGGAGAACCTGCCGCATACGCGCGTGAATCTGTGCCTGGCGGTGCTGATTACCATCGCCTTTTCGGCGATGGAATCGATGGTTCTCGGCCCCGGACTCAACCGCATTCCCAGCATGATCCACATGCTGGTGATCATTCCGACTCTGCTGATCGGCCTGGCCTCGAGTTTTTCTCCGCAACGCCATCGATTCTATCCGCTGCTCATGATGATCGCGGCGACCGTACTCGGCCTGGGTGTGGCCGCGATTCAGATCATTGGCACGCTGGGCGGCGTGCCGATCTTGTTTCCCTGCCTGATGCTGACCGTCATTTTCATCTACTTCATGGGCGGCCTGATTTTTTATCATGCGGTCGCCGCGAACGTGACCGTGATGCTCGTCTATCTCGCAGCGGGCACCGAGCTGCAGCTGCCGGGCCGCGAGTTCGGCTACGATGCGTTGGCGATGATCGCCGCGAATTTGTTCGGCGCGTCGGTCGTCTACATGCACGAGAAAACCAGCCGCATGCGCTTTCTCGAAGCCTGTTTGCTGCGCGAGATGGTGGCGCGCGATGGTCTGACCGGCATACAGAACCGCCGGATGTTCGACCAGCACATCGAGCGGGTGTGGCATCAAGCCGTGCGCGAGGAGGAGCGCGTGGCGGTGCTTCTGGTCGACGTCGACTGTTTCAAGGACTACAACGATCGTTACGGGCATCAGGCGGGCGATGAGTGCCTGCGCGCGGTGGCTGTTTCCTTGAGTCAATGCGCGCGTAGACCGCTGGATTTTGTGGCACGCTATGGCGGCGAGGAATTTGCGGTGGTGCTGTATGAAGCCAGCCGCGAATACGTCGCCGAGGTGCTGACGCGAATTCAGCGCTCCATCGCGGAACTCAATATTCCCCATGAAGCGTCCCGGGTGGCCAGCCGGCTGACGGTGAGCATAGGCGCGGCCTATATCCTGCCGACCAGCAGCCGTACCCCCGACGGGTTGATCCAACTTGCCGACGAAGCCTTGTACACCGCCAAGGAGCAGGGCAGAAACCAGGTGGTGGTGATGGAAGCCGAATACCACACATTGAGAACCGGCCGCTTCGAAAAACGCCGCGGGCAGCGCGGCGCTTAGCAGCGCGCCGTCCAGCAACGCGCCGTCCAGCAGCGCGCAGAATCCGCCGCCTACGGTCGGTAGATCGCGATTTGCGCCTCTTCGCCGGCCCTTCTGCTGGCGCGAAACATGCCTTCCGAATTGAATTCCATGGCGATCTCGCCCCGGGCGTCGATCGCGATGACTCCACCGTCGCCGCGCAGTTTGGTGAGTTCCTCGAGCACCACTTCGCGTACCGCATCGCGAAGCGCGCGGCCGCCGAAGCGCATGCGCGAGCACACATCGTGCGCGACCGCGGCGCGAATGAATACTTCCCCATGTCCGGTGGCCGACACGGCGCAAGAGCGGTCGTCCGCGTAGGTACCGGCGCCGATGATGGGTGAATCGCCGATGCGGTTATAGCGTTTTCCCGTCATGCCGCCGGTGGAGGTGGCCGCGGCCAACCGGCCCGCGCCGTCCAGCGCGACCGCTCCCACCGTGCCGACATGGGATATGGTGAGCGCCGACAATTCGGTGTCGCCGCTGCGGATGCGTTCGAGCTGCTTCCAACGTTCGGACGTATAAAAATAGCTGCGCGGCACCAGCGCGAAGCCGCGGCTCAAGGCGAATTCTTCGGCCCCCGCGCCGCTCAGCATGACGTACTCCGAATGCTCCATGACGGTGCGCGCCAATTCGATCGGATTCCTGATATGGGTCACGCCGCACACCGCCCCGGCTTTCAGGGTGCTCCCGTCCATGATGGAGGCATCCAATTCGTTGCGGCCGTCGAGCGTGAAAACCGACCCATAGCCCGCATTGAACAGGGGATTGTCCTCCAGCACCATCACGGCGCGCGTTACCGCGTCGAGACTGGTTCCCCGTGCTTGCAGCACCGCGTAACCGGCGTCGAGGGCCGAGGCCAATCCGGCGCGATAGTTCAGTTCCCTCTCGCCGCCCATTTCAGCACGCGGCAAGGTGCCTGCACCGCCATGAATCGCTAGCCCGAACATTCTAAAAAGGCTCCTCTGGTCGCTCGCACGCCGCAAGGCTATCATCATTCGCTGATGAATCCATTTCCCAAGACGGGGGCACCAAGACGAGGCAATTCATGTTCTTCAAAGTCGCAAGCCGAATTTTGCTTCCACTCCTTTCATCTCTCGTCACCTGCGCTGCGCTTCCCGCCGCCGAAACCGAACCGCCTCTCCGCGTCGCCATTGCAGGCCTGGTTCACGGCCACGCCGACGGCTTCTTTTCCTCCTCCCTCCAGCGCGCCGACATTCAAATCGTCGCCGTCGCCGAACCCGATCGCGCGCTCTTCGATCGATACGCCGCGAAATTCCATCTGGACTCGTCCCTCTACCACGCCGATCTCGACGAACTCCTTCGCACCACGCACCCGCAGGCGATCCTCGCCTACACCTCCACGTTCGATCACCGCAAAGTGGTGGAACTCGCTGCCCGCCACTCCGTTTCAGTCATGATGGAAAAGCCGCTGGCCGTTTCCTACGAAGACGCGCAAGCCATCGCCAAGGCGGCGCGCGCCGCGAAAATTCAGGTCCTCGTCAATTACGAGACTTCCTGGTATGCCAGCAATCATGCCGCGTACGATCTGGTCCACTCCGGCGCCATCGGCGAGATCCGCAAGGTTGTCGTCCACGACGGCCACGAAGGACCCAAAGAAATCAACGTCGGCCCGGAATTCTTGAGCTGGCTTACCGATCCGAAACTCAACGGCGGTGGCGCGCTCTTCGATTTCGGCTGCTACGGCGCCGATCTCATGACCTGGTTCATGGACGGCCGGCGCCCGCTCTCGGTCACCGCCGTCACGCAGCAGATCAAGCCGGACATTTACCCGCGCGTGGACGACGAGGCCACCGTTGTCCTCACCTATCCCAAAGCCCAAGCCATTCTGCAAGCTTCCTGGAACTGGCCCTACAGTAGAAAAGATTCTGAAATCTACGGCCGCACGGGCTCCGTAATCACCATCGCCGCCAAGGACATCTCCGTTCGCCTGCCCCATGAATCCCAATCCGCCGCCCGCCGCGCCGCTCCCATCCCGGCTCCCTACGATGATTCGCTCACTTATCTCCGCGCGGTGCTCCTCGATGGAGCCCAACCCGACTCCCTCTCTTCCCTGGAAACGAACCTCATCGTCACCGAGATCCTCGACGCTGCCCGCCGCTCGGCCTCCTCCGGAAAGACCGTGGTCCTTGCTCCGGCGCAGTGATCATATGGACCCTTCGAGAGCGCTGTGCTCCGGCTACTCGTCCCGCTGCCGTTGCGGCACGGTGACTTCAAGTCCATCCAGATCAGCCGTGATCTGGATCTGGCAACTGAGGCGGCTATTGTCACGCGGCTCCCAGGCGTTCTCCAGCATGCCTTCCTCCATTTCCTCGCGCGGCCCGAGTTTCGCGATCCAGGAAGGATTTATGTAGACGTGGCAGGTCGAGCAGGCGCAGGCGCCGCCGCATTGCGCCACCACGCCCTGCACGCCATGCTGGCGCGCGACCTCCATCAAGGTCAGCCCGAGCGGCGCGTTTATCGCGCGCCGGCCGCCGCCGGGCTCGATGAACACGATTGTGGGCATCAAATCGCTTCTTTGAGCGCGACGTCGCTTTGCTCGAGCTTTTCCGGATTCAACAGCGCGCGCTCGGCGATGAGTTTGCGCGCGGCCATGTAATCCTTCGAATGGTTGACCGCTTCCACCGCAAGCAATTCCTTACCCTTGAGATAGCACACGCTGAAGCTGCGCGAGGCCGGATCGCCCCGCACCACTTGCCGGTCGTGGCCCTGCGCGAGACCCACGATGAGCAGCTTGTTGTCGTATTGGTCGGACCAGAACCAGGGCACTCGATCATGGGCGACTTGACGTCCCTGCAGATTGAGCGCTGCCGTCTTGGCCTGCTCGAAGGCATTGTCCACGGATTCGAGGCGCACCCGACGGCCGAAGCGCAGGCTTGGATGATTGGTGCAATCGCCCGCGGCATAGATGGCCGCATCGCTGGTGCGGCAGTATTCGTCGACCACGATGCCGTCGTCGCAGGCGAGCCCCGCCTCGCCCGCGAGTTCGGTCATCGCAACCGCGCCGACGCCGACGATGACCAGATCCGCCGCATGGCTGCTGCCGTCGGCGCATACCACCCGTTCGGCCCGCGCCTCGCCTTCGATGCGCACGACCCGCATGTCGCAGATGACACTGACGCCGTTGGCTCGATGTTCCTGCGCGAAATATTGCGACACGCAGGGGGCGACCACGCGATTCATGACCCGGTCGGCCATTTCCAGCACCGTCACTTCGCAGCCCATCTTGCGGCAGGTTGCCGCCGTTTCGAGCCCAATGTATCCGCCGCCGATGACGACGACGCGGGCCTGGGGTTTGAAGCCCCTCTGAATGGGCGCCACATCCGCGAGGCCCCGCAGATAGTGCACGCCGGCCAGAGACGCCCCCGGGCAGGTCAGCCGGCGCGACGTCGCGCCGAGGCACAGCAATAATCGGTCGTAGGTCATTGTTTCGCCGTCCGCGAGCTCAACCTGCCGCGCGGCGGCATCGAGCCGCACGGCCCGTTGACCTAATTTGAGTTCGACTCGATGCTCATCGTAAAAGGACTGGTGCCGGAACAGGAGTCGCTCGGCCGCCATTTCGCCGGCGAGGTATTTCTTGGAAAGCGGCGGCCGCTGGTAGGGCAGCTCCGGCTCATCGCCGATCAATACCAAACGGCCGCCAAACCCCTCTCGCCGGAGAGTATCGATTGCCTGTGCGCCGGCTTGGCCGCCGCCGATGATGAGAATGGTGGAGATCATTCGATTCCCGCCTTTATAGCGGGTCGCAGCCCGCCCCGAAAGGGCGACGCAGCGGTTGATCCCCCCGCAATATGGCCGTGCCTGTTGCGTGCAATCGTAATAGTATTGTCGCGACGGCCCAATGTTGACCGGAGTCCATAATGAAATTGATCACCGCCATTATCAAGCCTTTCAAGCTCGACGACGTACGTGCCGCGCTTTCCGAAATTGGCGTATCTGGTATGACGGTAACCGAGGTCAAGGGCTTCGGGCGCCAGCGTGGTCACACCGAACTGTACCGCGGCGCGGAATACGTGGTCGATTTCGTGCCGAAAACGCGCATCGAGGTCGCCGTCAAAAACGAACTCGTCGATCAAGTGATGGAAGCCATCGTCGGCGCGTCGAAAACCGGCAAGGTCGGCGACGGCAAAATCTTTGTCACCGACATTCTGCGAGTTCTACGCATCCGCACCGGCGAGACCGACAACGCGGCGTTGTAGCCGACTCGTCGGCAAGCTGTTCGACGGCGGCCGGCTGTTTGCGTTCACGGTACTGGCCGCGGCGATCGGCCAGGCGGGTTACGCGGCAAAGCTCACCGACCAGGAACACACGCGCATCGAGGAGCCGCGTCCCGCCGGGCTGCCAAGCGATCGGGAAATGGAGGCGGCCGGAGCCGTCGTCGGCGCGATCGACATCGATATACGCAATATTTTCGACGAAGGCGATGCGCGCGAGAGAAACGGGCTGTTCCGTCTCGCCAACCATCTGCACATCCGCACCAAGCGTTCGACCATCAGGGCGCAGCTGCTGTTCGCCACCGGCGAGCCGTACCGGGCGCGCAAGCTGGCGGAGACCGAGCGGGCGCTGCGCCTGCTGAACTACGTTTACGACGCTCGCGTTGTGCCCGTTCGCTATGCCGACGGCAAAGTCGATATCAAGGTGGTCACGAAGGATGTTTGGACCTTGAGTCCGGGCCTCTCCTTCGGCCGCGCGGGCGGCAGCAATAGCACCAATTTCAACCTCCAGGACTCGAATTTCCTGGGCTGGGGAAAGGGGCTGGAGATCTCGCACGGCAGCACCGTCGATCGCACCAGCAACAGCTTGGATTGGACGGACCCGAATGTGTTCGGCTCCCGATGGACTTCGAATCTCACCTACGCCAACTCGAGCGATGGTTCGCAGCGTTCACTGAAAGTTGCGCATCCCTTCTACTCGCTGGATGCCCCATGGAGCACGAAGATCACGGCTTTGAGCTTCAACCGCACGGTATCGCGCTACAACCTGGGGAACATCGTCGATCAATTCAACGACAAGCAATCCTCGTACGAACTGAGCGGCGGCATATCCAACGGCTTGATCGACGGCTGGACCAAGCGCCTCACATTCGGCATGCGCTACGACCGCAGTTTATTTTTGCCGACTCCGGGTACGTCCACGCCGGCGCGGCTGCTGCCGCCGGACCGCACCCTGTCATACCCCTTTATCGGGTTCGACATTTTGCAGGACGATTACAAGAAAGTCGGCGACCAGAATCAGATCGGCCGAGCCGAGGATTTTTATTTTGGTACCGAGGTCACGGGCGAAGTGGGCTGGGCGAACAGCGCGCTCGGTGCGGATCGCAACGCCATCATGATTACCGCAAAGGCCTTGCACGGAATCGAACTGACCGAGCTGCAGCAGCTGTTTCTGACGAGCGATTTCTCGACCCGCATCGAGGATGGACGCGCGCGCAATTTGATCGCCAACGCCGGAGCGAAATACTATTGGCGCTGGCGCGAGGATTGGTTGCTGTATGCGGGTCTTGGCGGGACCGTCACCGATTCACTCGATCCCGATATGCAGGTGCTGCTCGGCGGCGACAATGGCCTGCGCGGCTATCCGCTGCGCTACGAGTCCGGCACATCCCGCGCCCTGCTGACTGTGGAGCAGCGGTTCTACACCGATTGGTACCCTTTCCGCTTGGTGCGGGTAGGAGGCGCCATTTTCGCCGACGTGGGCCGTACCTGGGGCAGTGGCGTCATCGGCAACAGCGATCCGGGGTTGCTGCGCGACGTGGGGTTTGGCTTAAGGCTCGGCAACACACGCTCCGGCCTCGGCAATGTACTGCACGTCGATATCGCGTTTCCGCTCAACAACATCGCCGGGATACAAAGAATCCAACTCTTGGTGCAAACCATGCAAAGCTTTTAGACCGGCTCCTTGGGTGCCGCCTTGCGGCGCCGCGATATGAGCCACAGGAAGCCGATGCACACCGCGAAATTGAGAACCCACCACCAGAGCTGCCGGGCGGTGTTCTTGTCGACCGATTCGCCGGCGGCGGCAGTGATCTGCAGCGTGCCCTTGATGCTCTGCGGCGCCCCGGCCTGCGTCACCTGAAATTCGATCGCCGCGGGTCCCGGGAGCGTCAGATCCTTCGCCTGCAACTTGTAGCTGCCGTCGGTCTCGGCCACGGCCGGATGCGCGGTGCCGCGCAGCACCACCGTCACTGCGGCGTCCCGCACGGGTGCGTTATCGATCAGCCGGCTGAGATGAATGGTCATATTGTCGTCGCGCACCAAGCCGACTGCCATCAAGTCTGCGGAGCGCGCTTCCACCCGCGCCGAGGCGGGCATCAGCGCCGCGCGTGTCGCTGCCGCGGGTATCGCCGCCGAGCTTTGCGCCGCCGAGCTTTGCGCCGTCGAGCCGGCCGTTTCCGCGTCGCCGGCCCGCGCCCCGCCGCAGAGCGCGCCGAGCGCCAGGGCGCAGCAAAGCGCGAATCGTCGCCTCAAAGCAAGACGCCCCAAATGGCCATGGCGGTGCCGGCAACACTTGCAACGACGCCGAACACGGGGAACAAACTCTTGCGCGCCAAGAAGTACAGGGAGCACAACACCAATCCCAGCTCGAGCAATCCCTCGCCGATGTCGTATCGCAACGCACGATTTTCCTCGATTTTGGATTCGTCCTCCTTGGCGCGGGCGTCCTCCTGGATTTTCACCGCGTCGGTCGCGTACTTGTCGCGGGCGGCGAGCAGTTTCTGCACCGGCGCCGCTGTCTTGGCGGGATCGGAGTTCAAGGACTCGAGCAGGGTCAACGTCACGTCGCTGGAATATTCCCGAATCTTCTTGGCTTGATAAAAGGCCCATTGATCATTCGATTCGGTTCTATGAATGACCGCTTGCGTGTGCGCGCGGTGCGAGGCAATGGTGACCACCGACAGCAGAATGCCGACCACTCCCACCAAAATTCCAACCCGGCGAGTATCGGGATCGGCGGCATGTTCGGGCTTGACTTCGATTTCAGGCATGGTTTGGAAATATCCTCATGATCGGCGCGCGCCGCGGGCGCTTGAGTTCATTTGACGGCGTGCAGGCGCGGATTGGCACGCGCAATACCGAGGACGCCGCTGCGCACGACTTCGACGATTTCGCCGAATGCGGCGACATTGGCGATAAATTCGCCGATCTCGATTTCAGTACTCGTGAGCTCCACGATGAAGCTCGACGGGTTGGGAGACAGCACCTTGCCGCCGAATCGGCGCAGCAGCGCACCCATGGCCTCGACGTGCTTGGGCATGATCTGCAGTTTGATCAGCAGCAGTTCACGGGCCAGCGTGTCGCCGCCGGTCATGTCCTCGACCGCGACGACATCGACGAGCTTCAATAGCTGGGCGTTTATTTGCGCGATGACGTGGTCGGAGCCGATCGTCACGAGCGTGATGCGCGACACGGTGGGGTCATTGGTGGGGGCCACCGACAGCGACTCGATGTTGTAGCCGCGAGTCGAAATTAAACCGGTGACGCGCGTCAGCGCGCCTGCTTCATTTTGCAGGAGTATTGCTATGAGGTGCCGCATGGAAATCCAAGCATACGGGAGGGCGGTACTTGGGCGCCAGGGCGAGAACTGCTAGTCTTTCAGGGTGAAAGACCGTTACGACATGCTGAGTCAAGCCGCGCACCCGCTCGCGGGCGCCAGTATGACGGGCGCCGACATGCTGGTGCAGGTGCTGGCGGACGAGGGCGTCGACACCATTTTTGGCTATAGCGGCGGCGCCATTCTGCCGATTTACGATGCGGTCTTTCGCTACAACCTGGAGCACCAATCCTCGATGCCGCTGATCGTGCCGGCCAATGAGCAGGGCGCGGGATTCATGGCTGCGGGATACGCTCGCGCCAGCGGCCGGGTCGGAGTGGCTCTGGTCACCTCGGGTCCGGGGGCCACCAACACGGTGACTCCGGTGCGCGATTCCATGGCCGATTCCGTGCCCATCGTGGTGATTTGCGGTCAGGTGCCCACGACGGCCATCGGCACGGACGCATTCCAAGAAGCGCCCGTCCCCAGCATCATGGGCGCGGTGGCCAAGCACGTTTTCCTGGTCACCGACCCGACCAAATTGGAGGCGACGGTGCGCACCGCATTCGAAATCGCCCGCACCGGCCGTCCCGGCCCCGTTGTGCTCGACGTGCCGAAGGACGTGCAGAATTGGAAAGGCGTGTTTCACGGCTCGGGGCGCCTGCCCGTTCCCGGCTACCGGCAGCGGATGAATCGCCTGGAACTGAGCAAGGTGCCGGAAGCGGCGTGCGCCGACTTCTTTGCGGCGCTGGGCGCCGCCAAGCGCCCGCTGATCTATGCCGGCGGCGGCGTAATCAACGGCAGCGCGGCGTACGCCTTGCGCGAGTTTTCGAATGAACTGCAGGTGCCGGTCGTCACCACTCTCATGGGGATCGGCGCCGTCGATACGACGCAGCCGTTGTCGATGCGCATGCTCGGAATGCACGGCGCGGCGTTCGCCAACTACGCGGTCGATGACTGCGACTGCTTGCTCGCGTTCGGTGCGCGTTTCGATGACCGCGTCGCCGGCAACCCCGCCAAGTTCGCGGGCAGGGCCAAATTTATCGCCCACCTGGACATCGATGCCTCGGAGATCCACAAGGTCAAGCGCGTGGACTGGAGCCACGTGGGCCTGATGCCGGATGCGCTGCTGAGTTTGCTCGATTACGGCAGGCGCAAGGGCTTCAAGCGCGATTGGTCCGCGTGGCACCGGCATTGTGATGAGCTTCGATCGAAGTACGCCATGAACTACGATCGCGGCAGCGCAATGATCCAGCCGTACTACGTCATCGAAGAGATCAATCGGCTCACCCAGGGCGAGGCCATCATCACCACCGGCGTGGGTCAGCACCAGATGTGGTCCGCTCAGTACTTCGATTTCCGCAGCCCGCGCCTCTGGCTCACCTCGGGCAGCATGGGCACCATGGGATTCGGGTTGCCGGCGGCGGTGGGCGCCCAGTATGCGCAGCGCAATCGTCTGGTCATCGACATCGATGGCGATGCCAGCATCCGGATGAATATCGGTGAACTCGAGACCGTCACCACCTACGATCTGCCCATCAAAGTGGTGGTGATGAACAATTGCGGCGACGGCATGGTCAAGCAATGGCAGAAGCTGTTCCACAGCGGCCGCTTGAGCGCCAGCGACAAGAGCCTGCACACCAAGGATTTCGTCAAGGCCGCGCAGGCCGACGGTTTCAAGTACGCCGTGCGGCTCGACAAGAAAGCCGATGTGCAGCGTGTCATCGGCGAGTTCATCCGATTCGACGGCGCCGCGTTCCTCGAAGTCATGATCGATCCGGACGCCGGCGTCTATCCCATGGTGGGCCCGGGACAGGCGTACGCCGACATGATCACCGGTGATCACATTCCGTCGCGCACCCGGGTCGACATCAAGGCGCCCGACGAATCGGAAATGTTCTGAATCTTGGCGCCGGGCCGCTGCCAGGGCGCCGGCCGGTGCCAGGCGCCGGCCGCTACCAGGCGCCGGCCGCTACCCAGGCGCCGGCCGCTACCAGGCGCCGACGTTCGGCATGGCGCTCCAAGGCTCCGCCGCAGGCAGCGCCGCACCTCTCTGCAGCAGCTCGATCGAGATGTTGTCCGGCGAACGCACGAAAGCCATGCGGCCGTCGCGCGGCGGCCGGTTGATCGTGACGCCGTGATCCATCAAGCGGTGGCACGCGGCGTAGATGTCGTCCACCGCGTACGCCAGGTGTCCGAAGTTGCGGCCCGGGGAATAGGTCTCAGGATCCCAGTTGTGAGTGAGTTCGACCTGCGCGTCGTCGTCGCCGGGCGCCGCCAAAAACACCAGCGTGTAGCGCCCCTGCGGGTAGTCCCGGCGGGATAACTCGCGCAGGCCGAGTGCGTCACGATAGAAGCGCAAGCTTTGCTCGATATCCGTCACACGGACCATCGTATGCAGGTATTTCATGGGTGTTTGTCCTCGCGAGTGAAGAAATTTGGACGAAGGGATGCACAAAAGCAAACCGGCGTCGCCCGATGATTCTTGGCACGGGCTTTCAGGTATCGCCGGCGCCGCCCACCCAGTGTTGTTTGCCTGTCACAAATTGGCGACAGACTTGACATAGTGCGATATTGACCGAAATGTGAAGCATAACTAATGGATTTATCTAAATTATCTGTTATCATCCATCCCGACGACGCAGCACGCTTTTATACCCAGCGTTACTTAGTTGCAACACTGGATTGATACAAACAAGGTGGAGCGTAGGGCAATATGCCACATACGTATCTTCCATTTAAGGACGTGTCGGGTTTTTACCTAGCACCTGTTCCACTCGAATTCCCCGGCAAGTCCGGGGATTCTTTTGCTATCTAGCGCGCAAAACCCCCAAACGTTGCATCCGGCCCACCGAGAGCTTCCGAATCGCTTAAAGTTTGCGCGCGTGAAAACTCTGCTGCGCTCCCTGTATTTCCAAGTCATCGTCGCCATTACCCTCGGCGTCCTGCTGGGCACGCTGTACCCGCAAGCCGGCGCGGCAATGAAGCCGTTCGGCGACGCCTTCATCAAGCTGATCAAGATGTTGATCGCGCCCGTGATTTTCTGCACCGTGGTGTCGGGGATCGCGGGCGTGGAAGACATGAAGAAGGTCGGCAAGGCCGGCGGGCTGGCGCTGATCTATTTTGAAGTGATGAGCACGGTTGCCTTGGTGTTGGGTCTTGCGGTGGTCAATCTACTGCGTCCGGGAAGCGGCATGAACGTCGATCCCCGCACGCTCGATACGGCGGCCGTCACCGCCTACACCGGTCCGGGAAAATTGCAATCGGTGACCGATTTCCTTCTCAACGTCATTCCCTCGACGGTCATCGATGCCTTCGCCAAAGGGGAGATTCTTCAAGTTCTGCTCTTTGCCGTGCTGTTTGGCTTCGCGCTGCAGCGTTTGGGCGGGCGCGGCGCGGCGATGCTGGGCTTCATCGACGCCCTGTCGCACGTTCTGTTCGGGATCGTCGGGATCATCATGAAAGTGGCGCCCTTGGGCGCATTCGGCGCCATGGCCTTCACCATCGGCAAGTACGGATTCGAGTCCCTGCTCAAGCTGGGTCTTCTGATGGGCTGCTTTTACGCGACCTGCCTGCTGTTCATCTTCGGCGCCCTCGGGCTGGTGGCGATGCTGCATGGCTTTGGCATCTGGCAGTTCGTCAAATACATCGGCGACGAATTATTCATCGTCCTCGGCACCTCGTCCTCGGAGTCGGTACTGCCGAGAATGATCGACAAGCTGCAAAAGATCGGCGCCAGCAAATCGGTGGTCGGGCTGGTCATCCCCGCGGGCTACTCGTTCAATCTCGACGGCACATCGATTTACCTGACGATGGCGACTCTGTTCATTGCGCAGGCCACCAATACGCCGATGAATTTGCTGCAGCAGCTGACGCTGCTGGCGGTGCTGCTATTGACCTCCAAGGGTGCCGCCGGCGTGACGGGCAGCGGTTTCATCGTGCTGGCCGCGACGCTGTCCTCCGTGGGCACGTTGCCGGTGGCGGGGCTCGCGCTGATCCTCGGCATCGATCGATTCATGTCGGAGGCCCGCGCGCTGACGAACGTGATCGGCAACGGCGTTGCCGCTCTGGTGGTCGCCAAATGGACCGGCGAGCTGGATGCCGCCACAATGCGCCGTGAGCTCGGCGGAGAACCATCCCTTGAGCCGCCTGCCGCCGCGGCGTAGCGAGGATATGATGCGTGTTATTGACGGCTTTACGGGCGCCATTGGCAATACTCCGTTGATTCGTCTGCGCCGCGTGAGCGAAGAGACGGGTTGCGAGATCCTGGGAAAAGCCGAATTCATGAACCCCGGCGGTTCGGTGAAGGATCGCGCGGCACGGTGGATTGTCTTGGACGCAGAGCGGCGCGGTCTGTTGAAACCCGGCGGGACCGTGGTCGAGGGCACGGCCGGCAATACGGGTATCGGGCTCGCGCATGTGTGCAACGCCCGCGGCTATCGATGCGTGATCGTGATGCCGGACAATCAGGCAGCCGAGAAATACCAAATCATCGAGGCTTTGGGTGCGCAATTGCGCAAGGTGCCGGCGGTGCCCTATAGCAACGCGAACCAGTACCAAAAAGTGGCCGGACGTCTATCGCAGGAGCTTCCCGACGCCATTTGGGCCAATCAATTCGACAATACCGCGAATCGCGACGCGCATTTCGAATCGACGGGCCCGGAGATTTGGCGCGATACCGACGGCAAGATCGACGCCTTCTGCGCGTCCACCGGCACCGGCGGCACGCTGGCGGGGATTGCCCGCTACCTCAAGTCGAAGTCCAGCGCGGTTCGAATCGTTCTGGTCGATCCGCCCGGCAGCGCGCTGTATCACTATGTCAAGGACGGCGAGTTGAAAACCGACGGCGGCTCATCGATCACCGAGGGCATCGGCACCGGCCGAGTGACCGCCAATCTCGAGGGCACGCCGATCGACGATGCGCTGCGAATCTCGGACGCGCAGACCATGCGCTTCGTCTATCGGCTGCTGCGTGAAGAGGGCCTGCTGCTTGGCAGCACCTCCGGCATCAACGTGGCGGCGGCCGTGACGCTCGCGAAACAACTCGGTCCGGGCCACACCATCGTCACGATCTTGTGCGACGGCGGAGCGAAGTACCAATCGCGGCTGTTCAACAAGACCTGGATCGCCGAGCGCGGCTTTACGGAGGCGGTCGGCTAGCGATCTTCATTCGAGCGACATCTCCGAGCGATTGACTCGTCCACTTTACCCGCGCGAAGGTACGGGCAGCGGTTTGTCGGTGTCGAGGCTCTCGACCCAATTTTCGACCTCGTCATGATCGATGGTTTTGCCCGTGTCCACATCGACGAGGGCTTTCTGGGTCAGCCGGTAGCGCTCTTCCTCCTGCGCGACCCAGATGCCCGGTCGCGCCGCGATGGCATCGACTTTGCTCGCTAGTTCGAGCGGCACGTGGGCGGTATCGACTTTGGTTTCCATGGACGGCCTTCACTAATCGAAGTGAATCACATCATGGCAGAGTGATTACAGCTTTGCCGTGTCCTAGAGAGGTGCTGGCAAGGAAAGGATCGTTACGCAAGTCAATCACCAGCAGATGCTTGAATTATAGAGTAAAGCAGTCGGCGGGCACACGGCTTGACGCGCCCCGGGTGATCGCAATCAACACCACTGGTTTCGTGGGAAGGACGTCAAGCCGTCCGAGACACGTCGACTCCGAATGTCGTGTTGAACCACGCCAGCGAGGAATGCAGGGCGACGACGTCGCCGACGACGAGCAAAGCCGGCGATTCCAAATTCGCCGCCGCGGCGATGCCGCGAATCGTACCAAGAGTGGCGGTGATGACGCGCTGATTCGCGGTGGTGCCCTGCGCAATGATCGCAGTCGGCCGGCTGCCTAAAGCGCCATGCTCCAGCAATTTTTCCACGATGTGGTCCAGGCGCGCGAGGCCCATGTAAAAGACCGCCGTGGCTCCCGGAGCGCCGAGCGCGCGCCAATCCGGTTCCTGGCCGTCGCCCTGAGCGTGACCGGTCACGAAAGTGACGCTGTGCGCGTGGTCGCGATGCGTCAGGGGAATTCCCGCATACGCGGCTGCCCCCAAGGCGGCGGTAATGCCGGGCACCATCGAAAAATTGATCCGCGCCGCCGCGAGCGCCTGCAGCTCCTCGCCGCCGCGCCCGAACACAAAGGGATCGCCGCCCTTGAGGCGCACCACGCGCTTGCCCTGTTTGGCGTGCCCGATCATCAGGGCGTTGATTTCCGCTTGCGTGCTGCCGGCTCCGCCGGCCGATTTGCCGACGCAGATGAGCGCCGCATCGCGCCGCGCGAGATCGAGCACCGCCGGCGACACCAGCCGATCGTGCAGAATCACATCGGCGTCTTGCAGCGCGCGCAGCGCCTTGAGCGTCAAGAGTTCGGGATCGCCGGGTCCTGCGCCCACCAGCCACACCTCTCCGGGGGCCCGCGGCGCGGTCGAGGTCGTCGCGAGCAGTTGCTGTGCAATTCGCCGCGCGCCTTGGCTGTCGCCCTCGATGAAGCGCGAAGACGCCGGTCCGTCCACGAGCGCCTCGAAAAATCGCCGCCGTGCGTCGCTGTCGCGCAGCTTGCGCCGTGCAGCCCCGCGCAGCGCTTTGAGCCATGACGCCAATCCGCCGATTCGCGCTGGGATCAGCGCCTCAAGCCGCTCGCGCAGGCGGCGTGCCAATACCGGCGATGCGCCGCCGGTGGAGATCGCCACCAGTACGGGATCGCGGTCGACGATCGCCGGCACGATGAAGCGCGACGCTTCGACGTCGTCGACCACATTGACCGGAATGTTGCGAGCCTCGCTCAATGTCGCGATCCAGCGATTCACCGCACGGCGCGACGTCGCAACGATGACCAGCCGCGCACCGTCCAAGTCGTCGGGAGCGAATTCACGAAGGGCGAGTTTCAGTTTGCCGGCGGCGGCGCGCTGCATGAGCTCGGGCGCAATTTGCGGGGCAACTAAAGTGATCAACGCGCCGGTACGCTCAACCAGGGAGACTTTGCGCAGCGCCACCTCGCCGCCGCCGACGATCAGCACTTTTTGCCCGTTGAGATCGAAGAACACCGGAAAATAATTCACTGGGAAAATCCTGCCTGGCGGCGCGGATGCAGGCCGCACTCGCGTGAATCAGCGCGCTCCCACCACCAGCGGCCGGCGCGTTCGTCTTCGCCGGGTTGTACCGCGCGCGTGCATGGCGCGCAACCGATGCTCGGAAAGCCGCGGTCATGCAAAGTGTTGTAGGGCAGCCGCTTTTTGCGGATGTACTCCCAGATCTCCTTTTCCGACCACTCGAGCAGCGGACTCACCTTGTGCAGGCCGTATTGGCCGTCCCATTCGACCGGCGCCGCGAGCGCGCGGCTGGCCGATTGTCCGCGCCGAATGCCTGTGACCCAGGCGCCGCGGCCGGCGATGGCGCGGCGAAACGGCTCCACTTTGCGAATGCCGCAGCATCCGCGGCGCTGCTCGAGACCGTCGCGGAACCCGTTGATGCCGTTCTCGCCGACCCAGCCCTCCAGATCCGCGGTCTTGGGATAGTAAATGGTCAAAGCGCGCCCGTAGCGCTGCTGCACGCGCTCAATCAGATCATAGGTCTCAGGATACAGCCGCCCGGTATCGATGGTGAAGATCTCGATTTGCGGTACCGCCCCCCAAATGAGATCGGTCAGGACGATGGATTCGGAACCTAAGCTGTTGGCATAGCACACGTTTTTAAACTCCGCCACGGCTTTGCGGAGTTGTGAAATGCTGTCGTCTGCGCGCTCGCGCAGGCCTTTGGAGAGCTCGAACAAGGGGGCGTCTCAGTTTCGCTTCGGTGAAGGAAACTATAGGGCGGCCGGGGTCTTGGTGAAACGAACAATAGCGCATGAGGACATGCGTTTTGGTGATGGCCGCGGGCGGCGGCTCTTTAGAAGCAGCGGCCGTTCTAAACTTATATCCTATGGCGACGCACTCACCACGATAAGGCCGCACCGTCGATGAAGTTCCAGCAATTGCGCTATCTCGTGGCTGTTCATGAAAACGGCCTGAACATCACCGCGGCTGCGCGGCAGCTGCATACCTCGCAGCCCGGCGTCAGCCGTCAGCTCAAGCTTCTGGAGGAGGAACTCGGCTTTCAGCTGTTCGAGCGCGAGGGCCGTGCGCTGACCCGGACCACGGACGCGGGCGAGGAAATCATTTCGCGCGCCGCCAGCATTTTGCGTGAAATGCAGAATATTCGCCGCACCTCCGCGGAGCTGCGCAAGTCCGACGGCGGCACTCTGTCGATCGCCACGACGCATACCCAGGCGCGCTACGTGCTGCCGGAGGTGATTCGCGCCTTTCGGCTCAAGTATCCGAAGGTACGTCTTCATTTGCACCAAGGCACCTCGGAACAAATTGCCGAAATGGTCGCGCGCGACCGCGTCGATTTCGCGATCGCCACCGGATCGGACGAGCAATTCCCGCATCTGGTGCGCCTGCCGGTTTATCGCTGGCATCGGGCGGTGGTCGTGCCGCGTGGCCATCCGCTCGAGTCGGCGGGCAAGTTGACGCTCAAGAAGCTGGCTGAGTATCCGATCGTCACCTATGTATTCAGCATTTCCGGCCGATCCTCGCTGCCCGCGCTGTTCGAAACCGCCGGACTGTCGCTCGACGTGGCATTGACGGCGCGCGACTCGGACGTCATCAAGACCTATGTTCGCATCGGCTTGGGGGTGGGCATTTTGGCCCGGCTGGCCATCGATCCCGCCACCGACGGAGATCTGGTCGTTCTCGATGCGTCCCACTTGTTCGAGGGACATACGACGTGGATCGGATTCCGCCGCAGTGCGCTGCTTCGCGCCTACATGTATGAGTTCATCGAACTGCTGGCGCCCCACCTGCCGCGAAAACTGGTGCGCGAAACGGAAAAACTGGAGACCCAGGAGGAGGTGGATCGCATTCTGGGCGAGCTGAACATTCCGCTTCGCGACATACCGTAAGCGCATATGCAGATGACGGGATGGTAGTTCCGGCGCGCCGGTCCAAGCATTAGCCTACAGGGCAAGTTCGCTGATCGAGCGCGGTGAGGGGCGGGTGCGATAAATGATCGACGACAGGGGCCGTGGCTTGGGGCGCGAATATTTTTGGTTCGCATTGGTGCTGCTCGTCCTGTTGATGGGTTCGGCGGCGCACGCCGCCGCCTCCACGCTGCTCAATGTCTCCTACGACCCCACGCGCGAGTTTTACGACGACTACAACAAGGCGTTTGCGGCCTACTGGAAGGGCAAGACCGGCGACATCGTCAGCGTCAATCAAAGCCATGGCGGATCGGGAAAGCAGGCGCGTTCCGTGATCGAAGGGCTCGAGGCCGATGTGGTGACCCTGGCATTGGCCTACGACATCGATGCGCTGGCGGCCCAGGGCGGTTTGATTCCGGCCGGCTGGCAGGGGCGATTGCCAAACAACAGCGCCCCCTATACCTCGACGATCGTCTTTCTGGTGCGAAAAGGCAATCCGAAAAATATTCATGATTGGGGCGATTTGGCGCGGCCGGCCATTTCGGTCATTACGCCCAGTCCCAAGACCTCGGGAGGCGCGCGCTGGAACTACCTGGCGGCCTGGGCCTGGGCGCTGAAGCAGCCCGGCGGCAACGACGCCTCTGCGGAAGGCTTCGTCAAGAAGCTTTACCACAACGTGCCGGTTCTCGATTCCGGCGCGCGCGGCGCGACGGTGACTTTCGTGGAGCGCGGGATCGGCGACGTGTTGCTCGCGTGGGAAAATGAAGCCATTCTCGCCATCAAGGAGTCGGGGCCCGCCCGGTTCGATATCGTCGCGCCTTCGGTCAGTATCGTGGCGGAACCGCCGGTGGCGGTGGTGGACCAGAACGTCGATCAGCACGGCACCCGCAAGGTCGCCGAGGAATATCTGAAATATCTGTATTCCAGACAGGGCCAGGAGCTTGCGGCCAAACACTTCTATCGTCCGCGCGACCCGGCGGTCGCGGCGCAATACGCGGCGCAATTCGCAAACATTCCACAGTTGGTTACCATCGATGCCGTATTCGGCGGCTGGACCCGTGCCCAGGCCACTCATTTCGCGGACCATGGTACCTTCGATAAGATCTACGGTCAGTAATCGCGAATGGTCCTGAAGAGCGCTTCAGATCAGTGTCCGGCGATCGAGCCGGCGATGGCGCGCAAGGCGATGGCACCGCTCTCTATATTCAGGACACCCATGGCAACGCCGGTTGCGGCAGTCGAAATCAACAAGCGCACGCGGCGGTTGCTGCCGCGGCGAGTGCTGCCCGGCTTTGGCCTGACCTTGGGCTACACCATGGTGTATCTGTCGCTGCTCGTGCTGATTCCACTGTCGGCGGTGTTCGTTCGCAGCTTGGGCAGCGGTTGGGGCCATTTCTGGGAGGTCGTGACGGCCCCCCGTGTGATCGCATCGCTGCGCTTGAGTTTCGGCGCTTCGCTGCTCGCCGCGCTGATCAACGTGGTCTTCGGTCTCATCGTCGCCTGGGTGTTGGTGCGCAACACTTTCCCTTTCAAGCGGCTGGTCGATGCCATGGTGGACTTGCCCTTTGCGCTGCCCACGGCGGTGGCCGGCATCGCATTGACCGCGCTGTATGCGCCCACGGGCTGGCTCGGGCGATGGCTTCAGTCATTGGGTGTCCAGGTGGCCTTTACGCCGTTAGGCATCGTCGTGGCGCTGACCTTCATCGGCCTGCCGTTCGTGGTGCGAACCCTGCAGCCGGTGCTCGAGGATCTGGACCGGGAAGTGGAGCAGGCCGCGGCGACTCTCGGCGCCTCGGGGCTGCAAGCCTTCGCACGCGTCATATTGCCGGCGCTGTGGCCGGCGCTGCTCACGGGATTTGCACTCGCTTTCGCGCGCGCCGTCGGCGAGTACGGTTCGGTGATTTTCATCGCGGGCAATATGCCGATGAAGTCCGAAATCGCACCGCTGCTGATCGTCACCAAACTGGAGCAATACGACTACGCTGGCGCCACGGCCATCGCCGTGGTGATGCTGGTCCTGTCCTTCGCCGTCATGTTCGGCATCAACGCTCTGCAACACTGGGCCCTGTCTCGACATGGCGGCCGCTGAAGCCCGCGGTGACGGGCGCCGCGCGGCGCCGGGCAGCCTGCTGCTGATTGCGGTGGCGCTGCTTTTCCTGGGCCTGTTTCTGGTGCTGCCGCTGCTCGCGGTGTTCGTCCAGGCGCTGGCCAAGGGCGTCGGCGCCTATGTTGCCGCGATTTCCGATCCGATGGCCTGGTCCGCGATCAAGCTCACGCTTTACGTCGCCGCCATCGCGGTTCCGTTCAACCTCGTGTTCGGCGTGGCCGCCGCCTGGGCGATCGCCAAGTTCGAATTTCGCGGCAAGAATACCTTGATCACCCTCATCGACTTGCCGTTCGCCGTGTCGCCGGTGATTGCCGGACTCATCTTCATCCTGCTGTTCGGTTCGCACGGCTGGTTCGGCGGATATCTCAAGGTTCACCACATCCGGGTGGTATTCGCGGTGCCGGGCATCGTGCTCGCCACTATTTTCGTCACGTTCCCGTTCATTGCCCGCGAGCTCATTCCGGTGATGCAGGCGCAGGGCAAGGACGATGAGGAGACCGCGCTGTCGCTCGGCGCCACCGGCTGGCAGACCTTTTGGCGAGTCACCCTGCCCAACATTCGCTGGGGCCTCATGTACGGCGTGCTGCTCTGCAACGCCAGAGCCATGGGCGAATTCGGCGCGGTCTCCGTGGTCTCGGGGCACGTTCGAGGGTTGACGAACACCATGCCGCTGCACGTCGAGATTCTATACAACGAATACAATTACACGGCGGCGTTCGCCGTCGCGTCGCTGCTGGCCCTGCTGGCGCTGCTGACCTTGGCGGGCAAGAGCTTTCTGGAGTGGCGGCAACCGGAACTGCGGCATGCTGCCGCCCAAGCGCGCGATCGGACGCGGAGGAACAACCCATGAGCATCGCTTTGCGCGGCATAGGCAAGCAATTCGGCGAATTTGCCGCCGTCAAAAACATCGATCTGGACGTGCCGACGGGCGCATTGATCGCGCTGCTGGGTCCCTCGGGCTGCGGCAAGACCACACTGCTGCGCATCATCGCCGGTCTGGAGACGCCGGACGAGGGACAGGTGTTGTTCGACGGCCGCGATGCGACCCAGTGGCCGATTCGGGATCGAAACGTCGGATTCGTATTCCAGCACTACGCCCTGTTCCGCCACATGTCGGTCTTCGAAAACGTCGCCTTCGGGTTGAAAGTCAAGCCGCGCCGCGAACGGCCGTCCGCGGCGGAAATACGCAAGAAGGTGCAGTCGCTGCTGGAGTTGGTGCAGCTTGGCTGGGCGGGCGATCGTTACCCCGCCCAGCTGTCAGGCGGCCAGAGGCAGCGGGTGGCTCTCGCACGCGCGCTGGCGGTGGATCCCGACGTGCTGTTGCTCGATGAGCCTTTCGGCGCCCTCGACAGCCAGGTGCGCCACGAACTGCGCCGCTGGTTGCGACGGCTGCACGACGAACTGCACTTCACCAGCATTTTCGTGACGCATGATCAGCAGGAAGCGATCGAGGTCGCGGATACCATCGTGGTGCTGAATCGTGGTCGGATCGAACAGTTCGGGGTCCCCGGTGAAGTTTACGATTTGCCGACCTCGGCATTCGTGCATCGCTTCCTGGGTCAAGTCAACGAATTGCCGGTGCAGTTGCGCGGCGGCCGTGCCTACCTGGGGCCGATCGACATCTCGCCGGCCGGGGACGCGCCCGCAGAGGGCACCAATAACATCGCGTTGATTCGACCCCACGAAATCGAAGTCGGGTCCGCGGATGTCGGCTGGCCGGCGAGTGTGGTTGCCGTTCGAGTGATCGGACCGATCGTGCGATTGGAACTGTCCGCCGAAGGCCTGCCGGCCAATGAGCTGCTGGAGGCGGAAATCAGCCGCGAGCGTTACGAAGGCGAGCGTTTCGCCGTCGGCCAGAAAGTGGGCCTACGCTTCAGACGTTGGCAGGTGTATCCCGCCGGCGGAGCGGCAGCTTGAGCGGCAGCCCCGCATCGTTCGACGGCTGATAGGCCCACGAAAAAGACGCGAGCGCCGCCTGGGCGGCCTCGATGTCGGCGTCAGCCAATTCGAAGCTGTTGAATCCGCTGCGGGCCAGGAAGAACAATTGATCGCGTCTCACATATCCCGTGGCGCGCAGTTCGCCGTCAAACTTCCACTGTTCGCGAAGTATGCGTGCCTGGGAGTAGCCGCGTCCGTCGCTGGGTCCGGGAAAGTTCGCTCCGATCAGGGCAATGCGAGCGAAATCAGGCGCCAGCAATTCAACCCTGTGAGCCGGCGACAGCACGACTCCCAGCCGCCGATCCTGCGCGAGCCACCGGTGACGATCATTTTGCCATTCTGCCAAGGTCAGGATCAGCGGCGCAGCCTCGTTGCCCTCGGCTTCCGCCAGGTACAACCAGTCATCGTCGACGATGACGCCGTCACGCAGCAGCCGACGCGGCATACGCTCTTTCCTTGAAAGGTTTCACGCCGACACGGCGCACGACATCGAGGAAGCGCTCATCGGGCTGTCGCCGCTCGACATAGACGTCGAGCAAACGCGCAATCGTCTCGGGCACGTCCAGCTTGGCCACCGACGGACCGATGACCTCTCCCAAGGAGGCGTCCCCGCCCGCCGCGCCGCCGATGGTGATCTGGTACCACTCTTCGCCGCTTTTATCCACGCCGAGAATGCCGATGTGCCCCACATGGTGGTGGCCGCAGGCGTTCATGCAGCCCGACATCTTGACCTCGAGTTCGCCCAAATCGTAGAGGTAGTCGTAATTATCGAACCGCTCATTGATGAGCTTGGCCACATCGATGGAACCGGCGTTGGCGAGGCTGCAGAAATCCAGTCCCGGACAACAGATCATGTCGGTCAAGGTGCCGATGTTCGGCGTGGCGAGACCCGCCTTCTCGAGCGTCTGCCAGAGCTCGAATGTCTTGTCCTGTTCCACATCGCCCAACAGCAGATTCTGCGTGTGCGTGACGCGCACCTCCCCAAAGCTGTAGCGATCGGCGAGCTCGGCGACCAATTCCATCTGGGTGTCCGTGATGTCGCCGGGCGCCACGCCGGGCTTCTTGAGCGATATGTACACGGCACGATAACCCGGCATCTTGTGCGCCGTGGTGTTGTAGCGGTACCAGGCGCGAAACGCCGTGCTCTTGCCCTCCGCGGGTTCGGTATCGGTGAGCTTGCGGTAGGCGGGCGGATTGAAGAAACCGCGCAGGCGTGCGATTTCTGCCTCATCGACGCGCGGCGCGGATTCGCGCGAACTTACCCACTCGGCTTCCACGCGCCGCCTGAATTCTTCTACCCCTAGGGATTTCACCAAAATTTTGATGCGCGCCTTGTGGATGTTGTCGCGCCGGCCTTCCAGGTTGTACACGCGCAATATGGCTTCGAGATACGACAGCAGATGCTCGCGCGGCAGGAACTCGCGCACCACCTGTCCGATGATGGGCGTGCGGCCAAGGCCGCCTCCGGCGAGAATCTCAAAGCCTAAATCGCCGCTTGGACCGCGGACGATATGCACCCCGACGTCATGGACCTGGCTCGCCGCCCGATCCTGCGCCGCCCCCGTGACCGCAATCTTGAATTTGCGCGGCAAGTAGGTGAATTCCGGGTGAAAAGTCGACCATTGACGGATGAGTTCGCACCAGGGACGCGGATCCTCGAGTTCATCGGGCGTCACGCCCGCCAGATGGTCGGACGTGGTGTTGCGAATGCAGTTGCCGCTGGTCTGGATTGCGTGCATTTCGACTTCGGCAAGTTCGGCCAATATGTCCGGGACTTCCTCGAGCTTGGGCCAGTTGTACTGGATGTTTTGCCGCGTGGTGAAATGCCCATAACCGCGATCATAGCGGCGCGCGATGCCGCCCAGAGCGCGCAATTGCACCGACGACAGCAATCCGTACGGAATCGCCACCCGCAACATCGGAGCATGGCGCTGGATGTACAAGCCATTGCGCAGGCGCAGATGGCGAAATTCATCTTCGGATAGTTCGCCGGCCAGGAAACGCCGCGTTTGGTCGCGAAATTGGGCGACGCGTTCGTTCACCAGCGTTTTGTCGACTGCGTCATACCGATACATGAGGCAACGATACGTCCGCTGCCCCTTGAGCCGCCAATTACCACAAAGCATGAGCTTATGACTGCCGGTCCTGTGCAATTCGCTTAGCAGTCCTCACCCTGACTGTGGACTGCGCCCCGGGTTCCTAAAACCGTGATTTGCTCGGCAGAGCGGATTTACGGTTGCGTGCAGCATCGCGAAGGTCAGTATAGGGGTCCGCATTGGCAACAGCTCTCACAGAAGTCATGGTCGCGCCGGACACTTATCACGTCTCGCCCGAAGCCATGCTCATGATCGCCGATTTGCACGGTGCGCTCGCGCTTTGCCTCCATGATGAGAGTCGAGGCGTCGGCGGGCTGCTGCATTTACGGTTCATGGGTGGAACCGGCCGACCGAGCGATGTGACCGACAATACCTTGAGTTCGGTATTGGTCGTGCTGGACCGCTTCAAGCGCGCTGTTCTCGGCAATACGGCACGCGGCGACGAAGTCCAGGCACGTATCCTCGCTCACGCGCTGCCGCCCACGGATGCGGGCGAGCCCAGTGCCTCCCTGGTCGATTTGATACAGGCTGATCTCGCCGACGGCAAAATTGCTTGCGGCACTCAAACCACGCGCCGGACCGAGGCGCTGCGCGTGTGCTTTCAGCCGTTCGAAGGCCGGGTTTGGGTTTGCGGGCCCAACGATTTGCGAGCCGCCACTCGGGATATTCGCTCTGTGGGGTGACAGTCGGCTCACGAGATACTCGCCGCCACGAGCATCGGATAAGATTGCCGCATGCGACTCGTCGTGGTTCTGACAGTGGTTTGCCTTACGGCCTGCGCCGTCGAAAAGCTTGCGCAAACACCGCCTGCCGGCGTGGATTTTACCGGACACTGGAAGCTCAGCGAGGCCGATAGCGACGATCCGCAGCACCTGATCCAAGGCCAACTCAACAGCCCCGCTGCAGGCCAGAATACCTCCTCGGGCGGGCGTGGCGGAGGGGGAGGCCGCGGCCGGCAGGGTGCTGGGCGTGGCGGCGGCGTAGGCGTGAATCCCGGCGGTCCGGGCGGACCCGTGATGCCGTCGGCCGGGGTTCTGGGCGAGGGACTGCGCTGGCCGGGCAAGCAGCTCGACATCAAGCAGGTCGCCGGTGTCGTGGCCTTCACTTCCGACGGCAGCAGCCGCGTTTGTCAGCCTGCGGATGCGGGAAAGTCTCATCGGCATCACGCAGGGTCCGCCGATGGGCATCGCCCCGAGCCGGGCGGCCGCGACGGTTCATCGGGCCGAGACGCGCGCTCGCGCGGACGCGATGCGCCTCCTCCACGCTGCGGCTGGGCCGAGAAGACGCTCATAGTGCAGGGCGGCGATCCCGACGATGATCACCCGCCGTTCGAAGAACACTACAGCCTGTCCGACGACGGTCAGCGCCTCGTGGAGGTGGTGAGCTTCAAGGGAGGCCGTTCGAGCGGCTTCACGATGTCTCGTGTATGGGACCGCCTGAACCCATAAAAAAGCCGGGCACTGCCCGGCTTTCAATTCCCCATGCCTCTTTGTGGCGCTTTTTATTGCGCTCTGGAGACGGTTGGTCTTTTTACTTCCCTAGAGTCCTATTGCGTCCGAGCAACACTCTATCTCTGAGCGGCTACCGAAGCTAGCCCTATTGAAAAGAAGTGTAAAACTTAATGTAGCGAAAAAGCCACATACGAGGGTGGGCGGATCAGGGGCGGCGCCGAGACCGCCCGCGGAGTTCGCGTATCCTTGGCGCGACAACTGCACAACAATACTGGAGAACTTGAGTTGGTTAAGGCCTCGAAGTCATTCACTCAGCCCATCGTCGTTCGCACGCGCCGCGCCTACTTTGATTGTAAATTCGGGCAATTGCACGTGCGAACGGCCTTTCCCACCACCGGCGGCTTCGATGAGCAGGTGACATTGATTTGTCTGCATCCGATCGACGGCTCGAGCCGCAGCTTCGGCAGACTATTGCCTGAACTCGCCGACACGCGCTCGGTCTACGCTCCCGATCTGCCGGGCTACGGGGAATCGGACCCATCGCCCGCCCGCAGCATTGCGGAAGCCGCCACGGCGGTTTCCGATCTGGCCAACGATTTGAGGTTGCGCCAGATAGACCTGCTGGGCATTCACTATGGCGCCGGGGTCGCTCTGGAACTCGCGGCGGCACGGCCGGAACTCGTGAGAAAATTGGTATTGGCCGGGGTCGCGGCCGCGGATCGCGTGAATCTGGTCAAGCAGCAGCGATTGATGATCAATTCCGCCGATTACGGCGATGATTTCGATGCTGCCGCCCCCACTCTCGCGAAGCAAATCAGCGCATTCTTGCGCAGCCATGCATCTGCTTAGCCGGTGAGACTCAATAAATACATCAGCGAAACCGGCATCTGTTCGAGGCGCGAAGCGGACAAGTGGATCGAAGCGGGCCGCGTAACTTGCAATGGTCGGCTCGCCGCATTGGGTACGCGGGTGCAAGGGGGCGACGAAATACGTGTCGACGGCGTGCTTGTCGGCGCCAAGAAGCAGCAGATCTACATTGCCCTGAATAAACCGGTCGGGATTACCTGTACCACCGAGACCCACATCGCGAACAACATCATCGACCTGGTCGGCCATGCCGAGCGCATTTTCCCGATCGGGCGGTTGGACAAGGACTCGGAAGGCCTGATTCTTCTGACGAACAATGGCGACATCGTCAACGAGATCCTTCGTTCGGAAAACAATCATGAAAAAGAATACATCGTCAGGGTGGATCGCCCCATCACCGATCTATCGCTCAAGATGATGGCAAGCGGCGTGAAAATCATGGGCCAACTGACCAAGCCTTGCAGGGTAAGCCGCATCGATCAAGGATCGTTTCGAATGGTTCTCACCCAAGGGTTGAATCGTCAGATCCGCCGCATGTGTTCCGCGCTCGGCTACAAAGCGCAGCGGCTCCAGCGCGTGCGGATCATGAATATTCATCTGGGAACATTGGGCCCCGGCCAGTGGCGCCATCTGACCGATCGCGAACTCGCCGGCCTGTTGCCCCGCTGAAAACAACGCTAGGACGAGCGCAGCGCGGTCGCGGGGACGCCTTCCGACCAGCGTCGTCCGCTCGTGACGCGCCAGTCGGGATCTTCGGCCTTGGCCGCCAACCAACGAAAGAAGTCGTGGCGTTGACTGGTCCAATACGCGTAGTTGTACAGCACCCCGCCGGTGCTGGATGAGACGGTAAAACGCCGGCGAAATCCGAAGCTCGCCAAGCCGCGGGTACAGCTGATTCGAGGCGAGTTTTCCGACAGCGCGTACTGGTCGGGACCGACTTGCAGACGCAAGCGCCCGGCCTGGCCATAGACGCAGATATTCGGTTGTGCGGCGCGGATCAAAGCGATGCCGTGCACCAGTGCCGGAGGAATGTCGTAGGCGGTCCAGGTCCCGCCGAGCGCATGCCATTGCAACACCATGCTGCGGCGGCGGAAATCGATCACCGAAATGGTTGTTGCGCTATCGGGAGCCATGCCCGCAGCATGCCCCATTCATGATCCATTGAAAATCTTGCGCGGCGAGAATCTTATTGGGCCGAGGCGTGAGCGGGCGTGTCGGCGAACGCGCTTTGCACGGCGCTTGGCGTGAGAAGCTGGGGCAAAATGACGGGTTCGGATGAGCCGGGCTTCGAGTTGTACACCACATAGAGCGGCACGCCGGCGCGCCCGAAGGCGGCCAGGGCCCGGGTGATGGCCGGATTCCGATTGGTCCAATCGCCCTTCATCAATGTGACGCCCTTGTTACGAAACGTCTCCTGAACCGCGGAGTCGGTAAAGGCGTTGCGCTCATTGACCAAACAGGTCAGGCACCAACTGGCGGTAAAATTCACCAGCAGCGGCTTCCCCGAGGCGTTCAGCTTGGCCACTTGCGCAGCGTCGTAGGGCTGCCACCCATCCGCCTGCGCGCCCGAAGCGGAGGCCCCCGATGCTGCTGCGGCGACATCGGCGAAGCGCACCGGCAGAAAAATGGCGAGCAATACCGCAAGCGTTGCAGTGACGAGCGCAGCCGCGCGGCCCCCGGCGGCGCTCGATTTGGATTTTTGGTAAGCCCACGCCGCAAATGCGATGAGGATTGCCCCGGCCAATGCGGCGCCCAGGCCGAAGGACGATGTTTGCCCCGCCAGCACCCACAACAACCACGCCGCCGATGCATAAATCGGGAAGGCAAAAATCTCCTTGAGCGTATCCATCCAGGCACCCGGCTTTGGCAGAGCACGGCGCATCCAGGGCGCGAATGACAACAGCAAGTAGGGCAGCGCGAGCCCAAATCCCAGAGCCGCAAAAATACACAGCGCGATGACCGGCGGTTGCGTGAGCGCGGCGCCGACCGCGAAAGCCATGTACGGCGCGGTACACGGCGTTGCCACCAGTGTGGTCAGCACGCCCGTGAAAAATGAGGCGCGAAAGCTCTCACCCCGGGTGAGTTCGTCGCCGACGCCCGCAAGACCGCCGCCCACTTCAAAAACGCCGGACAGGTTGAGGCCCACGGCCAGCAACAAGTACACGAGCAAGGTGACGAACAGCGGCGACTGCAGCTGGAAGCCCCAGCCGATCTGCTCCCCGCCCGCCCGAAGAGCCAGCAGCACGGCTGCGAGGCAGAGCATGGAGCTGATGACGCCTGCCGCGAACACCAGACCCTTGGCGCGCACGGCCGCGGGATGCTTTTTCGCCTGTTCAACCAGGCCAATGGCTTTGATCGACAGTACCGGGAACACGCAGGGCATCAAATTGAGGATCAAACCGCCCAGCATGGCAAGCAGCATGAGCACTGGCAACGATGTATCGGTTTTCCCGGTGCCCGCGGCGCCTGCGATGGCGGTGGTGCCTGCGTTGGCCTTTGTGCCAGCGGCGGCCGTGGTGCCGGCGGCGGCCGCAGCGGCCGAGAGATTTGCGGCGATTTCCATGGGCACGGTGACGGTATCGTTGCCGCTCAGTTCGGTTGCCACCAGCACGCCGCGAATCGCTCCCGCCTGCGGCGGCCGATCGCCGAGCTTCACCGCGAGTTCGACGGCATCCTTGGTGCGGGTCAGTACCTGCGGCGCAGCGTACTCGATGCCGCCCTCGGCATACGGAAAGAAAGTCAACGACTTGATCTGCGGCAGGGTGGCGCCCCATTCTTTACCGAGCGCAATCACCAGTTGGCCGCCGGAAATCCGAGCGGTGGTCGCGGCGGGTTCTGCACCCGGCAACTCGCTGCGCGCCGCCGCAAAAAGCGCGGCATCCCGGGGATCGAGGGCGCCCGACCCGCCGCTCACCGGAAGTTTCAATTGCAGTTCGGCGTCTTCGGGAATGCACACGTCGGCACAGACCAGCCAGCTGGCCTTCGCGGACAGCACGACCGGTGTACCTGCCTGCAAGCCGACCGGGGCAGCAATCCGCACCAGGTGCACCGCATGCTTGGCGTACCCGTAATTCATCAGCGGCGGAAGCTCGAAACGATGCGGCGTGGTCCAGACGATGTCTCCCGCCGTAAAACCCGGCGGCAGCTGCCATTTGATCGTGGTGGCCTGACCGGAGTCGCCGGGATTGCGCCAGTACGTATGCCAGCCATCGCGAATGTCGAATTCCAGAGCGACCCAGAACGGCTGTCCGGCGGCGATGGAACTCACCTCGCTGACCAAATGTGCCTTCACATTGTCGGTGGCGACGACATTCCCGGAGAGCGGAAAGGACGCCGGCGAAGCCAGCAGCAAGCCCAAAGCCCAAAATTTCGCGGTGTGCATGGTCCTATGTTACCGAATTAAGCCGGCGAAACCCGCCGGGGTCTCTGAGGGTTGTGGAGCGTCTCACAGTATGGGTCCCATACCGCTCCGTGGACGCTTGAGCTAATGTAGGTGTTCCTCAACGATACCGCCCATGCAAGAAAACTACGTAGATCGCATCCTCAAAGCAAAGGTGTACGACATCGCCGTCGAGACATCGCTGGAACCCGCTCCGCGCCTGTCGCGTCGCTTGAACAATCGCATCTTGTTCAAACGTGAAGACCTTCAGCCGGTGTTTTCGTTCAAAATTCGCGGCGCCTACAACAAGATCGCGCAATTGTCGCCGATCAGCGCGCAGCGCGGCGTCATCTGCGCGTCGGCCGGCAACCATGCGCAGGGGGTGGCGTTGGGCGCCCGCACGCGAGGCATTCCGGCCGTCATCGTCATGCCGTTGACTACGCCCGAAATCAAAGTGCAGGCGGTATTCGATCTTGGCGGCGAGATCGTGCTGCACGGCGATGACTACGATCAGGCGTACGAACATGCCATCGAGCTTGGCCGGGAGCGTTCTCTGGTGTTCGTGCACCCCTTCGACGATCCCGACGTGATCGCGGGGCAAGGCACGATCGCCATGGAGATCCTGCGACAGCACCACGGCGACGGCATCGATGCGATCTTCGTTCCGGTCGGCGGCGGGGGGCTGATAGCCGGAATCGCCGCGTACGCCAAATCGCTGTATCCGCGCATCAAAATCATCGGCGTTGAGCCGGAAGATGCGGCCGGAATGCACGAATCGCTGCGCGCCGGAAAACGCGTCACCCTCGATCGAGTGGGCATGTTCGCCGACGGCGTCGCGGTGCGGCGGGTGGGCGAGGAGACCTTTCGCCTCACTCGCCAGTATGTGGATGAGATCATCTTGGTGACCACGGACCAGATCTGCGCCGCCATCCAGGACATATTCCAAGACACGCGCTCCATTGCGGAGGCGGCGGGCGCTCTGGCGGTGGCGGGGATCAAGAAATACGTGGCGCGCGAGAACTGCGCCGAACGCACGCTCATCGCGATCAACGCCGGCGCCAATATGAACTTCGACCGCCTGCGCTACGTGGCCGAGCGCGCGGACTTGGGCGCCCAGCGTGAGGCGCTGTTCGCCGTGGAGATGCCGGAGACGCCGGGTTCGTTCCTGCGGTTCTGCGAATTGCTGGGCCGGCAAAGCGTCACGGAGTTCAGTTACCGGTACGGGGACCTGCAGGCAGCCCAGGTCTTCGTCAGTCTGGCCCTCACTCAGGGCAGGGCGGAGCGCGACGGTCTGCTCCGCAGCATCGCGGCCGCGGGCTTTGCCGCGCGCGACATGACCGACAATGAAATGGCCAAGTTGCACGTGCGCTATATGGTGGGTGGGCGGGCGCGGGACCTTACCGATGAGCGGCTGTATCGATTCGAGTTTCCGGAGCGTCCCGGGGCGCTGCTCAAGTTTTTGCAGGCCGTCGGCACCGGCTGGAACATCAGCCTGTTTCACTACCGCAATCACGGGTCGGATTACGGGCGGGTTCTCGCCGGCATCCAGGTGCCCCATGAGACGCGCACCGATTTTCTATTGCATCTCAACGAACTGCATTACGCCTACACCGAAGAGACCGACAACCCGGCGTACAAGATTTTTCTCGGCGGCTGACCCCGCTTGCCGGAAGGCGACGGCTCCGCGACCGGGACACCGCTCGACGCCGCGACGGTGGGGATATCGTAATTTCTTCCCGTGGCGTTTCGACGTTTTGTCAGTCACCCGTCAAAACGCTCTAGTTTTTTATAGGGACATTCCTCCGGCCCTCTAGCGAGCAGCGCTCGCGGTCTGCAGAGGTGCCGGACGCACGGCCTTGAGCCAGGCCTGGGCGCGGCGCACCACCGGATCGTCGACGCCGCGCGCTTTCAGCAGCACCGGAATCGCCGCTTCGAGTTCGACAGCCGCATCATTCGGCTTGCCGAGATGCGCAAGTGCGTACGCGTGGATGGCGTGGGCTTGCGCTGTATATGGACTCCCGGGCGCCGAGGTCGCATCCCAAATATTGAGGGACTCGTCGCTCATCGCCAAAGCCTCCGCGGGTTTGCCGCGATCCACCAGCAGGCGCGCGAAATGCATGAGCGCCGAGGCGCGATATTGGTGATTGGCCGGCAATGATTTGTCGTATACGTCGATCGCCTGGCGAAATTCGGTTTCCGACGCCGGCAGATTTCCCTGGTCGTGCAGCAGCATTGCCAAACTCACGCGGGCGTAGGCGACGTTGTAGTTTTCGGGGCCGTATAGTTTGAGTACCACGTCGAGGGCACTGCGCAACAGCGGTTCCGCCTCGGTCAGTCGTCCTTCGCGCCACAGAAGCAAGCCGTAATTGCCGCGAGCGAGGCCGGTTTCGGGATGTTGAGCCCCATAGGCTCGTTCGTCGCGGCGGATCGCATCGCGGTACAGCCTCTCAGCGACTTTCAGGTCGCCGATATTCTGAGCGACAACGGCCAGATTATTCAGACGCATGGCCACGCGTGGATGATCGTCGCCGAGAATACGTCGATCGACCTCCAACGCTCGTTCGTAGGTTTGCTTGGCGAGAGCCCACTGTTGCTGGCTTCTGTATACCTGTGCAAGGTCGTCCAACAAGGCGGAGACGTCGGTGGCTGGGGCAGATGTCGTCTCAAGAATGTCCAGGCCGCGATTGTAGAGTTCCTTGGCGTCGGCGAATCGCCCTTGTCGGAACCTGAGTACACCCAACGCCCAGAGCGAGCGTCCGGATTCCTGACTGGAGGCACCGAAAGCGTCCTGCGAAAGATGGAGTGCTTGCTGCAAAGGTGCCTCGGCGCCGTTGAGATCGCCCGCACCCGAATGCGCGTTACCCAACTCCAACAGCGTGGCAATACGCGATTTATCGCGAGACTGCGGCTGTAGCGCCAGGGATTCGGTCAATATGGGCAGCGCCTCCTTGTACTGCCCGAGGCTGTCGTAGACCGCTCCGACCGTCGACAGCAGCGCCGCCTTCGTCGCGGGTTGATCCTGCAGCCCCGCCTGCAGGCGTTTCGCGCCCGAGTCCAGCAGTTCTCGAGCGGTGACCTGGTTGCCGCGGTTCTCTTCCGGGTCCGACAGTTTGAATAGATTCACGAGGAAGCTCGAGACTTCTTCGGCACGAGCCCGCTCACGCTCGGCCGTCGCGCGTTCCTCCGCAACCCGATCGCGTTCCGCCGCGATACGCAACGACTGCACATAGCTGGTCATCGCGAACGCCAGAACCAAAAAGACCGCGCCCGTGCCCGCCATGACCGGCAACCAGTGACGCTTGACGAATTTGGCGCTGCGATACGCCAGAGTGTCGCGCCGCGCTATGACGGGTTTGCCGTCGAGGTAGCGCTGAATATCGCCGGCCATTTGTTGCGAGGAACCGTAGCGGCGCTCCGGCTCCTTGCGCATGGCCATTAGCACGATATTGTCCAAATCGCCGCCGAGGGTTCGACGCAGTCGGTTGGCCGTGGTGCCACGCGCTTCCACAATGCCGCGGGCTTGTGCCGAATCGGCGGGCTGGACGGCGAGGCTGGGAAGCAGCGCATCCTTCTCGCAGATGGCTCGTTCAATATCCGTGAGCCGCATGGAAGGAATGACGAAAGGACTGGTTCCAGTCAACAATTTATACAGCAACACGCCCAGGACATAGACGTCACTCGATGTGGTGATGGCCTGTCCGCGAACTTGTTCGGGACTCGCATGGTCCGGAGTCATCACCCGAATGTCGGCGTGAGTCATGGCCAGCGTGAGGTGCATCGCTTGGCGGTCGTCCAATAGTTTGGCGATGCCGAAATCCAGCAGCTTGGGCACGCCGGCCGCCGTCACCATGATGTTCGAGGGTTTCAGGTCGCGATGAACGATGAGGTTCTGGTGCGCGTAATGCACTGCGGCGCAAACCGTCTGGAACAGCTTGAGACGCGCCGCGACATCAAGACGATTCGCGTCGCAGTAGGCGTCGATGGGGATGCCATCGACGTATTCCATGACAATGTAAACAGTGCCGTCCGGCAAGGTGCCGCCGTCCAGGAGATGCGCAATGTTCGGATGATCCAGCTGCGCCAGGATTTGGCGCTCGATTTTGAGCCGCGATTGGACTCCTTGAGTGGCCGCGCCGCCGTGAACCACTTTGATGGCCACCTGTTGCTCGAACTCGGCATCCGCACGCTCGGCAAGGAAAACCTCCCCCATGCCGCCGACACCCAAGGTGCGCAGTACGCGATACTGTCCTATGCGGTCGCCCGTCATGGTTCCAGCATGCACCTTGAGCGCTGGTGTGGGCAAACGGCGCGGCTCTTGCGGCGAGGTGCGGCTTGCGCTATGAAAGCAACGCATTAAGGCGAAAAACAGGAGTGGGATTCACATGCCAAATGGACACGACCCCAGTAAAACGCCTCCTAGCCCGGGATCCGGCAGCGGCACAGGGACAGGAACCGGCACGGGCACCGGCTCGGGCAGCGGTCTCACCCCGCAGACTGGCGACAAACCGCCGCAGGGCAGTGCGGCAGTAGCGGTAGCCGCCGCGATCGGCGGCGCCATCGGCGGCGTTGTCGGTGCGTTGATCGGCAGCGGGATGCACCACTGATTGGATAAATTGGCGGCGTACCGGGTGCTGCGCGAGCCGCGGCACGAGACTCTGCGAGTACGCGGTCTCGACATGCACGTGACGCGCTGGGGGCCGCCGCCTTCGGAATCCGCGTCTCCGATATTCCTCCTCCACGGCTGGCTTGACGCCGGCGCGACCTTTCAGTTCGTGGTGGATGCGATGCAACGGGATTGGCCCTTTGCGGCACTCGATTGGCGCGGCTTTGGCCGCAGCGAGTGGCCGCAGCAGGGTTACTGGTTTCCCGACTATCTTGGGGACCTCGATGCGCTGCTCGATCAGCTGTCGCCGGCGGCGCCCGCGCGCCTGGTCGGCCACAGCATGGGCGGCAACATCGCCTGCTCGTACGCGGGCATTCGCCCGGAACGAGTCCGCTCCGTCGTCAATCTGGAGGGGTTTGGGCTCGCGCGCACTTCGCCCCACCATGCGCCGGCGCGAATGCGCAAATGGCTGGATCAATTGAAGATCCGGCCGGAACGCAAGGACTACGCGTCATTCGAGGAACTCGCCGGCGTCATTCGCTTCCGCTATCCGCGATTCTCAGAGGCGCAAGCTGCGTTTGTGGCTGCCGCCTGGGGTAAACTCGATGGCGGCGGCCGGGTGCGGCTCGCCGGCGACCCGCGCCATCACTGGGTGAATCCAATCCTGTACAAACGCGAAGATGCCGAAGCCTGTTGGCGCGAGCTGCGCGCGCCCCTGTTGATGCTCGTGGGCGAGGAATCGGATCACCTCTCGAAGCTGGGCGGCGACGGCACGGCGGCCGCATTTCGCGCGATTTTCCCTCACATGGAAATATATCCCGTGGCGGGCGCGGGCCACATGATGCACATTGAAAGGCCGGATCTGGTGGCGCCGCTGGTCGAGTCGTTTCTGGATGCTCATTAGCAGGCCCTGATTCGCGCCTTATGAAGTCGGCAAGCACAATCAGATCTCGGTCGGGGCTGGCGACGGCGCAAGTTTCCGAGGAAACGTCGGAATGACCGCCGCCCAGTGGATGACGGGGCGTTTCCGCGCAATCATGCCCGATAGCGGCCCAAAAATAACACGGCGCATCTTCCCGACTCGTTTCGGACAAATGCATTTGCGCAGCAAGGAAGCGAACGGCGTGCCGCTGGTGCTCCTGCACCTATCGCCGCGCTCCGGCGCGATGTGGGAATCGCTGCAGGAACGGCTGGAACGGCCTTCCTGCGCGCCGGATCGGTTGGGCTACGGCTTTTCCGACGCACCCCCGTGGGCCTTGACGCTCGAGCAATACGCCCAGAGCACGGTCGATACGCTCAAGGCGGCCGAAATCCAGGGTCCCGTCGACATATTGGGCATTCACACGGGTTCCATGGAGGCGATCGAAGTGGCCCATCAACTGGGTTCCCAGGTACGACACGTGATCGCCGTCGGAATGCCGCTATTTTCGGCGGAAGAACAGCAGCGCCAGCTGGAAAAATACAGCGAACAGCCGTTGAGGCCGGTCACCGAAGGCGGCCATGTGCTCGGCGCATGGCGGGGCGGGTTCGCTTTTCGGCAACCGCCTTACGACCTGAGCGACGTGCATCGCCGATTCGTGGAGCATGTGCTCGCGGCAAACCCCGGCGCGGCGTTTCGCGCGGCCTGTGGTTACGCCATCGAGAAAAAGCTCAAGAGTCTGAAAGCGCCATTGACGGTGTTTGCTCCCCATGATGACATCATCGAGCAAACCCAGCGGGTTAAGTCCATGCTCAAAGCCGACGCCACTTACGTCGATTTACCGGAGTTGGGTCAGGATCCATTCCATGTCTCCCTCGACCAAATGGTCACGCTCGTGAATCGCCACTTGCCCGCTTGAGGGCGGCCGCGCCGCGATGGAAATCCCCAAACTGCCCCCGGTAGAAGTCCCCGCCGCCCGCGCGGGAACCGCGACGACCGCGGCGACCGCGCAGCAGGGGTTGCCGGCGGCGGTCAATCTTGCGCCGCTCGCGGATCGCGCCGATATCCGGCCGCTGGATCTCGCGGCAGCGCTGCAAATCTTGCTGGCCGAGGTGCGCGCCGGGCTGGATTTGCCGGCCGATGGCGCGATACCGCCAAGCGCGATACCGCAAAGCCCGACTCAAGCCGCGCGTGCACTGGTGGAAATCTTCCTGAAAGAGCTGCCTGAGGACGCCGGCAATGCGCCGGCGTGGATGGCCGCGCTCGAGCGCGTGGAAACGGCGATGCATTCGAGTATCGAGCGCGCCATCGGCCTCGTCACCCTCTGGCCCGAAGTGGCCGCGGCGGTGGTCGATGCGGTGAAGGAGGCGCGCGCGCTGTTCTTATTCGCGCTAGGGCCAGATCGTCAGAATCCGCTTTGGCTGCGGCCGGAATGGCTCGGCCTCGGTCCACGATTGCTGCGCTTCCGGCGCCGCCGCCGCCGCGCGCGCCGGCGCTTGAGCGATCCCGACTGGCGCCGTTAGACATGAATTGGAAGCCGCATCTGCCGGAAATTTTTCTCGGCATCTCCCTCGGAATGATCGCGATCGAAGCGGCGCTCTCCCGCATTGCGGCCGTCAATGCCCGTTATCGGTCGAGCGACACTTTCGCATCGCTCGGCATGCAGGCCGGCAACATCGCGATGAATCTCATGATGGCCGGCATCGTATTCGCCGGGCTGTCGGCGGCTTACAAGGTCCGCTTATTCACGATATCGCCGAATTCCCCTTGGGCGTGGGCCGCGATTTTCTTTCTGGACGACTTCATTTATTACTGGTTCCATCGCATCAGCCACGAGTGCCGTTTCTGGTGGGCGGCGCACGTGAATCATCACTCATCGCGGGAATACAATCTTTCGACGGCGGTGCGCCAATCATGGACCAGCGTGATCGTGGGCACCTGGACGCCGTGGATTCCTTTGGCGCTGCTGGGATTTCCACCGACGATGATACTGGCGCAGCAAGGCTTCAATCTGTTCTATCAGTTTTGGATTCACACCGAGGTTGTGCATCGCATGCCGGCGTGGTTCGAATATTTGTTCAACACGCCGTCGAATCACCGCGTGCATCACGCGTCCAACCCCCGCTACCTCGACCGCAACTATGCCGGCGTATTGATGCTGTGGGATCGCCTATTCGGCACCTTCGTGGCGGAACGCGACGACGAACCGCCGCGCTACGGAATCGTCAAGAACATCGAGACCTTCAATCCGATTCGAATTGCCTTCCACGAGTGGATCGCCATCGTCCGAGAACTGTTTGCCGCGCGCTCGTTGCGCGAGGCGGCGGGCGTGGTTTTCGGCCCTCCTGGGTGGCGTGTCGACGGCCAAGGGCTCACATCGCGGAACATCCGCGCCGCTTGGGAGGCTCGTCATGCAAGCAGTTGATACCCGACCGCCGGACAGACCACCGCTGCCGCCGTTCACCCTGGAAACCGCCACGCAAAAGGCGCGCATGGCCGAAGATGCATGGAACTCGCGCGACCCGGCTCGCGTCGCGCTCGCGTACACCACGGATAGCCGCTGGCGCAACCGTGCCGAATTCCTGCAGGGACGCGATGCCATCCAGGCGTTTCTCGGCCGCAAATGGGCGCGCGAACTCGACTACCGGCTGATCAAGGAAATCTGGGCATTTCGCGACAACCGGATAGCCGTGCGCTTTGCATACGAGTGGCACGACGACAGCGGCCATTGGTTTCGCAGCTACGGCAACGAAAATTGGGAGTTTGACGAACACGGCCTGATGAGACTGCGGATCGCCAGTATCAATGATCTGCCGATTGCGGAAGAAGAGCGCAAATATCGCTGGCCGTTGGGGCGCCGTCCCGACGGGCACCCGGGTTTGAGCGAACTCGGGCTGTAGTAAGATGGCCGCAATGGAAACGCACGATCATGGCGGACATCAGCCTGGCGACGAGCACGAGCACGAGCACGGGCATGGCCATGAGCATGGCCACACCCATGGCATGGTGACCCGGGGCATCAACACCCGAATGGCCACCGCCGTGGCGTTGAACTTGAGCTTCGTCGTGATCGAGGGCGGCTTTGGGTTTTTGTCCAATTCCGTGGCATTGATCGCGGATGCCGGTCATAACTTGAGCGACGTGCTGGGGTTGGTCTGCGCGTGGACCGCCATGTTTTTCGGAAGCCGTCCGCCGGGCCAGAAATTTACCTACGGTCTGGGGCGCTCTTCCGTGCTGGCGGCGCTCGCGAACGCCGTGTTGCTGCTCCTCGCGTGCGGCGCCATCGCCTGGGAGGCTGTGGGCCGTCTGGCCGCGCCCCCCGCCGTGGCGGGCGCGACCGTGATGGGAGTCGCGGCGGGCGGAATCGTGATCAACGGCTTGAGCGCCTGGTTGCTGCATGCAGGCAGTCACGGCGACCTGAACAGGCGCAGTGCCTTCATCCATATGCTGGGTGATGCCGGCGTCTCGGCCGGCGTATTGCTGTCGGGTGGGCTCATTGTGCTTACCGGCTGGAGCCGATTGGACCCGATTGTCAGTCTGTTGATTGTCGCGGCGATTCTGGCGAGCACGTGGGGACTGCTGCGCGATTCCCTGCACCTGTCGCTCGACGGCGTGCCGGCGAGCGTCAACTCCTCGGACGTGATGTCCTATTTGGCCGACCAGCGGGGAGTCACCGACGTGCACGATCTGCACATCTGGGCGCTCAGCACCACCAGCGTTGCCCTCACCGCCCACCTCGTCGTGCCGGATCGCGGCGCCGAGGATGCGCTTCTCGATTCGCTCACGCCGGATCTGAAGCGGCGCTTCCATATTCACCACTCGACGCTGCAAATCGAGCGGGACCGCTGCGAACACGGATGCGAAGTCGAAGCCTGACCCGGTGATTACTTGATTTGCGCCGCGGCGCGCTCGAACAGTGGCGTCAACAATTTGTAGAACGAGAAAACGGCGATGGGAGCGACCAGAATCCAGGCGAATCCGGCGTGCAGAATGGCGTCCCGGAGCGCGACAATGGCGTGTCCCGCGCCCTGCGCCAAGAGATCGAGTCCTTCCTTCAGCGAGAGCGGCCGGCCGGGGACGCGCAATATCCACTCGCCGAGGCGCACGAAGGGAATGATCAACAATAGTTGAGTCGGCGCCATTGCCGCTTGCACTATCTGAATGGCCGGCAAATTCAAACGAAACGCCAACGCGATCACGGTGCACAGAATGCTCGAGATGCCGAGAATGGGGATGTTGCCGACCACCACTCCGATCGCCACGCAGAGCGCGAGCCGATCCGGCGAAACGCCCTGACTCAACAAGATCAGCAGAGGGTCGAGAAATCTGCGGCGCAGGCGGATCTTCACCGGTTACCCATGGGATTCTAAGGAATTGAAAATATCGGTATGGTCTACGGGCTGTCGAGCCGTTACAGTCGAATCCTCAGGAGAATCACGCATGTCGAATGAAAATGCCATCCGCCGCGAAGTCGGAGCCATCGCCCTGATGTTCACCGGCTTGGGTTCGATCATCGGATCAGGCTGGCTATTCGGCGCCTGGCGTGCAGCCCAGCTCGCAGGCCCTGGCGCGATTTATTCCTGGATCATCGGCGCGGTGATCATCCTGTTCGTCGCCTTCACCTACGCCGAACTCGGGGCGATGTTTCCGGAGTCCGGCGGCGCCGTGCGCTATGGGCACTATTCGCATGGTTCGCTGGTCGGGTTCGTCGCCGGCTGGGCCGCCTGGATCGCCATTGTATCGGTGATCCCCGTGGAGGCCGAGGCATCGGTGCAATACATGAGTTCATGGCCCTGGGCCTGGGCGCAGGACCTGTACGTGCACCAGCCCAACGGTCAGGGCGAGCTGAGCAAGCCCGGCCTGACCATTTCCGCCGCGCTGGTGGTCGTGTATTTCATGCTCAACTTCTGGAGCGTGAAGGTATTCGCCAATACCAACAGCGCCATCACCTTCTTCAAGCTGATCGTGCCAGCGGCCACTGCGGTGGCGCTGATGTTCACCGGCTTTCACTGGGAAAATTTCCACGTGGGCATTCACGGCGGTGCGCACGTCGGCAATGTTGCCGCCATCCTCACCGCGGTCGCCACCAGCGGCATTGTCTTCAGCTACAACGGCTTTCAGAGCCCGGTGAACCTGGCGGGCGAGGCCCGCAACCCCGGGCGCAGCGTGCCGTTCGCGATCTTCGGCTCGATCGCCTTGAGCACGGTGGTCTACTTGCTGCTTCAGGTCGCTTTCCTGGGCGCCGTGGCGCCCGACCATCTGCACGAGGGCTGGGGCGGGCTCGAATACAGCTCGCCGTTCGCGCAGCTGGCGCTCGCGCTCAATCTCAATTGGCTGGCCTTGCTACTCTACGCCGACGCCTTCGTCAGTCCCAGCGGCACGGGCACCACTTACACCGCAACCACCGCACGCATGATCTACGCGATGGAGCGCAGCGCCACCGTGCCGGAGGTTCTCGGGCGCGTGCATCCGCGTTTCGGGATACCGAGACCGGCCATGTGGTTCAACCTGCTGGTGTCTTTCATCTTTCTGTTCTTCTTCCGCGGCTGGGGGAAGCTTGCCGCCGTGATCTCGGTGGCCACCATCATTACCTACCTCGTGGTGCCGATCAGCGTCATGGTGCTGCGGCGCACGGCACCCAAACTGCATCGGCCCCTGCGCGTGCCGGGGCTGCCGGTGCTCGCACCCATCGCTTTCGTCCTCGCCACCCTCATGCTGTTCTGGGCGCGTTGGCCGCACACCGGCGAGATCATGCTGCTGTTGATCCTGCCCATGCCCGTGTATCTCTACTATCAAGGAAGGCAGGGCTGGCCCAACTTCGGCCAGCACCTGCGCGCATCCTGGTGGCTGCTCGCCTACTTGCTTGCGATCACCGCGTTGTCCTGGGCGGGAAGCAAGGAGTTCGAAGGGCACGACTACCTTACCTACGGTTGGGACCAACTCTGCGTCGCGCTGGCTTCCTTGGTCTTTTACTTCTGGGGGGTGCGCAGCGGCTGGCGTACACCGGCGATCGAGACGGCGGAAAGCAAGCCGAAAAGTACCGCTCAGCCGGCGTGACGCAGCGTCAGATTCAGGCGCTGCGCGCCCAGGACACAGTGATGGCCGTCGGCGAGCGCCAACACGCCGTGGTGACGCAAGCGGGCGGGGCCGCCCCAGACCAGGACATCGCCATGCTGCAGCGGTATCCGTTGCAGTTTGTCCTTCCGAGAATCGCCGCCCAGCAGGAAAATCGCCGGTAATCCAAGCGACACCGACACGATGGGCGCCCCGAAATCGCGTTCGTCCTTGTCCTGATGCAGCGTGAGACGAGCGCCGGGTTCGTAGCGATTGAGCAAACACGCATCGGGCGTGAACCCCGGGAATCCGCCCGCCAGCGCAGCCGTTTGGGCCAGCTCGAGAAATACCGCCGGCATCGGCGGCCAAGCGCGGCCGCTCGAGGGATCGACGGCATCGTAGCGGTATCCCCGACTATCGCTTACCCAACCCAAGCTGCCGCAATTGGTCATGGCCACCGACATGCGAAAGCCGCCCGGAGTCACCTGGTGCCGGAAGGGCGCGGCCGTTTGAATTGATTCGACGGCCGTCAACAATGCGCGCACCAGTCCAAGCGCGAATCCGCGGAGCAACCAGGCCCCCGGTGCGAGCCGCTCGTGGCTCGCGCCGGGCGCCGCCCTATCGAAAAGATCGTGGGTATGGCTTTGCACCTGTCATTCAACCGTTCAATGCGCGCGTGTCGACCGGCCATGTCACAGCCGGCGGCTCGACGCCGAGCGGGGAATCATGATTCGGATCGAAGGTGCTCAATTGGCCCCGCAGCCAGGCGACCAATCTCGCATCGCTTGCGAGCCGGGTGCCATTGCTGCCGCGAGCGTAGTCCAGAAGCGCTTCCCCCGAGATCACGATGCGGATCATCCGGGAGCGCTTGCCCGCCGCACGGAACCCGTCGCCGGTTAAACGCCAGGTCGCGAGGATCATCATGTCCTGTCCGCCGCGAGGCATCAGGATGCGCGAATCGTCGGGCAGCTGCAGCTCAACGAGTTCACGAAAATGGCTGCTGTAGTCTTTCATGACGTCCCACGCACCGCACGCAGCATTCTAGCGCGGCCGGGCGCGGCGCGTGGGCTGGGCGGTATGGGGATCCTCCGGCCAGTAATGCTTGGGGTACCGGCCCTTCAAGTCTTTTTTCACTTCGTGGTAGCCGCGATTCCAAAAACTCTCGAGATCACGGGTTATTTGCACCGGACGCCGCGCCGGCGACAGCAGTTTCAGCAGCAGGGGCAGCCGGCCTGCGGCGACGCTCGGCGTATGACTCAATCCGAACATTTCCTGCAGACGCACCGACAACGTGGGGATCTCGCCGTCCAAATAGTCGATCGGTATGGCCGAACCGCTCGGCACCGTGAAATGCGTTGGCGCTTCCCGCTCCAGGATCACGCCTTGCGCGTAGCTCAACCGAGATCGCAGAGCATTGGCGAGGTCCATCCGCGCGAAATGTTCGCGGCGGGTATATCCGGAAATCCACTGCGGCGCCCAATCCTCGAGAGTCGCGGTGAGCGCCGCATCGCTCACGTCCGGCCAGGGCTCGGGCGACGCGACCGCATGCTGGCGCATCAACATGACGCGTGCCTGCCACTGCCGCAACTCCCGGGTCCACGGCAAGCCGGCTACCGTCAGCTGCCGAAGGCCCGTAAGCGCCGCATTCAGCAACGCCTGGCTGTCGGGATCGCGAAGCTCGGTCGATTCCAGCGCCAAGGCGCCCAGCCGGCGCTCACGGCGCGCCCGAATCGCGTGTTCCCGATCGTCCCAGACTATCTCGGCTTGATGCTGGATCTGCGCCGAAAAATATTTTTCGAGGTCCGCCAGCCGCAGCGGTGCGGCGAGAAAAATGCGAGCCTCCCGTTCCGCGCCGTCCAGTTCCGCGGCGACGATGAATTCGGATTTCGCCAGCGCCTGCGGTTCCCCAAAGCGTGCGCCTCGGCCATTCGCCAGCAAGTATCGGCCGCCATCGCCGCGCGCCCGGCCGATGCGATCCGGGTAGGCCCACGCCAGCAGTATCCCGGCGCAATCATGCGGATCGGCCGAGTCCGGGCGGCCGCGCGCAAAGTCGCGCTGCCACTGTGCGGAGCTGCGCGCCGCCTGGGCTTTGGCGCGACTGTCCACCGTGATGCCCGGCGGCAGATCCCTCAGGTCACCGCGCAGCACCGCCACGCGCAGGCGCAGATCCACGTCGCGCGCGCCGGCGCTCGCCCGCAAGATGTCGCGTTCGCCCAGGATGGCCGCGAGATCGCACGCCAATCGCGCCGCACCGAGCTCGCCTGCCTTGACGAGCATATGACCGAGTCGTGGGTGGGTTCCGAGCTTCGCCAGTATTCTGCCGTGCGGGGTCGCGCGCGCGGCGGAATCGATGGCTTCGAGCTGCCGCAACAAGTCACGTGCCTGCGCCAGCGGCGCGGCGGGCGGCGGATCGAGCCAGGAAAGCCCGGCGGCGTCCACGGCCCCCCAGCAGCCGAGTTCCAGCGCCAAGGGCGCGAGGTCCGCGTGCAGGATTTCCGGCGCCGTCTGCGGCACGAGCGAGCCCTGAATGCCCTCCGACCAAAGCCGGTAGCAGTGGCCGGCGCTCAGGCGGCCAGCGCGACCACGGCGTTGATCGGCCGCCGCCTGCGATACCTTGGTCGTGACCAATTGGCTCATGCCCGTCGTGGGGTCGAACTGCGCGAAGCGGCGCAGTCCTGAATCGACGACGACGCGGATGCCTTCGATGGTCAGGCTGGTTTCCGCAATGCTGGTGGCAAGCACGATTTTGCGCTGTCCCGCGGGCGCGGGGGCGAGCGCCGCATCCTGCGCCGCGCCCTCCAAGTCGCCGTACAGAGGCAAGACGCGGGCGCTTCGATCGAGACCGACGTCCTCGAGGGCACTCTGCACTCGACGAATCTCCGCAGCGCCGGGCAGGAAGCACAGGATGTCGCCCCCGTGCTCGCGCAGCGCATTGCGGATCACCTGCGCCGTTTGTTGCTCGAGGTAGATGCCGGGACGCCGCGCCACGTACTGCGTGGCGACGTCGAAGCTGCGGCCATGCGCCGTGACGATGGGGGCGTCGCCGAGCAGCCGGGCAATGGGCTCGAGATCCAGGGTCGCGGACATGACGAGGAGGCGCAAATCCTCGCGCAGGTTCTGCTGCGCTTCGATGCACAGCGCCAACCCTAAGTCGGCGTTCAGGCTGCGTTCGTGGAACTCATCGAAGATCACGCAGCCCGTGCCCGGCAGGCCCGAATCCTCTTGCAGCATGCGCGTCAGAATCCCCTCGGTGACCACTTCGATGCGCGTCTCGCGGCTCACCCGCGTCTCGAGCCGGGTGCGAAAACCGACGCGGCGTCCGACCGATTCGCCGAGCAGATGCGCCATGCGGCCGGCGACGGCGCGCGCCGCGATGCGCCGCGGTTCGAGCATCAGGATCTTTTGCCCCGCGAGCCAGGGACTGTCCAGCAGGAAGAGCGGCACGATGGTGCTCTTACCCGCGCCCGGCGGCGCCTCCAACAGCACACTGCGCCGGCGGGTCAGCGCCTGGGCGAGCGCGGCGAGGGCCTCGTTGATGGGTAAGTCGGGTAGCGGTGGTGGGCTCACCCTCGCATGATAAGATGCGCGCCGTCGGGCCTGTAGCTCAGTTGGTTAGAGCAGGGGACTCATCAATAAATGGTGCCTTCGCATCGCAAGGTGCGAAGTGGACGGGATGAATTCAGGGAAACCTTACCAGCTTTTGGCTGATGGCAATCCTGAGCCAAGCCGGCGGTACACCGCCGGAAGGTGCAGAGACTACCTGAGCGCTTGAGTTGCGCTTAATGACAGGCTAGAGCGTCCCGCACCCCACCGGGGTGAAGAGATAGTCCACTCCCTCCGGAAACGGCGGGGCTGAAGTGAATCCCTTGGTCCTCGGTTCGAGTCCGAGCGGGCCCACTAATTTGCGATGTTCGGGGACGATCGGTAACGGTCGGGGAGGAACGGCATTCGGGTCAAAACACTGGAAAAACAGGTGTACCGGACTCGAATTAGTCCGAAATGACGTTCGCTAACGATCGGCCAAGTTCGCTAGCAGCCGCGCAAAACCTGGGTAACTTCCTGGGTAACTCACGATGCTCCGATTGAGTTACCCAGGAAAATCGGTGGTCGTCTCCCGGGCCAGAAGCAGACATTCGAGACTCTGCGGGTTACCGGCTACTGCTTTATCTCGACCATAATCGGCTTGTCGATGTCCTTGACCCGGATCACTACGGTCTTGGAAGGCTTGTCTGTCAGATTGCTGCCGAAGTGCGGCGTGTTCGGCGGCGTATATATCGCCTCGCCCGCTTTCACGACTTTCGTTCCGACACCTTCGATGTAGAACGTCTGCTCGCCCTCGACGACATATGTGACTTCTTGCCCATTCGGGTGCATATGCAGCGGCAATCGGAAGCCGGGTTGCCAAGTGGACGCGAATATCAACATCTCTTGGCCGGGCAGGTTATTCAGATTGATCTTTGCGACCTGTTCTGTCGCGTACTGCGATCCATGTGCATGCACAAATTTGCCTAACAAAGAGCCGGCTAGAACGCCAGCGGCGAAGACTGCGCCCCATGCAAAAGCGTGCCTCATGTTTCTTCTCCCTTTTTTGCTCGTTACAAGATCAATAGAATGAACATCGATAGTACAAGCAGACGGCTTAACAGCGGGAGTACCGCATCTGTTCCGATAGCGGTTCAGCTCCGCCACGCTTACACGTTCCAGCTCCGTCTTAAACTTGTGGTCAGACCGCGCGCGCTATTGCTGAGCGACCTTATCCAGTGTCCGCTTTGGGCACTCAGCTGCCGGCCTGCTTTTGCGAGGCATCTCGAATACTGAATAGACCAGTAAAGGCACTTTAAACCCAACCACGCTTGGGTTATAATGTGTTGTGCCAACGGTTCTCCGCTTCGGCCGCGTTCGGGTCATGATCTATACGAACGATCATCGTCCCGCCCATGTGCACGTTTGGGAAGGCCCGCGGCAGGCGGTATTCAATTTGAACTGTCCAAGCGGACCGATCGAATTGCGTGAGAACTTTGGGTTTTCTTGGCCGGAAGTGAACCGCTTGGCCCGGTTACTGCAATCCCATGTGCAACCGTTGTGTTCGGCCTGGAGGGCGATTCATGGTAATTACTAAAGATCAATTTAAAGCAGCGAGCGCGCGCGGTGCGGCGGCGGTGGCGCGTGGACCGATCGCGCAAGCCGCTCGCTATGATTCCCGACGTGGGCTGATCGTGATCACGCTCGCGGGCGGCTGCGAATTTGCCTTTCCGGTAGCTATGGCGGAAGGATTGGCAGATGCGCCCCGATCAAAGTTGAGGAAAATCAAGATCAGCCCGAACGGGCTCGGCCTGCATTGGCCGCTGCTGGATGCCGATCTCTATGTACCGGGCCTCATCGAAGGCGCCTTCGGTTCACGTCGGTGGATGCAACAGATTGGCAAGCTCGGGGGGTCAAGCCGCAGTTCGGTCAAGGCGGAGGCCTCCCGTGAGAACGGTAAGCGCGGCGGTCGTCCCAAAGAAAAAGCGGCCGCTTAGCGCAACGCCACTTCTTTCCTGTAAATAGCCTGATGGACATGTTGAACGTTGGCCCTCGACGGCGGCAGGTTGCCGCTCCTTCGGCAGGAGGTAACTAAGGCAGAGTTCGCGAATAAATTGGATGGAATCGGATGGAATCGGATGAAAAATTGGAGGTATCCATAGGCCTAGGCCTCCGGTCTGTTGCCATGCGTTTCGAAGACATTCTCTAGATCGCGGGCTAAATCCCAGGCAAAGCGAAGCGCCAACGTGTCTGGGTAACTTTCTGGGTAACCGCGATTATCGAATTGGCGTTATTCCTATAAAAATAGACTTTTTCAGCGCTAATTCGGCTAATTCGGCTAATTCGATGGTGAGCGGGCCCACTAATTTGCGATGTTCGGGGACGATCGGTAACGGTCGGGGAGGAACGGCATTCGGGTCATGAAACGAGAGTCCGTTAGTCCATTGCCTCCGACAAAAGCTTCAAAGCTTCCGCCGCCGATGCGGATTCCGAGTCATAGGCTTGGATTCCCTCTGAAATAGCGCTCGGCCAACTTGGATCAGTACTCAGCCCGCGCTCGATAAACTCTTAGAGTCCTGCAATTTCTCGAAGACCTCCAAAAAGGATAGGGACTCGCTGCTGGTCGAGAGGGCCAGGAAGAAAGTGACTTGGTAGCGTCTCGATGAATAGATTGTCCGAAATTAATTCGTCGAATTCAGTCTTAAGATAAGCGGCGATTTTGCCTTCCTGTTCGGAGATTTCTCGGATTATCTCCGGCCGACCGTCGATGACATTCAGGATGTCTTCCATGTCGTGGCTTAAGTAGTCCCCTTTTCCACGATCATGAAACGCTTCGAGTTTTGTAGCGATAAAATATGGAGCGGTAATCAGTCGGATTGAAGTACCATCGGGCAGCACAACCGAAACGGATTCGCGAATTGCGTCCGTATACCACCTATTTGAGAAATTCATGACTTCCTCGAAAGAGGGCATTACGTCGACTTTTAGGTTTCCTAGCCGCCATCTGCAGACGACATTAGCAGTCTGATCTTCTTGAAACCCCAAATTTCGAAGCTCGGATCCGAGTTCGTAGAGTTTCGCCTTTGTCGTTATTTCCGCGATTAAATCGACGTCTTGCGTGGCTCGTACGGGCGGCCTGGCGTCGTCGGTAATTAGGATACCCGTAGCACAACCTCCGACGAAGACCAATTTCTCGCGTAAGTGTCCGAGAGCTTGGGCAACTAATTGGAGCTGCTGAACATTCGGATCGCGCGGGTTCATCAAATTCTCTTCTCGAGTTCGCTGCTTGCCAGTTCGCGGTCACGCGCGCCTCCTACCCTGATCGCGTCTAATAGTGTGAGTAAGTCATATAAGTCTGGGTCTCTTGCCGCCGCGTCAGGTACTTTGGGGTAGAGCGGGGATAGGGACGGACCGCGTGCCTCTCCTTGCGCGAAGGGCCAAACGAGAGGGCCTTCCAGAGAAGCTACTAATAGTTTGCTGAGAGTGGGGCCGGCTGACGCGGTCAGCATTCCCCGTGTCATTGGGCCCAGCACGGCGGGGAATGCGTAACGAGCTCCGTGTACCAAGAATTCCTTTAGTGCGGGCTTGATTACTTTTAGGCCATCTCCGTGGCTAGCTGTAACCACTCCCGCTTGTTCGCATCTTTTTGTGCTTGCGTGAACTTCGGATGCCGATAAAGCCAAGTCGTTGGCTAGGCTGGAGAAAGTTCTTTTATTCTCGCCGAGAATAGCGATTTTTATCGCGACAACTACATCTTGAGGTTTCATAGAGATTTGACGCATGCTTCACCAAATTTGAGTATTCGCTATTCATGAATATAGAATACTTTAAACATCTAGTCGAGCACGTGCCGTATATATTGGCTATCCGTGTATACCCTTCATGGTCGGGTCATAATCTCGAGAATTCCACATATCCACAGGAATCTAGATTCCCTCTGGTTAACTCCTTGACCGTCGGAATACGAAGTATATACTCAAAAGTATGTGAGTTTATAATCTAATTTAACTTAAGTAATTTAGTATGAATGAAGTTATCCGCAAAAAAAGCCCCCGTGCGCCATCTATTCCATTAGAGGAGGCGTTGGAGAAGGCGCTTCGCGTATATGAAAAAGAAAAGAGATATCCAGCTCCAACTGAAGTTGTCGCTCAAGACATGGGCTACAAAAGTGCAAACAATGGGGCTGCGCTGAGTGCGCTTGCCTCACTCCGGTACTTTGGACTTCTCGAGAAGCCGGAAGACGGCAAACTTGCCGTTTCAAAGGACGTCGAGAACTATCAATACGCCCCAGACGCAAAGATCAAAAGTGAACTGCTTTTGAAGTGGTTGCGGGCGCCGGCGATTTTCGCTGACTTATTAGATCGCTATCCCGAAGGATTGCCATCAGACGCAAACATTCGCTTTGATCTGATTAACCGCGGCTTTTCGCCGGCCGCTGGTGATTCAGCTGTTTCTGTTTTTCGCAGGTCGGCAGAATTCGCGGGATACACTCCTTCGTCGTTGCCAAGAAGCGAGTCCAATCAAAGCGAGCAACTGACAGGAGAAGCCATTCTTGAGAACGGAACCGCCCCTGCAGCTTCCCGCGCAGTGGGAGTTTCGAAGCCCACGCAGCCATCCGAGTTTTCAGTTGACGACCCAGACAAGATTCCCGTGCGACTATCCGAAGGTCGCAAGGCTTGGCTGGTAATTCCGACACCCTTTTATGAGGCGGATAAGGTACGGCTCAAGGCTCAAATTGATTTGCTACTTACAGAGGACCTGGAATAGCAGGGGTAACTTCGGGGGTAACTGCGATTCTCGAATTGGCATATAGCCTATTAAAATAGGGTATTTTGCGCGTTAATTCGATGATGAGCGGGCCCACTATTCGAGTATGGTGAAGCGTGAGTGCCATTCGGCATGTGATTCTGGATCGGGACGGCGTACTGAACGAGGAGCCCGATGACGGCGCCTGTGTCGCCGATCCCGTGAGTTTTCGCTGGCTGCCGGGCGCACTCGATGCCTTGGCGGCGTTGCGCAAATTGGGCGTGCGCATATCGGTCGTGACCAACCAATCCGGCATCGGCCGCGGCCACATGACCGAGGCCGAGCTGTCCGCGGTGCATGACAAGATGACCTTGGATGCGCGGCGCATGCAAGGATCGATCGACGCGATTTTTCACTGCCCCCATGCCCCCGATGCCGGGTGCTCCTGCCGTAAACCGGCACCCGCGCTGATCGAGGCCGCGATCGATCGAAGCGGAATCCCGCGCGTCAACACGCTGGCCATCGGCGATGCCGTACGCGACCTCGACGCCGCCCGCGCGGCGGGAGTCCGCGCTGCCCTGCTTCGCACCGGAAAGGGTCGTGCGCACGAGGCGCTTGCGGCCGCTCGCGGTATTCCGGTGTTCGACGATCTGGCCGCGCTGGTTTGCGCCCTCGCGCCCCTGGAAGACCTGACATGAATCTTGCCGGCGAGGTCGATTCACAATCACTGCTCGCGACCGTGAATCGCTGTGCCGGCGTATCGATCACGGTCGTCGGCGATTTGATGCTGGATGAATATGTCGATGGAATCGTCGAGCGGATCTCGCCCGAAGCGCCCGTGCCCATCGTTCGCGCTCAGGGGAACGAATTGCGCTTGGGCGGCGCGGCCAACGTGGCGCGGCAGATCGCCGCGCTCGGCGCGAAAGTCGCTCTGGTGGGCATGGTGGGAGATGACGCCGCCGGCCGTGCCTTGCTGCGCCTGTGCGAGGAATCCGGGATAGGTACGCAGGGGATTCTCACGGCCGCGGAGCGGCAAACCACGCGCAAGTTGAGAGTGCTGGGCCAAAGCCAGCAGCTGCTGCGCATTGACTGGGAGGATCCACGGCCTTGTTCGGAGGCGGACTCCGCGGCACTCCTCGCGTCGGTCAGGAATTCCTTGCCGCGCGACGCGCTCATTTTGAGCGACTACGCCAAGGGGGTGCTGACCGCCCCCTTCACCGTGCGCCTGATGCGTGAGTGCGGCGCCGACATGCGCATCGTCGTGGTCGATCCGAAGCATCGCGATTGGTCGCGCTATCGCGGCGCGAACATAGTGACGCCGAATTTGCGCGAATTGGGCGATGCGGCAGGACAGCCGCTCGACCCCGCCGACCTGCAGGGCATCCTCGGCGCCGCGCGAATGCAGCTCGTTCAAGGCGGCTTTCAGTCGCTGGTTGTGACGCTGGGACCCCGGGGCATGCTCGTCGTCGGCGCCGACGGCTCCGACTTGGCCGTACCCGCACTGAAGCGCGCGGTGTACGACGTCACGGGCGCCGGAGATACCGTGACTGCGGTGCTGACGCTATGCCTCGCGACGGGCGCGTCGACCGCCGAGGCGGCGCGCATCGCGAATACCGCGGCGGGCATCGCAGTCGGGGAAATCGGCGCGGTCGCAGTGACCGCCTCGCGCATCGCCGCCGAATTATCCGGAACGGCCGCAAGCAAACTTCTGTCGCGCGCCGCGCTGCTAGCCCGCGTGAAGAGATGGCGTGCCTCCGGCCAACGAATCGTGTTCACCAATGGCTGCTTCGATCTGCTGCACCCGGGGCATCTGTCGCTGCTTAATTTCGCGAAGTCGCTGGGCGATATTCTGGTACTTGCCATCAATAGCGACGCGGCGGTGCGGCGGCTCAAGGGGCCCGGCCGGCCGGTTGTCTCGGAGCGCGACCGGGCGGCGATGTTGGGCGCCCTGGCATGCGTCGATGCCGTCACCATCTTCGAAGAGGACACGCCGCTCGAGTGCATTCGCTCCGTCAGGCCCGAGGTGCTGGTCAAAGGCCAGGACTACAGAATGGATGACGTGATTGGCCGCGACATCGTCGAGGCTGCCGGGGGCCGCGTCGTCCTGGCGCCGCTGCTGCCCGACTATTCGACCACGTCGCTGCTGGCGCGTACGCGCGCGTGAAGATCCGACCTGACCTTCTGAATGACGCTGTCCCAATCCCCGGCGCGTTCTTGCCGATAGAGCTTGGCGGTTGGGTACCAGGGGCTATCGCTTCGATCCAATAGCCAGCGCCAGCAGGCGTCGAAGCGATTCAGGATCCAGACGGGTTGGCCCATCGCGCCGGCCAAGTGTGCGGTCGACGTGTCGACGGAAATGAGCAGATCCAACTGCTCCAACAGAGCCGCGGTGTCCGAAAAATCGTTCAACAAATTCGCAAAGTCGGTCAGACGCGGGCCGTCCCAATTGCTCGATGTGAGGTTCTTGAGTTCCGACTCGGCGGGCTGCCCTTTTTGCAGGCTGTAGAACTCGATATCCGGATGCTTCAGCGAAGCGAGCTTGGCCAAAGGCACGTTTCTGCGGTCATTGATGGCCCAGAGTTCCGGTTGGTTGACTCTGAATCCCCCCGACCACACCAGGCCGACCCTGAGCTTGGTTTTCTCCCCCAGCATTTGCTTCCAGTGGAGCGTTTTTTGAGCATCACCTTTTAGGTACGGGATACGCGCCGGCAGGGTGGGCAGCGTTGTTTTGAACGCCAATGGCAGGCTCATCAAGGGGCAGTAATAGTCGAACGCCGGCCGTGCATCGCCATGGACCACCACTTGCGCGACACCCTCCAGGTTGGCAAGCAAACTCAGGAGCGGCCGCTGCACCTCCAGGATCACTCGCGCGCCCAGATCCGCGACCCACTTGGCGAAGCGGCAGAACTGAAGGGTATCCCCAAGTCCCTGCTCGCTGTGAAGCAGGATCGTTTTGCCGGCGATCGGCTCATTGCCGAGCCAGCACGGTTGAGGCAGGTGTCTGCCGTCTTTGATGATGGGACCGCTGTCGCCCTTCCAGCGCCACTCGTAGTCGATCCATCCATTCTTGAAATCTCCCGCCATGAGCGACGCCATCGCCCGATTGAAGTAAGCCACGGCGAAATCGCTCTTGATCGCGATGGCTTGGTCGAAATCGGCCAGCGCCGCATCCAATTGATGAAGATCCTGCAACACCAGGCCGCGGTTGGAGTACGCCTCCGCAAAATCGGAGTTGAGCGCAATGGCGCGGTCGTAACTCGCAAGCGCAGCCTCGAACTGATTGAGTTCTTTCAGCACCAGGCCGCGGTTGGAGTGCGCCTCGGCAAAATTGGGCTTGAGCGCAATGGCGCGGTCGTAACTCGCGAGCGCGGCCTCGAACTGATTGAGCTCTTTCAGCACCAGGCCGCGGTTGGAGTGCGCTTCGGCAAAATCGGCGTTGAGCGCAAGAGCGCGATCGTGACTCGCGAGCGCCGCCTCGAATTGATTGAGTTCCTTCAATACCAGGCCGCGGTTGGAGTAAGCCAGGGCGAAGTCGGCATTGAGCGCAATGGCTTGATCGTAACTGGCGAGCGCGGCCTCGTAGCGCTTGAGGCCGGCCAGGGCGAGGCCGCGGTTATTGTACGCATCAGCGTAGTCGGATTTGAGCGCAATGGCCTCGTCGTAGCAGGCGACCGCGGCCTCGTGCCGCTTCGAGTAATAGAATGCGTTGCCGCGGTTGAAGCGGCTGTCGGCATTGACCGGGTTCAGAGCAATGGCTTTGTCATAGCTCGGGATGGCTGCCTCGTGGCGGCCCAGCTGGGCCAGCGCATTTCCGAGGCTGTTGTGGAATTCGGCGTGTTGCGGATCGATCAGGATCGCCTTCTCGATCAACTCGCGTGCCCGCTCCCCTTGATTCGACTGCAGAGCGATGATGCCCAGCAGATGCCACGCAGGAGAATGCTGCGGCTGCAGTTGCAGCGCCTGCTCGTACAGAACGCGGGCTTCATCGAGCCGCGACTGCCTGTGCAAGGTCAATGCCTGCTGAAATGCCGCTTCGGATTGTGCTGCAAGATCGACTGTCATTACCGCGGACTCTACGGGTGTCGATTCAAGGTGGCCCCATGCCCATCATAATCGAGCCGTAACGTCTTGTTTTGGCGCGCGTCCGGATCGCGGGTAAAGCTGCGTGCTAGTAAAAAACCCGGAGATATCGTCAAATAGGCAAAGCAGTGGCCCGAGTTGCGTACAGATCGGGATGACCACTCGAAGTGGAACTTTCTAGAAATTCTCGAACTAAAAAGAAGGATCCTGAATTGTACCCAACCAAACCGGCACTGATCGGCGCCACCCTGCTGGCCATCATCGCCCTCGGCGCCGCCGCGCAAGCCGTGGCCCAGCAGAGCTCCAACGAGAAGTCATCGGCTGAGATGGCGCAGGAGATCAAGGCGCTCCGCGACCGGGTGGAGGCGCTGCAGCGCCGCTTGGATGCGCAGATCGAAGCCGAGCAGCAGGCGAAGGCGGCGGCCGACGCCGCAGCCGCTCAGGCAGCCGCGGCGAAAGCCGCTACCGCGACGATACCCGCGCAAGTGCAAAGTGCGGTGGACGCGGCGAAGCCGAAAACCGACAAGATTTACTACAAGGGAGCGACGATAACTCTGGGTGGTTTCTTGGCGGCGGAGTACGTCTATCGGTCGCGCGACACCAGCAACGACATTTCCACGGCGTACAACAAGAATTATTTTCAAAACAACTCGGTGGCGAACACCCCGCAGACGGTCTTCACGGCGCGCCAGACCCGCGTATCGGCGCTGGTGCAGGGCGATCCGAGCCCGCAAACGCACTTGGGTTTTTACACGGAATTGGACTTCCAGGGCGCGGCGCAGACCGCGAACTCGAACGAATCCAATTCCTACAATCCGCGGCTGCGCCATTTATACGGCACGGTGGATTGGGATGATATGCATCTGCACTTGCTCGCGGGCCAGGCATGGTCGCTGGTCACGATGGACGGCAATGGCATAGTCCCGGGCACGGAAATCGTGCCGCCGACCGTCGACGGACAGTACCTGCCGGGCTTTACCTGGGCTCGTCAGCCGCTGATTCGGCTCACGCAGGACATCGGCAAGCAATTCTGGCTGTCGGTGTCGCTCGAGAATCCGCAAACCACGTTTTACACGGGCGCGAATGCGCTGCCGGCAACCGTTCACCTGACTTATGTGCAGCCGGGCACGGGGCTCGGCTTCAACACGGCGAATACCCTGTCGCTCAATCACATTCCGGATGTGATTTTCAAGATGGCCGCCGACCCCGCGATCGGCGATTGGGCCATGCATGTCGAGGCCTATGGTTTGTACAGCAGCTTTTATGAGCGGCTCAACTATGCGAATCAAACCGACTCCGGCGGCGGAGTCGGCGGCGGGCTTCGCGTGCCGTTGTGGCCGGGGCTCCTCGAATTCCAAGCATCGGGCCTGGTCGGCAAGGGTATCGGCCGTTACGGCAGCGGCCAGCTGCCCGAAGTCACCTTCGATCCGGCGGGGAACATCCAACCCATCCATGAACTCATCGCCATGGCGGGATTGACTCTGCACGCCTCGCGAAGATTGGATGTTTACCTGTTCGCCGGCCAGGAAAAGGAGAATTCTCGAGCGTACAACCTGACCACCGGCACGGGTGCAACCGCGACCGTCGTCCCCTACGGCTACGGAAACATCAAGTACTCGAACACCGGCTGCGCGAGCGAAACCGCGGCCGGCGCGTGCGTCGGCAATGAACACCTGGTCGAACAGGGCACGACGGGATTCTGGTACAAGCCCTATATCGGGAGCTACGGGATGCTTCGCTGGGGAATGCAATACTCGCATACCGAGTTCAAGGCATTTCCGGGCGCCGGCGGCGCGCCGATCGCCATTGACAACATGGTGTTCGCCAGCTTTCGCTACTATCCCTTCAACAACTAGGCCGAGAGTCTCGCCGTCTCGAGCAGCTGCATCTGCGCGGGAAGGCACTTGGTGTGCAGGTCGTACTGCGTGACGATGGTTGCGCGCGCGGCTTTGCGGATGGAGTCGTGCGCCCGGCCGTCCTCGAGCGCCTCGATCACCCGGTCCGCGACCTCTTCGGGCGAAAAGAAATCGACGAGGACGCCATTGGCGCCGTCCTGAACGAGTTCTTCGACAGGTTGTGTGCGCGAGCCGACGACGAGACAGCCGGCGGACATGGCCTCCAGCATGGAGCAGGACAGTACGAACGGGTAGGTCAGGTACACGTGGACCCGGGACACCTGCAGCACCTTGAGAAAGGCCGGATACGGCAGCTTGCCGAGGAAATGAACCCGGGTCAGGTCCAGGCTTCCCTCCAGCTCCTTCAGCAGTTGCTGACGGAAGTTGAGCGGTCCGGCGGGTGGGCTGCCGTAACTGACCTCGTCGCCGCCGACGATGAGAACGCGGGCTTTCGGCCTCGCGGCGAGGATGGCGGGAAGGCTGCGCATGAACGTCGGAAAGCCGCGATAAGGTTCGAGATTGCGCGCCACATAAGTGACGACTTCCGCCCCGGCTATGATTTCCAGGCTGCCGCTGCCGAGCGACAGCCAGGCCGCCGGATCGGGTTTCACCAGCGCGGTATCAATTCCCTCGTAATTGACGTGGAGCTTAGGGTGATAGCGGCGCGGATACAGCGATTTTTGCCACTGCGTCGGCGTCTGGCCGAGATCCGCCGTATCGAGTCCCAGCAGGTTGCCCAGGTTCTTGGTCCGTATTCGCGGTGCCGTATCCGCCGTGATGGGGTCGGCGGGATCAAAACCCACATCGGCGCCGTGCAGCCGGTAGAAGAACTCAAAATAACCGATCACCGGTGCCGTCGGAAAGACGTCCTTCAGGTACCAGATCTCGCCCCAGCCGTTGTGGCCGAGGATGACGTCCGGGATGAATCCGGCGCGGCGCAGGTCGATTGCAACACGGGCTACCTCCTGTGCGTTGAGCACCGCCGCTTCCGATTCCCGCAGGTAGTGATGCTGCTGCGGCGAGATGCTGCGGCGCGGGTGGTAGAGAATCTTCTCGACGCCAGGGAGTGCACCTTCGCTGCGCTGCGTGATGAACACCACACGGTGTCCGCCATGCGCCCCCAAAAAGCGCGCCAGGTGCAGATACTGCCCGGGAAAGTTCTGGTGGACCAACAGAATTTTCATGACCTGGGCATGGCGGTCGAACGACAAATAAGGGGCAAGACTGCGTTATGTCTAGCGCCTAGCGCATTCCCCTAACCAGGGGGTCAGGGAACACTCGCAATCCACCCTCGAAGTATGGTACACCACTGTAAAATTTACGAGACCACGTGACGGTTATCAAGAATCGCCAGCGATAACGATAACGAGCGCGAAATATTCTGCGTGCGATAAAGATCTTCAGACAAAAGCAACGGGCTAGATAAGAAAAGACAGGGGCTTCACCAACACTTTCGATTTCTCGAGTGCGGCCGCGTCGCATTCGATTGCTCGATTGCTGGAAGCAAACGAAAACGACGAAGAACCCAGGAAGGTTCCCGATGACGGCGGCGAGGGTGACTGGCGGTTCACGTTCTCCACCCGGTTCCACTGCGGGTGGCTAGCGTGGGGTGAGCCATGGCTAAGCATAAGGTCCGGGGCGTAGCTCACGGCAAGCAATTGCCGCGTGCTGCGCATGATCATGAGGACCCTTGTGCTAGCCCCAAGAGCACACGGCTCGGCCGATTGATTTCGAAGCTGCTGCACGGTGGCGGTGAAGCCGGCCGCACGCGCAGCGCGAGGCCCATCCTCGAGACCCTGGAGCCGCGGCTGCTGCTCTCGGGCACACCGCCGCTCCCCGAGCCGAGTTTTCCCGGATCGATCACCTACTCGGCGGCGGGCCAGAGCGCGCCGGTGCATGCGACCTTGGAAGTGGTCGACACCGGGGCGGCGAACCTGACGCTGGAGTTGGTGTCCGGCACCAACGCCGTGCTGGCCTCGCAGGTGCTCAGCCAGAACACGCTAGTGTCATTCACGGGCTCTGGCTTGGGCGACACGCTCGCCGTCAACCTCAATTACACCAAGAGCGGGACCGACGGCTCGACGCCGTTTGCCATCAAGGTCGATTTCAACGGCGGCACGGAATCCTCGACGAAGGGACAGGTCTCCATTGCCAACTCGACCAGTTTAGGCGCCACGACCTACACCACCGCGGGCTTGTTCGTCACCAGCACCGATGCGGTGTCGGTGTCAAACAGCCTGACGCTGACGGGCGACCTCGATATCCAGTCGCAGAATACGATTACCCTGGCGTCCGGCGCCGCGATCGCGGCGCCGGGGAATGACATCCGCCTGGCGTCGGACGACACCGCCGCCGGAGCCGTGCAGGGCACCGACTCTCATGGCAACCCACTGATCCAGGCCACCGCGACCACCGGCGTGACTCTGCTGGGCGCCACGATCACGGGCAACAACATCAGCATCGACTCCGAGTCGGTCATCACGGTCAACAGCACGCTCTCCGCGCTGTTCGGCGGTGAGGTCAAACTGGGTGCGGTGGACGCCAATGCCACCAGCGCGGTGACTCTCAGCGGCGCGAATGTGATCAACGCCGGCGGCACGCTGACCATTGAAGGCGGCTCGAACGTCAGTACCCAGCTCGCGGCGGCGCCGGACTCTTCGAGCAACAGCAGTTCGACCGACGCCGCGGTCGCCATCACCGACGTGCAAAGCGCCGCGAACGTGAGCATCGCGGGTTCCTCGAGCTTGACGGCGACGGGGGCGCTGACCATTGACTCGAGCAACACGGTCAATGCCGCGACGACGGCCGACGGCTCGGCGGGCTCCTCGTCCGGATCGGCGACCGGCGCGGCGCTGGCGGTGGATGTGGTGGGCGGGGCGACCGAGACCGACGTGCTCGGCACCGCCTCGCTGCAGGGCAGCAGCGTCACCGTGGAGGCGTTGAGCAATCGCACGGTCAACACGGATGCGATTTCCACGCAGGGCGGCGCCAGCGATTCCGGCACCGCCAACGACACGCAGTCGAAACAGCAGTTGTCCGGCAACAAAGCCCAGACCAGCGATGGGGCGATGAATATCGCCGCCGCGGTCGCGGTGACCAATGTCACCGGCGGCACGACCGTGAACATCGGCACCGGCGGGAGCATCACCTCCGCGGGTGCCGCCCTGGTGACCAGCGTCGCCGATCTGAACGGACCCACGGGCGGCTTGTCGACGGTGGCCGATGGCTCGAACACCGCGAGTGGCGCCACCGGCATCGGCGCGGCGGTGGCGATCAACACGGCCAATGTGGCGAGCCTGGCGGAGTTCACCGGCGCCACCACGTTCAGTGCCACCGGCCTCACCCTCGAAGCGGATCTGACCACGGCGCTGTTCGGCGCCAAGGCGACCGCCGGCGCCGGCGCCAGCAATGTGGGGGTGGCGGGCGCGCTGGCCATCAATGTGGGCGTGACGAATGCCGAGGCGTTGGTGGCCAGCACCGCCAACATCACGCTGGCCAACAATACGCCGCTCACGCTGACTTCCTCGGCCACGACCTCCGATAGCGCGACGGCCAGCTCCAAGCTCGACGGCACCGGCAACAGTGTCGGCATCGGCGCCTCGGTGGCGGTCAACGTGGCCGATACAACCTCCACCGCCCTGGTCGACACGGGCGCCGCGCTCGCCGGCAGCGGCTCGGCACTCGGCGTCGGCGCGAATTCGAACAACACGGTTACCACCACCGTCACGGGCGGGGCGGCCGGCGGCACGGCGTTCAGTCCCGCCGTGGCGATTACGGTCGCCAATCACAACACCGACGCCGCGATCAATTCCGGACCGGCGCTGACATTGGCCAGCGTCTCCGTGACCGCCAACCACACCGGTACGGACACGACCTCGGCGACCGGCGCGGCCTCCGGCAGCAACATCGGCTTGGGGTTGGCGCTCTCCATCGCTGCGGCGGCGGACACCACCAGTGCGCTGCTCAATCGCTCGCTCACCCTGACGGGCGCCCTGAACGTGACGGCGGCGAGCAAGCAGACGTCGACGACGACGGCCAAGGCGAGTGCCAAGGGCGGCAACTCGGACAGCGGCAGCAACCAGACCGATTCGCAGAAAAACGCGCAGCGGGGTCTGGGCAACACGGTCGCGTCCAACAATGGCGCGAAGGACAGCAGCTCGGCGGGCTCGACGCCGGCGGCGCAGACGGCCAGCAGCAACGGCTCCTCGAGCGGTTCCTCATCGGTGAATGTCGCGGGCGCTCTGGCGGTGAACGTCAACAACACCAACACCTCGGCGACGATATCCCCGAACGTCAGCGCGACGGCGGGTGGCGCGGTGGCGGTGACCTCGACGGCTGCCACGTCGGCCTCGGCGACCGCGGACGGCACCGCCGTTATTTCGTCCGGCAGTGGTAGCGGCAGCGGCAGCGGCAGCGGCAGCAGCAGCAGCGTCGGAGTCGGCGCGGCGGTGGCGATCAATGTCGGCAATGTGAACAACAGCGCATTCATCGGCGCGGGCGCGACCATCACCGGCGTCGGCATCACGGTGGCGGCCACCATGCCCACGGGCGGACAGGACACGTTCACGGCGAAATCAACCTCGGGTGCGAGCGGCGGCGGCATCAGCGCCGCCGGATCCCTCGCGATCAACGTCGGGCACCTCAATACCACGGCGCAGGTCAGCAGCGGCGCGAGCCTCACCACCACCGGCACGGCCACGACCGGCGCGATCACCATCAATGCCGTCAGCAACAGCGCGGACACGGCGAGCGCGGTGCCGCAGGGCACGGCCACCGGCACGAGCGTGGGGGTCGGCGCCTCGGTGGCGATCAATGTGATCGATGAGAGCACGCAGGCCGTGATCCTGGACAGCGTGGTCGGGGCCGGTGCCATCAACAGCACCGGGGACATCAATGTCACGGCCGCCTCGACCAACACGATCACCAGTGCCGCGACGAGCGGCGCGGCCGGCGGCGTGGCCGTGGTGCCGGTCGCCGCGATCACGGTGGGCAATCTCGACACCCTGGCGGAGGTGACGGGCAGCGGCAAATTCGCGGCCGCCGGCAATGTCAATGTGACCGCCACGCACACCGGTACGGCGACCAACACGGCGACCGGCAACACCAGCGCCAGCAGTGTGGGTATCGGCGCCTCGGTGGCGGTCGGGGTGGTCAGCGATACTACGACCGCGACGTTGAGCCGTACCACGACGGCGGGCAAGGCGGTCACGGTCTCGGCCGCGAGCACGCAGACCACGACCTCCACCGCCACGGCGAGTGTCAAGGGTGGTGCGTCCACCGGGTCGCAGAGCAACGGGCTCAACAGTCAAATTGGCGGCGCGCGCGGCAGCGGCGACAGCGCAGCCTCGGGCGCCGGCGCGCGCACCAGCGGCAGCGGCAAGACGCCGGCGGCGCAGACGGCCAGCAGCAATGGTTCCTCGAGCGGCTCCTCGCCGGTGGATGTGGCCGCCGCGGTGGCGGTCAATTTGGCGCAAACGAATACCTCGGCGACGATTTCGCCGAACGTCAGCGTCACGGCGACGGCGGGAGCGGTCTCGGTCAGTTCGACGGCCGCCACGTCGGCCTCGGCGACCGCGGACGGCACCGCCGTGATTTCGTCGGGGAGCGGCAGTGGTAGCGGCAGTGGTAGCGGCAGCGGCAGCCCCAGCGGCGTCGGGATCGGCGCAGCGGTGGCGATCAACGTCGGCAATGTGAACAACAGCGCATCTATCGGCGCGGGCGCGACGATCACGGGCGTCGGCATCACGGTGGCGGCCACCATGCCCACGGGCGGACAGGACGCCTTCACGGCGAAATCGACCTCGGGTGCCGGCGGCGGCAGCGTGGGCGTCGCAGGGTCCCTCGCGATCAACGTCGGGCACCTCAATACCACGGCGCAGGTCAGCAGCGGCGCTACTCTCACCACCACCGGCACGGCGCCCGCCGGTGCGATCACCATCAATGCCGTCAGCAACAGCGTGGACAGCGCCTCTGCCATTCCGCAGGGCACGGTCACGGGCACGAGCGTGGGTGTCGGCGCCTCGGTGGCGATCAATGTGATCGATGAGAGCACGCAGGCCGTGATCCTGGACACGACGAGCGGCGGCGGTGCCATCAACAGCACCGGGGACATCAATGTCACGGCCACCTCCACCAATACGATCACCAGTGCCGCGACGGGCGGTGCGGCCGGCGGCGTGGCCGTGGTGCCGGTCGCCGCGATCACGGTGGGCAATGTCAACACCCTGGCGGAGGTGACGGGCAGCGGCAAATTCGCGGCCGCCGGCAATGTCAATGTGACCGCCACGCACACCGGCACGGCGACCAACACGGCGACCGGCAACACCAGCGCCAGCAGTGTGGGCGTCGGCGCCTCGGTGGCGGTCGGGGTGGTCAGCGATACCACGCAGGCTGCGCTCAACCGCACGACCACGGCGGGCAAGGCGGTCACGGTCGCGGCCAGCAGCACGCAGACCACGACCTCCACCGCCAAAGCCAGCGCCATGGGCGGCCAGAAGAGCAGCGGCAGTGATCCGAAGGGCGTGGATAATCAGGCCAGCGGCGCGCGCGGCAGCGGCGACAGCGCAGCCTCGGGCGCCGGCGCGCGCGACAGCTCAAAGTCGCCGAACAATCCCAGCGCCGCGGTCGCGAATCCCGACACCAGCAGCAGCTCCTCCGGCGGCAGTTCGTCGGTCAGCGTCGCAGGCGCGGTGGCGATCAACATCGCCAAGAGCACGGTTCTGGCCAGCACCGGCACGAACAGCGGCGTCACCGCGACCGGCGCCGTTGCGATCACCTCGCAGGCCAACATCACCGACAGCGCGACCGCCGATGGGTCGGCAGTCATCAAGAACAGCAGCGGCAGTGGCAGCGGCAGCGGTAGCGGTAGCGGCAGCGCCAGCGGTGTCGGCGTGGGCGCAGCCGTGGCGATCAACTTGGGCAACGTGATCAACAGCGCCGCGGTCGGCTCCGGCGGCAGCATCTCGTCCGCCGGACTCACCGTCGAAGCGTTCACCGGCGGCACCGCGGCGGCGCCGAAGCTGCAGTTCACGGCGAAAGCCACCTCGGGCGCGGGCGGCGGCGACGTGGGCGTGGCCGGCTCGGTGGCGATCAACCTGGTGAATGTCACCTCGACGGCGGATGTGCCGGGCTTCTCGAGCGTCACGTTCAACGGCGGCACCGTGCTCATCGGCGCCGAGGGCACGACGTCCTTCGACGCCGAGGCGGTGCCGAGCAACGGCGGCGCCAGCGGCGCTTCGGTGGGGGTCGGCGCGTCGGTGGCCCTGAACAAGGTGAGCACCACGACGTCGGCCACCGTGGACAGCCAATCGACCCTGTCCGGCACGGCGGGAACCGTGCTCATCGAGGCGGTGGGCGCGCATAACCTCAAGACGGTGGCACAGAACGGTGCCTCCGCGAATTCGTCCAGCGGCTCCGGGGTCGGGGTCGGGATCGGCGCCGCGCTGGCAATCGACGACAATGAAACGACGGCTTCGCTCGCGCCCGGAACTCTCCCCACCAATACCCTGAACGCGAGCGGCGCGGTCGAGATTCTCGCCACCGATACCTCGACCGCGACGACGACGGCCGACGCCAATGCGGCGGGCAGCTCGGTGGGGGTCGGCCCGTCGGTCGGCATCAACCTGCTGACGGACAATGTATTCGCCACGGCGAATCGCTCGATCAACGCCGGCGGCGCCATCACCGTGTTGGCCGAGAACTCCGCCAGCAGCACCGAAAATATTACGGCCAGCGCCCAGGGCAGCAGCTCGAGCAGCGGCAGCGCCGACAAGACGAGCAGCAGCCAGGTCAACAACAACCCGAACTCCGGCGGCGGCCAGAGTGTGCCGAGCTTCCAGAATTCGACCAGTTCGGCCAATTCCTCGGGCGGCGGACAATCCGGAGGCGATAACACCGCGGATGTCGGCGTGGCGGCCGCGGTAGCGGTCGACAGCGAGACCGTCGGCAACAGCGCGTCGGTCGGCAGCGGCGTGTCACTGACTTCGACGGGCGGTGACGTCAACGTGCAGGCGCAGGCGGCCGTGACTGCGAGCACCATGTCGACGGGCACGGCCGTGAGCCTGAATACCAATACCGATGTGGGTGCGGCGGTCGGTCTGACCTGGGCGAGCGTGAGCAACACGGCCTCGGTGGGCACGAATGTCAATTTGACGGGCGCGTCCAGCCTGACGGGCCAGAACGTCAACGTGACCGCGGGTCAATTGGACAATACGCCGAGCAGCTTTGTGATGGGCCAGTTCGTCGGCGTGACCACGAATCAGCTCAGCTCGCCGACGCCCAGCGACTTCACGACCTGGGGCTTGGCGGCCGGCGGCGGCAAGGACTACGGCATCGCGGGCTCGGTCGCCATCAACATCATCAACTATACGACCGATGCCGCGGTCGCCGGCGGGGCGGCGCTCACGGCCAGCCAGTCGCTGAATATCACCGCCGCCAGCAGTTTGGGAATCCAGGCTGTCGCGGGCGCCGCCGGCATCGGCAAGGACAATGGCGGCGTCGGGGTTTCGGCGTGCATCGGCGTCGTCAACAACACCACGCTCGCGACCGTGGGCGATAACGCCAATCTCGAGGCGGCCGGGGCCACCAACATCCAGGCGGCGGCCACCATTTCGCCGCTGTCGATCCCGAAAATCTCGGTGCTTCCCAGCACCTTCAAAGTGTCATCCGTGGCGGCCGGGTTGGGGGCCAGCACAGGCAAGCTGGCGGTGGCCGGCTCGTTCGTCGTCAATGTATTCACTCTGGATACCGAGGCGGTGGTCGGCCAGGGCGTGCAGATCGACACCAGCGTTGCCGCGCCAAGCAGCGGTCAAAACGTGACCGTGCAGGCGAGCGACAGCACCCAATTGATCACCGTGGCGGGCGCATTGGCCGCCTCCATCAGCTCCTCGGGAGCCGCGGTGGGCGCGGGGGTGGACGTCGGCGTCATCAACAAGACCACGCGTGCCCAGGTGGGCCGCGGCTCGTCGATCCACGCCAAGGGCAACGTCGGCGTCACCGTCAACGCCAACTCGAGCGGCGGAGAGGACATCACCTCGGTCGCAGCATCGCTCGGGGCGGGCGGCGCTGCGGGAATCAGCGGTTCGGTCAGCGTGTATGTGGTCAACACCACCGAGCAAGCGGATCTGCAAAGCGCCGCGGCCGGTCAGACGGGCGCTTCGGTGGTGGCGGGCGGCGATGTGACCGTGAGCTCCGCCGATCCGTTCGGCATCACGCAAGTAGCCGGCGACATCGCGTTCGGTACCAGTGCCGGTGTCGGGGTCTCCAACACCACCCTGGTCCACACCGATGTGGACGTGGCCCAGGTGGGCGACTATGCGGCGGTCACGACGCAGGGTCCGAACGGATTGTCGGTCACCGCGACCTCGAGCGAGAATCTGACGACCATCGCCGCCGGCGGTGCGGGCGGCGAGGATGCGGGCGTCGCCGCGCCGGCCACCATCAACATCCTCAACGAAACCACCTCTGCCACCATCGGCAACGGCGATACCATCCAGGCGCAGCCGGCGAGCGGATCGCTCAACCAGCCGGGCGTGCTGGTGCAGGCCACCGACACCACCAGCCTGATCGCGGTGGGCGGCTCCATCGCGATTGGGGGTACCGCCGGCGTCGGCGCCGGCGCGAGCGTGGCCAGCATCAGCAAGAACACGCAGGCCTCGATCGGATCGGGGGTCAACGCCAACGTCGCCGGCAATATGCAGGTGCTGGCGGATTCGACCGAGACCGTCGTCTCGATCGCCGCCGCGGGCGGCGTGGGCGGTACGGCCGGGGTGGCCGGGGCGGCCGCGATCTTGGTGGCGAACTTGACCACCCGGGCGTTTATCGGGGCCGACCCCAATGCCGGCGCTCCACCCTCGTTGGGCGCCGGTAATGTGGTTGCCAACGGCAGTATCGCGATCGCCGCCAATGACACACTCGACGAGACCAATGTGGCGGGCTCGGTGGGGGTCGCCCCCACCGCCGGCGTGGGTGCATCCGTCGGGGTGCCGATCCTCAACAAGACCGTGCAGGCGTTCATCGGTGTGGGGGCCGCGGTCACGGCGAACGGCAACGCTACGCTCAACGTCGACACCGGCGGCTACTCGATCAACTACGTGTCCGCGCCGACCAAACCCGGCAATGTGGACGTCTCCAATGGTCACCGTCCAACGGCGTCCGACGCTCAGTTCGGCATACCGGCGATCGCAACGACCAGCGACAACAACGGCGACAGCTTCGGCGGCGACCCGCTGTTCGGCGGCCTGCGCCAGACGGCGCTCGCGACGCAGTCGGGATTCCGCGGCCTGTC
>Ga0210408_10000323_pt1 | contig 66241 bp, 58 predicted proteins | sample IncBWH4MmetaG_FD_155471 | JGI IMG/M metagenome (GOLD analysis project Ga0210408, IMG submission 155471) | Forest soil microbial communities from Barre Woods Harvard Forest LTER site, Petersham, Massachusetts, United States - Inc-BW-H-4-M | ecosystem: Environmental > Terrestrial > Soil >... | reverse complement strand
GGTGCCAGGTGTTGCGGACGCGATCATTTTTGGCGAGCGCAAATATGCCATGCGTTTGTGGCTGGACCCGTCGAAAATGGCGCAGCGCGGGCTGACCGCTTCCAATATTCTGGCGGCGCTGCAAGAACAGAACGTGCAGGTGGCCGCAGGGCAGATAGGACAGCCGCCTACGCCCAGCGGGCAGTCTTTTCAAATCAGCGTGCGCGCGATCGGGCGGCTGACGGAAGCATCGGAATTCGAGAACATCGTTTTGAAGAGAGGCACAGACGGCACGCTGGTGCGGGTGAAAGACGTGGGCCGCGCGGAGCTGGGGGCCGAGGATTACAGCTCGCGTTTGCGCTTTGACGGGCACGAAGCGGTGGGCATGGCGGTGACGCAACTCCCCGGAGCAAACGCGCTTGATGTAGATAAGGCCGCGAAGGCGGAATTCCTGCGGCTGTCCAAGAATTTTCCGCCTGGGCTGAAGTACGCGGTCGCCTTCGACACGACCAACGTGGTGAGCGAGTCGATTCGCGACGTGATGATCACGTTGCTGCAAGCCATCGCGCTGGTGATTGCGGTCATCTTTTTGTTTTTGCAGGATTGGCGCAGTACGTTTATTCCGGCGATTACCATTCCGGTGTCCCTGGTGGGGACGTTCATTTTTATCAAGGCGTTTGGATTTTCGATCAATACGCTGACGCTGTTCGGCATCACGCTGGCCACAGGATTGGTAGTGGACGACGCGATTGTGGTAATTGAAAACGTCGAACGGCACATTGTGGAAGGAATTACCGAGCCGCACAACGCGGCGTCGGTGGCCATGAAGGAAGTGGCCGGAGCAGTGGTGGCGACGTCGCTCGTGCTAGTGGCGGTGTTCGTGCCGGTTGCGCTCTTCCCGGGGACGACCGGGATTTTGTTCCGACAGTTCGCGCTGACGATTGCGTTTTCCGTGGCGATTTCGGCATTCAATGCACTGACACTCACGCCGGCGCTCTCTGCTATTTTTCTGGGACATCATCGCGAACGGGTGCAGGGGCGCTTTTTCCGCGGATTCAACCGCGTTGTGACGGCGGGGACGAATTGGTATCAAACTTCGGTGCGCCATGTGCTTGGCGGCGCCTGGAGATATCTAGCGTTTGTGGCGTTTTTGCTGGCGTTGGGCGGCACGTATTGGCTCTACCAGAAGGTTCCGCGCGGATTCATTCCTGAAGACGATCAGGGATATTTAATCGTGGTTGTGCAGGCGCCGCAGGGCGCTTCGTTGGAATACACGCTGGAAGCGATGCGCAAGGTGGAAGAGGCGGCGGCGGGGATCCCAGAGGTTGAGGGCGTATTTTCGGTAGGTGGGTTCAGTTTTTCCGGCTCGGCGCCCAATCGCGCGATCGTTTTCATTCCGTTGAAACCGTTTCGAGAACGGCAAGGCACGGAGCACACCGCCGCTGCGGTGCTCAACCGCCTGCGCGGACCATTGATGGGGATACCGGAAGCGCTGGTGATCCCGTTCAATCCGCCAGCCATTCAGGGGTTGGGGCAGTTCGGCGGATTCCAATTTGTGCTGGAAGATCAAGGACGCAACACGCTGCAGGCCATTGCGGACACGGCCAACCAACTGTCCGCGCAGAGCCGGACAAATCCCGACCTCACCGGGCTGTTCTCGAGCTTCACAGCGAACGACCCCCAGTATCTTGTGCACATCGATCGGGAAAAGGCGAAAAGCCTGCAGGTGCCGCTGAACCAGATCACCGACGCTCTGCAAGTCTATATGGGCTCGGTCTACGTGAATGACTTCGACTTCAATAATCGGGCGTACCGAGTTTACGTGCAGGCCGATCAGAAATTCCGGTCGAAAGCCAAGGACATCGCGCAGTATTACTTGCGATCGGACACCGGCAAGATGATTGCGCTCGACAATTTGGTGAGCATCGAGCAAACCGCAAATCCGCAAGTGATCAGCCACTACAATTTGTTCCGGGCGGCGGAAATCGACGGGTCGGCGGCGCCCGGACGCAGCTCGGGAGAAGCGATGGCGGCGATGGAAGCGCTGGCAAAAAAAGTGTTGCCCAACGGCATGACTTACGAGTGGACGGGGTTGTCGCTGGAAGAGGTGGAGTCTGGCGGCAAAGCGGCGCTGCTGTTTGCCTTGGGCCTTACGTTCGTGTACCTGACGCTGGCTGCGCAGTATGAAAGCTTTGTGCTGCCGTTCATTGTGCTGCTGGCGGTGCCGGTGGCGTTGCTGGGCGCGATTGGCGGCCAGGCGCTGCGGGGACTGCAGAACGATGTGTACTGCCAGATCGGGCTGGTGATGTTAATCGGACTTTCCAGCAAGAACGCGATTCTGATCGTTGAGTTCGCGGAGCAATTGCGGGAGCGCGGCATGAGCATCGTGGATGCGGCGATAGAAGCGGCGCGCATCCGGCTGCGCCCTATTCTGATGACTTCGCTAGCCTTCATCCTGGGCGTCGTGCCCTTGGTGATCGCGCGGGGCGCTGGCGCCGCAGGGCGCGTCTCCGTGGGCACGACGGTATTTGGCGGGATGATCGCGGCGACGACCCTTAACTTGATTTTCATTCCCGTGCTGTATGTGCTGGTGCGCAGCCTGGTACCAAGTCGGAGAACACACACCGCGCCGATCAGTGAGCCGGCAGACTGAAACCCGGCACGGTAACACTCCCGGTCCGTGCCGCCGGATTGTAAATTGCATGTCACCTCGCCGTCATTTGTTTGTCTCGCTCGGAAATGGAGGGCATTTCCGCGCTAAAGTCGACTTTCGGGCATTATTTGCGATCCGTGAGGTCGTGGCGCCAAAAAATCCCGCAGGTTACATGGTTCTAGCAGAATTTTTACAGGCTGTGGTCAGTCTATAAGGAAGAAACCGGCAATACTTTCTGTGTGGGCTCTCTTCGCCGAAGTGGCGGACTCACCAGGGAGACCGGTTTACGGCAACCCCAAGCTGACGCCGCCCGGTGTGAGGGAGGGTAAAGGCATGATGTCCCTTTTGCGTAACGCCCATGTCATAGGCCTTTGCTTGCTGGCCACGATGGCCAATTGCGACCGGAGCTTGGCGCAGAACGCCCCGACGGCCACCGCGCCCCAGAGCCCTGAACTTAATGGGCAAGAGCTGAACGGCAAGATTGAGCTGCTCACCCGGTCGCTTGAGCAGACGCAGTCGGAACTGGCGCGGTCGCGGAGCGAGATAGAGCAGTTGCGCGCGATGCTGGGAGAGGTGCTGAAGCGCATGGATGCGACGGCGGCGGTGGCTCCGCAAGGCCCCATACCGGCGGCGGGCGGCACGCTCGGCGTGGCCGGTGCGGAGCAGGCGGCGCCGACGGCGCAGGTTTCTCAGGACGATTGGGACTTGCTGAACGCGCGCGTCGAGGAGCAGAGGCAGACGAAGGTGGAGAGCGGCTCGAAATTTCGCCTAAGGCTTTCAGGTATCGCGCTCTTCAATGCATTCGGCAATTCGGGCAGCGTGGATAATCTCGATGTGCCGGCGATTGCGGTGCCGAGGGTCGCGGGATATCCGGCGGGCGGGCTTGGGGCGTCGGTGCGGCAGTCGATCATCGGGCTGACAGGGATTGGCCCGGAGATTTTCGGTGCGCGCACCAGTGCGGAGCTGCAAATGGGATTTTACGGAGGGCTGCCGAGCGGATACAACGCTACGACGTCGGGGATCGCTAATCTGCGGATCGCGCGCATTCGGTTCGATTGGGAGAACACGTCGGTGATTGCCGGGCTGGATACTCCGTTCTTCTCTCCGAATATGCCGAGCACGTATATGTCCGTGGCGGTGCCAGGGTTTGCCTCGGCGGGAAACTTGTGGACGTGGACGCCCACGATTCGCGTGGAACAGCGCTTCGGCTTCGGCGGAACGGGATCGCCGTTCAAGCTGGAAGCAGGGTTACTGGATCCGTCGCCCAACATCAACTACACGACAAACAATAATCTGCGGACGCCCAGTCCGACGGAAAGTTCTCGCATCCCAACCTACGCATTCCGATTTTCCTACAACCGAAAGTCTGAAGACCGCCCAGCGTCTTTTGGCGTGGCGGGCGTGTACTCTCCGCAAGAGTATTTTGGCGGTTATCGGCAGGAGGGATGGGGAGCGATCACGGACTGGAAATTTAGTTTGCTGCCTCGAACGGAGCTGAGCGGACAATTTTTTACGGGACGCGGGCTTGATGGCTTTGGGGGCCTTCCGGAAGATCCCTTTCCGATACAGAATCCGGTGTACTACAACACAATTATTGCGCCTCTCTTGGCCAATGTGGGAGTGATGGGGGGGTGGACGCAGCTCAAATTGAGAGTGAACGCGCGGAATGAGTTCAATGTTGCGGCGGGTACTGGCGATCGCAAGGCAGCAGCGCTGCGCCAGATACTGGGGACTAACCTCCCACTGCTGACTCCGGCGCGTAACGAAATGATGTTTGCGAACTACATTTTTCGTCCGCGGTCGGACCTGGTTTTCTCCGCGGAATACCGGAGGCTGCGGACGTACGAAGTCACGGGCGCACCGGATAGGGCAGGACAAGTGGGACTCTCCGTCGGATTCTTGTTTTAGGTGCTCATGAATATTCGCCCACATGCTTTCGCCGCATTCGCGCTGGTTGCCGGAGTTGCCTGTATTGCAGCTCAGCCACGGGGGTACGCGACGGAATCGGGCATCGCCGTAAGCGGCGAGGCTACTTTGGCCGGGCCGGAAACCGGGGGCGTGGCTAAGGACGCATCCAGAATCGTCGTTTGGCTCTCGCCTGTTGATGCGGTACGGCCCGTGCGCGCTACCACCGAGCGCCCGCACTACCGTCTGGTGCAACACAACAAGAGATTTGAGCCAGGATTGCTGGTGGTGCCGGTGGGCAGCGTTGTCGATTTTCCGAATTTGGACCCTTGGTTTCACAATGTTTTTTCGCTCTATCGCGGCAAGAGATTTGATTTGGGCCTGTATCAAGCCGGCGCGCAGCGATCTGTAAGATTCGACCGCATTGGGCCGTCCTATCTTTTCTGCAACATTCACCCGGAAATGACGGGCGTGGTGCTAGCCATCGACTCCGACCTTTTTGCGGTCACCGACAAAAGCGGTCACTACACGATCGCGGGGCTGACTCCCGGGAAGTACGTCTTGCACGTGTGGTACGAAAATGCCACGCAACAATCGCTGCAAGCACTGCAGCGCTTGGTGACGATACAAAGCGACGATCACGTTCTGCCGGCCATCTCGGTGAAGGCGCTAATGCAAATCCCAGAACACAAAAACAAATACGGACAGGACTACGACCCGGCGACGCTGAAAACAGATTATTAAGGCTCACGCGAGGCAGCGATCGCGTGCGGAACGGATTTGAGTGACTGGAAAGGGAGTAAATCGGCGAACTAAATGAAGCCAACCGAAAAGGACGCAAACGCTATGGAGACAGTACTGGTGGTGGAAGACAGCCGGGCTATGCAGCGAACGCTGCAGCGGTTGCTGGAAGCGGACTCGTTGCAGGTGCAGATTGCCTCGGACGGAATCGCAGGGCTGGAGACGTTCCGCAAGCAGCCGCCGAGCGCTGTATTGCTCGATTTAAAGCTGCCAGGGCTCTCGGGCAAGGAGTTATGTCGCGAATTCAAGACCATCGCTGCGTCGGTGCCCATCGTGGTGTTGAGCGCAAACGCGGAGGTAGAGGACAAGGTGCTGCTGCTGGAGCTGGGCGCGGATGACTACGTCACGAAGCCTTTCAGTCCGCGGGAGCTGCTGGCGCGTGTGCGCCGGGCTATGCGCCGAGGCGGAGCAAAAACCAATGCTACCGGCAGCGTTCCGATGAAAAATGTCAGCCACGAGGTCTTGGCATTCGGCGATGCGCGCGTCGATTTCACCAGCATGGAAGCTTCGCTGGGCGGAAAGCCGGTGACGCTGACGGCGCAAGAGTTCAAGTTGCTGAAATTCTTCGCGGGCTCCCCGGGACGAGTGCTCACCCGCGACGAACTCTTGAACGAGGTGTGGGGCTATCAGAACTATCCCTCCACGCGCACGGTGGACAATCACATTCTGCGGCTGCGGCAAAAGCTCGAGCCCGATTCCGCCAACCCGCGATACTTTCTGACGATTCACGGCGCGGGGTACAAGTTTGTCCCCGGTCCCGCTGCGACGAACGGCAAATCCTAGCGCGCGTATCATTGTAACCATGGAACTGAAATGACCCATTTCCGGCTGCGCACACAGCTCTTTATCGCCACGCTGCTGATCATTTGCGGCTTGACGGGCGCGCTTTTGCTGATTATCCGCCATACGGTCAGCGTGGAAACGGAGCGGCAGGTGCGCGACGGCACGGAGGCGTCGGTGCGTGCGTTTGAGAGCGTGCAGCGCCAGCGCGAGCAGCAACTCTCCCGGACGGCGGCGATGCTCGCGGATCTGCCGATCATCGAAGCACAGATGACTACGGAGCACGCGCCGACAATCCAGGATGCCTCTACTTCGTGGTGGAAACTAGCGGGAAGCGACCTTTTCATACTTGCTCTACCCGACCGGCGCATCGTGGCCTTTCACGTGACAAAGGCGGGATGGCCGGTGGAAAGTGCCGAGCGCGATTTGAAGCGGTCGGTCGAACAGGGAGAAGATGCGACCTGGTGGTACGACAATGGGCGGCTGTATGAAGTTTTTCTCAGGACGATAACGCGCGGCGCCGGGCCGAGTGCGCAAGAGCTGGGCTTTCTGGTGATTGGCTATCAGGTGGATTCGGGTGTGGCCCAGCATCTGGCGATGGAAGCGAACAACCAGATTGCTCTGGCGACCGGAGACCGGCTGATTGCTTCGACGTTGCCGCCAAAAGATGAAGAAGCGATGCAGAGATGGCTCAGCAAATCGCGCCCGGAAGCAAATCCGCAAGAGCAGGAAATTGCTTTGGAAACGGATCATTACGCGGCCTCTTCGGTGCTGCTGCATGGCGCACTACCGTCACCCGTGCGCTGTTACGTGATGATGCCGCTGGGTCCGGTGAACAGCTTCATGAGCCGGCTGAACCGGACAATTTTTGTTGTGGGAGGGTCGGCGATTCTTTTTGGCGCGCTTCTGTTTGGATTTGTGGCGCGCAAGATCACCAAGCCCCTGGACAATCTGGTTTCCGGAGTGCGCGCGCTGGCCACGGGAAATTATACCTACTCGATTACGCCGGAAGGCACTACGGAAGTTGCCGAACTGGGCCACGCGTTCGCGAAAATGCGCGGGGAGTTGCTGGATTCGCAGCGGCAACAGATTCAGACGGAGAGGATCGCGGCGCTGGGGCGCGCGGCGAGTTCCATTTCTCACGATTTGCGTCATTACCTGGCGGCGGTGGTGGCCAACGCGGAATTTCTCTACGAGGCAGAAGAGCTGAAGCTCGACAAAAGTGAAATTTATCAGGAGATCAAGATAGCTTCGACGCAGATGACGGATTTAATCGATTCCCTGCGCGAGCTGGCGCATGAGCGCACAGCGATTTCGCCGGAGCCCACCGACCTCGAACAGATCATCCGCAGAGCGATTGAGGGTGTGCAAGTGCGGCCAGAGTTTCGCAATCGCATCATTGCGCTGCACGCGGACACCGAGTTGGAGGGAATGTTCGATCCGCGGAAGCTGGAGCGCGCCTTCTTTAACTTGGTGCTAAATGCGTGCGAGGCTACCCCTGAGGGTGAGAGCCGGGTGACCATCGATGTGCAGACGCGAAAAGATTCGTTCGAGATTCGCGTGGCGGACCAGGGGTCGGGCGTGCCGGAAAACATTCGCGGGCGGGTGTTCGATCCGTTTGTGAGCTCGGGCAAACCGAACGGGACCGGGCTGGGGCTAGCGATCGTGAGCAAGATCGTTGGCGACCATGGCGGCTCGGTAACGGTCGAGCGCACGTCCGAAAGTGGCACGGTGATGTTGGTGAAGCTTCCGCGTGTGGCGAGCGCCGTAGCTTCACACTCGGACTCGGCGTTCGCGTAAAATTCCAGAAGGAAATTTTGGAGGCGCGGGGCGGAATCGAACCGCCGATAAAGGTTTTGCAGACCTTTGCCTTACCACTTGGCGACCGCGCCTCGGCGCACAGAGCCATTTCTGGAGATTTGCCCCGTGCGAAATCCGTGAAATGCCGTTCTAGTTTGCGCCGGCGGCTTTAGGCTTCGAGGCCGTTTCGTTGACGATGGGCGAGCCGATCAGGTTGCCCCATTCCGTCCACGAACCGTCGTAGTTGCGCACATTGTTGTAGCCCAGCAAATACTTGAGCACGAACCAGGTGTGCGAGCTGCGTTCACCGATGCGGCAGTAGGCGATGACTTCATCGTTGCCGGTCACGCCTTTACCCTGGTACAACGCCGCGAGCGCATCGGCGGACTTGAACGTGCCATCTTCGTTCGCGGCCTGCGCCCACGGTATGTTTGCGGCGTTTGGAACGTGGCCGGCGCGCTGCGCGGTTTCGGTCATGCCTGGAGGCGCGATGATCTTGCCGGTGAATTCGTCGACCGAGCGCACGTCCACGAGTTGGCCGCGCTTCTTTCCCTGCGCGATCGGGAGCACGTCGTCTCTGAAAGCACGCACGGATTCGTCAGTACGCGTGACGCGGTAGGTGGCAGGCGTGACGTTCGCTGGCTCTTTCGTCAGCGCGCGCTTCTCTTCGAGCCACTTCTTGCGACCGCCATTGATCAGCTTCACGTTTTGGTGGCCGTAATACTTTAGTTGCCAGAACGCATAGGCCGCGAACCAGTTGTTGTTGTCACCGTAGAGCAGGATGGTTGTGTCGTTGGAGATGCCGGACTCGCTCAACAACTTCTCCAACGTGGCCCGGTCGATCAAATCGCGTTTGATGTTGTCCTGAAGCTGCGTCTGCCAGTTCCATCCCACGGCGCCGGGAATGTGACCCTGATCATACGCAGTGGTATCAACGTCTACTTCCACGAGCCGGGTGTTGGGGGCGTTCAAATTCTGGGCTACCCATTCGGTTGTAACCAATACTTCCGGATGCTTGTATTCGGCCATTTCGATTTCTCCTTTTTACCTTGAAGCGCAATCTCGTTGGACCAAAAGCAAAAACCCACCTGCCATCTGTCTGGCGGTGGGCTAGAAAATCCAGGCTAGAACTTAAATCTCTAGATGCCCAGCCTCCCCGCGCCAGAAGACGCACACATACAGCACAGACAGCAGCAACAGGTCCGCGCAGTCTTCCGTGGGTAGGCTTGCATGTTCAAAAGCATACATAGAAAGGCCGACGCGCGCAATAGTACCCGGTTATTTCGGAGCACCCACAGTATAGGCCAGCACGATTTGCGATAGGCGATAGCGATAACGCGCGTCCGTGTCCGTGATGTCCGCTTCCGTTTTCCCCAGTTCCGCTTGGCTGAATTCAACGATGGAACTGAGTCCGAGGTTGTAGCGCTGCTGGGCCAGGTCTAGAGCCAGATTCGCTTGCTCGCGCAACTGCTGCGTTACTGTGAGCCGCGCAAAAGCGTCGTTCGCACCCTGCCAGGAGATACGCACATCACGGGCCACATTGTTTCGTAGGTCCATCAACTTTTGCCGCGCCGCTTCGGTCTGCAGGTCCGCGACCTTAGCTCTAGCGTTGTACAAGAATCCGTTGAAGACCGGAATATTGATATTGACGCCGACCGCGCCATACCAATTCTGAATTTGCGGATCACGAACAGGCGCGACTCCCGCGACTCCCAGGGCGCTGATTGTCGGACGCCACAAATCATGTTCCGCGTTGCTGTTTCTTTCCGCCGCCTCGACCTGGAATTGCAGCGATGCGACCTCTGGCCGTTGTTGCAGCGCTTGCGTAATCAGCGGCAGTACATCAGGAGCAGGCGGAGTCAACTGCTCGTCGGTTTCAACGATGTCAAACGCTTGCTGGTCTGGGTAGCCGAGCAGGGCGGAAAGCGCGGCGAGCGATGTTTGATAGTTGTTTTGTGATTCCAAAAGCAGCAGCTTGGCGCGGGACAGATCGACATTCGCAAAGCTCAGGTCCAAATCAGAGCGCAATTTAGCTTGCGCCAACGCACTAACACGATCGACGAGCGTCTGCCGCGCATTTACCGTTTCCTCCGCCACTTTTACAAGCTCGCGGGTCTCCAGCGCGTTATAGAAGGCCTGGTCCGCAGCCAGCGTGATATCCGCAGTCGTAGCCGCCGCGTTCTTGTCCTCCGCTTTAGCTTGAAACTGCGAGCTGGAAAGCAGGTTTGACGTGCGCCCGAAATCGGTTACCAGCTGGCTGACCGTCGCGCCGCCGGCCGCGCGTGCGAAAAGAATCGGGTTATTTAGCGCTCCCGCTGCGATGCGGCTTCCCGATTCGGCATCGACTCCGGTAAGGCTGAGATACGCGGTGGGCAAGAGTGCTGAACGCTGTTCGCGCACATATTGTTGTGCTTGCAGCGCACGCAGCCTGCCAATCGTAATTTGCGGATTGCTTCGCAGCGCCCTCGCTTCTGCCTGAGCCAGCGTCAATGGCGTGCCGGGCTGTGCCGTAGACTGCCCTGCTGGTGGCGGAGCTTGCGATGGCACTTGTGGCTGACCCTGAGCGAAAGTGCACATCGCTCCGAAAAGAAAGATGAACAATAGTGTCAAACGCATCACGAATGCGCCTCTTGGAGACGGCTTTCCTTTCTCCGGTGCACGATTAAGTACGCGGCCGGCACCAGGTAAACGGTGACTACCACGGAGACCAGCAATCCGCCGATAATCGCGCGAGCTAGCGGAGCATATGCCTCCGAGCCGGTTCCCAGCTTCATGGCCATGGGAATCAAGCCAAGCACCGTGGCGAGGGAGGTCATCAAGATCGGCCGCAGACGCAACCTGGACGCGAGCGATACCGCTTCCTGGAGCGGTTTTCCGTCGTGGTGCATGTGCCGCGCAAATTCCACGATCAGGATGCTGTTGGACACCACGATGCCCACCATCATCACCACGCCCATCAAAGACATGACGTTCAGCGTGGTCCCGGTGGCGAGCAGGAACAGCAGCACTCCCGCGAGTCCTGGCGGCACGGCCAGCAAAATGATGAAGGGGTCTTCCCAGGATGCAAACTGCGCCACAAGCACGAGGTACACCAACACGACCGAGAGAATGAGCCCGATGCCGAAACTCTTGAAGGACTGCCGCATGCCCTGCACCGAGCCACGGAGATTGACGCGGACGCCTTCGGGCAGCTTCGTCTGTTTGATGACATTTTCGACTTGTTTGGTGACCGTGCCTAAATCTTCGTTTTTCGGCGAGACGTAGACATCGACGACGCGAAACAATTGGTAGTGGTCTACTTCCGTCGGCGATGGCACGGTACTGATCTTGACCACGGAATCCAGGGAAGTAGGCTCGCTGCTTTTTATGCCGCGTAGCGGAATCTGTTTCAGGTCCATTATTGTCTTCACCTGATTCTCGGGATATTGCACGGTTAACATGTAGGGATTCCCGCTCTTGGGATCGATCCAGTAATTCGGCGCGATCATGCCGTTGGAGGTCAGGGCGGTGATCACGTTGTCCACGATTTCCTTTTGCGAAAGGCCCAGCAAGCTGGCTTTCTCGCGGTCGATGTCCAACAGGAGCGCGGGATAATCGATGTCCTGCGGGATCAGCACGTCGCTCACGCCGTTGAGGCGGCGCGTGGGACCCGCGATTTTGGTTGCCACCGCGTAGACCTGTTGCAGATTATTGCCACTTACTTGCACGTCGATGGGCGCGGGCAAGCCGAGATTGAGCACTGCGTCCACTAGGCCGCCGGATTGAAAATAGGTGCTGAGCTGCGGCAGTTTTTGGTTCAGCTGTTCGCGCACGCGGCGCATGTATTCGTAGCTGCCCACGTTGTGCCCTTCCTTGAGGCTGGCCTGCACGAACGCGGTGTGTGGGGCGGAGTTGGGCGTATAAATCGCGGAGAAATCCGGTGTGACGCCAATGTTGGAGACGATCATGGACAGCTCCGAGGGCGGCACTACCTGCCGGATGATGTCCTCCACTTGTTTCACATAACCTTCCGTCAGCTCCACGCGCGTGCCGGAGGGGGCCTTAAGGTTGATTACAAATTGCCCGGGATCGGTGCGGGGAAAGAACGCCACGCCTAGAAACGGATATAGGGAGAGACATAAAAGGGAAACGCCTACGAGCCCGGTGAGCGTTGCCAACGGGCGCAACAGCGATTTGCTGAGTGTGCGGTCGTATCCACCCAGCATCTTCTCGAAGTATACGTTGAACTTTTTCGCGACCGCCCCAAACCGTGAGCCGGCAAAATCATCGCCAACTTCTTCATCCGCTTGGTGCTTCTTGATGAGTTTTGCGCAAAACAAGGGCACGACAGTCATGGCCACGAAATACGAGGCAAATAGCGACAGAACGACGGCAAGCGCGAGGGCGCCAAACAAGAAGCGGCTGACCCCGTACAAGAACACCACCGGGAAGAAGACGATCGCGGTGGTCAATGTGGCTGCCAGAACCGCGAGCGCTACTTCCTGGCCGCCCTTCTCGGCCGCCACGAGCGGCTCTTCGCCCATCTCGAGATGCCGGAAAATGTTTTCCAGCACGATCACAGAATTGTCGATCAAACGGGAAAAGGCCAACGCCAGTCCGCCTAGCACCATCGTGTTTACGGTGCCCCCGCCGGCGCTGATGGCCAGGAACGCGGCAAGCGCAGAAAGCGGAATGGAGAGGAATACCGCGGCGGTGGCGCGCAGACTGCCGAGAAATAGCAAAATCATCAGCCCAGTCAGCACTAGCCCGATAGCGCCCTCGTGCAGTAGGTTGTCGATTGCGGTCTTCACGAAAATCGACTGATCAAACACCGCGCGCGTGATCAACTGCTTGGGCACATCCACCAGGTTCTTCAGCGCTTCTTTGATTCCGTCGACCACCGCGATTGTGTTCGTGTCGCCGCCCTGCTTCAGAATTGGCAGATAGACCGAGGGCTGGCCATCCACGCGCACGATATTGGTCTGAATCGCCTGCGCGTCCACGGCCCGGCCAATGTCCCCGACGAGCACCGAGGATTGCCCGACCGTCTTGAGCGGCATGCTGTTGATGGCATTGGCCGAAGGCACCTGGCTGTTCGAGTACAAGTTGTAATCGAAGGGACCAATCTTCACGTCACCCGCAGGCAGGATCAGGTTGCTCTCGTTCACCTGGCGCACGACGTCCATGGGGCTCAGCTGGTGGGCCTGCAACTTCATGGGATCCACGTAGACCATGATTTGACGATAACGCCCACCAAAGGGCTGAGGCACCGAAGCTCCCGGCACGTTCGCAATCTGATTGCGCACCGTGTACTGACCGATGTCGTGGAGCTCCGTTTCGTTCAGGCCTTGGCCCTTCAGCGTGATCAAACAGACCGGCAAACTCGACGCATCAAATTTCAGCACCACGGGCGGCAGCGTGCCCGGCGGCAGGCGTCGCAGGTCCGCCATGGCAAGGTTGGATACCGTGCTCAGATCCGCGTCCGCATTCGTTCCCGGCTGAAAGTAAATCTTGATCAGGCTCACACCAGGCAGTGAGCGCGATTCAATGTGATCGATTCCGCTGGCTAGCGTGAACCAGCGCTCGAAGGGATTGGTGATATTGGTTTCAATCTGCTGCGGAGGCATCCCGGAATAGAACGTCGCGACGACCACCACCGGAATATTGATTGGCGGGAATAGATCGACCGGCATGCGCGCCAGCGTCACCGTGCCCACGATCGCGACTACCAGGCATGCGACGATGATGAAAAACGGATTCCGTATCGAAAATCCGGACATCAGCTTTCACTTCCTGTTCTCGCCGCCCTCGCGCTCACGTCTTTTGGCTGAATTTTTTCTCCGTTATGGTATTCGCTGCGATTTCCGATAATGACTCGCTCGCCTTCGCTTAAGCCGGAGAGCACTTCGACTCGCGTGCTGTCTTCCACACCAAGGCGCACCTTGCGCTCTTCCACGACATTTTCCGCATTGACCGCCAGCACCGTTGCTTCGTCGCCATTGCGGCTGACCGCCTCAAGCGGAATCGTTAGTGCGTTCTTCTTCTCTCGCAAGGACAGCCGCGTTTCCGTATACATACCGGAAATCAAGTGCCCCCCGCGATTGTCGAAATCGATCTCGGTTTCCATCGTGCGCGTTTGACGGTCGAGGGAATCGGCAAAACGTGATACGCGGCCCTCAATCTCCTGGTCCAAAGCCTGCACGCGCACTTTCACCGGGTCGCCGAGGTGAATCTGCGACGCCACCGATTCGGGTATGGGCAGCACCAGGCGCAGCTTGGAAGTCTGCGCCAGCCGCACCACTGGAATGGCTTGCGTGCTAGAGGAGGTGCCGGCCGCAATCAGCGCCCCGGTATCTGCGTAGCGGTTGGTAATGACCCCCGCGAAAGGCGCCACAATCCGCGTGTAATTGGACATCGCGCTGAATTGCTTTCGGTTCGCTTGCGAGACTTCCAACTGCTGCTTTGCCGAGGCAATTTCCGCTTCCGCGCTGGCCGTTTGCCCCTCGGTTTCCAAATCCTTCGCTTGTGCGTCGTCCACTTCCTGCTGCGCCACCAAACCGGCGCGCGAATCCGCCGCCTGCTTCAATCGCACGTACGCCGAATGCGCCGCCGAGTGCGCGGACTGCGCCCGCTGCAGATCGCCCTGCGCCTTGCGGATCAGCTGTTCCGCGGCGCGCACCGAGGCTTCCGCGCCTGTCAACTGCGCCGCAAGCTCCGGCACCTCCAGCACGGCAAGCGTCTGGCCCTCGTTCACGTGGTCGCCGACGTCCACATAAATCTGCCGGATGTATCCCGCCACCTTCGCGTGTACATCCACATCCTGAAATGGTTTGAATTCCCCGGCGATAGACAGCGTGCTGCCGATGTTGTGGCGTTCTACTCGCGCCACGGCGGCCGGCGGTATGTCTCCGTCCGCGACAACGTCGTGGATTCCTCCCTTTTCCGTCGAGCCTCGCCCGAGCCAAATCCATGCCAACAGGCCTGCGGCAAGGAGGCCGCCAGCCGACAAAATCCCGTTTCTCTTTGTCATCAAAATTAATCCTGAGCGAAGCGCGCCTCCAGTCTTGCGACCGGAGATCCGCGGAAAGGGGTGGCGCAAATAGTGATGCAAGGCAAAGACTCCTTGCAGCTCGATCCTTTGCTTCTTTGAGAGGGTGGCTAGGCGGAGGGCGGCGGACGGAACCAAATGTTGTCGCAAAGAGCTTGCGACAAGAGGCCGGCGGTGTCGCTCGGTCGGACTAATGCGATTTCATGAGACGGTGTGAGAAGAGTCGCGGCGTGAACAACCGCGGCGTCCAGTACCGGGATCAGTGGCCGCGCGGCTTCCATCGTGCAACGCCGCAATTCAGAGCCAGCCAACGTAGCCCGATAACTGAGCGGGTGCTGAACGCTAAGGTCCCGCGAACTACTTAGAATCGTGAAAAATGGATTGTACAACAGGAGCGCAACGAGCAGCAGGCTAGCCGCCGCGTACCAGCGCGTCTTGTTTGGCTCGATCCGCAACTCAGAATCTCGCTGCATCACACCTACATTACCACCATAGATAAAACGCCGCGTTCCCGTCAAGCGGATGCCCCGAAGGAGTAATCACTTTAACGAGTCGCAATAGCGCAGCACTTGTATGGAGCCGAGGGCGAGAGTTGAACTCGCGACCTGCCGATTACGAATCGGCTGCTCTACCACTGAGCTACCTCGGCTTAGTGGAGAAAACTACCTTAGCATCTGCTGAAATTTGATGTCAATTCATGCGCCAGCGCGTTGTTCGCGCCGGTTGAGGCGGTATTCGTCGGGCTCAGCGTGAAAACGGGTACATGGCCCAGCCGATGCCGATACCGAACAACAAAAACAGCAGCAGTGACCACACCATATACTTCACGCGGTCCATTGGGCGGCGCCGGCTCAGGAAACCGAACGCGATGGATATCATTAGAGCGAATAGCAGCATGGCTTGCAGATGGCTCAGATGGAACCGCATCTTAGCTCAGGCCTTCCGGCCGCGCGCGGCCTCATAAGCGTGCAGTGCCGCCAGCAGATTGAGCACGCCTGCTGCCGCAAGGAATCGCGTTCCATAGTCACCATAGGCGTGGGAAACGTCCGGCCCACCAACCTCAATGTATTTCGCCAGCCAGTAGAAGCTGCCGGTGCCCAGGTCCGCAAGGTACCCCAGCGCCGCGAACGCATCGCCGCCATCCGAATTAAACAGGTTGCCACGCATTCCTGCTCCGACGAAAACCAGCACGCCCACAACGGCGAAAAATGTCAACGCGCGGCCCCACATCCTCTGCAGCGCATGGCCGAGCCCGGGCACGAGCCAGCCTGCAACGCCAAAGGCGATTGCGCGACCTTCACTCTTCGTATCCGGCGCGGGAATTGCGCCGATCTGCGTTTCGTCCGTCATTTGTCCTTTACAAGCCGCCACCCGCCCGGAACCGCCTACGCCAGCAGCGGCAAGATCTCCTCTTGCACCGCACCCGTTACACGCGCTTCGCGCTCCCCGATGTAAACATTCACTTCACTGCGAATCCCAAACTCCCGCAAATAAATTCCCGGCTCGATCGAAGTGCAAGTGCGTGGAATCAAGTGCCGCGTATCTTTCGTCTCAAGCCCATCCATATTAACGCCGTTGCCGTGCACGCTCTCGCCGATGCTGTGCCCCGTGCGATGGAAGAAATATTGTCCGTAACCGGCGTCATTGATTACGCTGCGCGCCGCATTGTCCACTTGCCAACCCTGCAGCGGCCTTCCCTTTGCAATCGCGGTGCGAATCAGTTCGATGGCTTTATCCCGTGCCGCGCGCACTACCGCAAAAACCTTCGTGTGCTCCTCCGGTACCTTCGTGCCTAGAAAGCCGGTCCAGGTCACATCGTAATACACGCTTCCCGGAGTTTTCTTCTTCGCCCACACGTCCAACAGCAGCAATTGCCCTTCGCGGATGGGCGCGGCCGTTGCCTCGTTCGGGCCATAGTGCGGGTCGCTGGCATTCGGCCCCACCGCAACGTCTGGCCCTTCCTCCGACATCAAGCCCGCCGCGTCAAATTCCTTCAATATCCATTGCTTCAAAACATACTCGGTAAGCGGTTTACCGTCGCGCGCGCCCTTCGCTGCTAACTGGAACGCTTCGCGAATAATCACATCGACTGCTTCACCCGCCGCCAGGTGCGACTCCAACTGTTCCGCGGTCCAGCACGCCTCGTATTTTTGCACCAGGTCGGCGGAGGTATAGATCCTCGGCCCAACACTGCGCACCAATTCCACCGTGCCTGCGTCCACCATGGAAACATAGGGAATTGCGTTGCGCGGCGAATACTGCATGGCGATGCTCTGCGCGTCGCCCACCAGTTCTTGCAGGTTCGCCTGCAATTCGTTCTGCCCCGCGTAGTACAGCGTTTCTCCCGGCAGAGACGCAAGCGCCTCGGCCTCAATCTTGTGTACCAGCTTTCTCGGCCCACCTTTCGTCGGAACAAAATAGAACCAGCGGCGCGTGCGCATGCCCGGAGGCAACTGCAAAATGCGAAGGGCTATGGGATCGCGCCCGCGAAAATCGTAAAACAGCCAGCCGTCTAGCTTGGCGGCCTTCAAGTCTTCCTGGACGGCTCGAAAGTCAAAACTCATGGAGCGGTCACACTTTCCGTGCCAAGCATGTGCCAGTTGCTCCTATTGCCGCATTACGCTTCGCGCGTAATAAGCGCCAGAATCTGCTGCTCCGTTACTCCGCGCACTTCCACGCGCTTGCTGCGGCTGCGATGACCGCTGAGGATTCTAACAGCCGACTTGGGTGTTTTCAAAAGCTGCGCTAAATATTCACAAAGCGCCTGATTGGCGCGGTCTTCTAACGCCGGTGCCTGCAATCGCACCTTGAGCGCGCCTTCCATCACCCCGGCAATCTCATCTTTACTCGCCCGCGGTTGCACTCGTACCGAGAAAATCACCGCTCCTTCTCGCGTCTGCAATTCCAGCATTTATTTTGTTGGCCGGCTCCCAAAGATGGCCGTGCCCACCCGCACTTCCGTGGCGCCTTCCTCTATGCCCACTTCCAAATCGTGCGACATCCCCATAGACAGCACCGGAAGCTCCCGGCCAATTTCGCGCGCCAGGGAGTCGCGCAGTTCGCGCAGTCGACGGAAGTAGGGCCGCACTTTTTCCGCGTCTTCGATAAACGGCGGGATGCACATGAGACCTCGGAACTCTAGGTGCGAGAGCGTCATAACTTTTTCGGCAAGTGGTCCGGCATCCTCCACTTTCACGCCGTTCTTGCTTTCCTCCTCCTCCACACGCACCTCGAGCAAAACACGCAACCTTCGCGCGACACTCTGCCCATCACCGGCGCGATCCAGGCGCTGCGCCAACGCGAAGTCATCGACCGAATCCACGCTGTGAAACAATCCGGCGGCCCGCGCCGCTTTGTTGCTCTGCAAATGCCCCACTAAGTGCCAAGTTGCTTGCAAGTCGCCGAGCGCCGCTCGCTTCCCTTCCCACTCCTGCACCCGATTCTCGCCGAAATGGCGCAGACCCGCATCGTACACCGCCCGAATCGCTTCCGCCGGTTGTGTTTTTGAAATGCCAATCAATGTGATTTCCTCGCTTGTTCGTCCAGATTGTTGCGCCGCCGCAGCAATGCGCTCCTGCACTCGCCGGAGATTCCCTGCAATCTGTTCTCGATCCATTATCGACCGTCGCTTCCGATTCGCATCCTAGCACGCGTGGCGTTGCGACGCCGAACGCCTGCGGTTACACTGAGATTCAATCGGACTTCACGAAACGCACTGACTGACGGGCGAGGCTGGTTTGCAATCACCACAAAATAGGAGGGCTTGGGGGCGGCTGATCGCCATCGAAGGCATCGATGGCAGCGGCAAGCGCACGCAACTCGACCTGCTCGGAAATCAACTCATCGCGGGCGGCAATCGCGTCTACTCCACCGGCTTTCCGCAATACGATTCCTGGTTCGGCAAAATGGTCGGGCAATTCCTCAATGGCGGGCTCGGCGCGCTGGAGACCGTGGATCCTCACTTTACCGCGCTGCTTTACGCCGGCGACCGCTTTGAGGCCAAATCCCAAATCGAGGCGGCGCTCAACGAAGGCAAGATCGTCCTCATCGACCGCTACATCGGTTCTAATCTCGCGCATCAGACCGCCCGCGTTGCGCCTGAAAGGCGGGCGGAGTTCCGCAAATGGATCGAGCATCTGGAATATGACATATACGATTTGCCGCGCGAGGACCTGATCCTGTACCTGCGAGTCCCTCCAAATGAGGCGCAAAAACTTGTGGCACAGAAAGCCGCGCGCAGCTACACCAGCGCGAAACGCGATCTGCTGGAGGCCAGCTTGCGTCATTTACAGGACGCCGCGGATATGTACGACCTTCTGGCGCAAAGCGTGCCCTGGCAGACCATCGAGTGCTTCGATCCCAAGCGTAGCGCAGTGCGAGAAGTACCGGAGATCGCGCAGGAAGTGCTGGCTGCCGTCGAGCCCTTGCTGCGGGCGCCGGTAGTACGCGATTCAAGACAAGGCGGCGGATAAACGATGGGCCTCTCCGAATTTCTCGGCAACGATCGCATCGTGACCGCGCTGCGCGGCGGCTTGCGCACCGAGCGGGTTCCGCACGCGTTGCTTTTCACCGGCCCTCGCGGCGTAGGCAAGTTTACCTTGGCGCGAATGTTTGCGCAGGCGGCCAATTGCGAGCGCCTCAAAGATGATTTCTGCGGCGAATGCGCCACATGCCAACGAATCGCCTTGCTGGCTGAACCGCAAAAGCTCATCGAGCAAGGCCTCGCGGAGCGCGGTGAAAGCGCCGACGCCGCGACAGTCGAGCGCGTACCACTGATCTTGCAATCGCATCCAGACGTCTGGGCGCTCGTCCCCGATCCCGTGCGCCTGAAAACTCCTGTGGCCCGGCCCACGCTTCGTGTCGGCCAGCTTCGCGCCGTGCAACGCGCCGCCTATTTCCAGCCCATGGGACGCCGGCGCGTCTTCATTCTCGACGGCGCGGACACCATGCGCTGGGACGTCGCCAACGTGTTCCTGAAAATTTTGGAAGAGCCGCCCGGCTCCGCAACACTGATTTTGACGGCCCCCTCCCCATACTCGCTCCTACCGACAATCGTCTCGCGCTGCATGCAATTTCACTTCGCGCCGCTGCCGCAAGCGGACGTGGAAAAGATTCTGCAAGACAAGACCGCACACAAGTCAGCCGAGCGCAAATTAGCTGCGCAACTCGCCGAAGGCAGCCCCGGCGTGGCCATCGAGATGAATCTTGAGCAAGCCAGTCAGCAGCGCAGGAACGCGCTGCGCATTCTAGAGCACGCCGCACGCGGCGAAGGCTTCGCGCAACTCTTTGCCGAAACCGCCGCCCTCGCGAAGGACCGCGAGTCTTCCTTCGAAGAGCAAATCGCCACCTTCTACGGATTGCTGAGCGATCTCCTGGAGCTCACCTCAGGTGTCAAGCAGCCGACACTTCGGAATGTGCCGTTGGTCAAGGAATTGACCACCCTTGCGAATTTGGTGAACGCCGCATGGGTTATGCGCGCGATCTCCGGATTTGACGAGCTCCACGCCGGTGCGCGCCGAAATCTCAACCGACAGCTCGGCCTGGATGCGCTCGCGGCATCATTGGTGACCGTTCCCGCGCAACGGGTTGTCTCGCGCGTGTAAATTGCATGAAAATATTCGTGCTCGTTGATTTTTATTTCTTCACTGTAACCGGGAACCATTCGCACGCATCATAGGAAATAGATTGACAGCCTTGCCACTTCATAAGGAGCAAGCCATGGTGAACCGACGGATGTTCCGTCCGGGTTTTGCGGACGTCAAGGAACAGGCACCGCCCAGAGTACAGCACAGCAATAACGGCCCCGCGCCAAGCAAGAAGCCCGCCCCGCCGGAGCTCACGCACGCGGAGAATTTTTACTGGGTCAAGCAAATGCAGGCCCACACGCCCATGGCCGTCGTTCTCGACAATGGCGAAGTCTTGCGCGGCACCGTCGAGTGGTATGACCGCGATTGCATCAAGCTGACCCGTCAGGGCAGTCCTAATTTGCTGGTCTTCAAGCGCGTCATCAAGTACGTCTACAAAGACGGCGAAGAATCCGCCAACGGCGGCGACGAATAAACCCCTAATCAACTTAGCAGCGAGTGCCCGCCTGCAGCTCCAAATGTAAGCAGCGCTTTTGCGGCAAGTGTGCCTTTGGCGCCGAAAATTTCGCATTCCGTAACCACGAAATTGCGCCCCGTGCGCAGCACTCGCGCTTCGGCCCGTATTCTCCCACCGGGAACCCCTTCCAGATAGTTGATCTTCAGTTCGATCGTCGCCAGTGCCACCCCTTTGGGCACCGTAGTGTAAGCCGCGATAGCCGCCGTCGTGTCTGCCAGCGCAGCCAGAATACCTCCGTGCACCACGTTGTTGAGCTGCTTATGCCGCGCTTTTGCATCCAATCGCAGGACCGCGCGGCCCGGCGATACCGCGTCTAACGCGAACCCGAGCATGCCGATAGCGCGGCTCTGTTTAAGGTGCCGCCGTGTAGCCGCCGTCAATGCATTCCCTTGTTTCGACTGTTTGCCCGGCATTCTCGCCGCCCGCTCCCTCCGAATGACCGATCTCTCCGACCATTTCCCGCGTATTACGTTTCGCCGCGCTCCTGCGTCTAATGAGGTACTCGCCGGCGGGGTCGACCTAGCCGGGTGCGCGACTCTAGCATCCGGACTCCAGCGTCGCAAGTTCGCGCGGCCTTGGGCAGATTTGATGTAAGGTATTTCAGTTAGCAGCGAAGACGTATCAGCGGCGGTCTAATGCGCGTCGGCATCACATGCTATCCCACGTATGGCGGCTCCGGAGTGGTCGCGACCGAGCTCGGCCAGGAGCTTGCCGCGCGCGGGCACGACGTGCATTTCATCAGCTATGCACCGCCCATTCGCATGAACCTCGCCGATCCCCACATTTTCTTTCACGAGGTGGAAGTCGCCTCGTACCCGCTCTTCGATCATCCGCCCTACACTCTGGCCCTCGCCACGAAAATGCTCGAAGTATTTGAGTCCGAGGCTCTGGACATCCTGCACGTTCATTACGCCATTCCACATTCGGTCAGCGCTCTCCTCGCCCGGTCAATGGCCGTGCCGCGCCGCTTGCCGTTCGTCACCACTCTGCACGGCACCGATATCACGCTAGTCGGCAGCAACCGCAGCTATCTCCCTATCACGCGCTTTTCCATCGAGCAAAGCGACGGTGTCACTGCGATCTCCAACTATCTCCTGACGCAAACCCTGAAAGAGTTCGACATCAAGCGCCCGATCGACGTCATCCCCAACTTCGTCAATTGCGACCTCTACACACGCGGCGATGCCCAAGCCTTGCGCGCGCAATGGGCCCCCAACGGCGAGCCCATCCTCATGCATCTCTCCAATTTCCGCCCGGTAAAACGCGTCACAGATTGCGTGGAAATTTTCGCGTTAGTGCGCGCCAAAATGCCCGCCAAGCTCGTGCTGATCGGCGACGGCCCGGACCGCGGCGCCGCCGAATATCTCGTACGCAAAAAGAAGTTGCAGAAAGATGTGTTTTTCCTCGGCAAGCAGAACGCCGTTTACGAGAAGCTCTCCGCCGCCGATCTTTTCCTGCTCCCGTCGCAGCTCGAATCCTTCGGTCTGGCCGCGTTAGAAGCCATGGCCTGCGAAGTCCCGGTAATCGCCACGAATGTAGGCGGAGTGCCCGAAGTGGTAGAGCACGGAATCGACGGCTTTCTAGTGGAACCCGGCGATGTAAAGGAAGCCGGCCGCTACGCCATCGAAATCTTGTCGCGCGCCGATCGCGGCCGCGAAATGGGCCAGCGTGCCCGCATCAACGCCAAGAAAAAGTTTTGCGCCAACGACGTAATCCCCCAATACGAGCGCTACTACCAGCGCGTCCTGGAATCCGCCTCCGCCGCAAAAGCCTAGAAGTGAGGCAGCCATTTCGGCTGTACTCGTCATTTTCTCTGTGCCCTCTGTGTCCGACCTCAGTGAACTCCGTGTTAAATCTTTCTTTTTGTCTTCGCTCAGCTCACGCGTTGAACGTCGCACAGCATCGCCGCGCAACTCCGCCGCGCTGCAAACCATCGATATCCGCGCCGCAGTTGCCCCATCATTCCGGGAATCTTCGCCAGCCAAACCAGGGGCCGCGCCCACCAAATCTCGCGCGCCACAGCAAGCACCGCATCCGCCCCTCCGTATTGACTGCCGTCCGAGAGCAGAAACCTCAGTTCGCGCAACAACTCTGCCGCCGGCAATCCCAGCAGCGCGCCCACCCGTGGATCCTGCAGCGGCGCCACCGCCAACCCGCGCCGCGCAAGGATCGGCAACAGCCATCGCGCCGTTCTTGTACAAAACGCACACTCCGCGTCAAAAAACAACCACCCGCGCGCGTGCCGGCCTTTGCCGTCCGTAAACTCCGACGCCAGCGAAATCATGTTCTTAACCCGCCTTCTTCTTCTCCGCCCCAAGCAAGGTAATCACCTTCCCTCGCAACTTCACCACGCCCTTCAACGCCCCCGTCGGCATCCGCAGAATTTCCTCGAACAATCCCGTCATACCCGTCAAAAATTCCAGCATGCTCTCCAACCGCTCTCGCGTGTAAGCGTCCCCCTGCCCGCCTGTCTTCAACTCCGCGACGCATTCCGCCAGCACGCGCAACGTCGGGTCAATCTCCCGCCGTTTCCGTTCCTCCGAAACAATCCGGAAAATCTCCCAAACATCCTTGATCGACTCGAAGTGGTCCCGCCGGTCCCCCAGCACATGCACCACGCGCACAATTCCCCACCCCTGCAGCTCGCGCAAACTCGTGCTCACGTTCGACCTCGCCACCGCCAAAGTCGTCGAAATCTCGTCGGCCGGAAGCGGTCTCGGCGCAAGAAACAGCAGCGCATGCACCTGCGCCACGGTGCGATTGATCCCCCACCGCGTCCCCATCTCTCCCCAATGCAAAATAAATTTCTGCCCCACCGGCGTCAGCGTGTACTGCGTCGCATGTCCGCTCATCTCGACTCCTCTGTTACGTCTGTTGTTTCTGTCTATTCCGAATATACTGCATATAGGAGTGCCAGTCAAGCTCCCTGGCTCCGTAGGCAGCTCGCCCCCCCACAACTCCAAAGGAGTGGCGGCCAGCGATTCATATTTCGAGGAAAGGTTTACAACTTGTGGTTCGCAGAAACTCTTAGACTACCCGCCCAGCAACCAGCAACGTAGGCGTGCCCGGAACGCGCTTTCGCGTCCAATGGTCTCCCAAGCCGCGCCGCTCTCCGGAGTGCTCCCTCCCGGAAGAGCCAAGCGCGATTCAGCACAGTCAATACTCACCTTGGCGACAAGCTCCTCGACGACTCCAAGGTCGTCTGGCTCCTGGCCCAGCACAAAGTGCGCCGCAAAGAGTTCCCCATTTGCATGCTGGACAGCCCGCGGCCTTTGGCGCCAGACCCAGTCGGCCGCTGCAGGCCCTTGCGGCGCCTCCAAAGGACGGGGAAGACCAGGTAGCAGCGTTCCAGTTTCCCTCAAATTGCCCCCATCACGTCGCGCACGGGCGAGAATGGCGTGGCACCGCCAAGCCCTACATAGAAACCATCAAAAGCGGGCGCGCTCAATACCGAGGGTTTCTGATATCTGAAGCGTAAGGACCGTATGAAAAATTTTGCACACCTTCATCGCTCAGCGACGGGATCGTGCTTCACAAACCCGCCGTGGAGCTTATTGAGGCAACAACGAATCATGGTTTAATGATGTGTTGGCTCGCGAGTTTGAGTGCGATGAATGGGGGAACCTCATGAGGGTTGGCCGGAACTTACTCGCCTTGGCACTGATAACGCTCCTAGGGCCCGTTGGAAGCTATCCGCAAACCGCGAACTCCCAGGGGCCGATGGATGCCGCCAAGCCATTCCTGGGACGGTGGGATTTAACGTTGAAGACACCGGACCGCGAGTATCCCTCTTGGTTGGAGATCACCCAGCAACAGGGGCAGCTCAAGGTACGCATGGTGGGCCGCTGGGGACATGCGCGGATGCTTCCGAAGGCGGAGCTGAGGAATGGCCAGATCACCTTCGTGTCGCCCAAGGAAGAGGAAGGCCGCAGGGACTCAGACATGGTCTTCGTGGGCACGCTCTCAGGAGAATTCCTGGTGGGGACCACGAGCGGGCCTGATGGAACGGCATGGACGTGGCGAGGTGAAAGGGCTCCGGCACTCCACAGATCGCGAGCGCCGCAGTGGGGAAAACCCATCGAATTGTTCAACGGCAAAGACCTAACCGGATGGAAAGTTAGCGCCCCAGGTGCGGCTCCATCGTGGAAAATCGAGAATGGAACGCTGGTGAGTCCCGGTCGCGGCCCTGACCTTCTGACCGCGGCTAGCTTTGAAGATTTTAAGCTGCACATCGAGTTTAACTGCGCGCCGAAAGCGAACAGCGGCGTGTATTTGCGCGGGCGCTACGAGCTTCAGATCGAAGATGACCCCGAACCAGAAGGTCCGAGTCAGCGCACGGGAGGAATATACGGGTTCCTGGCGCCATCGCCGGAAGCGCCGCGCAGGCCGGGAGAATGGCAGAGCTACGACATTACGCTGCTCGGGAGAATGGTCACCGTTTCACTCAATGGTCGGACAATTATTGACAATCGGGAGATTCCCGGCATCACGGGCGGTGCCCTCGATAGCCACGAAGGCCTCCCCGCGCCGATTTATTTGCAGGGCAGCGAGGATGGTCACGTAGCGTTTCGAAATATTGTCATTACTCCCGCGCAGGTGGAGCGTTAAAACAGACTCGCAATCCTCCGCTGTCGGTTTTTATACGCGACGGTGAACACCGTTGCTGAAATTCCCGAGCATGTGGTCGCACGTCCGCATCGCAAAAGCCACGAGCGGCATGGTTGTGGTCTTGTCCGTGCAGTTCGGAAAAATGCTCGCGTCGCAGATGTAGAGATTCGCAACGTCGTGCGTCTGCGCCCACTTATTTGTAACCGACGTCTTGGCATCTGCTCCGAAACGGCAGACTCCAGTTTCATGCAAGCTCGTTCCAGGACGATTTGGCTCATCGTCGGCGCCCCACATCTCTGCGCCCATGGCCTTGAAGAGATCGATCATCATCTGCTTGGAGTGTTCCCACATCAGTAGTTCGTTTTGCCCCCACTGAAAACGGAAGCGCAGCTGAGGAATTCCGAATATATCCTTCTTTTCAGGGTCAATGTCGACATAGTTTGTCGCGCTGGGGAGGGTAGGTGCTTGAATCAGCGCACCTACCGGAGTCGGATAGTAACGCTTGATGTTGCGCTTGTATTCCGCGCCAAAGCCCTCGATTTGGCTGTAGTGGCCGGGGAACCCCCCGCACCCGCCACCCATGTACACCGAGTAGCCGCGAATGAATTTTTCTTCGCGTGGATTCTTCAAGTTCTGCCACCGCGGCATCCACGCAACCGTCGAATCCGCAATATTGTCCGGCGTCGCGGGCTGGCCCAAAAGCTGCGGTAAGTAGCCGTAACCAGGACTGCCGTACAAGTGATCGCACAGATTACGGCCGAGCTGTCCGCTGGAATTCGCGATGCCCGTGGGCCAATGTCGCGATTTCGAATTGAGCATGATGTGCGCCGTCTCCACGCACGACGCCGCAAGCACCACGACCTTCGCGTAGACCTGCACCTCCCTCTTCGAGGTTCGGTCCACATACGCAACGCCCTTCGCCATGCCCGCTTCGTCCACCAAAACGCTTCGCACCAGAGCGTTTGTCAGCAGCGTCAGGTTCTTGGTCGCTTCGGCTTCTGGAATCGTGAACCATGTCGGAGAAAAAAACGCTCCCACGTCGCAGCCCCGGCTGCAGTTCCCGCAATAGTGGCAGGCCGGATGTCCGTTGTGCGCCACCGTTAGTTGGGCGCAGCGATCCGGCAGGTACGGGACGCCGATTTTCTCCGCCCCTTTCTGGATGATGTAGTCAATGCACCGCCAGGGCATCGCCGGCAAATATTCCCCATCCGGATTGCTCGGCCGATTTTGCACCGTGCTGGCCACGCCCATGTATTTCTCGGCCTTCGAAAACCAGGGTGAAATCTCCGCGTAGTCCACCGGCCAGTTTTCGCCGAACCCATCCAGATCTGCGGCCTTGAAATCGATGTCGCCGAAGCGCGCGGAAGAACGTCCCCAGAAATTGGCTTTGCCACCCGTTGCTTTACAGCGCTTCCAATACCAATCGGAGCCCGGGCTATTGGAGTATGCGACGTCGTGCTCGAAGAGATCTTGTCCCTCGCTGTACTCGGATTCTTCCACCGAATAAGGCTCCTGGTGCGCTTTCCCTTCCAACCTCCTCGGATTTCCACGTCCGCGATACTTCAAGTCAAAGACGTGCCGATGCATTTGATAGTGCTTCGCGGGTTCCAGCCGCGGTCCCGAATTGATCGCGCAAACACTTAGGCCGGCTTCGCACAGAATCTTCATGGCCGTAGCACCGCCTGCGCCGGTTCCCACTACAATCACATCGAATGTTCTTGCCGGCATGAAAGAATACCCTCTCTACGTAGCCGCAGCGTTGCGGCGTCCCGGTTCGCCCAGGTGGATGTGCTCGGGATCGTCGGGATGGCTGCAACTGGGCATCGATGGCCAAACCGTGCGAAGACCGGGATAGCCGAGGCTCTCCAATCCGATACGGGTCGTGTAGTAGCCCACAACCGTGTAGTCCCTCATAAACTGAAAGAATTCGCGGCCGCTCTCCGTTGTTGGCTTGAACTTCGCTTTGAAGGCGAGTTCCTCAAGGAGGGTCTTCTGCTGTTCTGCGGCGCAGTCCATGAACTCACCGCCAAATTCCGACTTGCTCCGGGCATTGATCCAATCAAGACCGGAAAGAAAGCGGTTTTGAGCTTCATTACCGATCTCGATCGCGTCTCGTGTGGACCGCACCTCGCGTCGCGTGCTCACCGGAACGCGGTTCGCCACCATGAAGTCAATAAACTCAGCCACGCCGGCTCCCTTCGCTCCTGGAGTATCATCCGCAGGGATAATCATTTCCGCCAAGTGCTCGACCAATTGGTACTGCTGCGGAGAGAAGAACAGCGGTTTGTACGGTCCGGGCGTACCTTGTGTGTTCGCGGCAACGGGTGCGTGCACGTGATCTTGGGCACAGGCAAATACCCATTTGCTGAATCCAGGAAAGCTGCCTGCCAGAGAAGCAATTCCGATGAAGCGAAGAATGTCCCGACGTTCTATCCCTTGGCCACCCATCTTTGGCCCTCTGAGGAACCGCTTTCGAGAGAGAGCGGTTTCATCGACGAGGCTTTTAGCATCGCGCGAAATGGACTGTCAAGCCGAGCCCACCCTGTCCGTCTGCAATTTGGGCGGGTGGCGAAGAGATTCGATGAGTTCCTCGTTCGTTAAAATCGAAGCGCAGAAGTAAGACGGGTTGCCGCACCCTTTGCCTTCCAAGGGTGACGTCTTTGACTTTGTTGACTTTGTTGACTTTGTTGACTTTGTTGAATTTGTCTCGCGGAAGGAGGCTCATTTCTTTTCTCCACTACGCGCCACATAATTGGACAGCTGCACCTCTTCTGTCCCTTCGTCCAGTTGTAATTAGTTAACCTATCAGCTATCTTAAGCCATGACTATCGCGCAGCCCCATCTGTTTAGGTTCTAAACGTGTTCAGCATCGCGCCGGGCAACCTCGTTCCTGTCGGCCGTTCGCAGCTTCCTAAGCTCTCCCTAAACCCCTTTAGAATGAACACTTGTAAAAGTGCAACAAAACAAACAGTTTTAACTCCCTTTAGAATGAACACTTATGCAAAACCCAGGGGGAGGGGGGATTATTGTTAACTAGCCGCTCCCACGGCCCAAGAAGTATCACACGACTCTGCAGCAGTTATCCCAAGTGCAGCGAAGGCAAACCCTTCTTACTCGCCACTCGCCACTCGCCACTCGTCACTATCTGTTCACCCAACCGCCTGCATGGTGGAGACCAATTCCGGGATGTCAATGCGGATAACCGTCCCCTGCCCCGTGCGGCTCTCGATCTCCAGGCGGAAATCGGCGCCGTACAGCACGCGCAGCCGTTCGCGTACGTTGCTCAAGCCAATGCCTTCCACGTACACGTGGGGCATCTTCTCCTCGGAAATGCCCACGCCATTGTCTTCGATCTCGATATGCAAACGCCCGTCCTGGTTCGTCGTGCGCAACTGGATCTTGCCGCCATCGATCTTCGGCGCCAGCCCGTGCTTCAAGCAATTCTCCACAATCGGCTGCAGCAACATGCTCGGCACGAACGCCTCCAGCGCTTCCTCGTCCACGTTCTTGATAATTTCCAGATTGTCGCGCCCAAACCGCGCCACTTCGATGTCTAGGTAATCGTCGATGAACTGCAACTCTTCGCGCAACGGCACAAACGTTTCGTGCTTGCGCAGCAGCCGCCGCAAAATGTTGCTCAGCTTCAACACCACGCCGCGCGCCGCATCCGGATCAAAGCGAATCAACGACGACACCGTATTCAGCGTGTTGAACAAAAAGTGCGGATTGATCTGGCTCGAAAGCGCGTCCATGCGCGCCTTCAGCAGCAGTTGCTGGTGCCGCTCCAGGTTCATCTCGATGCGTGTGTTGTTCCAAATCTTCAGCGGCGCGGCCACCGACATCAGCGTGGCCAGCACGCACAGCAAGAGCCACCAATCCCAATGCGGCTCAATCGCGAACAGCCACTGCGGCTTCGTGGCCACCGCCAGCCCCACGCGGCCAAGTTCCAAGCCCACGCACGCCAGCAGCGGCAGCAATTCCCAGGACATCGTGGCGTGGCGCACCAAGCGCACCACGTCGCGCGGAATATTCAAAAACGTGAACGGCCCGAAGTTCCACAAATCTTCTTTGTTGGGAATCGCCTGCCGCATCAACCCGCCCAGCAGTCCCGCGGTGGCCGCTGCCGGCATCGCCAGCCATTCGTGCGCGGCCAGCGCCGGAATGGTGATGATCGCGCCCCCAATCGGCCCCACCACGCGCCCGCCCAGCAATCCCATCAGGAACGCGCCTTCCAACGACAAGTCCGCGAACCGGTACGGAAAGCCCACCAGCCGCAGCGAGACGCCCACAATCAGCGGCGGCGTCATGAACAGCATCAACTTCAATTTCTGGTCCGGGTCGCGCTCTTCGGTAAACAGCACACGCCGGAACGTATTCCAACGCGCGAGCAACGCCGCAAACGAAGACGCCACGCCCACCTTGAGCAGCAGCGTAAACAGCAATCCCGAAGTCAGTGTGTCCATCGTGCGCCGGCAGCCATCTTCGCTAACGCTAGCCAATCCTCGCCGCGAAGTAAAGTGTTCGCCGCGCGCGATTTGCTACGCCATGGTCTGGCGAATATTTGTTTTCGACCTAAGGAACGCTGGCGGATTGCAGCCCTTTGCGCTTGAGCGGCCGCCACGCAACGTCGCCGCGCAGGTACTGCCAGATTCCTTGCAGTCGCCAGAACATATGCATCTGCCGGTAAGGAAAATGTTCAAAAAAACAGTAGCTGACCAGTCGCGCCACGTCTTGCCAATCGTTGTAGCGTTTGTAGGTGATCTCTTCCTGCAAGACGGCGCCGATGGAGATGACCGTCGCGAACGCATAGCCGAACAGCAGAAACTGCAGAAAGAAAGTCCGGCTCAGCACGCCCAGCACCGCGGCAAGCACGATGGTGACGATTCCCAGAATTTCAATCACCGGCGCGGCAAATTCAAACACCCACAGATACGGCAGCGCGAAACTTCCGATTCGCCCGTAGCGCCGCCGAAACAGCATGCCGCGCGTCAGCAACAGCACATCCAGCAATCCTTTTTGCCAGCGCGCGCGCTGCCTCCCCAGCGATTTCAAATCGGACGGAACTTCCGTCCAGCACATCGGGTCAGGAACAAAATGAATGTGGTAGTCCGCCTTCCGATCGAGCAGATGGCGGTGCAACCGTGCCACCAGGTCGAAATCTTCGCCGATGGCGTTGGGCCGGTAGCCGCCCACCGCGCGCACCAGGTCCGTGCGAAACAGGCCGAAGGCTCCGGAAATGATCATCAGCATATTCCCCTGTCCCCACGCTTCCCTACCGATCAGGAACGCGCGCAAATATTCGATCACCTGGATGACTTCGATGCTCTTGCGCGGCAAACGCACGCGGCGCAAAGTTCCTTGGGAAATTTCCGAGCCGTTGAGAACGCGGATAATTCCGCCCACCGCCACCACGCGCTGGGGGTCCGCCAACACCGGCAGCATAATGCGCAGCAGCGCGTCGCGCTCCAACACGGAATCGGCGTCGACCACGCAAACGTACGGCGACGTCGCCGCGTTGAGACCGGCATTCACCGCGTCCGCCTTGCTTCCGCCCGGCTCTTTGTCAACCACCAGCAGCCTGGAATCGACACCGCTTCGATACAATCCGCGAACCAAGGCGCTCTTCAATTCCGGAACATAAACTGCGCGAACAAGCCGCAACTTAAATTCTTCGCGCATCTCCTCCAGTGTGCGGTCCACGGAGCCATCGTTCACCACGATAATTTCAAGCGCCGGATAATCCAGCTCCAAAAGATTGCGAACGGCAACGCGTATGGAGCTTTCTTCGTTGTGGGCCGGCGCAACAACCGTAATGGGCGGCGCGAGCGGTGTTCCCGCGATCCAATTCAGCCGATAACTCTCCAGGCGGTGCTGGTGGCGCGCGCTGGTTTTCAGCGCGACCAGCAGCATCGTCAAATAGCCAAGATTGCTGGCCAAGTAGTACCAAAAGAGCGTGTGATTGACGAAATCCAGAAGGCGAATCATGCGCGCGTCGCGGCCCTGCTGGCGCCGACCGGGGACAGTTCTTCCACGGCTATCGAACCGGAACTCAGCACTGCTTCGAGACGCGCCTTTTCGCTCGGTGCAATGTGGTGACTCGATTGCAGTTCGGCTTCCAGGTTCTTCAGAAGGTCCGCGTTTTCAATGGCGGTCAAGTACGCATGCAACGCATACCCGTCGCCGATGGCAACGACGTTTTGAAAAATGGGAAGCATCGCGCCAGGATAAGTCACAAGCGCTTCCCCGGCGCGCAGGCGTACCAAGCGGTTGGAATCACCCAGGCCTCCGAGCAATACCGGAATCATGCGCGGCAGAGAAAATTTGCCGAGGCTGACGATTGCACGCAGACGAACGAACCACGCAGGGTCGCGGGCGAGCTCGCTTAGCACATCCAACGCCAAGTTGGATTGAGAATGCGACAGGGCCCGCGCGGTTGCGGCTCGCAACTCATCGAGCGGGTCGCCGGCGAAAGGAACGAGGTCGAGACCGAGGGCGGGAGTGGCCACTTCGCCGAGGACGCGGCCGAGAACTTCGCGCAGCGAGCCTTCGGCGCTTTGCACGTAGGGCAGAAGCATACGCGGGCGTTCCGCGCAGCACTGGACTAGCGCGCTCTGCAGCGGGAGCACAGGGACGCATAGTCCTTTTTCCGCGAGCCAGATAAGGATTTCCTGCGCTGCGAGCGGGCTGGCGGTGCGCCCCAGGCCGCGCAGGGCGGCCAGCCGCGCTTCCAGTTCCGGATCGCGCAGCGCTTCGGCTAGAGCAGGAATGCCTTCGGGGGCGCGCGTTCGGCCGAGCGCCACCAGCGCGCGCAAGCGGCGCCAACCAGTGAAGCGGCGCGCTTCAAAAATGCGTTTTTCGATTAGACCGCTGGAGCGAAGAAAGTGCAGCAAGCGCGCGGACTCTTCGGCGCCCGCGGCTTCAAAAGCATCGAGCGCGATACTTTCGATGATGCGGCGATCGAAACTGTTTCCGCGCCAGGACTCATAGGGAATTTTGCCGGAGATGAGATCGTCCCATTGCTGGCGCAACTCAAAGACGCGCGTGTCGCGCCGGCGAAAGTAGCGCTTGCGATATGCGCGGCGCAGCAGAATGAAAGCCAGCAGCAGGCCGTCAGCAGCCACGGCCACCACGATGGCCTTCAGCACAAATGCCGCGGGGCCAAGCCTCCAGAGTTTTTCAAAAGCGGTAGCCATAGCTGAATCCGGTGTAACTATCGGTGCGATTTTGCGTGCGCCTCTGGTAGGAATAGGTGAACGCCAGAAACACGCGCGACGATTCGAAACGGACTCCCCCTCCATAAGTTTGCGAAGCGAATCTTCCGATTTGGTCCGCGCTTGCGAAGTTCTCTGCTCCGGCGGCGAACAGAACATTTCCGGATAGCCGCGCGGTGCTCCACGCGACGAGGGGAAATCCCAGGCGTGTAACGCCGGAAGGACGCCACTCCGCGCCGATGCCGGAGAAGGCGCTGCGCGCTCCGGTTGCGCCGAGAGTCAGGGACCAGTCGCGCGGGAAATAAACAACAGTTGCGCCGTTGAGGGTCAAGATGCGCGCAGTCTGATACCAATACCAGTGCTGGCCGTATTGGAACTCGATCCCTTTCAGCACTGTCGCTTCTCGTTTGCTGAGCCCGCGGTCGAAATCAAAAAATGCTTCACTCTTCGGGATGACGGCGTTGTCGTTCGCGATGGCGCCGCCCATGGTGACCGCCGCGAATGAGGGCGCGTGCAGAGTGACGCTTCCCAGGAATTTGTCGGCAAAAATCCCGCTTCGTTGATAGAAGTAACCGCCGAGATTGGTGCTCCAAAGAGACGTCCACCTGGTAATGAGACTTACCGACTCGGCGTGATTGGGAATGGTGTAACTGAGCGAATCGGTTTCGACACCGCCGCGAATTTCGTTTGTGTGGCTTCGGCCAGCCTTACGCGCCCCGCGGGCTTCCGTGTTCGCAGGGTCAATGCGCAACGCGTTGTTGAACTCCGCCTGCGCTTCCCTGTCTTGGCCAGCGGCGCGCAAGATGCGGGCGTAGGCGGCGTGTAGGTCGGCGCGTTTCGAATCGATCTGTATGGCAAGTTGAATCGCGCTCAAGGCTGCGTTGATTTTTCCCTCTCGCAAGCAGACCGCGGCCAAGCCGGCCCAATTATCGGGATCGCTTTTGTCGACGGCCAAGATTTCGCGGTACGTCTGTTCCGCTTCTTGCAGGCGTCCGGCCCAGGTCAAGACACGCGCACGCCACGCTTGCAGGTCCAAGTCTTTTGGTGCGCGGGCGATTTGCGCGTCGAGGACGCTTAGTGCGGAGGACCACTCGCGAGCCTCGCAATACGTTCGAACTTGCGCTTGCCAAGTCGGCCGCTCTTGGGCCGAGACCGCAGTGCCAGGGAGCGCGAGAAAACAGAACGACAGCAGGAGAAGCGGCAGAGAGGGTCGGATGAAAGTTGGTCCGTTCGACTGAACGTGATCGAACTCGTTTTGGCGCAGGGACATTTCGACATAGAACGTTGCAAGAGGCGCTCCATTGAAGCGACGTAGTTAGTGCCGGTTGCCTAGATAAGAGGCGCATCTTCAATGAGTTGTGGGCACGACGAAGTGAGGAGACTGCGATCAAGAAGGGGGAACCGAAGAACGGACTGGTAGTCGTTTCACTGTGGCACACAAGTCTTGCTGGAGCCCAATAGGGTACGGTGTTGAAACTTACTCAGATATTCGGGTACGGGCAGCTCCGCAACGCTCGATACGCTTCCTTTCCCGTTAGCCGCGGGAGTTCAGTTCCAGCTCTCCGTGTAAGCCCGAATTTCAACGCCGTCCCTTGGAAGTGGCCACTTTATCGTGGCACTTCTCGACGCGAGCGGCACGGGCGCCTACTTGCAAATCCCCGGCCCGAGCCCCAACGCTGGCGATTCGCAGCACGGCCGGCTTATGCCCGCGTGGGCCCGTGGGCGTCCTTGAGCTTGAACGTGGTTGACGCTTCTTCCCTTAAACTTCACTGTGCCCGAGGTTTCAGCATTCGGCCGCGCTTAACTCCTGACAAGTCAGCGTATCGGACAAGTGGTTTCACTTGTGCCATTAGCGCGTTATACGTCCAAGTGACTTAGACGTTCGTAATGTGGCCTTCATTGGCGCCACGGGCCGTATGGCTAGGCTCTGCTCGCCCTCGGCGGCCTGATCCGAACCTTGCCGAGCAACCTAGGATACCTGTTCCCAAAAGCAGCAATGTGGCGGGTTCCGGAACGGGCGAGGGAGAGGGAGGAGGGGGAGTGACCCCGTGGCCAGTCTTGCCACCGACGTCAGCCGTTACATTGCACCCGGTGAGCGGGGTGAAGATGACGTTGCTATCCAGCGTCACTGAATCGACTAGCGATATAACTCGACCGCATCCGATTGTTGCGCCAGTCTGGATAGCGTCCGGCGACGCGCCGTTCGAGATAATGGTTCCCAGGAACGCCGTGGTCGTACCGAGAGTCGCGGCAGAGCCAACCGCCCAAGTTATGCCGCCTTTAAATTTACCAAGAGCCCCGGCGTCGATGATTTTAACAACCGAGCCGCTTGCGGTCGTGAGGGTGCTCCCTATCTGAAAAGTCCACTGCGCCTTGTCGCTGCCCATGGCGTCGAGAAGGAGTGTTCCCGTCAACTGAGCCGAGGAATCAAACTCATAGACGCCCGGCTTGAGGGTGAGTCCCCCCAGATCTTGTCCAGTCAAGTCGATAACGCCGGCATCGCCAGAGCCCCCGAGGCCTTGCGCAGTATTGTACGCCGTGGTGGCGTTGGTAAAAGCCGTCACACTTCCTGTCAGTATTACGCTCGGAGGGATCACTATCCCTGGAGGAAAGCCAGTAACCGCAGTACTTCCAGCCCCGCCACCTACATCTCCATGGATGACGCTCGGGCCGGTATTAGTCACGCCCGCAAAACCCAGGACCCCGTAAGCCGCCGCAGTTCCAATACCAGTGGTGTCGGCATAGGCACTGACTGCCAGCAACGGGAGACTCAAGGCCAGAAACAACATCGTGAAGCGGCGAAATTTCATGATTCCTCCGACAGAAAGTGGCGACACTATTGAGTCAGAATCACCACTATATAAGGGCGATTTCGATGAAAATGCCGAAAGCATGAGAGCTAATCGGCCCTCAGCAATGTCAGCGAACTCGTTTCCTGCTGGTAGGTATGGGGACAACTTTCGCCCGGGACAAGGCGAGTGGGTGTAACCATAGCTAGGCGTCGCAAACATAGACAGGACGATTCCGCTAGTCCATCCGGCAGAGTATGGAGATTCGCGGATGTGTTCGCGTAGAAGGGGTTGCTGCTGCAGATATTCGCCGCACGATCCCGACCGCGAGTGGTCAGTACCGAGATATCGCCGGCGGCGATTGGCGCGAGCCTCTAAAGACTTGAAGCTGTGGTTAGCGCGCCTTTATAGAGAGGGCAAGCATCCCTTTATTCGTGCTTTTCGCCCGCCATCTTGCGACGAAGATATGCCTCGATTTCTGTCTTGCCTGCATGACTCGCCCAGTCGGCTGGCGTAGCGCGCCACAGAATGTCCTTTAGGTCTAGCCTTGCACCGCGTTCGACGAGGAGCCGGACGACTTCCTCATGGCCGCGGCCCGCAGCTTGGTGCAACGGTGTGGTATGGGAATGGCCCCCCACCGGGTTGTATCGGTTTGGATCTTCGCCGGCGTCAAGCAACAATCGAACGATCTCGACGTGACCAAAGTCCGCCGCCAACGCGAGTGCCCATTGGCGGTCCTCAGTGCTGGCGGCCGCAAGCAACCGACGGGCATCCTCGATGCGCCCCAGGCCCGCTGCCACCGGCAAATCCATTCGAGCGCCGCGTTCGATCAAAGCGTTCACTGCCTGGAGCTCGCCGTGCAAGGCTGCCGCTTGTACGGCGCTGCTGGGATCCGCTCCGTAATCGCACAGCAGATCGATTAACGGAAGTTGCATGCAACATTCACGCGCTACACTTCCAGTCGCGACGAGCATGAGCGTCTCGTTCTGTGCGGATTGGCTCGGGGCAGCGTCGAGAACGACCTTGGTCACCTCAACGATGTTCGCGGGCAGAGTGCCATGGCGCACCGGATTCTCAGCGACGAATTCCAACAGCGTTGGATTGCGAAAGTAGTTGCCGCCCTCAAACAGGACGTGCTGATGGACAAGCTTCGGATGCTGATGCAAGTGCGCGCGCAAACCAGCTACGTCAGCTGCATCGAGGAGTTCGACGGCACGGCGAAATGTTGCATTTTCAATCCGCTGATGGTGCGGCAAATCCAATCGATCGGAGGGCGTTGGATTTTCGATGTGCCGCTTCAGTCTCGCCCAGCTCGGAAATCCATGTTCGCGGACAATTGTAAGCTGCGCGTCACTTAGGCTGAACTCGGCGTCGAAGATTTCAGCGTCCGCGACAAGGCGGAAACGCGGATGAAATTCCCTGATGCGCTGGGCGACTCCCGGAGTACGGGCGGTACGTTCTTTTAGCAAGTCCTTCGCTTGATACTTAAGATGATCGAGGTTCGGATTCGATGGGAGGCGTCTTACCGGCATGACGAACTTCCTTTCGTATGCCCGAGGTCCGCAGTTTTATGGGCAGAAAGTTAGTTCGTGAAAACGAGTTTTTGCAAGCAGGTGGACTTCTGTCCTTTCCGCGGACCGGATGCGCCCTTCGCGCTTCGGGATCTTATCACAATGGCATGAGAATCGAGCGCGACATGGCTCTGGCTGCGAAAACCCGCTGAGGACCTTACGAGGTTCTCGCAACGCGAGGCGTTATGACTGCGTCAGCGATCGTATCGGGCATGGACCAACGCTGAAAGAAGCTGACTAATCGACTGGCCAGCACTTCACTGGGCCATCGACAGTCTTGGCGGTTGGCTGCGGAAAGAGGGAAACCTTAACCGGATACGCGACGGCGGAGGCCCAGCGGGTCGTTACGTCTCTATAACCGCTACAAACTGGCGCCTGACTACTCTTTACTTCGAGCTTCTTTCTGACCTGTTCCCAACAAGAGTTTTTTTCTTGATGGAGGTCACAGTCTGCCTCAACAACGCGCAGATACGTCAGCGATATCGGACCGTGTGAAGCGTGGCTGACCCGCAGACGGTTGAACGGCGACCTCTGAACCTTCCTGTTCCACATGCTCGCATCGTAATATGAGTCCTGAAAAACCCTCGCCCCGGTTCTTGCATCGTAAACGACAAATGGCATTCCGCCGTTCGTCCCGTCCGCAGCGTGAAAGAACACTAGATTTCTGCTGGCCCCTTTGAAATACCCGCTCCACTCTGGTTCTTCGATAACTTTTTCACCCGGAGCATGAGACTGGTACACGCTGGTGTGGATTGCGGTCCGACAGGAACTATCGCTAACCATTCTGCCCCCTTTTGGCCCTCATCATATTCTTTGACCATGAACGTCGAATAGAAATAACAGGTCAGCTTAATTCGCACGTTTCCCCCGGGGTAGTACGGGGATTGACCGAAATCCACGATTTTCTTTTTCAACGGTAGGTCGAAAGAATCAGCCTGAGCCGCCGCGACAACCGGCACCCTGAGTACAAACAGAAAAACGACGATTTGTCGAAGTATATTCATCTTATTTCTAGGTTTACGACTCGCATCAGGATACCAGTTGCGTCGACTACGATTATTCGCTCCCGACGTGATGTTCCGACAACACCCCCACGTGTATCCGGTCCACCGCGGCTTTCATTCTGCTCGAAAGTGCGATCCCAGCGGCTGGAGGCGTTGTGATTGCGTCAGCATGCCAATGAGGCGTTCCTCGAAGGCATCAATGTCGCCGCCCATGTCGCGCGTGGGGCCGGTGTGAACAAGCCGGCCGCCGGCGATGACGCTGATCTCACTGCACAGGGTGCGGATCTCTTGCGCGTCGTGGCTGCTGAGAAACGTTGTGACATTTTCTGTGGCGGCTAGGCGGCGCAGCAAGCTCCACATGTCGCGTTTGGCGGGCAAGTCCAGTCCACGCGTGGGTTCGTCAAGAAAGAGAACCTTCGGACGGCCCATGAGCGCGCGCGCAATCTCCACCCGGCGTTTCATACCGGTGCTATAGGTGCGGATGAGCTTCCCTCGAAACTTCGCTTCCAGGCCGACATCATCCAGGATCAGCTCGACTTCTTCATCGGGCTGCCGCATGCGGCGGATACGAGCGAAGTACGAGAGGTACTCGCGCGCGGTCCACGTCGACTGGCTCTCACTGGTTTCGTCGCTGACCAGCCCCACAAGCCTGCGAACGGCGAGAGGCTCCTTGACCACGTCGTGACCCCAAACCTTCGCAGTGCCTGCGCTGGGCGGGAGGAGCGTGGTGAGCATGCGGATGGTCGTGGTCTTCCCCGCGCCGTTAAGCCCGAGGAATCCATAGAGCTGCCCCTTGGGGACTTTCAGGGTGAGGTTGTCGACCGCCACGAAGTCGCCGAAACGACGCGTGAGGCCGGCGGTCTCGATGGCGTAGTCGGTGGCGTCGCTCATCGCGTTTGCCTCCAACGGCGGAAGGCCGCGCCAAAACACACGAGCGGGAGGATCAGCGAGGCGATGCCCATTTCGTAGATCGCTCTGGACACTTGGGCGTCAACGGCAGCGCGTGCGCTGAACGTCCTTGGCCCATTTTCGCCTGCGACTTGATACGTGCCCACGACGCGCAATGGATAACGGACACCGCCTATATCCCAGGGCTTGGTCGGTATCAGTGTTACAGGGATGCGGGCCACCCAGCCAGTGACCACATGGTGGCCATCAGCAGCCGCCGGGCCCAAATCATTCGCGTAGATGCGGGTCTCGAGAGCTTCCCGCGCGGGGTCGAGGGCCGCTGGGGCAGCGATCGCTTCCAGTCCGTTTTCACCGATCGCTTGGAGGTGTACGTCCGTGACGCGCTGCGTGGTGTCCACCGGGAGCAAGACAAGCAGATCACGATGTGTGGGCTCGTCTGTGCCGAACGGCGGCCACTCATCGCGGTTGAGGATGGTACTGCAACAACGCTGTGGGGGTTGGCCTCCGGGCCAAGTTAAAGCGAGGCTGCTCCCGGCTCGAGAGAAAAGCCGCTGGATGGACGGCGCGTTGGTTGCGTGCGGGGCAGGCTTGTCGTAGTTGGTGTCCGCCATGGCCACCGGCAGGATGATGATGGCGACGATGCCGAGCGCGATGATCCAGCGTTGGCTGCGGCTGGCTTCCCATGTCTCCACGCCTTGCGTCCGGAGAAACGCCCATACGGCGAGCGCGAACGCGATGATGACGACGGCGAGCAGACTGATCCACGTGCGCATCGTTGTCGCGGGGATACTGCCTACAGCAAGCGTGAACCCGAAGGCGTTCTTGAGCAGGACGGCGGGACTTGTGAGAGTGAGGTGGCCGGTGCGGGTTGCGCCGTTACCCTGCGCCACCAAGAGCTCCTGAAGCGGCACGAAGCCCGCGTAGGCGAGCAGGACACCCATACCCGTGGCGGCGGGAGCGGCGATGCTTTCGCCGATAAAGAGCACCCCAATCAAGGAGCCGATCGCGATGCTCATCAAGAGCAGGCATGGAGCCCAGATCAGCAACTTCTGCAAGAGCAGCGGCACGCCGACGTGATGCGTATAGACCAGCACCACGGGGATGAGTGCCAGGTAATACGCCGCCGCCATGGTGAGAACCACGAGGATCTTGGCGGCTAACCAATCGCGGCGTTCGACAGGGGCGGTGAAGACGCTCTCCACAAAGCGATTCGCGCGCGGGCTGGCCAGGAAGACGGCGGTCAGCGGGATGAAAGCCAACGGCACCAGGAAATACGCGATGATGCCGTACCCGTCGAGCCAGGTATCCTGAGTCCCCACCGTCGCCACGCAACCGACGGCGAGTAGGATGACGCCGGCGCCGATCAGCGCGAAACGGCCGCGCATCGTGGCTCGGAGTTCCTCGAGGTACAGAGTTCCAATCGCCATGTTTTTGCTAAGCCTTGACTACGAGGCGCGGAGGTATCGCAAGCGGCGGGGAAATTACCTATTTCTTCCTAAACAGACGATTAACGCCAATTCCGCCCTAGTCGAGCCGACAGAGAAGTCTGCTTCCGGTTTTCAATTTTACTTAAGCGGCCAGGCGATCTGGCCGCCGCGACGATAGGCCAGATTGGCAATGTGTCCAGCGCGAGCCGCGGCGACTCCCGTCTCGACTGGCGCGTTTGGCTCTTTGCGAGACTTGATGCAGTCGAAGAAATTTTGCATGTGAGAGATGGTGCCGTCGCGGAAGCTGTCTGCCCGAACGACCGGATTGTCTTTGGCTGCCACACCTTCGCGGTAGACGCCAAAGCCGGAGCGGTTCAGCTTCAGGGTTCCCTCCGTGCCGCGGAATTCGAGGCCGCCGTCGTCGATCGAAGAGGACATCGCGCCTTCGTAAACGACATCGAAGCCGGGATAGCGTAGCGCGGCCTGAAGAGTGTCCGGGCAATCCCATTGGTCGAAGATGTATTTATCGGCGAGGATTTGCGCGTAGGTGGGCTGGTCGGATTTCATGGCCCAATGCACGACGTCGATCCAGTGAGTGAACAGGTCGGTCATAGCGCCGCCGCCGGAGCTCCAAAACCAGCGCCAGCGATAAAATCTTTCTTCGCTGAACGGCTGATCGGGAGCGCCGCCGAGCCACTGCTTCCAGTCGAGGGCCTGGGTGTCAATGGGCTTGTGTGAGGAGAACGCGAGATAGTTCTGCCACCAGTACGTCCGGACCTGCGGCACGCGGCCGAGGCTTCCGCCCTGAATGAGATCGACGGCGTCGCGAAAGTGGCTCCAACTGCGCTGCTGCATGCCGCATTGTAGGATTTGCTTGCCGGAGCGGACCGCACGGGTGAGGGTGGCGGCTTCCTCCATGGTGTGCGTGACTGGCTTTTCCAGATAGACGTCTTTGCCCGCGGCGAGGGCGTCGACAGCCATGCGCACATGCCAGTGGTCGGGCGAGGCGATGAGGACGGCGTCGAGCTGCTGGTCGAGAACTTCGTGATAATTGACGTGTGTGGAGGCGGTGCCGTTCGAGCGTTGCTTTACGGCATCGCCACGCGGCGCGTAGACGTCACTGACAGCGACGATCTGATAGTTGCCGACCACCTTGTCGGCGGCATTCAACAAGTCATTCATGCGGCCGCCGGCGCCGATAATTCCTACGCGGAGAGTGTCATTGGCGCCGAGGATTCGGGTCGAAGCAAGGGCGGTGAGTCCGCTGGCGATAATAAAACTGCGACGATTGAGTTGATGTGGCATGGCGAGCATCTTAGCTTCACCGGCCCTCGATGTGCTGATTTTTTGCGCCAGATTCGACCCTGCTATACTGCTCGATTGCCATGCCTGCGAAATCCCAGTCCGGCAATCGCTCGAAACGAAAATCGGCGCGACTACGCGTGCTTGCTCACGCGGAACTGCCCACGCGCTATGGACGTTTCACCATTTACGGCTTCCAGGGGCGCGGCGCCGAGGAAGAAGCAGTGGCCCTAGTGCGCGGCAATCTGCAGGGAAAAGCCGCGCCGCTGGTGCGCGTACATTCGCAGTGCCTGACCGGGGATGTGCTGACTTCGCTGCGCTGCGATTGCCGGGCGCAACTGGAGCTTTCGCTAAAGAAAATCGGGCGCGCTCCGTCCGGAATTTTGTTGTACCTGCCGCAGGAAGGCCGCGGCATCGGCTTGATGAACAAGCTGCGGGCCTACGAGTTGCAAGATGGCGGGATGGACACGGTAGAAGCGAACGAGTCGCTGGGATTTGCGGCCGACGCGCGCGATTACGACTTCTCCGCGAAAATACTCAAGGAGTTGGGAGCTACGAAGATTAGGTTGCTATCCAATAATCCTGAAAAGGTTCGCCAGCTTGAGCGGGCGGGCATACGCGTCATTGAGCGCGTTCCTTGCCAGCCGCGAGTCTCCAAGATCTCACGGGCCTACATGCAAACCAAAAAGAAAAAAATGGGGCATTTGCTCGAAAACATTTGAGCGTGCCGACGCCGGCCAGACCAATCTCTCTGGCTGGGGCTTTCACTCATACGCGGGATCGACGATTGCGGAGGCTGCCCCGATGGCCGGTAATCCGATGCCACACTAACCGCCGCCAACGAACTGCACGATTTCGTAGCGGTCGCCCGCAGCGATGAGCGTTTGCGGCCATTGCGGACGCGGCAGAATTTCGAGATTGCGTTCGATGGCCACGCGGCCGCCGTCAAGACCGAGTTCGCGTAATAGATCGGAAACGGTGGCGCCAGGTTTGGCGCTGCGATTTTCACCGTTCACCGAAATTGTGATTGTCGTCTCCAAAGTTCATCCACCGGCAGGGACTTTTGGCTTAGCGCGCAGTTGAAATTGCAAACGCGCTCGCGACTTGCCGTGGCTGGCTTCGATGACCAGGGCACAATCTCCGCCGGTAAGCTGCGGCATATCAAACGCAAGCTGCGCTTTTCCGTCCAACCCAGTCGCCGACGAATGCTGCGCGGGCTCAGCCGCGCCCTCGATGCGCGCCGTTACGCGCCCTCCGGAAACCACCGCGCCGTCCGCTTTCTCGAAGACGAGTACCTGCAGCGTGGCGCGCTTTCCGTTGAGCCAATCTTTAGCGTTTAACAACCGGAGCACCAGGGAATCGGGCGCGCGGTCGACAGAGGTACCCGCGGCCGGTTCAACTCGCGTGGAAGGCTTGGCAGTTCCCGCTGGCGCGGCGGGTTGCGCAAACTTCAACGCTCCAGAACGCAATTCCTCCATGACGGCGTTATGTTGCGCGCTTACCCTCTCTTTCAGAGAGACTTCGCGCGCGGCATCCAGTGGCAGCAAGTCCGCGTAGCTATTGGCGCGCCGGTGCAGCACGCGGCCACTGTGGTACACCATGGTGTCGATAACGGCGTGCGACGCGCCGCGGTCTTCCGTCTGCACGTGGTAGAGCATGTCGCCGATTTTCACGTTCGAGTTGTGGCCGAACACCATCTGAGAAATCGCGCCTTTCCACACCACGCAATCCGCGCTGCTTTGGCGCCGCATTTGACCGCCCGCGGCCGAATCGTTATTATAACCCTTCGCCCATGAGTGGTTCTGGCCTACATGCCTACGCACCGCTTCTCTTACACCTGCTGCTAGCCGTTGCGCTGGCGGGCGCGCTCACTGCCGTATCTGTTTTGGTCGGGTGGCGGCGCCCCAATCGCGCAAAACAGGAAGCTTACGAATGCGGGATGGAACCCACGGGCGACGCGCGCCAACCTTTTTCCGTGAAGTTCTACCTGGTAGCTATGGTCTTTATCTTGTTCGACGTAGAAGCAATCTTCCTTTACCCGTGGGCTTACATCTATAAGGACATGTTCAAGATTTCGCACAGCTTTGGAGTCTATGGCTTTGAAGAGATGATCGTCTACATCGCCATCCTCTTGGTCGGGTATATTTATCTCTGGAAAAAGGGCGCGTTCGACTGGACGAAATAGCGGACGCAAGCGGGGAATTCGGGAACTGTGGCGGAGAACAGCAACCAAAATACTAATGTTGTGGTCGAGCGGCTGCGTTCGTGGAATCCGAACGCGATCAGCGAAGTGATCGAGTTTCGCGGCGAGACCACCATCGTCGTTCCTCGCAACGTGCTTCGCGATGTTGCCGAACGATGTCGCGGCAACAAGGAGCTGCAGTTTAATTTGTTGACCGATGCTACCTGTGTCGACCGCTATCCGCTTGAACCGCGCTTTGAAGTCAACTACCACCTCGTTTCCATTCCCCGCCGCGACAAATTACGCTTGAAAGTGCGCCTCTCTTCTGACGATCCTGTTGTGGATTCGCTCGTCCCAGTGTGGCCGGGCGCGAATTGGCTGGAGCGGGAAATCTTTGATCTGATGGGCATTCGCTTTAATGAGCATCCCGATTTGCGCCGCATCTTGATGCCGGAGGATTGGGACGGCCATCCGCTGCGCAAGGATTATCCGGTGGAAGGCTATCGCGACATCCCGCAATCCGCGACCCGTTATACGAGGAACCGGCCGTGAGCACAGCGCCAGGCGTCATCAGCACCGTCGAGACCGCTACGGGCAGGGCCAAGACGATGGTCCTGAACATGGGGCCGCAGCATCCATCCACGCACGGGGTGCTGCGCATTTTGCTGGAGCTGGATGGCGAGACCGTCGTGAAAGCTATGCCGGACATGGGTTACCTGCATACTGGCATTGAGAAATCGTGCGAAGACAAGACGTATTCGCAGGCGATCACGCTCACCGATCGCATCGATTATCTGAATCCGCTGGGCAACAATCTCGCGTATTGCATGGCGGTCGAGAAGCTGCTCGGCCTCGAGATCCCTAAGCGCGCTCAATACATTCGCGTAATGATGGTGGAGCTGCAGCGCATTTCGTCCCATTTGGTGTGGCTGGGCACGCATGCCATCGACCTGGGCGCGATGTCTGTATTTCTTTATTGCTTCCGCGAGCGCGAAGAGATCCTGAAGATTTTCGAATTTGTCGCCGGGCAGCGGATGATGACCAGCTACATCCGCATCGGCGGCTTGGCGCTGGATCTTCCGGCGGGCTGGCGGCAGCGCGTCGAGAAATTGTTGAAGATGATGCCCGGTCGCATCGATGAATACGAAGAACTCTTGACCGGCAATCGGATTTGGATCGGGCGCACGAAGGACGTCGGCTACATTTCCGCGGAAGACGCCGTTGCGCTCAGCATGACGGGGCCAACGCTGCGGGCCGCCGGCCTCTCCTACGACAATCGCAGAGCCTTTCCGTATTGCAGCTATGACGAATTCCAGTTCGACGTTCCCACGCGCACCGATTCCGATTGCTTCGCCCGGTACATGATCCGCGTCGCGGAAATGCGCGAGAGCCTCAAGATTATTCGCCAGGCGGTGGATAAGATTACGCCGGATGGCCCGTTCCGTACAGAATCGGCCGGAATCATTCCTCCCGAGCGCGAGAAAATGAAGACGGAGATGGAAGCGCTCATCTACCACTTCAAGATTTTTACAGAAGGTTTTTCGCCGCCGCCGGGCGAGGCCTTCGCTACCATCGAGTCTCCGCGCGGCGAGCTAGGTGTTTTTGTGGCCAGCGACGGCTCGCCCAAGCCGCTGCGCGTGCACTTCCGCGGGCCATCGTTCATTAATTTGCAGGCGCTTCCGAAATTGATCGAAGGGCGCTTGATCTCCGACGTCATCGCCTGCATCGGCACTATTGATATCGTGTTGGGAGAAGTCGACCGCTAAACCATGGAACTCTCGCCACAACTCGCCGCACGCTTCGATACGCTGCAAAACCGCTATCCGTTCAAGCGCAGCGCGCTCGTCCCTATGCTGTTGTATGCGCAGGATGAATACGGCTCCATCAGCGACGAAATGATCGCGGAAATTGCGCAACGGCTGGACCTGCGCACGGTGCAAGTCGAAGAGACGCTCGAGTATTACTCCATGCTGCACCGCAAGCCGATGGGCAAACATCATGTACAGATTTGCACCAACGTTGCTTGCATGCTGCGCGGCGGCAATGAATTGCTGGAGCAAGCCAAGAAGCGTCTGGAGATCGGCAACAAGGAAGTTACGACCGACGGCGTGTTCTCACTAGAAGAAGTCGAATGCATCGGCGCCTGCACCGGGGCTCCGGCCATGCAAGTGAACTACGACTTCTATGAGAACATCACGCCGATGAAGTTCGATCGCATCATCGAGGAGTTGGATAACGGCGACCATCCAACTCCAGAGCCGGTCACCGCCGGTGCGCTGCATCCGCGTGACCCCGCGGAAACTCCTGTAATTAGCCGGCGGTTCGGCATTCGGAATTCGCACCGGATCGACGTCTACTTGCAGCACGATGGCTACAAGGCCCTGGAAAAAGCGCTGCGCGAGATGACGCCGGAAACGATTATCGACGAAGTGAAAAAATCGAGTCTGCGCGGACGCGGTGGCGCGGGTTTCCCTACAGGCATGAAGTGGTCGTTTGTTCCCAAGGATTCGCCGAAGCCGAAGTACGTGATCTGCAACGCCGACGAATCGGAGCCTGGCACCTGCAAAGACCGGCCGCTGATGGAGATGGACCCACACCAGATGATCGAGGGCATCACCATCGCGGGGCGCGCGATTGGCGCGAAGAACGGCTTCATTTATATACGCGGGGAATATCGCTACGTGCTGGATATCGTGCAGACCGCGCTGGACGAAGCGTATTCGCGCAACTACCTCGGCAGAAATATTCTGGGCAGTGGATTCGACTTCGATTTGATCGTTCACACCGGCGCGGGCGCTTATGAGTGCGGCGAAGAATCCGCGCTGATGGAATCGCTCGAAGGCAAGCGCGGGTATCCACGTATCAAGCCGCCCTTCCCTGCCGTGGTCGGCCTATACGGCTGCCCCACGATCATCAACAATGTCGAGACGCTGAGCACTGTTCCGGCAATTATTCTCGAAGGCGGCGAGAAATACGCCAGCCGCGGGACACCGAAAAACGGCGGCACGCGCATGCTTTGCGTTGCCGGACACGTCGCGAAACCCGGCATTTACGAAATTCCGCTGGGCATGAACATGAAGAAGTTCATTTACGAGACGGCCGGCGGCATTCCCAATGGCAAAAAACTGAAAGCGGTGATTCCGGGCGGGAGTTCGTGTCCACTGATGAGCGCGAGCGAGATCGATATCCCCATGGATTACGATTCGGTTGCCAAGGCCGGCTCCATGCTCGGCTCCGGCGGCATGGTGGTGATGGACGAGGACACCTGCATGGTGGACATGGCGCGGCGCATCATGCATTTCTATGCGCACGAATCCTGCGGCTGGTGCATCCCCTGCCGCGAAGGCACCGCTTGGCTTCGCAAGATGCTCGACCGCTTCCACGCCGGCTTCGGGCGCCCGGAAGATATCGACCTCATCGGGGAGCTCTCCAAAAACATGCTGGGCCGCACGTTTTGCCCGCTTGGCGACGCCGCCGCGCTGCCCACCATCAGCATCGTGCAGAAATGGCGCAATGAATTTGAGCAGCACCTGAACGGGCGATGCCCGTACAAATCCGCCGAAGCGCTGGTCGGCTCGCGGTAGGACCTAATGCCAGAAACCATAGCCGAGCAAAAGTTGATTTCGCTGAAGATTAACGACCGCGACGTGCAAGTTCCCCCGGGAACGCTGCTGATCGAAGCCACGCGACGCATCGGGACGGAAGTTCCCTCTTTCTGCTACTACCCCGGGCTTTCGCTGCAGGCCGCTTGTCGGATGTGTCTGGTCGAAATCGAGAAGTTCCCGAAGCTGCAGACGGCGTGTACCGTTGTCGCGACCGAAGGCATGGTCGTACGCACCAACACAGATCAGGTACGCAACGCCCGCAAGTACATGCTGGAATTTCTGCTCACCAATCACCCGCTGGATTGCCCGGTCTGCGACAAAGGTGGCGAGTGCGAGTTGCAGGACATGGTCTTCCGCTACGGCGCGGATACCAGCCGCTTCGTTGAAGAAAAAATTCATCGGCCCGAAGAAAAGTGGTCGGAGCTCGTCTATTACGACGCCCCGCGCTGCATTCTCTGCTTCCGCTGCGTGCGCGTCTGCGATGAGGGCATGGACGTGAAGGCGCTCGGCGTGGGCATGCGCGGCGCCAACAGCGTGATCATTCCTAACCGCGAAGATCATCTGGAGTGCGAAGAGTGCGGCATGTGCATCGACATTTGCCCCGTGGGCGCGCTTACTAGCGGTACCTATCGTTACAAGACGCGTCCGTGGGAAATGCAATACGTCCCTACGACCTGCACGCACTGCTCGAATGGTTGCAAAGTCACGCTGAGCGTGCGCAACCACGAGATCATGCGCGCGAATAATCGCGACCTTTCCGGCATCAACAAGGATTTTCTTTGCGTGAAAGGGCGCTTCGGTTTCGATTTCACGCAACACAAAGAGCGCATTCGCCAGCCGATGGTGCGCAAGGGCGACAAGCTTTTTCCTGTCTCCTGGGAAGAAGCCGCGCAAACCGCCGCCACCAAGCTAAAAGAAATTCACGCCAAGAATGGCGCCGATTCCATCGGCTTCATCGGGTCCAATCGCACCTCCAACGAAGAAAATTATCTTTTCCAGCGGCTGGCGCGGGCGACCTTCGGCACCAACAACGTCGATCACCATCGAACCGCGGACTACACCGGCCTGATCACCGCGCTGGGCGAAAACGCCGCCGATTCCTTGCTCACCATGGATGAGCTCTATCACGCGAAGGCCGTTCTGCTCGTCGGGAATGATCCGACCGACCAGAATCCGCTTGCGGCGTGGCAAGTTCGCAGCGGTATCCGTCACTTTAGTAGCAAGCTTTTCATCATCAACGAGCGCGAAATCAAGTTGCATCGCCTGGCGAAAGTTTTCGTCAAGGTTGGCAAAAATCAAGAGGTCCCCGCGCTGCGCTGGCTCGCTCACGAAGAAGGCCAGCTTCCTTCTGCTCTCGTCGAGCAACTTGTGCAGCTCAAAGCTGGCCTGGAAGCGGCATCCGACATCGCGATCGTCTTCGGCGCGGAAGTTTCCGGTGCCGGCATCGCGCAGCTTGTGGCTTTTGGCTCAAAGCTTCCGGGCAAGACGCGCTACATGACGCTTGGCGACTACGCCAACTCGCGCGGAGCCGCCGACATGGGCGTGCTACCCGATCGCCTGCCCGGCTACATGCACCTGGACAGCGCCGCCAACCGCGAAGCTTTCGATAAGGTCTGGGGCTCGGTAATCTCTGCGAAGCCCGGGCTGACTACACCGCAAATCGTGGAAGGCGCGCAATCTGGAAAGCTCAAGGCCCTGTACGTGATGGGCGCCAATCCGTTCGCGCACTTTGGTACGCTCGGCTACGGCCGCGGCAAGCTCGAATATTTGGTCGTGCAAGAAATGTTTTTGACCGACACGTCGAAAGTGGCCGACGTGGTCTTCCCCGCTGCCTCTGCTTACGAAAAAGACGGCACAGTCACCAACACCGCCGGCGAAATCCAGCTGCTTCGCAAGGGCGCGGAAGTCATGGGCACGCGCACCGATTTCGATTTACTGCGCATTCTTTCGCATCAACTCGAGCGCGCAGGCCTCGGCAAAGCCTTTCATTACAAGAATCCCGCCGCGGTCTTCGAGGAGATTCGCAAATCCGTTCCTGGCTATAACGTAGAGGTCACGCCGCTCCTCACCGGCAGCGCCGAGCCGACACACATGCACGTCGCGCGAAACGGCCACGCGCCCTATGATGTTCCCGCCGGGCTGATTCGCTCGGCGCAAGACAACCTGTTCACCACCGGCACGCTGACCCGCTTCTGCACCATGATGGAATCGCTGCAGGAGGCCAAGACCAAACCGTGATGGACTTCCTCACCCAGCAGGCCGCTCAGCACGCGGACATCCTCATCTCACTCGCAAAGATCCTCATCCTCCTTTTCGTGGTGCTGACCGTCAACGCGTATCTCACCTGGTTTGAGCGCAAAGTGGTCGCACACATTCAATCGCGCTGGGGACCGCATCGCGTCGGCCCGCACGGATTGCTGCAGCCGCTCGCCGACGGGCTGAAATTTCTCTTTAAAGAGGATCCGACTCCGGCGGGCGCCGATAAGTTCGTCTACTATCTCGCGCCGCTGCTGGCTCTTGCCTTGGCGCTTACTTCCATCGCAGTGATTCCCTTTGGCCCGAATCCGCTGCATTTCAAAGGACACGACATCTATCTCGGCATCACCGATCTCAACATCGGCGTCCTCGCGCTGTTCGCCATCACCGCGCTGGGAGTCTACGGCGTCGCGCTCGCCGGATGGTCTTCCAACAGCAAATACCCGCTATTGGGCGGCCTGCGCAGCTCCGCGCAAATGGTCAGCTACGAACTTGCGCTCACCATGTCCGTAGTCGGCGTGCTGTTGATGGCCGGCAGCTTTAGCCTTCGCGAAATCATCGATGGTCAATCCAGCGCCCACGGCCTTTTCGGTTTGGGCGGCATTTTTCGCTGGAATATTTTCGCCGGGCCGTTCCCACAAATCCTCGGCTTCCTCTGCTTCTTCGTCGCCGCCGTTGCGGAAACCAATCGCGTCCCGTTCGATCTTCCCGAGGCCGAATCCGAGCTCGTCGCCGGCTTTCACACCGAGTACGCGAGCTTCAAATTCGCCATGTTCTTCATCGCCGAGTACACCAGCATGATCACCGTGTCGTGCTTGTGCTCGATTCTTTTCTTCGGCGGTTGGCTCTCCCCATTTCCGGCAAGTTGGACGTTCGCGACGTACCTGCCGTCCGTCATTCTCCTCCCCTTCGGTCTGTGGGTCATTTGGGACGGACTGCGCTACGAAACCATTTTCGGCAAGCTCATACTCCCCGTCGTCGGCGTGGTCATCACCGCGCTCGGGGCGGCCTTCCTTCTGTTCCCTGCTGTCAACGAATTCATCCAGGGCCCGTTCTGGCTGCTCTCCAAAATTTTCTTTTTCCTTTTCGTCTACGTCTGGATGCGCGGCACCCTTCCCCGCTTCCGCTACGATCAGTTGATGGCCTTCGGCTGGAAGTTGCTCCTGCCGGTTTCGTTGGCGAATGTTGTCTTCACGGCTGCGGCAATCCTCCGGTGGGGCAATTAGATGAATGTTCCTCTGATCGTTTTCTTTGTCCTCGCCGCGATGTGCATAATCGGCGCTGTGAGCCTCATTCTGCAGCGCCATCCGATTCATAGCGCGCTATCGCTCATCGTGGTGATGATCGCGCTGGCTGGGCTTTATTTGCTGATGGGCGCGGAATTCGTTGCCGCGGTGCAAATCATCGTCTACGGCGGCGCAATAATGGTGTTGTTCGTCTTCGTGATCATGCTTCTCAACGCCGGGCTGGAAGAGCGCACCAATGTCTCGAAGCTCGCCGGCATCGCCGGCGTTCCTCTTGCCGTCGCACTCACCGGTTTCCTCGCCGCCGCGGTCGCTCGCTCGCAAGACACCGTGCAAGCCGCTACGCAGACCGGCGCCACCGCGCCCACCAAAGCGCTCGCCAATCTGCTCTTCCAGGATTTCGTCTATCCCTTCGAGCTTACTTCCTTCTTGATCCTTGTCGCGATTTTGGGCGCGATTGTACTCGCCGCCCCGCGGGGTGAGCGCTGAAATGGTTCCCACGCACTATTACCTGATCCTCAGCGCCATTCTCTTCGGCCTTGGCGTAATCGCCTTTGTCTTCAAGCGCAACATCATCACCATTTTCATGTCCATCGAGCTGATGCTTAACGCCGTGAACCTCGCTTTTGTCGCTTTCAGCCAGGCGCTCAACAAACTCGATGGCCAGGTTTTCGTGCTCTTTGTAATCGTGGTTGCCGCTGCCGAAGCCGCCGTCGGGCTCGGCATCATCATCATGATCGTGCGCAATCGCCAAACGCTCAACGTGGAGAGCGTCAACCTGCTCAAACTCTGATGCCCATACTGAACTATCTCTGGATCATTCCGGCGCTGCCGCTGCTTGGCTCGGCGATCAACGGCCTTTTCGGCAGCAAGTGGCCCAACAAAATCGTCAACTCCGTCGCCATCGGCTCCACGGGCCTTTCTTTCCTGGCCGCTCTCGAAGCCGTCCGAGAATTCACGCACCTTGCGCCGGAGAATATCCCCTGGGTGCAGCAATACTTCACTTGGATTATTGCCGGAGACTTCCGCGCGGGCTTCGATCTCCAGATCGACCACCTCACGGTTGTAATGCTCCTGGTCGTCACCGGCGTCGGCTGGCTCATCCACATTTATTCGATGGGCTACATGGCCCACGAAGGCGGCTACTACCGCTTCTTCTCTTACCTCAATCTCTTCATGTTCTTCATGCTCATCCTGGTCCTCGCCGCCAACTACGTGCTGCTCTTCGTCGGATGGGAAGGCGTGGGCCTCTCAAGCTACCTGCTCATCGGCTTTTATTTTCTGCGCAAGTCCGCCGCGGACGCCGGCAAAAAGGCCTTCATCGTCAATCGCATCGGCGACTTCGGCTTCATGCTCGGCATGTTTCTGCTCTTCAAATCGTTTGGCACGCTCGATTTCGTTCCGCTCTTTGCCAAAGCCGCGCCCCTGCCCGCCGATGCCATGGGCCACCTCGGCATGTTCACCGTAGCGTGCCTGCTGCTGTTTATGGGAGCGTGCGGAAAATCGGCACAGTTGCCGCTGTATGTCTGGCTGCCGGACGCTATGGAAGGCCCCACACCGGTCAGCGCACTGATTCACGCCGCCACCATGGTCACCGCCGGAGTTTACGTCGTCGCGCGCTCGCACATTCTTTTCACGCACGCGCCAACCGCCATGTTCGTCGTCGCCATCGTCGGCTGCGCCACCGCATTTTTCGCTGCCACCATCGGCTTGGTACAGACCGATATCAAGCGCGTCTTGGCCTACTCCACAGTAAGCCAGCTCGGCTACATGTTCCTGGCCTGCGGGGTAGGCGCGTTTTCTGCAGGCATCTTTCACCTGATGACTCACGCCTTCTTCAAAGCCTTGCTCTTCCTAGCTGCGGGAAGCGTCATTCACGCCATGGGCGGCGAGCAAGACATGACGCGCATGGGCGGCCTCAGCAAGAAAATTCGCTGGACGTATCTCACCATGCTCACCGCGACGCTCGCCATCGCCGGGTTTCCGCCGCTGGCCGGATTCTTCAGCAAAGATTCCATCCTGCTCAGCGCCTACCAAAACGAACACGGCGGCCGCATTCTCTACGCCTTCGGCCTCTTAACCGCGCTGCTCACTTCCTTCTATATGTTCCGGCTGATTTTCCTCACCTTTCACGGCAAGCCCCGCTATGACGAGAAAAAGGTCCACGTGCACGAATCGCCCAAGAGCATGCTGGTGCCGCTGATGATTCTCGCCGTGCTTTCGCTCGTCGGCGGCTGGGTAGCCGCGCCCGCGTTCTGGGGTGGATCCGATTATTTCGCTAACTTCCTACAGCCGGTCTTCTGGCAAGGCGGCGCTATGAATGCCGAAGCTGCCGAAGCCGCCGCGCACGCGCTAGAAATACCGCTGGCCATCGTCGCTGTGGTCTCCGCACTCCTAGGCTTAATCGTCGCTTGGTGGCTCTACCTCCGCCAGCCCGGCAAGCCCGAACAGCTCGCCAAATCCATGCGCGGCCTCTACAACCTTTTGTTGCACAAATATTATGTCGACGAAATTTACGCGGCGCTCATTGTCAAGCCGCTGCTCTGGATTTCCACCGACGTTCTCTGGCAAACCGTTGACGTCCGTGCCATCGACGGCACGGTCAACGGCGTCGCCGAAGGCGCGCTCGGCATGGGCGACAACGTGCGCCACGCTCAATCCGGCAATACGCGCAGCTACGCCGTCTGGGTCGTAATCGGCGCGCTCGTCATCATCGCTATCGTTTTCTGGCCGTACTTCCGGGCCACAACCGTCGGGGCGGTGCGCTGATGTTGCACGGCAGCTATTTGCTAACCATCGTGATCTTCTTCCCCGCTGTAGCCAGCCTTGCGCTACTTTTGCTGCGCGCCGACGATCACGTCTGGATTCGCCGTCTGGCGCTTACCATCGCCACCGTCGAATTTCTCTTTTCGCTGCTGCTCATTCCGAAGGTGCAGATTGGCGTCGCCGGCTATCAGCTCGAAGAGCGCGCCAACTGGATCAGCGTCCCGCCAATCACCTATCACCTCGGCCTAGACGGCATCAGCCTCTTTCTCATTATTCTCACCACGTTCCTTACGGCCATCTCCGTTCTGGCCTCGTGGTCCAGCATTCAGCATCGCGTAAAAGAATTCTTCGTCATGCTGCTGATGCTCGAAGTCGGCGTCGTCGGCGTCTTCCTCTCGCTCGACCTCTTCCTCTTTTTTCTTTTCTGGGAAGTGATGCTCATCCCCATGTATTTCCTGATTGGCATCTGGGGACACGAGCGCCGCATCTACGCCGCCGTCAAATTCGTGCTGTATACGATGGCAGGCTCGATCCTCATGCTCGTCGGCATCATTTGGCTGCACAATCTCAGCGCCAGCGCCGTGCCCGGCGGCACCTTCGACCTGGTGAAGATTCAGCAACTGCTGCAATCCGGCGATATTCGCCTGACCGGGTCTGAAGAGTTGTATCTCTTCCTCGCGTTCTTCATCGCCTTTGCCATAAAAGTCCCGCTATTTCCGTTCCACACCTGGCTGCCCGACGCACACGTGGAAGCGCCCACGGCAGGCTCTGTGATCCTGGCCGGAGTGCTGCTGAAGATGGGTACCTATGGCATGATCCGCTTCTGCTTGCCGCTCTTTCCCAACGCCTCACACCATGCAGCGCCTATCGTCGCCACGCTGGCCATCATCGGCATCATCTACGGCGCGCTTGTCGCTCTCGTTCAGCCCAATCTCAAAAAGCTTGTGGCCTATTCCAGCGTCAGCCATCTTGGCTTCGTCGTGCTCGGCATCTTCGCGTTTGAAAATATTTCCATGCAGGGCGCCGTCTTCCAGATGCTTGCCCACGGTATTTCCACCGGAGCGCTCTTCTTGCTTGTCGGCATGCTCTACGACCGCCGCCACACCTTTGAAATTTCCGAGTACGGCGGCCTCGCCACGCCCATGCCCAAGCTGGCCGCGTTCTTCCTATTTGTCGCGCTCTCTTCGCTCGGCTTGCCCATGCTCAACGGCTTCGTCGGTGAATTCCTGATCCTGCTCGGCACCTATCAAGTCCACTGGAACTGGTCCGCCTGGGCCGCCACCGGCGTCATTCTCTCCGCCTGCTACTTGCTGTGGTCCTACCAACGCGTCTTTTTCGGCGAAGTCACCGTCGAAAAAAATCGCAAGCTGCCCGACGCCTCGGCCCGCGAAAAATGGATCCTCGCCACCATGGCTGTAATCACTCTGTGGATGGGCATCGGCTCACCGTTCTTCACCCGCCGCTTCGCCGCCTCCTCCCAAAACGTGTTAGACCAAATGCAGCGCCAATTTGCCCAAGAAGCTGCCGCTCCCGGTTTGTCATTCCGACCGGAGCGACCGGGCTTTCTCTTGCGCCCGATTTCTGGGCGCCCGGTCGCGGAGCGGAGGAACCCTGGCTTGATCGCTCCGCTGGCACAAACCGTGGGCACATCCGCTTCTGAGGCTGCCCGATGATTCCCCACGCCGACGACCTGATCCGCGTCCTCCCCGAAACCATCTGGTGCGGTTTCGGCGTTCTTCTGATGCTCCTGCAGCCCTTCACGCGCAACCGTCAGGTGCTCACCTTCTTCGCCATCCTCGGCACCGGCCTGGGCACCGCGTCCACGATCTTCGCCGGAAATCCCGGCGGCACAGCCTTCTTCGGCCTGATCCAGATGGACGCCTTCAGCGTCTTCTTCCATCTCCTCGTCGGCCTGGTCGCCTTCCTGGTCGTCCTCGCCGCCGACTCTTATCTTGAACGCGAGCACCTGCAGTCCGCCGAGTTCTACGCTTTGGTGCTCTTTGCCACCGCTGGGATGGGCGTGCTCTCTTCCGCGCAGGAGTTGCTGACCGCCTTCATCGGCCTCGAAATGAGCTCCATCTCCAGCTACGTCCTCGCCGGATACCGCCGCGATTCGCTCAAAGCCAGCGAATCCGCCATGAAGTATTTCCTCCTCGGCTCGTTCGCGACGGCGTTCTTCCTCTACGGGATCGCCCTGGTTTACGGAGTCACCGGCACCACCCTCCTCCCCAATATGGCCGCCGTCGATCCCACCAGCACGCTCCTCAAGCTCGGCCTCGCGCTAATCTTGATCGGTCTCGGCTTCAAAGTCGCCCTTGCTCCCTTCCAGGTCTGGACGCCGGACGTCTACGAAGGCGCGCCGACCCCGGTCACCGCGCTCTTCTCCGCGGGACCGAAGGCTGCTGCCTTCGCCCTGCTCCTGCGCATCTATGCCACGGTTCCCGCCGCCACGCATTTCTGGTTCTGGGCCTTCTGGGTGCTAGCGGTGCTGACCATGTTCGTCGGAAATCTCGGCGCGCTGGTGCAGACCAACGTCAAGCGCATGCTCGCCTACAGCTCCATCGCCCACGCAGGCTACATTCTGGTGGCCTTCGCTGCCGTCACCTATCTCGCTGGAAATCCCGAGGGCGGCGCCACCGCGGCTTACGCCGCCGTGCTCTTCTATCTCGTCAGCTACGCGCTTGTGAAACTTGGCGCCTTCACCATCGTCTCCGAACTCGGTGGCCTCGGCGAAAAGCATCTCTCGCTCGACGACTACGCCGGCCTGGGCCAGCGCCAGCCTGTAGCCGCCGCCGTCCTCTCCCTCTTCCTGCTCTCCTTGTTAGGTTTGCCCGTAACCGCCGGCTTTTTCGGCAAGTTCTACATCTTCAAGGCCGCGGTAAACTCGCACCTAATTTGGCTCGCCGTCTTAATGGCTATCAACTCCATAATCGGCTCCTACTACTACCTGCGCCTGATCGTAGTAATGTACATGCGCGAACCCGCCGCCGAATCCAAGCCCGGTCTGGTGCGCTTCCCCCTCACCGTGAACCTCGTCCTGGCCATAACCGCCCTCAGCACCGTCTACTTCGGCCTGTTCCCCAACCGCATACTGAATTTCGTTCTCCAATCCAACCTCCTCGGCCGCTAGGCGGCACAAACATCGAGAATCGGTCCGCAAAAAACGACGTGGGTGTACCCCCTCCCCCCGGGGTTTTCCGTATCTGCGCATTCTAAAGGGGTTAGCACTTGTTCTTTGCGTATCTGCACATTCCAGACGACTTAGGGTGGGCTCGCTCCACGCATATCTCGCTCGAGTGGGTCTGACTGAAAAGTAGAGATGCTATGGCCTTGAAGAAGGATCAGAAAGATTCTAAAGGATTTGCGCGAGACAGAGAGGAGGGCGCGAGTTTACCCGAGGGTTATTATAGCAAATGACGAAAAAAAGTCAAGGAAAATCGGACTCTTTGCGTATAACGTTCATAGAAACTTGGATTTGCCGAGAAAAGAAAAGCCCAGAAGCGCACGCTTCCGGGCTCTCTCAACTTAAGTCTAATTGCTGAAGCTACTTGAGCTTCAAATACAGGAGGAAGCCTAGCGCGAAGGTGAACAGCGTTAGCGTTTCCACGAACACCAGGCCCAGGATCATGGCCGCGCGAACGCCACCGGCTGCTCCCGGATTGCGTGCGATGCCCTCGCAAGCCGCTGCCGCGATGCGTCCCTGCCCCAATCCGCCGCCGACCGCCGCGACGGCTACGCCAAAGCCCACCGCCAACACCAAGGTGGTCGGATTGATGGGCGGCTGAGCCTGATCCCGATCCGCCTGCGCGAATGCCGCCGGAGCGATCATCATCACCGCCACCAGCGCCAGTACAACAATTGCTGCTTTCTTCATAGACTTCCTCCTCGTGAATTGCCGCCAGGAGGTGGTTCCCGGACACCGTGCAGCCGGGCTCACACTGACAGCCACAACACCTTAAGCCGTTGGGTTGGCGCGCTTTAGCGAACCCTTGTAGGGGCTGCGCTTCCGCGCGACCCAGCCACGAGCAATGCGAGGGGCGTAGTAACCGAAACTGCCTCACTTCGCTCGCTGGGACGCCCTAAAGGTCGCCCCTACAACTGCTGAACCTAATGCTCCTCCGCCGTGGCTAAACCGATATAGACGGCCGGGAGAATCGTAAAGACGTATGTCTGAATGATGGAAACGAAAACGTGCAGAGCAATGAACGCAATGGGAATCAGTGCCGGGAGTACACCGAGAATCACGCCCAGAACCGGCGACTTGGTCCAGCCCCACACAGCAGGCCCGGCGAACAATCCCAGAAACAACCCATAGATCATGTCGCTGGCAAAAATGTTGGCCCACAGGCGGACAGTGAGCGAGAGCAAACGCGCTGTGGTGCTGAGAATTTCCACCGGGAAGATCAGCGGCACCAGCCACCAATCCAAGCCGCCGGTAAAAGTCTTGACGTAACCCAACGGCCCGTGATGGCGAATGCCCTGCCAGTTGAAATACAAAAACGTGATGATCGCGCACGCCAGGGGCACGGTGGCATTGGAGGTCGGCGCAGTGAGAAACGGAAAGACGCCAAAGAGGTTGGCGATCAGAATAAACAGCGCGACACTGCCCACGACCGGCACGTAGCGCTCCCAGTGATGCCCGGCGTTCTCTTCCAGAACGTCGTTGATGCCGAATCCCAGAGGATTTCTCAGCAGGAATTCCGCGATTTGCTGCGAAGCTCCGGGCTTTTCCACCGACAGCCGCGAGCGCACCCAAAGCGCCAGCAAAGTGCCCACCACGAGGACCAGCAGGCCCATCACAACGTGCTCGGGAATGGGCAGCTCCGGATCGTCAGGGGTAATGTGCAAAGCGGAAAGCAGCGCGATGGCCGCGCCACCCAGGTAGTGATTCACGAACTGCGTAACCCAGCTTGCGTGCTCTCCCATCTTGACTACGCCCCCGCGGGCTTCCGCTCCTATCGCTATCGCTTAGAATCCCAGAGTTCGTACACACTTGCGGCAATCGCCGCAGCCGCCAAAGCGCACATTCCCACTACCATGCTAGCAAGGGGAACCCTAAGAAGTTTAAAAATAGCATACACAACCAGGGCTATCAAGCCGTAGCGAAACGCCGCGGCGAAGTACGTGCCAAGCGGCACGCGTGGCTTCTTCGCTCCGGCCTGGGCCGCCGAAGCTGCCACCAGCGCATCCATCCCCTGCCGCAGCCACCGAAAATTTAGCCAGGCCAGGACCGCCCCAATCATGAGGCCGAGGGCCCAGCTGGGACGACCAGCGAGAGCCGTGGCGAGCGCGGCGGCAAGACCGAAGGCGATGGTCAGTGAGGCGATGCGGCGTTCGGTACGCAGGGCGGGATCAGGGATAGCTGATTTGGAATTGAGCGAAGAGATTAGTAGTTTCTCCCGAACCGTGAAGTGGCGTAAAAAACTCAGTCGTCCCTGCGGGACTCAGAGTTCCTTTGACATTTTACCCAGCACGGTTCGGGAAAGCGGCGAACCGTGCTGGGCTATTTTCAGTCGTCCCTTCGGGGCTGACTCGCTCTTTTAAAGGATGCGGTTATTGATCGGTTTGCGAGAGGCGGCGGAGGACTTCCTTCAGGCCGCCGGCAAAACCTAATGCCCCTAAGATCAACGTGAAAATCAATTTCGTGTGCAGCCAATGATCCAGAAAATACCCTAGCAAGCCCCCAAGCAGCACCGCCCCCACAATGGTAAAAGGCAACTCCATGGCCAGCGCCGTCTGCGAAGAATACTTCTTCACCTTTGCCAGTTCCGCCGCCTTCGGCTCGTTGCTGTTGGGTGTGTCACTCACTGGGGAAGTCCTAGTCCGAGAGCTGAACCTTCTCTACTTCCTTTCCGGTCCAGGCATAGACAATCATCCATGACTCGTAACCACAAAACACGATAACAGGTCTGGTCGCGTGAATTGCTTTGTCACCATAAAGGCCTTGATATTTTCCAGGTCCTTCGCGCCACACCACAGGCGTTCCGTCCGTGGATTCTAGGGAGCGTATCTCCCAATCGCTATCGTCCCGACGTGCTACAACGAGTTCCGCTTTACGCTTCGGGTTCTCTCCGGAGATCAAGACGACGGCCCACGTGGGTTTCGCATCACCATAGAAGTCTACCTTTACGAGACCGGGGCATCGAGACCCGTGCTCCTTCTTGTAGAGCTTCTTGTCGTAGTCATCGAGGTCCGTCAGACTGACCAAGCGAGTGCCCGGAAATTTCGCCGCGATCTTGCTATCGAGTCCTTGCGGCAAGGTGCACGGGCGAACGGGCGCAGCGATTGCGCCTTTTGCCGTCGCAAGCCAGCAAAGAGCGAACGACATTACCCAACGCAGACGCATTTGTGATTTTCTTGTAGTCATTTCTCGAAGAGCAGTTCGCCGGCGCGATGCGTGGCCTTCACGACGGCTTTGATTAGTGTTACGCGGAGCTTTCCTTCTTCGAGTTCGAGGATGCCGTCGATCGTGCAGCCGGCTGGCGTGGTCACGGCGTCCTTCAGCAGTGCGGGATGGTCGCCGGTTTCGAGGACGACGCTGGCTGCGCCTTTCATGGTTTGCGCTGCTAGCAGCGTGGAGACGTCGCGCGGCAGGCCTACCTTTACACCGGCCTCGGCGAGCGATTCGAGAATGATGTACGCAAATGCCGGCCCGCTCGCGGACAGGCCCGTGACCGCATCCATATTTTTCTCATCGACGACGACGGTGCGACCCACTGCGTCGAACATCGTGCGCGCAATTTCCAGGTGCTGGGCAGCCGCATGCGAACCGCGGCAAATCCCGGTCATGCCGCAATTCACAGCGCATGGCGTGTTCGGCATGGCGCGGACGACCGGAACCTTGCCGCCAGTGTGCTGCTCGATGTAAGTCGTAGGCACCGACGCCGCCACGGAAATCACCAGCGTTTTTTCGCTCAACTCCGGCGCGATCTCCTTCAGCACTTCGCCGACAACTTGCGGCTTTACGCCGAGGAGTACGATATCGGCGGCGTGTACGGCTTTGCGATTCTCCGTAGTCACGGTGACGCCGAGTTCCTTCGCCAGGGACGCGGCCTTCTCCGCGTGCTTGACCGTTGCCGTCACGCGCGCAGCATCAAACAGTCCCTGCTTCAGGTACGCGCGCAGCAAAATCCCGCCGAGCTTCCCCGTCCCCAGAACCGCTAATCTCTTGCCTGCAAGCTTCTGTGACATAGACCAAGCATTGTTGACGACGCAAGCTGGCGCGTCAACTCCGTTTAGGCCGCGGCATGGATGACCGCGGTTCGAGTAGAATGGTGCGCCTATGAAACCGCAATTCGATACCGGCGATTCCCACGCCATCCACCGCTCGGCGTTTTTGGCGCTGCTCGTCGCGCTGGTGAGCGCGCCAATATTTTATTCGCAGCAAACGCCCTCGTCCGCAAACGGCGCAGAACGCAGATCCGAAGTAAGCGTGCCGATGCGCGATGGCGTCGTGCTTCGCGCGGACGTCTTGCTTCCAAGCGCAGAAGGCAAATTCCCGGCGCTCGTCTACCGCACACCGTACGGAAAGCATTTCGCGCTGAAGGAATACAAAATGTTTGAGAAGGCCGTGGCGCGCGGCTACGCCGTGGTCGTGCAAGACGTTCGCGGGCGCTACGCCTCGGATGGCGAATTCGTGGCGTATCAAAACGAAGGGCGCGACGGCTATGACACCATCGAGTGGGTTGCAAAGCAGCCCTGGTGCGACGGAAACGTGGGCACCTTTGGGCTCTCCTATCCGGGCGCGGTGCAATGGCTGGCTGCCGTGGAAAATCCGCCACACCTGAAAGCCATGGCGCCGGCCATGACGTTTTCGACGCCGAGGAATTTCTTCTATTCCGGCGGCGTGTTCGATGGGTCGTGGCTTGAGTGGATTTGGGTAAACATCGCGCCGGATATTCGAAAGCACAAGAATCTAGGCGGTCCGCGGACTTACGAAGAAGCTACTGAAAGCTGGAAGCGTGAGCACCAACGTATGGAATCATTTCTTCCGCTGGGCGATTTGCCGGACCTGAAAGAGGTCGCGCCGTTTTACTACGAATGGCTGGCGCATGCTCCGGCCGATCCGTGGTGGGATTGGGCGGAGCTGCGCAACAAATACGGGAGGGTGCACGCGCCGGTGCTGAATCTTTCCGGCTGGTACGACGAAGCGTATGGTCCCGATGGCGCCACAACCAATTTCAACGGGCTGCGGAAGGACCGCGGAGACAAGGACGCGCGCACGCACACGATCATTGGTCCGTGGACGCACGGCGGACAGGAAAAGACGCGAGCGGGCGAGCGCGAATTCGGCGCGACCTCAGCAATCGACTACGACGGACTGATTTTGCGCTGGATGGACCGCTATGTGCGCGGCATCGAGAATGGCGTGGATCGCGAAAAGCCGGTGCGCCTTTTCGTAATGGGGAAAAATGTTTGGCGCGATGAAGATACCTGGCCGCCGGCGCGCACGGAAATGCGCTCGTATTTCCTGCGCAGCGAGTCGAACTCGGCGCGCTTCGCCCGATTAAACCAAAGCCCCCCGGATCGCCCCGGGCGTTACAACGAATTTATCTCCGACCCCGCGCACCCAGTCGCTGATTCGTACACCGCCTACGGGGCGCACGACTACCGTGCGCTCGCCGGCCGCAAAGACGTTCTTGTGTACGACAGCGATCCGCTCCTCGCCGACACGGAAGTGACCGGGCCGATTCACGCGGAGATCTTTGTTTCCGCGGACGTGCCCGATATCGATCTTTGGGTGCGGCTTCTCGATGTCGCGCCGGACGGCGCGGCCTTTAATCTCATGAGTCCGGGATTGGACGTGCTGCGAGCCAGCTATCGCAATGAAAAGCCGCAACCGGAGTTGCTCAAGCCCGGCGAAATCTACAAGCTGAATCTCGATCGCATGTTGACCAGCAACGTTTTTCGCGCCGGCCACCAGATTCGCATTCAGATTTCCGGCGCATTCTTCCCGCACTTTTCACGCAATTTGCAGAGCGGCGAATCGGAAATATCCTCTTCCAAAATGTGCGCAGCGCGCGTACGGATTTACCATGAGCCGGATCATCCCTCGCGCATCGAACTGCCCGTAATTCCTCACTGATTGAATTGTTTTGGGCTGCGTCCGAGTGGACATGGCTCAGAGTCAGTCGTGGCGGGCACCGTGCAAAACCTGGACGGCGTGCGGCAGGAGATGTGCCACGGCTTCCAGTGATTCCGTTGCGCCTTTGGGACTTCCCGGCAAATTGACGATTAGGGTTTTCCCGCGACTTGCGGCTATCGCGCGCGACAGAACGGCGGTCGGCGTCTTTTCCAAACCTTTGCGGCGCATCTCTTCGGCGATTCCGGGAATCACGCGATCCGCGATCGCTTGCGTGGCTTCCGGCGCGTTATCGCGCGGACCGATGCCTGTACCACCGGTAGTCAGGACCAGATCGACGCGCGCTGCATGCGCAAGCTCGCTCAACTGCGCGCGAATTGCGTCAAGATCATCCGAGACTCGCAGGGTGGTCACAATTTCCCATCCCAGGCCCCGGCAAAATGCGACCACCGCGGGGCCGGAGAGGTCTTCGCGTTCGCCGCGCGACACGGAATCACTGATGGTGAGGACTGCGACGCGCATGGGGGGATTACTGCGTCTCGACGGCGTCGCGGCTGGACTCGTCCATCAACCGCATCGCTTCCATCAGCAGGCCCGTGGTGTTCTTCGTGGTGGTCGTGCGCGTTGATTCGTTGGCGGCGTTGAAATCAATCTCAAACTCGCCTTCGGTCCACAAAATAACTTTGTAAACGGCGTCATCGCCTTCGATTTTTCCGATTTTTGCGTCGCGGCACTGCCCGGAAGTGAAATACAGTTCGCCGTGCTCGTTGCCCTTGCGGACCACCAAGCGGCACGATTTCTGGCCCATTTCGAGCGATTGCAGCAAGTCCGTCATGCTCATTTCTTCGAGGCGGCCCTGAATAATCCCGGGGCGTGCGGCGTGCTTCTGCATTTTTTCGAGATGCAGGCGGTCGATCACTTTTTTCGTGATGCGCACTAAATCTTTCACCAAAAACGGCTTGGCAATGAATTCTTCCACGCCATCGACCAGCGGGCGCAGGCGCTCCTCGATATCCGCGCGGCTGGCCATGAACAAAAACGGGATGTGCCGGGTCTTTTCGCGGCTGCGCAGCTTGTCAAAAAGTTGCCGGCCATCCAGGCCGGGCATTTTGTAATCGCAAAGGATCAGGTCCGGAGGATCGTCCACGGTTTTCAGCAGCGCGTCACCGCCATCGTGCGCGACCATCACGTCGCAAACGTGCTCGATACCGCGAAAGACCAGCTCCAGCACCAACGGATTATCTTCCACCAGCAGCAGCTTGACGGTGGTTTTTCCGGGGGCAGCGGTCATTGCTTGCGGCTCCGGAAGGATCGCCGCGCGTGCTCATCACGATGGAAATCGCCGCTCTTTCCGCCGGTTTTCTCAACCAGGCGGATGTCGGTGATCTCCATGCCTTTGTCCAGAGCTTTGCACATGTCGTAGACCGTGAGGGCTGCGGCAGTAACCGCCACCAGAGCTTCCATTTCCACGCCGGTTTGCGCGGTCGCCACTACTGTAGAGCGAAGTTCAACGCCATTTTCACATAGGCGCGCAGCCACATCAATGTGCGTCAGAGGGAGAGGATGACAAAGAGGTATCCACTCCGCGGTACGTTTTGCGGCAGCGATTCCGGCAATGCGCGCGACCTCGAGAGGATTGCCTTTGGGGTTTTTCAGGCGGCGTACGGCGGCGACGACTCGGGAGTTCATTTTCACGAAGGCGTGAGCTTTGGCGGTGCGGGTGGTCACTTGTTTGGCGGAGACGTCGACCATTTGTACCTGGCCGCGTTTTCCGTAGTGGGAGAGTTTTGGCATCGCCTTACTTACCTAGCGGAAGAAAAGAATTAACGCAGAGTTCACTGAGAGCACAGAGGGCGCAGAGAAGAAAGGTCAAATTATGTCCTTTCGCAGCAGGATCGGCATGGTTTCTCCGGCGCTGACTTGGCCGCGGTCCGCGGCGACTACCAGGAAGCAGTTTGCACGGGCCAGCGCTGCCACGTCTCCGGAACCTTGCCATGGCAGCGCTTTCACCTCTGGCGTTACGCCGTGCCACTCGACACGTGCGGGGAGAAAGTGCGCAAGGCCGGGCTTTTCGTTCAATGGTTCGGCGAGCCGCGCTTCTACGAATGGCAAGGCGCGCGCTGGCGCACCGCTGAGCAGGTCGATGGCGGGCACGACGAACAGCTCGAATGTGACCATCGTGGAGACGGGATTACCTGGAAGGCCGAACACAAAAGTGTCTCCACATTTTCCGAAAACGGCAGGTCTCCCGGGGCGAATGGCTACGGCGTCGAAATAGAATTCGGCGCCCAAATCTTTCAGCACAGTTTCCACCAGGTCGTACTTCCCCGTCGAAACGCCGCCGGAGAGCACCAGCACTTCCTCCCGCAAGCCACGTGAGATTTTTTCGCGGAGATCGTCGATGCGATCGGCGGCGTTGCCCAGCAGGACGGGTTCGCCGCCCGCGAGACGCACTTGCGCGGCGAGGGAAACGCTGTTGCTGTTGCGGATCTGAAACGCGCCGGGCGCCTGATCGACCGCAACCACTTCATCACCGGTAGAAAGGATGGCGACACGCGGCTTCCGGGCGCAGCGCAGTTGCGTCGCACCGACTTGCGCGGCGAGCGCGAGTTCCGCATAGCCCAGGCGCATTCCGGCCGAAAGAATTGTTTCGCCGCGCTTGGCTTCGCTTCCGCGTGGCACGATGTTTTGCCCCGGCTGCGCGGCGCGATCGAATCGCACGACATCGCCGTCGCGGCTAGTGTGCTCGATCATGACGACCGCATCGGCGCCATCGGGAACCGCTGCCCCCGTCATGATCTGAAGGCAAGTGGCTGGAGCGAGGGGTTGCGTGACGGTGTCTCCGGCTTTGATTTCTGCGACACAGCGCAACGTCGCGTCGGACGCTGCTTCTGAGGCGCGAACGGCGTAGCCATCGCGGGTGGAACGATGGAACGGCGGATACTCGCGATCGGTCTTCACCTCTTCGGCGAGGACGAAGCCGAGTGCATCCCATACGCTGATCTTTGTTGTTGCGCGCGGACCTTTGCCTTTGGTTACTTGGTCGACGACGGTGCGGCGGGCTTCCTCGTAGGTAAGCATGGCGGATGGGCCAGAGCTTGTATTTGACTCAACGGATCTTGCGGACGTAGGGCGCACCATATTGCGCCCTACACTTCAAGCCAACTCGCAAGTTCCGTGGCCTGTGGCACGATGGTGGCGTCGCGTTCCGGGCAGGTGGAGATCATGCCGATTTCCA